>ERZ831601.545-NODE-545-length-38995-cov-7.744890_pt1 | contig 38995 bp, 31 predicted proteins | sample MGYA00519578_ERZ831601 | MGnify/ENA primary metagenome ERZ831601 (study PRJEB31850, sample SAMEA3708717) | human gut metagenome | biome: human gut; feature: human-associated habitat; material: faeces | place: China | collected 2014 ... | reverse complement strand
ATGTGGATTCAGTCCAGTTATTCTGGTTGCCGCATTCTTTTACAAATTCATCGAACACCTCCCAAAAACTTATCCGTGCTTCTTCCTGCTGTTCTTCGTTGGCATTCTTCATCCGTAGGTTGAACGCATCCTTTAGTTGTTGGGTGGTTGGCATGGTTTCCTGTACCTCAAACTCCTTGAACACATTTTGAATTTCGGCATAGTATTTCAGCAGATCGGCATTGATTTCAGATGCACTTTGCTTTAATTTGTTGGTACACCCGTTCTTTATTCGCTGCTTGTCGGAATCCCATTTGGCTACATCGATGCGGTAACCCGTTGTAAACTCAATGCGCTGGCTTGCGTATATGACGCGCATACGGATGGGGACATTCTCCACAATTGGCACACCGTTCTTTTTCCGGCTTTCCAATGCAAAAATGATGTTTCGTTTGATATTCATAATTGGGTGCGTTTGAAATTCTACACCCAAATATACACCCAATATTTGGAATAGCAAAAGATATTCAGAAAGATTTAGATTTACTATGTACTCCAAATAGTGCTTGATTATTAATGATTTGCAATTTTATGATATTTCTTGAATATGTAGGTTCGAGAGCCTGTCTCTCCGCAAAATATTTGTAAGTAACCAAAAACATCCGGTTTTACATTTAGAAATGTAAAATTGGATGTTTTTGGTTTATACATGTGTCCTTGAAATGGACGTTTTGTGGAAATCAGTGTTCTTTAACAAATAATTTTGGAACATTATTCGCTCTAAATATTTGTTAGTTTCAAAAACTTCCTCTACTTTTGCGCTCCGAAAGAAGGAGAGGTGCTCGAGTGGTTGAAGAGGCACGCCTGGAAAGCGTGTATACTCCTAAAGGGTATCACGAGTTCGAATCTCGTTCTCTCCGCACATTGTTTGTAAAAATGTTTAGTTTTTTGTAGAAACGACTACTTTGGTTAAACAAAGTAGCCGTTTTTTAGTATCGTTTCCGGGCTGTTATTCCAAGTCTTCAATAATCTTCTTCACGTCCACAGGTTGTAGGCGTCCATACACTTTTTCACCGATCATCACTACCGGCGCCAGTCCGCAGGCACCCACACAGCGCAGGCAGTCCAATGAGAATTTTCCGTCCGGAGTTGTTTCACCGACTTCGATACCCAGCACTCGTTTGAATTCTTCCAGCAACTTTTCGGAACCGCGTACATAGCAGGCTGTCCCCATGCAGACGGAGATAGGATGCTTTCCTTTGGGAGTCATGGTAAAGAAAGTGTAGAATGTCACTACTCCATACACTTTCGATACGGGGATTTCTAGTTTGGAAGCGATGATATGTTGTATTTCTTCCGGCAGGTAACCTTGGAGATGTTGTGCTTCATGCAGAATGTTGATTAGTTCGCCCGGATTATTTCCGTGCTTGTCGCAAATCGTTTTGATTTGTTCAGCTACGTCACAGGCTAGTTTTATATCTGACATAATACTTTTCGTTTACAGTTAATCAATCGATTTGTTGAAATAATGGGTATGCAATAATGTTTCTGATTTCTCACCCAGCGGTTTGCCGAGATACTCTTCATACAAGGTCTTGATGTATGGATTCTCGTGCGATTTGCGCAGTGGTTTGTTGGCGTCTTCGCGGTAGAGTGCGTTGGCGCGTGCATACAATACTTCCGAATTGCCGTGATGTAATGGCTGTCCGCCGCCTCCGATGCAACCTCCGGGGCAAGCCATAATTTCGATTACATGATATTCATTATGCCCGTTTCGTATGTCCTCCAGTAGATGACGGGCGTTGCCTAGTCCGTGTGCGATGCCTATTTTAAGTTCAAATCCGTTGAGATTGATAGTAGCACGACGTACTCCGCTCAATCCGCGTACTTGCTCGAAATTTACGTTTTTCAGAGATTCTCCGGTATATATTTCGTAAACGGAGCGGAGGGCAGCTTCCATAACACCGCCCGTAGTGCCGAAGATAACGCCGGCACCAGTGGATTCTCCCATGGGGTTGTCGAACGGGCTATCCAACACCAGCGGAAAACCTATATTAGCCCGTTTGATAAGTCGGGCGAGCTCGCGGGTGGAGATAGAGTAGTCCACATCGGGGATTCCATTTACCTTAAACTCGTCGCGGGCACATTCATATTTCTTTGCCAGGCAGGGCATGATAGAAACCACTACCAGCTTTTCTTTGGGGATTCCCATTTTCTCTGCCCAGTATGATTTGGCGATAGAACCGAACATCTGCTGCGGGGAACGGGCCGTAGATGGGATGTCCAACAAATCTGGAAAGTGATGTTCGAAGAAGTTTACCCATGCCGGACAACAGGAAGTCAGAATGGGTAGCCGGACGGATTTGTCTCCGTTGAGATAGCACGTCAGTCGGTTCAGAATTTCGGAGCCTTCTTCCATAATGGTGAGGTCGGCAGCGAAATCAGTATCGAACACATAGTCGAATCCCAATTCGCGCAGGGCATAGACCATTTTCCCGGTGACCACTGTGCCGGGAGGGAAACCGAATTCTTCTCCCAGAGCAGCACGCACGGCGGGAGCCGTTTGTACAATCACCACTTTGTCCGGATTGGCCAGATCGTCAAGAAGGCGGTTGGTATAATCGCGTTCGGTCAATGCGCCTACCGGGCAGACGGCGACACATTGTCCGCAATAGGTACATTCGCTTTCCGTCATCATTCTGTCGAAAGCGGGGGCTATTGTCGTGTTAAATCCGCGGCGAATAGCGCTGAGTGCACCGACCGTCTGTACGTCGTTACAGACACTTTCGCAACGACGGCAGAAAATACATTTATCCATATTGCGGACAATAGAAGCGGTGATTTCCCGTTTGCGAGGAGAAAGTTCACCGCCATTGAAAGGCATTTCACGGATGTTGAAGCGTAACGCCAGTGTCTGAAGCTCGCAGTTGCCGCATTTGGGACAAGTGAGACAATCGTTGGGATGGTCGGAGAGAATAAGCTCGGCTACCACTTTGCGGGCGTTCATCACACGCAGTGTGCTGGTTTTCACTACCATGCCTTCCGTGCAGCGGGTGGCACAAGCGGGAGCCAGATTACGGCGGCCTATGACTTCGACCACACAGATGCGGCAGGAAGCGGGATTATTTTTTATACAGGTTCCTTTCAGGTCGATGTGACACAGCGTAGGTATGTTGATACCGATTTTAGTAGCGGCTTCAAGAATGGTACTTCCTTCGGGGACGGTGATAAAATGTCCGTCTATCTGGAGGGTTATTTGTTTATCTTCCATAGCAATAGATTTTAGCAAACTAGAATAGCTTTGAATTTACAGCGTGCCATGCACATACCACATTTGATACATTTGTCCGGGTTGATGACGTGCGGTTTGCGTACTAAACCACTGATTGCATCCGCCGGACAGTTCTTGGCACATAAGTGGCAGCCGATGCAATGTTCCGGATTGATCGTGTAGGTCAGTAGAGACTTGCATTGTTTGGCACGGCAGGTCTTGTCTCTGACGTGTTCCAGATATTCATCATAGAAGTTGTCCAGTGTCGATAAAACCGGGTTGGGGGAGGTTTGTCCTAACCCGCAGAGGGCAGTATCTTTTATCACCTGTCCCAGTGTGGCAAGGGTATCCAGATCTTTTTCCGTACCTCGTCCTTCTGTTATCTTGTTTAGCAGTTCCAGTAATCGTTTGTTGCCGATACGGCAGGGAGTACATTTACCGCAGGATTCTTCTACAGTGAAGTCCAGATAGAAGCGGGAGACGGACACCATGCAATCGTCTTCGTCCATGACAATCATTCCTCCGGAACCCATCATGGAACCGGCGGCCAGCAGGTTATCGAAATCAATCGGGGTATCCAGATGTTTTTCCGTCAGGCAGCCACCCGATGGACCTCCCGTCTGTACAGCTTTGAATTTCTTTCCCCCTTTGATACCTCCGCCGATTTCATAGATTACTTCTCGGAGTGTAGTTCCCATAGGTACTTCGATCAGGCCGACATTGTTAATCTTTCCTGCGAGGGCGAACACTTTGGTTCCTTTGGAACGTTCTGTTCCGATTGTGGCAAACCACTCGGCACCTTTGGTCAGAATAATGGGAATGTTGGCAAGCGTTTCTACATTATTTACGTTGGTGGGTTTACCCAGATAACCGGATTCGGCGGGGAAGGGCGGTTTTAAAGTCGGTTCGCCTCGTTTCCCTTCCATAGAGTGAATCAGGGCGGTTTCTTCACCGCAGACAAATGCGCCTGCCCCATAACGTATTTCTATATCGAAGCTGAATTCTGTTCCTAAAATATGATCTCCCAACAAACCGTACTGGCGTGCCTGGTTGATAGCTATTCTCAGCCGGTTGATAGCCAACGGGTATTCGGCGCGGATGTAAACTAAGCCTTTGGAAGAACCGATAGAGTAACCGCAGACGCACATCGCTTCTACGATAGAGTGCGGGTCTCCTTCCATAATAGAACGGTCCATGAATGCGCCGGGGTCTCCTTCATCGGCATTACAGACAACGTATTTAATGTCCGATTTCTGTTTGTGGGCAAACTCCCATTTCAGTCCTGTCGGGAAACCTCCTCCGCCTCGTCCGCGGAGTCCGGAACGTTTGATGATGTCGATTACATCTAGTGGTTGTTTGTTGAGAAGACAATCGGCTAATGCGAAATAACCTTTGCGGGCGATGTATTCTTCGATATTTTCGGGATCGATAAAACCGCAGTTGCGCAAGGCGATACGGAGTTGCTTCCGGTAGAAGTCCATGTGTTTGGAGTCGCTGACGGTATGTTCCGTTTTAGGGTCTACATAGAGCAGTCTTTTGATTCTCCGTCCTCCGATGATATGCTCGTTGATGATTTCTTCCGCATCTTCGGGAGTGACTTGGGTGTAAAAAGTATTGTCGGGAATGATTTTCACGATAGGACCTTTCTCGCAAAAGCCGAAACAACCTACGGTGATGACTTCCACTTTACCGGTTATTCCGTTCTTTTCGATAGCTTTCAGAAGATTGTCCGTAATACCTTGACTGGAAGATGCTTTACAACCTGTACCTCCGCAGATAAGTATCTGAAGATGCTGTGCACCGGAGGATAGTCCGTAGCATTTTTCGGAAACTTTCTCATTGCTTTCTTCGCGCAATAATAAGTTGTGTTCCGCTTTCTTCCTGATTGTAGCCAAATCATGGATAGATAGAATTTTCATAAGTATTAGAATTGTTAGTCGGTTTTTTGCAAATATAAGTCTTTGTTTGGAATAAAAGCGTGGATTGAGGCAAATAAAAAGTGGACTTTTCCGATGTGGTTAGGTAAATAAATCTCTATCTTCGTATTTAATAGGTAGTAAACCTAAAAAAGATATTTAAAGTATGAGACAATTTTTACTGGGACTCTATTTTTTATGCTTTCTGAATGTTGCGTCGGGACAGGAAATCCCGTTGCCGGAGAATATGCCGCAAGAACATCCGCGTGTGCTGACTACGCCGGAGGGAAAGCGGGAAACATGGAATCTGATTAAAACCGAAGCGTGGGCGGAAGATGTATTCAATAAACTGAAGGAGCGGACGGAAGCATATACCCGGTTGACGGACGTTCAACCGACGTGGTTGTTATCCCGTCTGGCTATGTTTATTTCCGTGAACCGGAAAGTCGGGCGGATTAGACTCGTATGATGAGTATTGTAACAACAGGCCCCGATACAGGATATTATGCCGATGTCTTCCGCAGCCGGAAAGAACGGGGAGGGGATAAAATGCATGATTACTTCTATCATAACCTCGGACAGTCAATGACATTAACCGCAGTCGACGGCACGGATCTGAATTTGCAACCAACAGAAGAACTGGCTTTTGCGGGAGCGGATCTTTATGCTTACTCTTATTTGTATGATAACGTGAATTCTAAGGCTTGCATAAGTCTTAGAGTTCACGTTAATATTACAAGGAAAAGAAATGCTCTGCAAAGAACGTTCAGTTCTCGCAGAGCATTTTTACTGGTTAGGGTTAGGTTCTTTTATTATTGTTTCACCTTGATGATGTCATAGTTCAGATCGCTGACAGCTTCCTGTAAGCTATCGTTTACCAGACGAAGGGTGGTGTCGTTCACAATTACAAAATACATGGGAGCTTCACCGTTTTTCGGAGTTAACTTCACAGCCGTAACAGGTTTTTTGTTCACTACCTTGTGTACGGTTTGCTGTTTTCCGTTTGAGGTAAACGTCTTGTTTTGGCCCTGACCTTCAGCATCAAGGTAAGTCATATCCAGTGTATACGTAGTATCTACGCCGTCGGTTGCAGCGTTCAGGGTCAGTACATAGTCAATACCCGGACCGTCGGCAGCAGGAAGAGTACCTTCGTAAACTTCTGTCAGTTCGGTAATCGGAGTCATGGCAATGGCCAGACTGTCTGCTTCTGCCTCTGCGGTTTTGTTGGCTTTTGATTGGCAAGATGCCAAAGCAGCTACGACGGCTGCTAACATAATTACTTTTTTCATCGTTAAGTGCTTTAAGTTAATATAAATATAGTGAGCTATCGCTCGTTTTTATCATAAATCTATTCCTCCTCGTCCCGTTTGATGACCAGCAGTTTGTCTACTCGTCCGCGGTCCATGTCCACTACTTCGAATTGCAGATTCTTGTAAGTGAAGATGTCTCCGGCTTTCGGGATACGGCCTATCAAGAACATTGCCAGTCCGCCTAGCGTGGTGAAGTCTTCCGATTCCAGGTCTTCATAGGATAAGATTCCCATTTCCTCCATGAAGTCGTCGATGTTCATTGAAGCTTCCACCAACATCGAACCGTCCTGCCTTGTGACGATTTCTTCTTCTTCCGTTTCGTCCTCTTCGAGGATGTCTCCAAAGATACTTTCGGTCAGGTCGTGCAGTGTGATAATACCTTCTGTGCTACCATACTCGTTAACAACAACTCCGAACTTGTTTTTGTTCTTCTTAAATAGCTCTAAAACTTTATTTGCATACAAACTTTCCGGAATAAAGAGAGGCGGACGGGCTATTTCACGCAGGTTGAACTCCTTCTGATTGCCCATTGTCAGGATAATATCTTTGACGGACACCACACCGATTATCTCATCTTTCCGTTCGTCCACCAACAGATACTTGCTGTAATGTTCTTCTTCGATAGTCTTCATCACCTTCTCCCGCGTGTCGTCAGGATGAAGTATCACAACATCTCTGCGGTGCGTCATCAATTCATTGGCACGTTTGTCCGAGAAGCGGAATACATCGCGTATCATTTCCGTCTCTTCCTTGTCGATCACCCCTTGTTCCGAACTTTGGTGCAGAATCATTTTGATTTCCTCCTGTGTCATGGGGCGTTCTTCGCTTTTCAGTCCGATCAGTTTATTCAGCAGGCGGGTGGAGATACTGAGTAACCATACGAAAGGATAAGAGATTTTTGTCAGCAGAATCATTATCGGGCTGAATAAGATTGCATATCTTTCCGGATTGCTGAGAGCTATGGACTTAGGTACCAGTTCCCCGATGATAAGAGAAAGATAAGTGATCACTGCCACGGTAGTAATCATAGCCAGATTGCGCGCATAGGCTTCCGCTCCCGGAATAAGAGAGAACAGAGGAACAAGGTCGTCGGCAATGGCAACTCCACCATAAGCACCGGACACAATACCGATAAGTGTAATACCGATTTGGATAGTAGATAAAAACTTTTCCGGTTCTTCTAATTGCTTTAATACTCCTCGGGCAGATTTGTTACCTTTGGCTACAAGAGTTTCAAGACGTGCTTTGCTGGAAGATACCAGCGCGATTTCGTACATGGCAAAAATGCCATTCAGTACGAGTAAGAAAAGTATAATAAGAAATTCCATAAATGGATTAAAATGGTTATAGCCTCGAAATTACATGAAATCACGACACTATGCAAATCTATGTAATATATTAATGAAAATTTAATAATCGTGTTGTCTTTTTGGATATTGGAAGTGAGAAAGGGAATACAGAGGCGAAGCCGCCTCTGTATTCCCTTTCTTATATAAGATAAAGCGAGAGATACTCCTTATTTTTTATAGCTGTCTGCTTTGGCTTTGGCGCGTTCGATGCGTTTGGCGGTATCCGGGTGAGAGGAGAACATTCTCTGTACATAAGAAGATTTCGGAGCGTCTTTTGCCAGTTCAGCCAGTTTGGTCAATGCGTTGGCCATGGCATAAGGGTCGATGTTGTTTTTTACACAGAACTCAACACCGTATTCGTCTGCTTCGTTTTCCTGCTTTTGTGAATACTGTGCGCCGGCAAGAGCTTCTGCCATTGCTCCCAGTTCAGAGTCAGTCAGTTTGGCAACTTTGTTGCTGGCTGCACCTGCTGCATTCTTCACTGCCGAGCGAAGATAGGCATTTTTCATCGCGTCTTTAGAGTCAGTGTGTACAACGTGACCGATTTCATGTCCTACTACTGCCATTACTTCTTCGTCAGTCATCACATCCATTAGTCCGGCGCAGATACGTACACTGCCGTCTCCACAGGCAAAAGCATTCACGTCTACAACTTCATAAACGCCGAAGTTCAGTTTCAGCCCGTCCATTTCTTTGATGTGGCCGGTCAGCTTCTCCAGACGTTTGCCGTATTCAGTGTCAGGTTTTGTCAGTGGATTGTGTGCATCCATCCAGACCATGTATTCCTTACTCATGTTGGCGATGTCCGCGTCTGATAAAGTAACTGCCGATACTACGTCTTTTCCAGCTTGCAGGGCTTTCCCTACATTAAACTTCTTTCCGAATTGTGCCGAAGCTGTCATTCCCATACCCAAAAACAACAGGGCAATCATAGCAATTTGTCTTTTCATTCTCGTTTCAATTAATGTTTCAAACTATGGTTAATATTCAAATGTGATTCCCAGTGTCGGAAGTAATGTTCCGCTTGATTGTTTAATGCGCTTCATCCTGTATCGTTGCGCAGCGGCGGGAGCTTCCGGGTTCTCGATGATGCCGGTACTCATAAGCACATCCTGCTGTTTCAGCTTGCTGACTGTGATGTTCTGCAAATCGAGATAAAATCCCAGCATACAATGTTTCAGATAAAACGTTTTGTCCACGCGTACATCCACCTGCGCAAAAGCGGGGAGACGCTCTTTGTTATATTTCGAGTAATCGTAATATGCTTTTCCCTGTGCATCCCATGCTGATACCAAAGACGACTTGGTTTCGTCATAAGGAGTGTACGGAGCACCGCCGATGCAGCTTACCTTCATGCCGAAACTCCATTGATGCGGAAGATTATACGTTCCCCGCAGATTGAATATATAGCGGTTGTCCCACGCGGAGGCGATGTATTCGCTTTCTTTATCGTTGCGATATTCACTCTTGAACAAGGTAAAGGAAGAAGCCAGATTCAGTTTCTTGGCAATAAGCCACTTCACCAAAATCTCCGCACCGTAGGAGCGCCCTTGTGCAGTGGAAGTAAGTAACTCATTACCGACTACTCCATAATCATTTCCTTTGCAGTTAAGAGGAATCCCGTCCGCTACGGAAAGAGGGATCTTATCATAATCTTTGTAGAATCCTTCTACGGATGCTTCGAAGGTATCTCCCTTTCGCCAACTGATTCCCAGACTTCCTTCACTCACTTTCATGTAACGGAGATTGTATTTATTAGCGAAAGTCCCGTTATTATTCTTAAAACCGAGAGCCGTGTAGGCAGGGAGTTGATAATACAGTCCCGCATTTCCGCTTGCAAACCAATGATCGGCTAGTTGATAGGAGAGTGACAGGCGGGGAGAAAGCTGGTCGGAAAGGTTCTTCATTGTCGATGAATAATCACTGGCGTCGGCCCGCAGACCTAGAGAGGCAGTGAAGCGGTCGTCCATTGAAGTGTAATTGATCGTTCCGAAAAGTCCCCAGCGCAAGATACCTAAATACGTGTGATAATCAAACGTTTGCGGCTGGTTAGTGTACACCCGTTGAAAGGTAGTGTTGGTATATTGGCTGTAATCCAGATTGACGCCGAGATTGATTTTCCAATTACGGAAAGTAGTGCTGTTCTCGAGACGGAGTTTCGTTTCCTGTTCGGTGGAACGGAGGCGGAGCATTAAGTTATCCGGATGGCTTTCATCGTTCCGGCGATATTTCGTATTACGGTTGTTCAGATAGCTATGGCTGACTACTGCCGATTGCACGTGTGCACCTGCATAATGACGATAGACTGCCCCCACAGTAAATGTCTCCTGTTTTATCTTAGGCAGATAACTCAGGATATATTCATTGTCTTCACTGTCAGCTTTCGTATTCAGCCGCATATTATCAATTCCGCCCAGTCCTAATACCGTCAGTTCATTCTGCTCGTTAAACCGGGTTTTCAGTTTGAATTGTGCATCGGTAAAGGTTGGCAGGAAAGGCAAATCGAGCATATCAAACAGGAATTGCAGATAAGACTGGCGCACGGAAACCAAGTAGGAAGTCTTCTTGCCTATATGTCCGTTGGAAGCCAAAGAAACTTCGGAAGCTCCCAGTGTAGCCTTCAATGAATTGCGTTCCATATCTCCGTCGCGCAACTTGAAGTCGAGTACGGAACTAAGTGCATTTCCCTTATCCGCTGGGAAAGCGCCGGTATAGAAATTTACTTCCCGTATCAGGTCGGCGTTGAGGATTCCTACCGGACCGCCGGATGCGCCTTGCGTACTGAAGTGGTTGATGTTGGGGATTTCCACTCCGTCAAGATAGAAGCGGTTTTCGGAAGGCGCCCCGCCTCGCACAATCAGGTCGTTGCGGTATCCTATTGGTGAAAAGGCGACTCCGGGGTAAGATTGCACGATGCGTGAAATATCCCGGTTGGCTCCCGGACTCTTTTCTATTTCCTGTATTCCGATAATGCGCAGGCTGACGGGACTTTCCACATCGCGCCGGAAAGGGGAGGCGGTGATTGTCACTCCTTCGAGTTCGGTCAGGTTCTCCTCCATTTCTATCGGGATGTTCAGGTTTTTGGTAGATAAGATGTATTCGGAGGTCGTAACGCTCTTGTATCCGATTGCCGATGCTTGCAGGCGGTAAATGCCCGGCGGCACTTGTTCAATGGTGAAACGCCCTTCAACATTGGTGACACTGCCCTTATTCAGCCCGATAATCATCACATTGATAAATTCCAATGGCTGACGACTATTCTTGTCAATCACCGTTCCCTTTATCTGATGCATAGGTTGTGCTTGCAACAGAAGGAGCATAGTATTGAAAAACAGTAGAAGTGTCAACAATCTTTTCATGCGGTTGCAGTTTAGTGCTGCGAAAGTACGAAAAAAGTATTAAAGAATGATATATTCAGTGAATAAAAAAAGAATATGTTCTATATTTGTGGGAAATATAAAAACGGATTCCTTATGAAGACTGTAAAACTGATTACTTGCAATGACGCGATGAAGGCACATATCCTTCAGGGAGCGTTGGAGAACGAAGGGATTGAATCTATTCTGCACAATGAAAACTTCTCTACCTTATATAAGAGTTGTGTGAGCAGCATAGCGGGAGTGGACATTCTGGTGGCGGATGATGATTATGAGAAAGCCGTTCAGGTGTTGAGAGATAACCAGAGTTGGCCGGAAGAATTGACGCTTTGCCCTTATTGCGGGTCGTCGGATATTAAGTTCAGGTTAAAAAAAGGACAGAGGCTGCGTGCTGTCGGTGCGGCAATACTTTCCATGTTGGCGGCAGCCCCTCCGGGAGATAATCATTGGGAATATACCTGCGGACAGTGCCAACGGACTTTTGAGGTGCCTGTTGCCAAGTTCCCTTCTTCAGAGGAAAAGGAGGAAGAATAATTTAATCTAACTATATACGTATAATGAAAAAGAGAAATCTTCTGTTAGCTGCTTTATTATTGATATTGGTGGCCCCCTCTTTTGCTGCCAAAGTAGATACTTTATTAGTTAATAGCCCTTCCATGAATAAGGATGTACAGGTGGTGGTCGTTACGCCGGACGCTGCGTTGGGCAAGAAAGCGGTGGCTTGTCCCGTCATTTATCTGTTGCACGGTTATGGTGGAAATGCTAAAACATGGATCGGGGTGAAACCGGATCTTCCGCAGATTGCGGATGAAAAAGGAATCATCTTTGTTTGTCCGGACGGAAAGAATAGCTGGTACTGGGACAGTCCGAAAGATCCGTCTTACCGTTACGAAACTTTTGTTTCATCGGAACTGGTGAAGTATATTGACGGACATTATAAGACGATTGCTGACAGGAAAGGACGTGCCATAACAGGATTGAGCATGGGAGGACATGGGGCTATGTGGAACGCTATCCGTCATAAAGATACGTTTGGTGCCGGTGGAAGTACCAGTGGCGGGGTAGATATCCGTCCGTTCCCGTTGAACTGGGATATGTCGAAACAGTTGGGCGAATTTGCATACAATAAAAAGGTATGGGATGAACATACGGTTATCAATCAGATTGACAAGATAGAAAACGGGGATTTGGCTATCATTATCGACTGTGGTGAAGCGGATTTCTTTCTGAATGTGAACAAGGATTTGCATAACCGTCTGTTGGCCCGGAAGATTAACCATGACTTTATCACTCGTCCCGGCGGACATAACGGGAAGTATTGGAATAACTCCATTGACTATCAGATTCTGTTCTTTGATAAGTTTTTCAAGAAATAAAAGGGCTAATGCTTGACTTTAGCTTTTGGATGTCGTATCTTTGGATACATAATCATAAAATAGATTGAGGTTAAACTACGATAGAAGGAGAAAGCATTGGCTTTCTCCTTTTTTTATTGTATGCCGGATGTGGGAGAACTTGACCCCGGCTCATAACGGGCGTAAGCTCGGGGATGAAAGCACTTTAGCTGACGGACTACGACAAATTACACGCTCTGTCAGGTTGGAACAGACGCTCTGTTTACCGGAAACAGACGCTCTGTTAAGTAGATTTAGAGCGTGCGTTTTGAAAAAGCGGAGTAATGCCGCTTTCTCTGTTAATGATGCATAAATCTGCTCTTGACAAAAGAATGCCGAAATTGTAGTCTGGCTATTATTTGATTCTTAATCCGCTTCCTCCTATGAACAACCGGCTCGAAGGACTATTCACACTTTTCTCTATCTTGATTCGTGTGCTTGGAGTTTCTTCTTCCTCTTCTTTAGGCGGATAAGTTCCGTTCAATACTCCGAGGGCAACACTCAACAAAGTTTCCTTTTCATCACCGAAAGGCAGGAAAGTTAAGTAATCTGTTGAAGCATTGACTGAGTATGTCGGTTTGAATCCGGGGTAAGTATCATGCTCGGAGTCATAGATAGTAGCTACAACCGGATTGACGGACCATTGGAATTCTTCGTTGATGAATTGTTCCGTGGCTACATTTTGTCCTTTTGTTGAACTGCCGATAGCTATTAATTTTTGAATCTTTCCGTTCAGGCAGTGCATTAGCATTTCCGGTGCTCCTGCTGTTTCTCCGCCAATCAGGACGATAAGGGTTGTTAAGTCCAGGTTCTTGCCGCCGGAGGTATTTAAAAGTTTGGAGTCAAATGTCAGGGTCACATCTTTATCCGTGTTCTTGTCATTATATTCCAGAAATCCCATTGTCTGGTCAAGATAATAAGAAGACACAAGCATCGTACTCAACAACTGTACGCAATCAATGCTTCCTCCTTTGTTGTATCGCAGGTCGAGTATTACCTCGTGAATATTCTTCTGAGCAAGCTCATCCGACCATTCGCGTAATTCGGCGTTGTATTTTTCCGGACTCTCTTTGGTGCCTGCCGTAAAACTGTTGTACATCAGATAGCCGACTTCACTTCCATCGGTCAGTGTCAGTGTTTTCTTACAGTGAACCGGATTGTCTACCAATGGTACGGCTGCACCAATCTTTACCGGATCACCTACCGGAACAACCCGGTAAATTTCTTCTTCTTCACCTTCTACCGGTGGCTCTGTGGGCGGAACTAATTGATATTTTCCTAAAGTAACTTCCAAGGGTTCCGTACCTTGCAGTAGTTGGCTTTCATATTTCTTGCTGATATAGGAGGTGTCTACTTTCACAATCCAGTCGCCCCGTTTCAGTACGGCCGCGGCCGGAGAACCGGGAATGACATAAGTAATCAGTGCGTTGTAAGCAGTGTCAATGTCCGGGTTGCGAACCAATGAATAGTCGAATCCATAGCTTGGCAGCGGAGTCTCCATGACAGAATCGACGAACGAATAACTGTCGTTCTTCGACTTTACTTTTGACAAGAACTGGGCAGGTTCCAGAAACAGATTCGCATCATCGTAGGAAGGTAGGTCTTGATACCACAGATAGTTCTGTTGCATGATATCGTACATCCATGTGTCCAATGCAGTCATGTGGGCATACTCCGGCCAGCGGTCGACACCACAGGAGAAGAAACCACTGATAGATACGAGGATCAGGGCAGGTATGAGGATTATCTTTCTTAATTTCGTCATCATAAAAAGCTTTTTACTGTGCAAATGTAGGAAATACTTTGCTTATCTACCACATTTATGGTATAAAAATGCCTTCAATGTGTGATTGGTTGTTAGCGGATATGGCCTTATCTTTGCCATATCAAAGTTATCAATAGGTATTAATAGGATTTTTGGATGGATATAGCTGCATTATTATCGGGAGGTGTCGACAGTTCGGTGGTCGTACATCTCCTTTGTGAGCAAGGATACAAGCCGACTCTTTTTTATATTAAGATCGGCATGGACGGGGCGGAATATATGGATTGTTCGGCAGAGGAAGATATTGAATTGTCTACCGCTACTGCCCGTAAATACGGTCTGTCTTTGGAGGTGGTGGATTTACATCGCGAGTATTGGGACAATGTGGCGGCCTATGCCATTGATAAGATTAAGAAGGGGCTGACACCCAATCCGGATGTGATGTGCAACAAACTTATTAAGTTTGGCTGCTTTGAACAGCGTATCGGAAAAGACTTTGATTATACGGCTACCGGACATTACGCCACTACCTTGCAACGTAACGGTAAGACGTGGCTCGGGACAGCGAAAGATCCTGTAAAGGACCAGACGGACTTCCTTGCACAAATAGATTATCTGCAAGTTTCCAAGCTGATGTTTCCCATTGGCGGACTGATGAAGCATGAAGTGCGTGAGATAGCGTTGAATGCAGGCTTACCGAGTGCCCGGAGAAAAGACAGTCAGGGCATTTGCTTTCTCGGAAAGATAAACTACAATGATTTTGTCCGCCGCTTTTTGGGAGAAAAGGAAGGGATGATTATCGAATTGGAGACTGGTAAGAAACTGGGTACGCATCGGGGGTATTGGTTTCATACGATCGGTCAGCGCAAGGGGCTAGGATTAAGTGGTGGTCCTTGGTTTGTGATAAAGAAAGATATTCAGGAGAATATTATCTATGTGTCCCGTGGTTACGGTGTGAAAACACAATACGGCAATGAACTTCGCATCAACGATTTCCATTTTATTACGGATAATCCGTGGCAGTCAGTAGGAAAGGAGATAGACATCACTTTCAAGATTCGCCATACTCCCGAATTTACGAAAGGGAAACTTGTGCAGGAAGGAGAGAGGCAGTTCCGTATCTTGTCTTCTGAAAAGTTGCAAGGCATTGCCCCCGGACAGTTCGGAGTTGTTTATGATGAGGCTGCGCAGGTTTGCGTGGGGAGTGGGGAAATCGGATGAAGAGCTTCTTGCAGGGATTGACGCCGTGAAGTAGATTATTTTTAGATATAATATTCCGCCAAATCCACAATCCCTGCCCGCATCGCATATTTAGTCGCTTCGTGCACATTATTCACTCCCAGTTTCCGGAAGATATTTTTGCGGTGGCTGTTAATAGTATGGAAGCTTAGATTTTTTTCCGCTGCAATCTCTTTCGTTGTTTTCCCCAGTGCAATTTCTTTCAGGATATTCTTTTCCGTTTGCGTCAGCAAATGGTCTTCTGTCATTGTGCCGGCTACAGGAGAAGCAGCGCCTGAAAGCAGCAGGTTGCTGACATGATTGCAGATATACCGTTGTTTACGGCCGGCACATTGGATAGCAGTCATGATTTCCTCTTTTGAATTATCTTTCATCACTACCCCGAAAGCCATACTGCTGAACAATACCTGGCGGAGAAAATTAATACTTAACTCATCCGAGAACAGAATCCAGTCGACCTCTTTGAATCTTTCCTGCAAGACAATCAGCTCATCCGCCCCGGCAAAATCGAATAGCGTATAATCCAGCACTACCACCGCTTGCGGATACAACCGGAGCTGCTGAATCAGTTCTGCCTTGTTGTCAACTTCTAAGAGGGTGGCAACATCTTTCTGCTTGCTTAGCAGAAACATCATCCCCGCTTTACTGATGTCCTGATTGTCTGCGATGATATATTCTCTCATAGGAAATTAATGAATTAAAAAAACTCCGCTACAAATGTACGCATTTTGCGCGATTTGTAGCGGAGTTGTTCCAAGATTCTTGTATCCCGATTACCAGGAACGTCCTTTGAAGATGTTGGACTGGTCGAGCGGAATGATATTTCCGTTCAGTGTCAGGTTATTGTTGCTGAAGTTAGGGCTGATTGTAACTGAAGCGTTGTTGTCTCCGTTGCTCATGGTGATAAATACTTGAGCGGAGATACCGATACCTTGAACGCTGAATGAGCAGTTCACATTACCTTTCTTGTCGACATTCATCTTCATGTCCGAAGAATTACCGTCTACTGTGACACCACCGATTCCGTTAGGGCCGGGATAAGGAGTGTTGAAAGCAGTCTGTACTGTGGCTCTGTTGCCGTTCATCAGAACGAAGTTAGTGTTTGAAGTAACAAAAGCGCTCATGCCATTGCGGAATATTACCTGATTGGCTTCCAGAACGAACTGTTTATTCTTCAAAGCCTGTACGGCTTGTTGATAAGCTGCCATGTCCTGCACCTGTTCTTCGGCACGGAGTTTAGCTCTTTCCGCATCTCTTTGAGCTTTTCTTTCTGCGCGGCGTGCTGCTGCGTTACTTTCCTGTGCATACATCATCGTGCTTGCACTTACTAATACTAATGCTAATAATGCAATAAACTTTTTCATAACTTTTTTTTGTTTAGGTTTAATACGTTGTCCGTTTATTGCAAAAACAAAGTCTGTGCCAGATTGTTCACGAGCGTCGCGCAATTTTATATCCGATCGCTGCGACGGCAATACTCATTAAAGGGCTGATAATGTTGAAAAAACAATAGGGAAGATATACCAATGTGGGGACGCTTAGTATTGTAGCCTGCGTCATCCCGCAGGTATTCCAGGGGATCAGCACGGATGTAACGGTTACTGAATCCTCGGTCGTCCGGCTCAGCAAACAACTTTCGTAACCTTTTTTAGCATAAATGTCGCGGAACATATTTCCGGTCAGAATGATACTGATGTATTGGTCGGCAGTTGCCAGATTGAGGAACAACCCGGAACAAACCGTAGCTCCCACCACGCTGACTGTTTTCTTCATAAAACGGACAAAGATAGAAGTGATACTTCCCAACATACCGCTGGCTGTCATCGCCCCGCCAAAGCACATGGCACATAAGATCAGCCAAATCGTATTCATCATGCCGGACATGCCACGTGTAGCGATTAAATCTGTCAAAACGGCATTATCTGTATGCAGACTTGTACTTCCGTAGAAGGTCATCATCAGTCCTTTGAACAGCGAATCGAAGCCGGAGGCAGCCATTCCCGAAATCTCCTGTAATAAATCCGGTTGAAATATCAGGGCAAAGATGCCTGCCAGCAATGTTGACAGGAACAGCGTAATGATAGAAGGTACCTTACGTGCAATCAATATTCCCGTGGCGACCGGAACAATCAGAAGCCATGGTGTGATATGGAACTTCTCATTCAGTGCGGCGGCCACCTCCGTGATATGTTGCGTATTGTTGGCATCATGTGAGAATCCCGCTACGGTGAAAATAATCAGGGTAATGACAAGAGAAGGAATCGTGGTTATCATCATGTAGCGGATATGGCGGAAGAGGGGAGTGTCTGTGACGGAGGCTGCCAATATGGTAGTTTCCGACAATGGAGATACCTTGTCGCCAAAATAGGCACCGGAGATAATCGCTCCAGCAATCCAACCTTCTTCAAATCCCTGCGCCTTACCGATCCCCATTAATGCGATACCGATAGTGGCAATTGTAGTCCACGAACTTCCGGTCATGACTGAAATCAGTACGCAGATAATGCAGGTGGATGCAAGGAAGAAACTTGGGTGGATAATCTGCATTCCATAATAAATCAGCGTAGGCACTACACCGCTAATCATCCAGATACCGCTGAGCGCACCAATAATCAGCAGGATAATGATAGCAGTTGTCACTCCGGCTACGTTGTTTGTAATAGCCAGCTCGTAGTCTTTCCATGGAATTTTGTAGAATGCCATGCCGATAAGGATACAGACTGCGGTGGTAGTAAGCAGTGACACTTGGCTGCCGCCACTCAGTGCGTCGCTGCCGAAAGTATGGATAGTAGCGAATAATAATAGAACAAGTACAATAATCGGTATCAGTGATACGAGTGGGGAAGGAGCTTTTTTCATGCTAAATTCTCTAATCCTTTTTTTGTTGTTTAGCTGATATTTATTTTTGGCTGCAAAGATACAACAAAAAGGTAGAAATCTTTTGCATTATGGGAGCGGGCAATAAAAATTATTATAAGTTTATATTTTCTTGGAATATAGAAAGAGCTAACCTTTAGTTGAGCATGGTTTTACGTTTCAGCCACCAATAGCGGATGAAAAGTATTCCTGTCAGAATCAGCGCAATGGATAATCCGGTGTAGAAGACAGAGATAAAACTTTCGGGTAGCAAATGGAAGCTTCGGATCGTAATTCCGAGAGAAATCATGAATATCATGATTATCCAGCTTTTTACATCGAAGAAAGAGAAAGGACAGTTGCGGGTTTCTTTCTTCTGTTCAATCCGGCGGGTATGCTTGTAGTAGAGTCTTTTAAAAATCAGTACGAAGAATAACAGGAAAACGATAGTGGCTTCCCCTATCTTAAACATCCAGTCGTGTGAGTTGTTCATCCAGGTGACGATTCCTATCCGCAGGATGTTTCCGCCCGCAATAATCCAGACGGTGCCGGCTATGATTAGTAAGATTTGTCTGTTAACTCCGTACTTCATAGTTTACTGATTTTTTGTATTAAACGGTTTTACCATCCATTTTGTTGACTCACTTCTTAAAGAAAATCGTAATTAATAGAGAAATACCGGTTAAAAGGACTCCGATACCGATAACGCCGTGCCAGCCATACAGTTGCCAGAAACTTCCGGCAAGGAATGTTCCCATGGAGCCACCGATGAAGTAGGTAGTCATGAAAATTGTATTGATACGGTTCGAAGCGCGGGGATTCAGTTCGAAGATACTCGTCTGGTTACTGAGTTGGATGCATTGCATCCCTATATCAATCATGATAATGCCGGCGATGATTCCGGCGTAAGTGTTTTCTCCGACGAAGAACAATAACCAGGACAAAAGAATCAATCCGCAGCCGATGAAGTTGAAGCGGCGAACGCCTACCCGTTTTACATATCTTCCCACAAAAGAAGCTGTTAATGCTCCGGCTACTCCGCAAAGTCCCAGCATACCAATCACATCGCTATTGGCGAAGAATGGAGCTTGTCCCATTTTGAAAGCGAGGCAGGACCACATGGCGAGGAGCGAACCGAAGTTCAGGGCGGCCCGGATAGAGTAGATGCGTAGTTGCGGAAACTCTTTCACCAAAGCCAGCAGGGATTTCATCAGGTCGCTGTACTTTCCCCGGAAGTTGGTCTGAATGTTGGGAAGAACTTTCAGTACGACAACCGCACAGACAAACATCATACCTGCGGCAATATAATACATCTCCCGCCACCCGAACAGTTCACCGACGAATCCGCTGACGACGCGTGAAGCCAGGATGCCGGTCAGTAATCCCGATAAAACGATTCCTACATTTCTGCCTTTATGCTCCGGACGTGAAAACTGGGCGGCCATGGGAATGAATATCTGTGGAATCATAGAACAGGCCCCCGTAAGGAATGAGGCAACAAGTATCACATGGATATTATGCGCCAGGGCAATCGTTAATAGTGAGAATATAAGGACGAGGAAGTTGGCAAGGATAATCTTCTTGCGTTGGTATAAATCACCCAAGGGAGTGATAAACAATAGTCCGGCCGCATAACCTATCTGCGTGACCATGGCAATCAGGTTAGTTCGGAACTCTGATATACCAAGTTCATGGCGTATCATATTTAGCAGAGGTTGGACGTAATAGATATTGGCTACCGAAATACCCGCCACAATAGCAAGTGTCCAGAGGATAGACGCCGGTAGTCCTCCGTTTTCTTTTAATGGCTGTTTCATGCCGCAAAGATAATAAATAAGCTGTTTATTCGACGAAGAAAGTAGTAGAAACTGTATTGCCCTCATCGTCTACTGCTGTCAGTGAATGTTTACCGGGAGTAGGTTGCAGGGAAATCTTGTGGAAGTCCTGCGTTTGCGTCTGATAAGTTTCGTCGAGGTGCCAGAAGATCGTTGCGTCAGGATTGCTATGAGCCAGTTCCACCGTTATAAAACCTTTACTGCCATCCATTTGTCGGGGCAGTTTGATACGGGCGTTCATCGGAGGATAAATAAATTGCATTGCTTGGAAGGTGTCTTCCCCACAGCCGGGTTTGAAAGGCGGAAGCGACTTGTATTCCGGGTGATGTTGTTTGTAATACCATTCCCATACGGGTGGCAGGACAAACCAGGATTTCTGAATAGTAGGCTCTGTATTTGCACAGTTTTCATAAATACGCCGGCTTTCATCGGCGGATAGTGTGACAAGGTGATGATAAGGGCAAGCTTCTGTCCGCAGTCCGGCGGGCAGAACTAGCAATGTATCTATATCTTCACAAAATCTTCCTTTCAGGTGCCCGGACTGGTGGCATACTTCTGCATCAATGAAAACTCCTGTCGGGCGTTCGAACCATGACGATGAAGGGAGATAATTGAATATGTCGAATAACACGGGACCTGCTGTTTGTGCGCCGACTAATCCGGGCTTTCCCTCTCCGGTTGCATTTCCTACCCATACGCCGACTGCATAACGTGGAGTTACACCCACTGCCCAGGCGTCACGGAAACCATAGCTTGTTCCGGTTTTCCATGCAACCGGCTGCATGGAAGGGATAGCTTTCCAGTCAATTTCTTCGGGGCGGTTGACTTCTTTCAAAGCGTTGAATGTCTGCCACACGGCACCTTTATCCCAGATACTTTTATGCTGTACGGCCCTGTTTTTAGTATCTTCTTCTACTATCATTCTCGCTTCCGCTTCTTTGGAGGAAACGGGAGTTTCTGAATCCGAATGTCCGGTGACAAGGCTTCGCCCCATTTGCGCATAGGCGTTCGTCACGTCCCATAACGTAGCTTCCGCTCCTCCTAAAATCAATGATAACCCATAATGGGAGGATGGGCGACTGATCGTTTTGAATCCTATTTGTTGCAGGAAGTTGTGGAACTTGGGTACTCCGTATCTTTGCAGCATGGTCACTGCCGGGATATTCAATGAGCGTGCCAATGCTTCTGAAGCGGGTACGGCTCCTTCATATTGCATACTGAAGTTCTGTGGAGTATACCCGTTGATGTTGACAGGCACATCCGGCAATAGCATATCGGGCAACATACTTCCTTCCTGCAACATGGCATAATATAAGAAAGGTTTCAATATACTGCCAGTGCTTCTGGGAGCCTGGATCACATCTACCTGATTTCCTCCTTGTTTCCGGTCGAAATGTACATTCCCGCAGTAAGCCACTACTTGATTGGAAGGAATGTCAATCACAAGAATAGCCAGGTTGCGAATATCACTCCGATTGAATTCATTGCTCCAGCGTTCGGCCAAATCCTCTATATGAGTCTGCATTCCTTTGTCGATAGTCGTGCGGGAATACCGGCCGTTTCTTTCCTGATAGAATCGGCTGACCAGATGCGGCGCTATTTGAGGTAAGGGATGAGGTTCGTCAGGCAGCGGTTCGCTGACAGCCAGTTCATAGGTCGATGAGTCGATAATCTCTTTATCAAGAAGTTGTTTCAGGAGACGGTTTCGTTTGGCAAGTAGTGTTTTTCGTCCTTTCGACAAATGAATGATGGCGGGGGCATTGGGCAGGACGGCGAGCATGGCGGATTCTGCCCATGATAAATCCTCGGTGGAGTGACCGAAATAACGCCAGGATGCTGCATCCAATCCTACTACATTTCCTCCGAAAGGTGCGTGTGATACATACATCGACAGGATTTCTTCTTTTGAAGCACGAAACTCCAACCGGGTGGCAAGAATCATTTCAATCACTTTCTCTCCGAAAGTTCGTGACTCATTGCGGGCCAGGCGGATCGTCTGCATTGTGAGGGTACTGCCTCCGCTGACGATACGTTTGTTTTTTAGATTCTGATAAGTAGCTCTCCCTATGGATAACGGGTCTACTCCCCAATGATAATAGAAATTCTTGTCTTCGAAAGTAATGAGGCATTGCCTGATTTTCTCAGGTGTCGTCTTTCGTGGAGGAAATCTCCATTGACCGTCGGAAGCGATACGTGCTCCTAATAACTCTCCATTTCTGTCTGTCACAACGGTAGAGTAGGGAACATGAAACAGTTGCCGGGGAAGACAAAAGATATATCCTATCACTAAAAGAGTAATAATGCCGAGCAATACTCTTTTAGTGACGGATAAATGTTTGAAGAAATTCAATATCTTGTCTCCCATGAACCGAGTTTGTTCCATGCACAGAATCTACATTAGCGGCTGACTGTGGTTCTTCCCGCTTTGCTTCGTGCCTGTACATTGACGTCATACATCGCTTCACACTGAACAGCCGGAAGGATAAAGTTACCCGCATAGGTAGCTTGCAGCCTGATTGTAAATATCTTCGTTTCGCCCCGGCGCAGATTGAAATAAGTCAATACACGATCGTCGCGGATATCCTGATAAGTATATTGGCCGCTCACATTACCGGACGAGTCGGTTGTCTCTTGTGGCTCTGCTTCGGGAACCGTCATTCTCTCGTTATACACTTCCCAGCCGGACGGGATGATGTGAGTCAATGCCAAGTTGGTGTAATCGGTGGTCCCGCTTGTGTTGGATATCGAAGCAATAGCCGTGAAGTCCGTTCCCTGCCGGATATCGTTGACAGACATCGGTTTACCATCCATACTTGCATACCTGATATCCATACGAAGATTGTCGGAAATAGCCGGCAACGTATCATTCAACAACTGTGTACGTGTAATAAGGTCTACGCTTAGTGCTCCCTTGCCTTGATTCTTTACGGCAACCGTTCCTGATTTGGGAGAAGTGGAAATCTCTTTCTCGAAGACGGCTTTAGCTGATTTTACGGCAGGTTGTTGTTTGCCGTTCCATGTCCAGGTGAAGTCTAACGAGCCGGACAACTTCTCCGCCAGGCGTCCCATTGCCATAAGGGCGAAAGCGGTGGACTGTGTGCTGAACCAGTTCTCTTGTGACAGATTCTTTGAAACGACTTTCGCTTGCTGTAAAGCATCCCGTTCCCGGTTCATCAGAAGTAATGTTTCCAAGATCATCGCTTCATCCCGGTCGGACGAACCGTAAATCTGATTCATGGAAGAGTAGGGGATGACTGTTGTCTCTGCATTGTACACTAGTTCTTCGGCAGGCTTCATCTTGCCCGTCAGTGCGTAGGCAGCTGCCAGTCTCCATTTAGCTTGGATAGATAATCCCGGTTGTTCTTTCATCCGGTTCATGGCGCCATATTCCGGTGCACCGGCCAGAGCCAGGGTATAGAGGCGGAAAGCCTGTTGCAGTTCTGACTGCCATTGTTGCCAGTTGTTTGCCTCTTGAGGCATACGCCAATTTTGTGCGGCAGCACGTTGGAAGCGTTTCCACTTGTTCAATACATTTGCATGGATGGCATAGCCTTTCTCCTGCGCCAGTGTTAAGAACATTCCTGTGTAAGAACTGATCCATTCGTCAGCAACGGCATTTCCCGGCCAGTAGACAAATCCTCCGTTGGGGAGTTGGCGGGCGTAAATCTGGCGGATCGCTTCTTGTACATTTGCTTTTATCTTCTCTGCCTCCCGGGTATCTATTGTTTTGAACTGAGCGATAAACAGGAGTGGCAGTGCTTTTGAAGTCAACTGTTCCGTGCAGTGGTGTTGATAGTTATATAAGAAGTCGAACCGACGGCTGATGTCTACTGATGGAATGCGCGATACTTCCAGTTTTATCTGGTTGTTTGCAGACAAACTTCCTAACTGATAGGATAATTCTTTGTTCTGTCCCGTTTCTATCCATTCGCTGCTGCGTAATGTAACTATCGGATTCGGATTCCGTACTTCTATTTCAATGGTTTCTTTGGTTTGTTGTCCGCCACCGCTTGCCGTCAGTTTGATGGTTGCCTTTCCGGTTTTGTTGCCGGTCTTTAAAGTAAAGAACACAAGTTGGTCGCCGGGCCGGTTGAAGGTGAGCGACTGTTGATGGGAACCTTCTATCTGAACTCCACCACCGGACGCCTGAAGCGATACGGTCACATTCTTCACTTGTTTTTCCATAGCGAAGACATTGACCGGAACAGTGATTTCTTCCTGAATACTAAGTACGCGCGGCAAAGTGGAGAGTAACATTAATGGTGTCCGTACAAATGCAGTCTTTTCTGCATTCCCGTAAGCTCCGTCCTGTCCTGCCACTACCATGGCACGTACCGAACCCACATACATCGGAAGTTTCAATGTATGCGTCTGCTGCCTGCCCTTTTCCAAATAGAATGGCCCTATAAACTTCACTACGGGTTTGAACCGGTTCGCTTTTGCGTCGGCCGGTTTGAGCGTTGCATCTCCACCAACGCTGAAAAGTGAACTGTAAGCTCCGGCAGAAGTTCCCAATACATTGTCGTACATATCCCAAGTGCGGATACCGAGTGCCTCGCGTGAATAGAATTCATTCCAGGGATCAGGTGTCTTGAAATTGGTTAGATCCAATAATCCGTCATCAACAATAGCTAATGTGTAAGTCATCGGCTTCCCACTTTTTTCGCTGACTGTGACGTTGAAGTCTGTCTCCGGTCGCAATACTTCCGGCATCTGTATCTGAGGTTGCAGAACAGTCTGGCGGTTGGTGACAAATACCGGAGCAATGCCATACATACGGATCGGTAAATCATTTATTGTCTGTGCATGAGGTTGTAGCAGACTGATGTGCAGATATACGTTCGGAGTCATTTCCGGAGTAATCTCAAATGTATATTTCGTGTCTCCCTCGTTGGTTACCTCTATCCATTCCCGGTGCAATACGGACGAACCGTTTTCTATGGATACCAACGCACGCCCTCCGGCAGCCGCAGGAATAATTGCCGTAGCTGTTTCTCCTATCTCGTAAGAGTCTTTATCCAGCGAGAAAGTAAGCATCTTGATACCGCTGGGATCGGTCTTGTTCGAACGTCCCCGTGATTCCGGCCAGTCTACATAGATGGTTCCTCCGGTGGCGTGGCCACTATCTTTGTCTTTTACATATACGAGATAGCGTCCCCAAGACGGATAATCGACACGGAATTTAAATGTTGTTTTTCCTCCGCTGGTCTGCAATTTACCACTGGCTACGGGGGTAATGGAACTATTGTTGATGTAAGTGCCGAAAGACTCTTCGCTGTTTTCCCACCACCAGCTCCAACTGATGCGGTATATCTTATATTCCAGGTTGGAACGGTTCACCGGCTGTCCTTGCGAATTAACGGTCACGATATCAAAGACGTGGTCTTTATCCGTTTCGATATATTTTCCTTTCGGTTGATTCAGATTGATTCCTACGTAAGATACAAATGGGGAGAACGGAATGCTTTGTGTATAGATGCTGGCGTCTCCTCCCGGTTCGAATACCCGGGTGGTGAAGGTCGCATTCAGCATACCCGGTGCATTTGTTGCTGCCGGAACTTTCAACGTGACTCCTGCTTTTCCTTCCGCATTAAGTATGCCATCGAACACATCCGTTTTAATGGTTGTGAAATCCGTAGCAGGATCGTTGAATATATATTGTCCGTAGTTCTTGAATTGCGTGTTTACTTTGGACAAAGACATTTCCACTTTAGCTTTCAATTTGGAGGCAGTGGCTCCCGTCAGCCACGCAGAAGTGAGCGGAACAGTGACATTTTTGTCTGTTGATTGAAGAATCTTCGGTAGCGTCAGATTGATTTTCAGGCGGTTGGGCTTTATCGTTTCAATACGCAGGCCTTTGTGGAAAGTAGTTCCTCCTACCTTTATATATGCATTCCAAAGACCGGTCGGGTCACCGGCTTGCGTAGGAACATCAAACGTGTAGAATCCGTTCATACCTTGTGTGGAAATCATTTTGGTATAGAACTGCCCTTTCGGATTATAGATTTCGAGTGCTACGGGATGTTTGTCCGGTATCCTCTTTTCCCGGTCTTCCAATATGAAGGAGATGTGTAGTGTATCTCCCGGTCGCCATACGCCTCTTTCACCATAGATGAATCCTTTCAGTCCTTTCTGAATCTCTTTTCCTCCTACATCGAACCGGCTGACAGACTGTTCTTCACCGTCTACTACGCGAACATAAGCCTTTTGTTTCTCCGCTTCTGCCACAACGATGAAGGGTGTTCCTTTTGAGCTGATTTCAACAAAACCCTCTCCATTCGTTTCCCCTTTTTCTATGGGTTGCAATTGGAAGTTGTAAACCGTTACCTGTGCTTTTCCTACCGGATTTGTATCCAATATGTTACTTACGGCAATCCATAGTTTATTCAGAGAATTACGTTTCACGATCATTCCCAGATTAGAGGCAAAAACGTTGCAGGCGGCAGCCCGATCCGAATTCATATAATAGGAAGGGTGACAGGGATTATCCCGTTCTTTCCATCGGTATACACTCCAGTCCATTGTTCCGCCGTTATAGTAATAATAGGCTTCGGGCGTATCCCAAACCGCTTCATCCGCTTCGGACAAGGCACTTCCGCTTACTTTCATCAAACCGTCCGGCGTATTATTGTCAGCGAACTTGATATTCTGATTGTCGACTCCGCCGCATGGATAAGCGGAGTATTCCTGGCGGAAAGAGAGTATCACCCGGTAAATGGCTCCCGGTTCTTGACGAATCAATCCGGCAAGGTCTATCGAATAGTTTTCCCAGTTATGAATATCTTTTGAGGTATCTTTGCCCAGCCATAATGTTTTCTTGTATACCAACCGTCCCGAACGGCGTAATTCATTAGCGGAAGCAAGCGAATTGGTTTGCATAAACATCAGCACATTATTTTCAAAGATACGAATCACGCTTAAGTCCACAGCATACAGGTTTACAGCCCGGAATGGGATAATCAGGCTTTTTGAATCGGGCAGGATAGCGGCGGTTGTCAACATCTCTACCTGCGGTTTCAGATTTATTTCGCTGAATGAGATCGAATGTGAAGTTCCCAACGTTTTGCCCTGACTACTTTTTACTCCTTCATGGATGTTGAGCGTCAATTTGCTTAGCTGGTTTGCTTCGAAGTAGATGAATACCCTGTTTTCTTTGATCTGGAAAACGGAAGAAGAAAGCTCCGGAATCTCAATCAACCCTTTCAGGTCCTGTGTATCGGATAAAGGGGCGGAGAACACAACCTCAATTCCATTTTCCGGTTCGTCGATGCGTGTGGCGGACAGAAAGCGGAAACTATCTTTCGCTGGAATCAGAACCTCTTCACTTTGAGTTTGATCGATACGTGCGGGACTGCCATTGGCGGTGATGGTCAGTTGGTAATCCTCCGTATCTCTCGGAATCTGGTTGATACAGAATTGGTATCGGGTAAGATTATCTGTTGGTATAATTTCTACCGGATAGCTTTTGTTATTCCCGTCCTTGACGGTCAATATCTTTTCCACCTCTTCCTTTTTTACGATGTCGCTGAAACATATTTCCCCCTTGATATTTATTTCATCCGGTTGGGCATCTGTGATAGGTAGTGGTTCTATGGAAAGTGTGAAATTGCGTTCCTGTACCCGGAAGGAGAAGTTGAACTCCTTTAATTTCTTGTCCACTTCGACGAATTTGCCAAGTTGGAACGTACACTCATAAAGTGATCCCGGCTTCAGTGTACCTTCTTCGGGTACAAATTCAATGGTATTATTACTCACCCAATATGCCTTCCCTTTCAGTGAAGGTGAAAAACTAAACGGATTTTCCTTTAACTCATTATTTAAGTCTACCATTGGTTGCTCGTGTGTCAGTTCAATACGTATGGTAGAGTTCTGTGAAATAACTCCTCCTGTATAGGCATTTACATACGGAGCATATTCGGCAGAAGGAATGATGTCTTTTTGCGTGCGTGTGCATGATGAAAAACTCACGATCATCAAAAGTAGAAAGAATAGTCCGGTAGCACTACTGCTACATTTAGTTTTCATTTGTCCCATAGCGAAGAGGTTTTATAATTCAACAAACAAATATACTGTTTTTATGATAGATTCTTCTCAATTCTACTTATTTTTGTGAACTCTAATAAGATAGTTTATGGGAAAGAAGAAAGAATATAAAGAAGCCAATCGGCGATTTCTGAAAAACCTGTCTTTTCAGGAAGGTGTTTTTGCATTGCCGTGTGGCATCTATTATAAAATACTGGAGACCGGTGAAGGTACGGTTTCTCCGGGTGCGCGGAGCATTGTTACCGTGCATTACAAAGGAAGTCTGATTGACGGTCGGGAGTTTGATAATTCTTATGAACGCAGTTGTCCCGATGCTTTACGTCTCAGTGACGTAATAGAAGGCTGGCAGGTGGCGCTTCAGAAAATGCACGTTGGGGATAAATGGATAATTTATATCCCTTATACAATGGGATACGGCAATAAATCAGTTGATTCTATTCCTGCTTACTCAACATTGGTGTTTGAGGTAGAACTGTTGGGAGTTGCTTAGAAACAAGAAAGTAACCCTTCAGATTGCTTTCTCTCTCTCTTGGTAAACAGCCACTTGGAATAAAGTGGACAAACAGGTAAGATAATAATATTAGCTTTTCATTTTTATACTAAATTAAATATTAAAACGCGGAAATACGGATATAAAAGTTCCTTACCGGAACAAATCCGTATCTCCGTGTACCCATGTTTAATAATAATTATTTATGAAGTTTGATGTTTCGGACATCTCCTTCTTTAAAATCAAAATGCTTCAGTTTCATACCTTTCCGGCTACCTACCGTAAGCGACTTCAACGAGAGGGTGCCATTAATCACTTCTATGGTAACATCATCTTCTGTTACTTGAACCGTACCCCATGAATAGCCGTTGCTCCAGAAATAGTTGCCTGGACGGTCTGTTATCTTCATGCTTTTATCAACACCCGAATATTGGAGCTCGCTCAAAGCTATGATAGCAGACCAGCTTGCCATGGAGCGAGCGTAATGGTGTCCGCATTCCGATTCACTGAAAGGATTACGTTTTGCACCATCATGACGGCGCCGGATGGCATTGATACAAGTAAGAGCATCTTCTTCCATGCCTTCATAAAGCATTCCAACGGCAGCACAATATTCAAATCCTGTCATGACTTCGGAAAAGTATGGGAATGGAACTTCCAGACGTCCTTTCGGCCAAGAAGCCATAAGTAAACCTGCTTCATCGCCCATTACGTAAGAACGCATATTGTTAAAATGACGGCTGAAGTCTTCCACGAAGTTATATTTCATGATACTCTTCATAGTCGTTTGTATATTCTTCTTATCACCCAGATAACCTAATCCGCACAAGTGAGCCATATATTGTCCAACAAGCTGGTCGACAAGACAACCTTGTCCTAACTGGAATCCCGGAATCTTAACATCAGGGTCGTTCATGTCAAGAAATTCAAATGTCTTCGGATCTGTAATCTTATGTTCATAGTACTCTCCGTTGAACAGATTTTCGTCCATCCATTCGCTTCCCTTCTCAAACAGTGTACGGCATTTCTTCGCAAAGCTTTTATCTTTCATTGCCATTGACATCTTTTCGGCAGCCTTTAAAGCTCCCATATACCAAAAGCCCATTTGAGGATTAGGTCCAAAGTAGTTTACATCCATGGTATTATGTTGCGAACCTTCCATTACTCCATCCTGATTACCATCCCAGCCTTTTTCTATCCAAGCGTATGAAAGGACTTTCTTCACCTGTCCCCAGTTATTTTTCAGAAAATCATTATCTCCGGAGAGTTGCCATTCGCGATATATTTTCATTATACATCCCATTTGCCCGTCTGCAGCCGGATTGTTCCCTTTGCTTGCTTCAGAAAGTGGGAGAGATGCCCTGAAATTCATCAAACCGTTTTCCTTTGTGGCATAGTTGAACTCTACGTCACGCATGGTTTTTGCCAGTTCCCCGAAAAGATAAGGAGTGGCAGTTTCGTAGTTCCATACATGGGTACAAGAACCTTCACACGAACCGAAACGGTCCATCACACCTTCCCATCCCATCATGTGACCGCTTGGCAAACGAAATACTGTTTGAGAGCGCAATGTAGCTAGATTGAACAAAGCCGCCTCTTTCACCACCTCCGGATAAGAAGTGCCGAGCAGTGCATTAATGAAAGACAATGTCTTATTTTCTAATTCGGGTATTTGTGGGATGATAGTTTCCGCTGCTTTCCAAGCATCAGGATATTGATTGCTATAATAGTTGCCTACTACAACAGAAGACCAAGCTTTCCTGTTCGGGAAACTCCATGTGATATAAAATGTAAATGTTTCAGTACTTTGTGGAGCTATTGTCTTATTTACAGACAATGAAGCCATCGGATCTTCATCTTCCTGCTTACTTCGTTCGGTCAGCATACCATCCGCACTAAAATCATCCCAAAAGTTGAGAATGCTATTGTTCCAGTTATCGGCTTTTGACGAAGTACGGTAAGTCACGCCATTAACTGCCTGAGTGGTAAGCGCAACAGTTCCCCATGCCGAATCATCCTTATCTACACCATCCGAATAAAGGTATATTCCTTTTATATTGTTGCTTTCAACATACTTGTTCTTGTTGTTCTTTGCTCCTGTAGGAATGTAATCACCTTTCCAGTCTGTACGGAATTTACTTCCGTCCTTACCTATAAAGTTGCGTATCGAACCACAGATTGATACATTCATCGGTTGGTCGGTAGTGTTTGTAACTTCATACGAGAGTACGGCCACAGGCAATCCGCTGGCATCGGCATCGCCAGGAATAAACGGGTTAAAACCCTTTACCTTGACTTTTACAGGCAGATTGCTGTCCGATAAAGAAACTTGTCCGAAAGGGTATGCCGCCTCGAATGAAGCTTGTTCAAAACGCGGAAGACCATGATGATTGACAGGACGTCCTTCATAATGCAAATATTCATGCGAATATAAAGGTCCTGCCAGCAATGTGGTAGTCGCTTTCTGGTTTTGCGGTTTGGCATAGATTGCAAAGAAAGGGGCATTGTTCCCTGTGGTTACTGTGCTGTATTTCTTTGCCGGGACATTCATTATTTCCCAGTCGCGTAGTTCTCCACGCCCTCCGAGCGATACTGTACCAGTTCCGATACCTCCTAAAGGTAACGCAATTTGGTAAAGATGTTCCTTGTCATATTTCTTTAATACAGGCCATTGTTGCGGCTTCCATTCTTGAGCCTGGACCGTAATAATACCGGAAAGCAATGCTCCGATTGCAATTAAATTGAGTTTATTCATATCGTAAATATAGTTTTATGTGAGTTCACGATTAGATCAACCGTATCAAAATTCCAATATCCTCTTATTAGAATTTAATGGTAATATTTTTTTTGTTTCCCAAATGGGTTTGTACGGTAAAGATAACTAATTTAGTGATTATAACAAATTTTGTTACAGTTACCATAGGCTTTTACTTCTACCTTCGCCCTAAACTCCTGTAAATGATCAATAAGGATGGAATGTTGTTATTGTCGGATTCAAATAGATTGGCAATATTTGCATAAACTCATAATTATATGAATAAGGAGGGGGGCTAAAAGTCGGGGTGGTAGGTGCGCCTATCTGTGCATATATTATGCTTGTGCATCTACCTACCACCTCCCCCTACGGGTACTCCTCCTTCCCGAAGGAGGAGAATAGAGATACCACCGACTTGTAAATTACTACTAAATTTGAAGAAGAACCTTCTTACTTTGCTTTTTCTTCTGGTATAGAGAATAAAAATCCCCATAACCTTATCAGTTACAGGGATTTAATATGTTGTAATTGTTATAATTACTTGCTCAAAGCCTGAGCTACGTCAACAGCACAAGCCACTGTACAACCTACCATCGGATTGTTACCAATTCCCAGGAATCCCATCATTTCTACGTGAGCAGGAACTGATGAAGAACCGGCGAACTGTGCGTCAGAGTGCATACGACCCATAGTATCTGTCATACATAAACTCGTGACGGTTTAGAAATATACAATATGCTGTAATTTGCTATTATATAATATGTTATGCTCTTGTTTTTATTAACTAGATGTATATTGGTGACGGTAATTTATCAGTTCCGTCACTGTGACGTCACAAATAATAGAGTATGATAAATAAGAGTAATTATACATTGTCATTTACTGTTAGAGCAAGTAAAGTGAATAAAGCAGGTAAAGCACCTATTGAGGTATTAATATCTGTGGGAGAAGAACGTACTGTATTTTCTACTGGTAAGTTAGTGATATTAGAAAGTTTAAACAGTGCGTACGTGGTATAAATTCAGAAGCCACGGCTTTAAATGAATTTCTTAAAAATTTAAGAGTGCGGATTTATGAAGAGGAAATAAAATTGGTAAAGCATGGTTTTGCTGTAACCGCTGTATTACTTCGTGATGCACTATTAAATAAGGTGGAATTAATAAAAGAAGAAACTATACTTAGTGTTTATAGAAAGCATAATGAGATACAGTACAAACAGATTGGTTGTGGAGTCTCTAAGGGGACATACGCTAATTCAAAACATGGATTGTCACTCTTAGAGAATTTTATTCAATTCAAGTATCATCGGGATGATATGTTTCTAAGAGAATTGAACCGTGATTTTATAGAGGAATTTCGTATATGGCTATTATCAGAACATGGGCTATCTCATAATGGAGCGGTGAAGTATTTAGCATTATTAAAGAAAGTGGTAAATCGTGCAGTTGCTAATAATAAGATAGCATTTAATCCTTTTGCAGCGTACAAATTAGAGAGACAAGAGGTGTCTCCCGATTTTCTGAATGAAGATGAATTGCGTAGAATTATAAACTTCAATTCTCCTTTACCAAGACTTGAAAGGACTAGAGACATGTTTTTATTCGCTTGCTATACAGGTTTGTCCTATGTTGATGTTAAGACTTTGCGAGCTGAACATTTGGAACGTGATAATGAAGGAAGAATATGGATTAAGAAGAAAAGGATTAAGACGGGTGTACTTGCTCGTATTCCATTATTGCCAAGTGCTAAGATGTTAATTGATAAGTATTCTGGTGGAGATACTTTAATACCTATATATTCAGCTAAAGATATAAATCTTTATTTGAAAGATATAGCTATTTTGTGTCATATTGATAAACGAATAACCTATCATACAGCCCGCCATACTTTTGCGAGTACTGTTACTTTGGCAAATAATATATCATTAATTGCGGTATCCAAGATGTTGGGACATTCTAATACACGAATGACTGAACACTATGCTAAATTGGTTGATAAGTGTATAGGCGAAGAAATGGATAAACTAATGGACACATTTAATTGTGAAGAATAAAGCATCTTTTTAAAAATAAAATCCCCCTTTGCTAAAGCGTCAGGCAAGAGGGGGAAGTTATTAGGCAGCAATTGTGTATCCTAATGCTGCATCAAGTTCTTCTTTCGAGTACACTGCTTCCTTGAGTTCCGTTAAACGGCTTCCGTAAACAGTTTCCAAACCATTTTCGAGGACAGTGTTCAACTGTTTCACACCGTCAAAGACGATATGAGTTGCAGCGTGGAACGGTTCTAAGTTAAACTTTTTACAATCCTTCTCAAAACTTTTACTATCCAAGAGCCTTTCTACCAATTTCCCGTAATCCGCCAAGAAACGGTTTTGGTTATATTCAATAGAGGCTTGGTTCAGAGCGTACTCAATCGCTTTTCTCATTGTGTCAACACCTTGGTTCAGTTGCTTTCGATAGAGGTTCGCAGCTTTCTCTCTTACAGCGTGAAAGGGTTCTTTCTTCTTGGAAGCTTTACGAGTTACTACTTGTGAATTACCACCGTTTACAACTTCTACACTTTGCTGATTATCAGCAGCTAAAACATTTTTCTTCATATTATTATCATTAAAAAATTATACTTTGATTTTATTGTATATCACATTTTTTTGATATAACTATCTAATTTTCAATAGTTTAAAATCACATGTTGATAATTTTTTTTAAGATAAAAACAGACTTCCGAATATTTAGCTTGTCCATAAATCAAAACATATAAAAACTCTGACGCAAGCTTTTTCAGTATCTTGATTATGGACTGCAAAAATAAAGAATATAGCCTTAACAGGCAAGAACGGTATCTGATAATTTACTGAAAAATGAAGATGTCAGTTTAAAATAGGTATGAATCATTACCTTTCAAGCCTATAATAGGCTAGAGGATTGAGTTTAGACTCTAAAATAGGGGTAAAATACGATTTTTGAGTCTATATATAATTTTTCATTTTGTAATGCTGGGTTATTCGGCAATTATGTTTTTGTGTGGAGTATGCAAGAAATATTTTAGTAAAAGTTGAAATATAATTCATATTTCTCCCTGTCCGATAACATTACAGATAAATTTCAAGAATATCTATATTTCTACTTTCAAAAATGTGTGTTACATTTTTTTGCAGATTATAGCTATATAAAAAATATGGAAAGTCAGGAAAATAGTAGTACAGGTATTTATAAAGTATTAATTTTGTAGTCGATGATAGCGTTACAATTTTTTCAGAATAATAGATATGAAAAAACTAGAAATCCAAGAACATGACGGCTTTCTTGATTTAGAAGACCTTCCTCATAATTGTATCTTTAATAAGGTAGTCACTGGTTGTGGCGGAACAACAATTGCTCTTAAAAATGGTGAGAATTATGTGATTGCAGTTCCTACCACTGAATTAATAGAAAATAAGTGTTATCCACCTAAAGATGAGAACGGAAATAGTATTGTGTGGAAGGCTGAAAATAGAAAGGCAGGATTGAGTCCGGTTAGAAATCTTTTCGGATTGTATGGTACATTCACTCCTACGTTGAAGAAAGAACTGAAAGCATATCTTTCTAAAGAAGGAGCGAAAAAGATAATGTGCACTTATGATAAGATACCTTCTCTAGTTTCTCTTCTTACTCCCAAAGAGTATAGGTTATTAGTTGACGAATATCATAACCTCTTGAAAATATATTCTTATAGAAAAGAAGCCGTAGAAGGAGTATTGGAACATTTTAATGAGTTTAAATCATATTGTTTTATGTCTGCCACTCCTATTGCTATGGATTTTAAACCGGATGCTTTAAAAGACGTGGAAGAATATATTGCTGATTGGGAGCATATAGAGCCTTTAATGATTCTACCTTATCAAACTAATAAGCCCTATTGGCTTGCTGCAAAGCTTATTGAAACGTATCGGAGACAGGGATATATCGAAAGAGGTGAACTTAAATCATACGAAGCTTACTTCTTTATAAACAGTGTCACAGATATAAAGAAAATATTGGAACATACTCATCTTACAAATGATGATTGCAGAATTATTTGTGCTGATGAAGCCAAGAACCGCAAGACATTAGGTGAATATCGAATATCTAGTTCTACGGATGCACCAAAGAAATTTAATTTCATAACTTCCAAATCGTTTGAAGGAGTGGATTTTTATTCTGAAACAGGTATATGTTACGTGGTAAGTAATATTTATAATAAACATACTCTATTAAGCGTTGATATGGATATTCCCCAAATTGCAGGGAGAATAAGAAACACGAATAATCCGTTTAGGAATTTAGTCGTTCATATTTTTAATACAAGACCAAGTGACTACTATAGTGATTATGAAAAGGCAAAAAAGGAGATAGAAGAAGAACTGGAATATGCTAAAGAAAGAGTTACCGCATATAACCAACTTTCGAAAGGAGCAAGAAAGCAACAAAAGTCAGACTTAAGTAAATCCTCATTTCTCAAATATGATGAAAAAAATGATAAGTTTATTGTTAATGATATGGTAGCTAAAGTCGCACTCTATAATTATAGATTAATGGATAGCATATATTGTTCACAGAAAGATTTAGTTGTTGAATATGAGAGGGCGGGTATGTTACATTCCAAAGTGGAATGGGTGCAATTAGATAACAACTTTATAAAGTCTGCTTCTAAGAAGCCTACATTCTTGGAAACATTTATCTTGTATGCTGATATGAAATATTGTTTGGATATTGAAGTAAAACAGGGCATTGAAAAAGAATATCCTTTCATAAGAGACGCTTTGTGTAAATTGGGAGTAGAACAGGTGAAAAAATTAAGAAGTATGAAGGCTGTAAAAGTTGCTCTTGAAGCTTTAAAAAAAGAGAATATTTGTGCTGATAGTGATATTGGTCAACGCTTAAAAACATTATTAACGGTTGGTACATTTATGCCTTCTAAGGAACTGAAGGCGATTGCACAACAATTTGGAATGAAGAAGCCTACGGACTTAAAAAAATGGGTTGAACTAGAATCTGGAACTAAACGAATCGAGGGAAAGCCAGCTAAAGGATATTGGGTAAATAGAATAAAATAATATATATTTTTAGCTATGAAGGATAAGGATTTTAAACGTTTGGAACATAAATACAAAAATTATAGAAAATATTCTGACGGTAAAGAAATTGCTTATGGCTATAGACCGGACTATGTTCTTTATCAAGAAAAAGAGTACATAATTTTTGAATTCGAGAGTGGTAGTTCTAGAAAAACTTTTGTTGGTGATATGATAAAAGCTGCTCATTTTCTTAGAAATGAAAGAAGTGGAATTCTTGTATTGGTTATATCTCTTACTGAAAAAGTTCGTGATATAGCATCTATTGCAGCCCATTTACGTCCATATTTTGAATGGGTGAAAAATATTACAAAACTGAATAAGATATATATTATAGATATTAATGCCTATTACAATGGGCAACGTACATTAGAAGTAGAATTACCGGAATTTCTTGAACAGGTGGTAATGATAGACTGAAAAAATATTAAAGTAAACATAATGGCTAAGATAGTAGAAAAGTATTTATTTGATTATGTATTGACACAAACTTACTAAGAAAATTAGCTTTTACATGTGTGGAATGTTAAAAAAATGTCTATTCTTACTTTTGCAATTATATAAAGGATTGTGCGTAATATGAATGTTTCTATAACGAAAGATTAATAAGTATAAAATGAGAATATTGCCATAAATATCCTCATTTTATTCTATTAGTGTCAATTTAGAAACTATATTTTTTTTATTGTGTTAGATATAGTTATAGTTCTATTTTTCATAATTTCAGCAGTTGTATTTTTAACTGCAGAATTTTCATGAAAATATTTTGTACTAAATGCTCCTGTTGTTATCTGAATCTTTGGATTATATCCAGAATCTGAAATTTTATAACTTTTTGTTTCCATATGTGTATCAATTTTCATGTTTCCAACCTTCAAAGGTTCTATCATCACTAAGATTTATTTGAGGAGGCATACCTGGTGCAGGTATGAAAGATTGTTTAGATAAGGTTCCTTCACTTAAGAAAACGTCTGTCCCATTATTTAAAGACTCGATTAATCCTCTTCTAAAAGAATATGGATAATTACTTGCACCATTTAATATAATGGCAGGGTTATATGGATTCTCTAATTCCATTTCATTACTAATGTCATCATAGATATCTTTTATGATAGAATATAGTTCTGTAGTAGGTTTTTCAATGGTGAGTCCTAAGCTTTCATTTGCCTCTTTTCTTCGGATAGAATAGTCATGGCTGCCTGATTCACTACAAAGAAACTTGATAATAGCATCCTCTTTTTCTTCCCCTAAATTTTGCCATTTCATTAACTTTCGAGCTAACATTTGTATTTGGCTTTTAGACTTATATACCTGTCCTAATGTTAATGGGTGTATTTTTTCTGAAAGATGCAATAAAATTTCAGTCATACTTCTTTGGTCAGTTATACCAAAGTCTTTTTTTGCCATTTCAATGTAAGCATTTACATACTCTACACTAACGGGAACCTTTGCATTAGGGTCTGATATACCAGGTATCATGGGGTTTAATGGTCCATTTATACTTGGGTCGATTGGACCAAGTGTTGCTTGTTTGGTCATTACTAGGTTATTAGCTCCTAGACAAATAAGGGTTCCTGAACTAAAACAATTAGCTGGTATTATAACTTCAAAATTCTTACAAAAACTTCTTATAAGATTTACTAAACTCCAAGCTGTTAACGTGTTTCCACCATTCGTGTATAGATATAATGAGATTTTCTCAGCATCTCCAATTTTATCTAAATGCTTTGATATCTTAGGTAAAATATCATTAGCAATTTGTGTTTCAAGTCCTGGGCGTGTACCTGTGACATAAACCAATAACTTAGAGTTCCTTTTTTCCTCTAATTGCCTATATAATTTTAATCTATCTACCCGCATATAAATTACTTTTTATTTTTCATGCAAACTTAGAAAAACATTTTTAATTTGAAAAAAGATAATGGGATAAATATCTAAATTGTTGTCGTATAACATACTTTTTATGTCTCTTTAATTTAAAAACAATATACTTAACTAAGGTTTATGTGGTACGCAGTATTTAGTCAAAGCGTGAAGCATAGAAAATATATCTATTAATAAAATGGGTTTACAATAGGAACCTTGACAAATAAAGTCTTTACTAATTGATTGCATATAGTATACTAGCAAATGTTGCTCGACTGTGACTTTTTTGTGTTGATATATTATTTCTTCTTGTAAGAGGGTGGCAGCTTTATTTTTGCCAGTCGCTCGTATAGTTCTGCATACTTCTTTTTAAAATAATCTCTGTCTATTTTGATTGTTACCTTGTGATTAACAATGTGTTCTGTTGTTTCATCTGTAAGGGTGGTACTTGTGTCAGGTGC
>ERZ831601.543-NODE-543-length-39165-cov-17.466863_pt1 | contig 39165 bp, 29 predicted proteins | sample MGYA00519578_ERZ831601 | MGnify/ENA primary metagenome ERZ831601 (study PRJEB31850, sample SAMEA3708717) | human gut metagenome | biome: human gut; feature: human-associated habitat; material: faeces | place: China | collected 2014 ... | reverse complement strand
AATGTTTTAACTATAGGATTCTCAAGAATCAAAACCACGTCCTTCCAGGCAATCCGATAAACAGTATCTGCCCCGTTCCGCTCCACTTTCATGAACTGATAGCCTGCTACAAACTTCTTTTCGAACAGACTATATGAACGATTATCAAATGAAAACATACGGACTATTCTGCGATTGCGAGACATGACTATAAAGACGTCTCCATCATTGGGCTCACGGTGAAGCCGTTCACGAATGACAGACAGCACACGGCTGTGTTTACAACGCATATCGGTGAAATCACGGACATAATAAAAATGATTCAGACCGGTAACACTCAGCATAACCCCTCCAGTTTCTCTACCATACGAACCAAATCCGGGTAGCTTAAATTCTTTTGGGACAAATGCAAGCCATTGCTGATACGAATCTCAACCCAAATACGAACCGGATGATCATTTCTGCCTGGTGATACCGGTTGAGGTTGATCAATGGCACTGGATTGTTCCTCATGACCGATTACAGGAGCACCATCAACCTGGACTTCAACTACTTTTTTCCGGGTATCCCTGTACCATTTCTGAAAGATGTTATAAGGAACTTTGTTCTTAACACAAAACGATTGGAGAGATTCTCCATGAGGCAAAGCCTCGGTCTGGTACTGAAAGTAAAACCTTTCAAGATCTTCACTGCTATACATAAATTCTAAAATTTTTGTTCGCAGCGAAGATAGAGATTTCAATTATGAGCCAATTTTTGACTGCTTACCTGCCGCGATCCATAGCTTCGGATACAGTGAAACTCCATTCTTTCAGTTGTTGTGGAGCATAAGTTACTTCAAACAAAGAGTTGAATTGTTTCTTGATCTCATTCAGAGGATTATCATAAGTACCCCAATGGCGGGAGTAGGAGAGCAGCATACGATAACTTAGCGACTGACAGGGGGAACCGCAGAATCCTATGTGATGTGCCAGTACACGATTGCTGATAAAAGCCACGTTTCTCCAGACCGTCTATCAGCCTTTGGTCTTCGCTATTCGGACGTATGGACACATAATCAAAAGGTGAAAGCCACCCTTGCCGGATAAAGTCCGCAATGCCGTCCGAGGTTATCAGCGTCTCGAACAAATCCGTAAATCCTTTCCGGTTCAATCGGCAAGGCGTGGCGGTCATGCCTAACTTCTTCGCTTCTGGATAGCGCAGCCACAGTTCCTTGTAGGTTTCCGCCAGCGCATGATGGACTTCGTCTATCACAATCAGGCTTGGCTGTTCTTCTCTTACGTCATCCCAATGTCTCGACAACCACTGGATAGACATCACTTTTACCCTTCCATCCTCTTTGGATATGCCGTATCGTGCGACGGTTGCTTCTATCTGCTCCACAAGTTCACGGCGATGAGCGACAATCCAAACGCATGATTCTTCATTCTTCGTTTTTAATTCTTCATTCACAAGCAAAGCCAGCAGGTGTGTTTTGCCTGTTCCCGTGGGCATTTGCACCATAATGCTATTGTGCTTTTCCCATTCAGAAATAAGCGACTGCTTTATGTTATGCTGGTAATTGCGCAACATAAATAGTATGTGGCCTTCCCTAACAAATTGTATGATACATTAAGGAGTGGAATATCTTCCGTTTTCCCTATTAGCATTTTTCAATATGAACGGAAGTTGCAATATGGGAATGTCTTCATCAAGTTGAGAATAGACGGTCAACTTAAAGTCTAACCATCCCTCTGGCAACCCGCTTTCAATGAGTTTTTGAGAAAGTTTATCCGCCAACACTTTTGCAAAATTACTTCCCTTATCTTTCACATTTAAACATACAGGCAGGGTTAGAAATAAAGGTACTGCCACCTGTATGTTCGTATTTGGAATAAGGTAGCGATAATTTATCTCCATTTTTACAGACATTACCGAGAGGAGTTTCATGCTTTCACACAAATTATCATACATGGTTTCAATGCATTTCTCTATAGATGCGGTTTCTTCTGTTAGTTTGGAAAGGTCTATGATCTCGCTGTTGTGCAGTAAAGGGATTTGTTTTGCATAAAACATGGTTACAGGTGTTTTGTATAAGAAATGACGGTTTGTCTCAAGCCATTCTCCATGATTGTCTTGTATAAGTTCCTCATTGCGTATAATTTGTACACCTCCCCATGCATTCTGAATATCAAGAATATTCAAATCAGGAACAATTGCAGTTCTTGACGGATCGGCATTTCTGTTTGTGTAAGGAAGTGGCATACCCGTTACATCTTGATATGTAAATTTACGCACCCCAACTTTATTATTTGCAATTTCTACGGTTTTATATCCTGTAATCTGTATTTCAGGAATTACATCTAATGCATTTCCGGTTTCCGAAATCACTTCAATGCATAAAGAACCGTATTCATTTTCCATTTCGACTACCTTGTACTTCAGGCTTATAGGCTCGACGACGGATTGCTGTATCCGTTTGCTCGCATGAGTTGTATCTACCTGATTCCATTTTTTCCATGCGGTACAGACATCTTGCATGATTTCCTTAAATGCGTTTACTGCATTCTTAGCCTTGTCAATGTGGCCTTTATCACAGCCTGTCAGATAGGTGGTGAAATCGGCACTGATTTTGGGATATGACTCGATGAATTGGGCTAATGCCTGCCTCAAGTCTGGTTCACCATTCTTTTTCAATGTGTCTTTATCTTTACCGGGCGTGTTCAACACCAATTGGACTCCTATTGTATCTTGGGCTGATGTAGAGTTCTTATAGGTAAAAGCGAAATCCCAATGAAGTGCGTCTTGTAAATCTGTGCTATCTTTGTATACGACCTTTTGTGAAGTGACAGTCGGGGCTATCGGATAGGCACGCAATGGAATGGGGATGGTCACGCCGCCAGTGTTCCGCAATTTGATGTCCAAAGGCAAAATGAAAGACAGCCACAGTGAAGACGTGTATTTCCCGATACCGATACCTTTTATATCCTGTTCCAAATGGGTAATATCAAAACGCATATTGTCGAGCTTGCAATTGCGGGAACTGGATGTATCCTTGCATTCGAACATATAGGTCAGCCATGATTTCCCATTGCCTAACGGCAATTTCGAAGTGGAAAGTTTGAAATTCTGTCCCATGCCGGTTTCGTCTGCCGCCATTTTACCATAGAATTTAGGCGTGGCATTGATGGCTTGCTTCTGTTCTATATTGGGAAGTTCCCATGAAGAACATACTTCCACCGGTATTTGTACTGCTGCCGTGAGCTTATATGCCGAAGAAAGTTCTTTCAACATTTCCTGCCGCCATTTTTCATTGGCATTCATAAGGCATGTGTTCTCAACCTGATTGGGTTTGACAATATAGTCCACTGTACCGGACACAGCGTTTGCGACCTGTTTCTTAAGGTTTATGATTTCAGCCAATGACTCGCCATTGTCTAGCAGGAAGGCAGGGACGGCTTTCTGTGGAGACAGGAAATCATCCACGGCTTCCATGAATTGCCTTCCCCACACATCCAAATCAACCGAGGAGTATTTCTTCATGGTTTCCTTTCCTGCGGGATATGTTTCTCCATTTTGGTAAGGATAAACCAGTACACTAAACGATAAAAGGGAAGTTGACAATGGACGAGGCGAAAAGTAACAAGCATTGGCACTATTATAGGTAATCTTAATTCCGTTCTTGCCTGTTTCGTCTAATCTGACCATCCAAATGTCTTTCCCCTCTCCCAATGTCTCAGAAGATGTAGCGATTTTCACCTGAATGTCTCCATTAGCAAACGCTTCTTCAAACTCTTGTGCAAAAATGGTAAACCCCAGCATTCCGCCATCAAGGCTATGCGAAGGTTGTATGACGGTCGAGACTGATGCCACGCCGGGACTATTCGCAAAATCTGGGCTTATATTCCTATCTCTTTCCATGGCCAATCGCACACAGAGTGGTATTACATTACAATAGCTTGCGACAAGTTCTTGTTCCACCGTTTCTGTTAAGGTGAAAGTTGCGGGAGGTATTTGACTCTTTCCGGACAAGTAGTCAATGACTGGTGTTATAAAGCCATTTATTAGTGAATTGACATCCACAGATTTCTTGAACCCTTCCTTTTCTTCTTCTGTACCTTCTATGGTTGAAAGAATTGTGATGGATATGTCGTCTGTCTGCAACTGATAAAGCAAGTTCATATAAACACTCAAATCAGCAAGTGCGTTGGATCTGCCAGCCTCACCATCCTCATAACGGGAGCAATCAAAGGTAAAGTTCAAAACTAGGCAAGAAGATTGCCTTTTAGAATCTTTCCTGAACAAATACATACAAGACGCGGACGGCCATTGAGACAAGCCAATGATTGTGTCTGTATAAAGCAATGGCATTGATACCGTCATTTGATTGCCCACCATCGCATTGCCGAACATATCCTGCCACAGCAGCCTCATTTCAACGTTATCCCCTATACCTATATACGGATTCGGATGCGCTGGTTCATAGCTTCCCATGCCTTTTATCTTGGAATAGGGTATTACTGTGCAATAGTGCCATAAGTCCTCTTCTTCATTTCTGTCATCCGGTTGTAGCGGACTGGCCGGCAAGTAATTTTGGTAATCCGCCAAACCGGGCAGCAATGTCCCCAACAGGTTATATTGGTTTTCCAAATATGCCTTCTCCTCTTCTTTGGTTGGAAGTATGGATGCTGGTGATGTGTCCGGCTCTTGTGTCGGAATCCTCAACAGCTCATATCCTATGCATCCTTGCGGTACAACAGGAACAGCCATCGTAATGTCAGGTGACTGGAGATAGATAGAAGTTTTGGTGAAATCTAGGTCGTCACCAGTCACCACTCCGTTTAAGAATATTTCGGGGACAAAATCTTTATAGGTTACCAGAATTTGGACGGATGCCATCCCTTCTTTGTCAAATAAATATGCCGGTAGCCCTTCATTGCTGTCTTTTACCTGATAATAAAAGTAAAATCCACCAGAACGCACAACGCTGCATTCCCACAAGAAAGTGAGGAATTCTTCGGTAGTGTTCAACGTGTTACAGCTATTTCCCATCGACATAATCACATTTGCCTCAGGATGTGTTTCGGTCGACATGTTTGTTTTCACAATGGCCATCTTCACGTTTCCGTCACTTCTGGAAATCCAGTTCTCCTTTCCCGAAAGAGGGTCTGTTCGCATGAGGATACGTATCTGTTCTATGAACGAGGCATCTCCTCTCAATTGGATATGGCGTAAGAGAGCTTCTAACAAATGTGTGGACGCATCATCCGTGCCCGACAGTACATACACGTTGGCAGATAAACCTGATGCTGTTTCAGAAACAGCCATGCTTTGGACTTTCATGGTAACCATGGTCGCCCACCTCAGCCTTTTTATCGTTCCTTTATTTATCCTTTCACTGTCATGGGTAATGGTTTGAATGTTGAAATTCATTTTTCTACCTTGATTTTCTTCCAATAAGGACTTGAAAGCAAGTGGCAGCTTCCATACATACAGGCAAGTATTTTTCTCACCATCTGTCTCCGTATCAAATAGTGTTCCCGGATAATCCCAGAATGTGTTCTTTCCCATGGAAAAACTTTGTGGGATAACCTTTATGTTGGTGATGGCTTTGGGATAACCTTCCATGACCGAAGGTTCAAATAGCACATCGGCTATCTGTTCATTCCTGTCTATCAGTTCGTTGTTTATATCAATGAGCAGCCCGTCCCCGTTTAACCCGATGGCAATCCATTCCCTTTCTTCGTCCTTCCTCCTTAGTGAGACCGAATATTCATATTGATCTTCCCCATGTCTCATGGGTATTTCCCATTGTTGGCCTGTGAGCGCATACAATGGGGATGTGTCAGCAGGCGAATCTCCAGGCGGTACAGGCAACCGCAAACCATGAAGTAAGAACCGCGAAGCCATTGCGCCGATTTCCGATGCCTTGCCTTGTGAAGCGTCTCCTCCCTTTATGGCATGCTGTGCCAACTCTTCCACATTCATGGTTGTCAACTCTTGGCTTGACATGTACTCTAATGCAGTTTGCAGAACTTGTTTTACCACCAATGCCACATAGTCTGCAAATACAAAAGAAGACAGGCTTTGTCCGTCGGATACATTCACCCCGTGCTGGTCTGCCGATATGTTTCTTGCAGACTGTTCCATGTTTCCTGGAGCTGTTGCTTTAAGCGTATTGAACAGGTCATGCACCTTTCGTATGTAATCTGAGTCGACAAGGAAAGGGCCGTCTCTGAAACAAATGGATTCTGCCGAACCATTAAGTGTTTTTGTCAATACCAGGTCCGGGATCATTGGGAATACAGAAGCGTCATGTTCCTCTTCTTGTCTCCGGTCAGGCGAGGATATATGTATATGGAAAAAGGTTTTCATAAAGTTCCTTACATCGTTTCCGTTTTCATCTTCGTAACGGAAGGGAATATCAGTCTCGCCCTGGCCCATATATTCAGTCAAACGCTTAATTTCCTCTATGGTGACCTCTTGTTCCCTCAGCCATGCCAGTGTTAACCTTTTGCTTTCATTCTTGCTTTCAAGTATGGCACCCATCGCCCAATAAAAGCACCCCAAAGCCAAGGCTTGAATGCCGAAGTGCCCGGTTGAATCATCTTCCTGATGGTCTAAATACAGCATGCCGACATATAAAGGACATTTGCATACGCCCTTGTCTTTCGATGCATCCGAAGTGTCGGTTGTTGTCAGTTGTGGCACGAAGTGCAACAGCAGATTATAGGTCTCGCCATCTGCAAAGATTGGCTTCCATATCGGACAGAATTTTTCCTGCAAGGGTAACAGTCTGTCTATTCCATTATTCAGACCGTCTAAGTGATCGACTTTATACCACAGTGAATCTTCCATATTGTCCGAGCCAAGTGTGAGAGAAGCTGATATTCTTACAGAGAAACTCAGTTTCAGGCGGATTTTGAAAAGTCCGAGGTTTATTTTGACCGACAGTTTCACGCTCAATCCGGCCTCGAAATATAAGGGAACCGCTTTATAGGCTTCAAACACGATACTTACCAAAACATATGCGGTAGTTTCCAATGAAGCTGATATGATGGCTAAATTGATTTCACACGAGATTTTTCCGACCAATGAAAGCGTTCCGGCAAACCTGTAATAGGTGTCAGTCATGCCCGAATAGGCAGGCAATCCCTTTGCCGCGTTGAATACTGCGTATGTCCCTTCAAGCATACCGACAATAGTAAGGTATAGCTCGGCCTTGAAGATGCCTCCGTCAATGCTTTTCCCGATACCGAAAGACAATGCTATGCCTGCTTCAATCACCGGCGAGAATGTGCCGTGGGATACGGCTGGCAGATTCGTTGCGGTTTCACTTGACAACGAAGCGAAATAGAATCCGCCGCTGCCGACATAAGGAGCAATCTGTAAAGTAAAACATCTTGAAAAATCTGCAATGCTGTCCGGCCAGCCGAAGTCGAAATAAAAGTCACCGTTGGTATATACTTGAATGCCGAAGTTGGGAAGGGTCAGGGAGACCGCGCCCAATTTAAGATACCTTAGGCGGTCTGGCAGCTGCACCACTGTTTGATAGACCCCTGTAGTGTCATTTATTTTCTTATACAGGACGGAGAACTGAAGGTTTTTCAGGCATTGTGCATGGTTTGAAACCGTCACACTCAATCCATACAGATCCGGGTCGTTGAAAACAAGTGCCACACGGTAGAACTTTGCCACGGTGAAATCTGCGCCTGTCAGCCAGTTAGATTCCGGACTGAATATCATTCCTGTGCCGCTTGTGCCTATAGGTATGGCATCGGGGGTATCATTGGGGTCTGTGAATGCCAATTCTAGGGCATTGATTGTATCTTCTACAGACGTAAAGTCTTTCTTCCCTGCCGGAGTGACATGCTGCCCCATCACGAAGAGCCTGAGGTCGAATGCTTCTCCCTCGCCTGGCACGGTTGGCATGTCCTGCACATTGCTTCCTTTTCCGGCAAGAGCCTGTGTGGACTCATTGCCGTCTTCTATCTTCATGCCGAGGAATGAGCCGTCAAATCCAAGATATACGCCCGTATTGTCCTTGGTCAAGTTGATTTTGCTGATTTTAATAAAGCCCAGGTCCAAGCCTATTTCATAAGCTAACGTAAGCTGTTCGTTTTTCTTATCTATGACAAGCTGGAAGTTCTTCAGGCTTATATCGTTTAAGAAGTTCCATGGAGCTGGCAATTCAAAATCCGTGATGATGCTTGACATCAGTTTGGACAGGAGAACCCCTAATGACATATCCTCCACATTCAATATGTACTGTTGGGCATCCGGCTTGCACTCAGCCCTTATGCCTTCCCACTGCAAATACAATTCCGTGTCTTTTTCTCCGAACAGGTATCCAATCTCAAAGTCCAGCCCCAAAAGGTCAATGTCGCCAACAACCTTTCCAGTAACCTGTTGACCACCGAACCTGATATCCACCGCTGCGGCTAATGCCAAAGAGAAACCGGCATGATTCAAATTCCATTCCGCTTCTCCGGCAACAACGTATGAATTCTCTTTGCCCGTGTTTCGGTCTGGAAGTCCAGCCTTGAAATAAAGGTTCTTTACTTCCAGCGCCATGCCGCTGTTGCTGACCCATTGCGGAATGTTGCCTACGCCGAAAGGTTTCAAGAATGTATATGCGATGTCTATAAGCGATATCTTCTGGTCTTTTCCCGTACCTCCTTCTATGCTCCATGTTTGCTGCGCGTATCCGGCCACCAGATTGATGTCCACGCCCTTGTTGCCATCTTCAGACTTTTCCCCGATGTGGAGTGAACCAGAAATCTTCCCGGAAGTATGTCCCTGCTGCCCACAAACAGATACCGCAACCCCGGTCATAGTGAAGGCAACCTTGGGATTTGGCAAGGTAAAGAAAGTCCAGTCGGATTCGATGCCACACTGCAGATTGTAGTTTTCATTGGACGGGTCAATATCCATCAGGAAGTATGGTATTTCAGATTTCAGATCCAACGAAGCGTCACTCCAGAACAGGGTAAACAAGTCGCCGGTGCTTATCGTTCCTTCCACAAGGGAAACGGTGGCATGGAAATCGGGGACTGCAGCTTCAACAGACAGCTTGTTCTGGCTTTCTTTACCTATGCTGAAGTTCCCGTGGATAAGGTAAGAAGCCGTCCTGTCTTTGCCGCCAGGATTACTGACGGTACAGGTGAGGCCGATGTCAGACACTTGCAGGCCGGGAAGCAATTGCCATTTATCCGACGGACTTGTGCAAATATCCATTACAATAAAATCTATTGACTTACAGTCCGTATCGTATGCAATGTCTATGGACTGTACGCCAAGGTCGGCAAACGTGCGGAAAGGTTGTGGCAAATTATCGGCAAGATTCACCCCTCCCACAAGCTGGGTGAAATAGGCTATGCCAATCCTTTCCTTCTGGAAATCGCCCTTTAACACCCATTGTCCTCCCGTTAAGGGTAGTTCAATGGTCAACTTCAGGTCTGCACCGATTGGAACGATGCCGCTTATACGTCCCGATACAGGCGGATACAGGTCTTCCCCTACTATCACTTCTATTTCCGGATGTTCCAGCTGAAACCAGTCCACACCTTCCAATGGGATGCTATCCCCATTCAGGGTAGCGGTAAGTTTGGACAGTATATGTTCGTTGGGGGCTGTAAATTCCAACCGAACACCGGTATTATCCTCGCCGAAACAATCTGAAACGCCTGTCAAGGCCACCATTCCCTTATCATCCGACAACTCTGCATAAGCCTGCTTTATCAGGAAATATCCCATCCAGTCCTTATAAAAACTTGGGATGGCATTCAGCCCCAAGTCGACGGTAGTAAGTTCTATGCTGCCGTCTTGTATATACCTACAAATTTTCATGTACAGACTTTCTATTTCTGTACTATGATTCAATAATAGTTCGGTAGACTTCTTTGGAACTGTAAATTTATTAGGATTTGCAAGATAAAAATTCAAAGCTGAAATCAGCTTGTCATTTGCCTCATTGGTATAATATTCTATTATTTCCTTGAAATAATTGTAATATATGGATGATTCGTCATGAACTTTGTTAATGAAATTGGCTACACGTTGGAGTTTATAAGCCTGCCATTCGTTGGATGACACATTTATGCAAATATTATTAGCTATTTGTTGCATAATAATTGCATCGAAATATTTATTCTTATATGGCGAAGAGGAGGCACACATGCCAAAGGATGGATAGATTGATGTGATTCTTTCTCGAGTTGTTGTCCTTGCCATTTGCAAAAATGGATATTCGGAAGAAAGCGCGAGATTTGCAGTTCCTTGTCCCTCGAATACAGGTGGAAAAGTAGATTTGCAAAAAACATAGTTGAATAACGGCTGTGGAACAGTCCCTATTTCTACAATTAGCACATTTCCCGCTTGAATAGATTTTAATTTTGAATTGAACTCTTGTACATCCGGCTTTATTATGTACTCAATTTTACATTTTAAATTCTTAGATTTACAATAGATGCCAAATGGATTATCGGTCTGCCCATCAAGTTTCTGTTTCAAAGCGGTATACACACTCTTATCTATATCAGAAAAAGAAATGACGATATTCTTTTTCTCTTTGCTTAGATTGCTTTCCATGATGATTGCGGAAATGTTTATTAACATATCCAGAGAAAAGGCTGGCAGATTGTTTTTCCCGTTCATCCCATAGGTTACACATATGGAGACCGCACTGTCTGATACAATTTTTTCAAGAACTTTATATTGGTTTTCATCCCATTCGTCCTGTTTTTCAGGAAAATTATCTCCTTGCCGTTTATAATAGTAAGCTTTGTCAATAAAACCTTTAATATTTTCAACAAGATTTACATACTTAAGTGGGGGTATTAATGATTTTGAATCGTCCTCGCTCCACTGTATTTGGGAATAACCGGAATCCGGTAAAAGATAATCCCACCTGTATGGCTGAAGAACTATGAAGTGTTTTACTTTCAATAAGAGCGGTGGATTTTGTAGTGCTTCAGAGCCATTGTTATCACAACCACCAGTGATACCTAGTAAAACATCTTCACATTTATCAATTTTATCAATAGTCAGAACCTTTATCTTAATTTGCGGGTGTTCTTCTAATGAAAAAGACTGCTGATCATTATTTTTTTGTATCTTAGGTAATAGGTAGGAAAGAGTATTGACAACATTTATATTGGCACATACAATGCTTATTGTGCCCTCAACAAATCCCATGTCAATCAATCTTCTCATCACATGTAAAGTTGAGGATTGATGACCGAAATTGGGCGAATCTTCCACATACATTCTGATTTCGCTCTGATCACTGAGAAAAACTTGGATTTGATGTTTCAGACGTTCATTGGCTTTGGCATATTCCTCTGTCAAAGTCTTATATAGTCTGTCAAATATCTCCCGTCCCATGAGTATAAAGTTTTAAAAATTAAATGGATGCTTATTTCTTTTTGTAGCCTCCGTACCAGCCAAGACTACTTTCCGATGTTTCTTCTCCCGAAGGGTTGCCAAACAGGAAAAGTCCGACTTTCCCTTTGTTTGGAAAGCTCAGGCCAAGGAAGTTCAATGCAATGTCGTCCAGCTTCATCAAATACGAGCCACCATCGTCCGCCATACATAGGCGGATGTTTTTAAAATCCAACCTTAACACGCCCTGCAAGCTCAGTGCCGGTGCCTGCGCATTCACACCTGGCAGTTTCAGATAGGCAGCTGCTCCTGTTCCTCCGGCATTCCATGCCACAATGAGCTGGGCGTCAAAACCGGCGTTGCTTGCCAATGCCCCTGACGAACCCATATCTAATTTGAAAACCAGCCCATGCCAATAGTCCGAAATAGGCTGTTGATGTGCCAAAGATGTAAGTTCCACATCCAAAAAGCCACGGCTGGACGGCGTGTCATCAGGTGTACCGGCCACAAAACCAGTAATCTGAAGCGGAAAATGATTATACAAGCTTTTTTTTCGCACATAAGAAGCTTCCATGTCAAATGAGGCTTGCTCTGTGGCAAAAGCATATATTTGTTGTACAGGGTCCTCCAAAGGAAAACGCAATGTAATCTGTATGTTGGAAAATGCAAGTCCGCACTGATTTCCAGACTCTTCACCTTCGTTGCCGAAAGAAAACATATCAAAGCCTTCCAAAGCATGGAAATCAATAAAACCAAATAGAGAGAAAGCAGATTCGACCATCCCTGCGTTTTTCTTGTCAACAGAGACCGAGGTCACGAAACCAGCCTTGGTTATTTCCACATTGTGAACAGTCTGACTGTCTGGTTTCATAAGGTTGTCACCTTCCACACTGAATGTATAGGAGGGTATCCCGTCTTGACTTTCGTAGGAGCCGTTCAGTACAAGTAAGTTTTCCCGGTCGGCATTAACCCTTTCTCCAAACAAGCGGTTCACAGTCAAAGCTATATAGCTGTGGTAGTCAGTTATACGAGAATTTGCAAACATGACTTTCAGCAGGAGAACCTTAAACTCATAGTCAACATTTGTGTTAATCGCCGCTTCCGACTTGTATCTTTCTATGTCTCCACCTGTCATGCGGAACGCTTCATCTTCGTAATCTATCATGGCAAACATGGAACTGTTGGGCGACATCGCGACATTCCCGTTTGCTTGCTTGACCGTGCTTGCGTCTATACCAAAATGATGGACATAAAACTCATTAAGGTTGATGCCGGCCAACAGACCTTGCAATTCTGCTGGAAAAGTCGTCAAGGAAATGTTCACTTTCAAGGCTATCAAGCCTTTCCATGAAGGGTCTGTAACTATGCTCCAAAATTTATAGTAATCAATGTCCCCTTGTTTTTCAAATTTGTTTATGCCGTCTTCAATGTACTCAGACAACCAGCTTGACAGATTGGGTAGTCCGTTCAAATCAGTATCGTTGAACACCTCCGGATATGTCCAAAACTGAATATTGCCCACACATTCTGACAATGCCTTATCACAGTATTTAAATATCAACACATTTTCATACTGTCCGTCATGAAGCCCTGCCGTCTGAGGAATGTCAATAATGAATGGCCATCCGTCCAGCTGCATTTCGTTTTTGAATTTCCCCAAGACGTTATTTTTGTCGAAAGAAACGACAAGGAATAGTTGGTCTGTTTGCAAGGCTCTCTGTAAATCTGCGGTCAGATCTTGAAACTCAAGAGTATATTCAGAAGATGATATTCCATCTGTATCCTTGTAACGGTTGCTTGTCAGCTGTACATTTTCCCAAGTGCCTGTTGCTTCGTCAACCTGTACGAGGAATCCTTGAGGTGTAACAGAATTGGCCAATGTAACATTTCCCTCACTCCGCAATTCCCTGCGCGTATTCATCCGCTGGGTAGCCTGTTCTTTCAATGCATTATCTATTTGCAATTTCCGGGACGGAAGCATGATTTGGTTTTCAAAATCCGACAGGTAAATGCCAACGGGTGCAACCGTTTTTTCACAATACGTGAATAAAGGGAAGAATAAGTCACCACGGACCTTGTCCAATTCGCCTGAATTAGTAGGGTAAAAATCCATGAAACAAACATCCGCTTTACTGCTTCCATTGTTTGCCGAAGCCAAAAACAACGGATTTCCTTTGGGTTGGGAATTATATATAATGGGTGCTGCGGTTTCTTCGCCTTTCGAGAAGCCGGTCCAAACTGTCAGATAGGTATCATCCAATTTTTTTATGGAAACATTGTCTCCAACCTTGTTACAATCGGTATCAATGGGGAATTGAGGAATATGGGCTGGACATCCCGGTTTGAATACCATGTAGTCTCCTCCAGATGATGTATTCCCGACATTGATGCTGAAAGTCTCTGTTCCTGACATTCCGCACATCAGTCTGACTCGTCTGTCCTTATTCAAGCCCTCTTTCTTGTCATACTCTACCGTCATCCTGAAATTACCTGAAGGAACAGTGTACCAGCTGGCTTCCACATACTTCTTTTTGCGCTCGCTGAAAACGATTATAGGGCTAAACACATTGGGTATATTTTCATATCCTCCGTATGAGACGAGGTTTGGCTCAGGCACTAAGTTAATGAGAGTACCGTAGTCTGATCGGTAACATGAGCTTAAAACGGCAGGCTTTTCTTCTCCTCCTTTCTGGCTGATTCCAAGAAATGCAATATAAGTGTTAATGGAGTTTTCATTTAACAAGTCAAGCGGATGTATGCTGATTTGGAGTTTTAGGATTTCGTTCCTCGGATCATAAAACGGCGGACTGCTAATTTCTTGACTGTTTCCCTTTATATCTTGAAAGAAGAATTTGATGCTGGTATCGAGTGTGGAGAAAAATCTGTTTGGAACGCTGTCTGCTAAAAAACGGATGCCCCCCGCCAATATTCCACATGCGGCAATCTCCAGTTTACTGTATGCGGTCACACTGTCGTTATGGTTTGTTGTAAGCCTGATGGCGTTCGGAATGTTAGACCAAGAAAAAAGGAAGCGATTGTCTTTGCAGTCAAGTTTAATCGACATAACGCCGGAAGCACTTATCGCCAATGTTGCAAAACTATTTCCAACATTCATACTAAATGATGACAGAAGCACGAACTCTTCACCGGACTTCTGCAATTGCATGAGTACGACATTCCGCTCATCCATATCACTCTCCACGTCTTTTATCCAGACAATACCGCCCCATTGCAATGGTTTTAAAGGAAGTAGGAAGGATTGCAATTTAGTTGATAAATTCGAATAGTCAGAAGGCTTTTTATTTCCAAACAAGTAAAACCCTGCATATTTGGGCGTATCTCCCAAACAAATGCTATCGACATCTTCTGCAGGTGAAGCGACAGGAAGGAAAGCTGTCCAAAAAGAATCTGCTGATGTCGCTATGTACAATCTTTGTTCATCTGACCGTTGGTAAATCAATTTATCCATGACGTATCTCGTATTATGATTATGTCTCCATATGTACTATTTCTGGTTTCCACATCAGTAAACCAGTAGATGATATCCCCCTTAAACACGAATGACTGGTTGTTGTCTGCAGAGGAATATTCAAAATCACCGCTAACCTTAGACAATTGTTGGGCATTTCCAGGGGAGAATGTCAATGCGCCGTGTGCATAACAATTCGCAAGTTGCAAATCAAAATTATACGTGTTTTGGCTGGGAATTAGAACTTGTGCCCCAACTTCCACGCCAGATAACGACATCAAACAAAGGACAGATAAATTGGAATTATAGAGAATTGTTGTAATGGACAAATCCCCGTAATAGGAAGTTGCCTGTTTCTGCGCAGACCCCCATCCGATGATGTCTTTATCCTCGGATTTGTTGCATCCTGTTGAAAGCAACATCAAGGATAGCAGCAGAAAATAAGTAAGATGTCTGATTGTTCCCAATTTATACAATTCTCTTTAATTCAAAGGAATACCGATGGGGATTGCTCCTCAACGATATTCCTCGTCAAAACGACACTAGCTTATCCCCATTGTGCCAGTTGGAAGTTGAACTGGGCGGGGTCATTGCCGTTCTGATCCGTAGCGTAGCCCTCACAGATAATTTGGCCTTTGGCAACTCCAAATGCGGCTGAAAAGGTTATCTTGTTGATATGCAGCTTTTGATTGCCTGCATAAAATTCCTTTTCACTCGCTTGGGGTTGCATCGGTGTCAACGTAATTGACCCGATATTTCCAACAGGGCTGTAAAACAAGATGTCAGCTCTTTGTACATTGTTTGTACAACTCACAGTTACATCGGCCATAACAGAGCCACTCAGAACTACTCCATTAAATGTTACTGGGTATTCCATAATTTGAAATTATTTAAATCGCTCCTACTCGTTGGCTTTTCGGATTTCGCCACCCGTTTAGCAAGTCGGGTACTTGTTTAATTGTACAGTTATTCATTTACTTCAAGCACACTTTGAAATACATCCCCACCGACCAATACTGTCCGTCATACAATGCTGCCACTACATTAATCCGGTCTTTCCACACCGAATAGTTCGCCCCCACATTCCACACACCATCATAATATTCTCCCATCAGATTTAGTCCGTTCAACGCTTTATTCCAAAAATCATCTTCAGTACGGTTGAAACGGTAATTTATGCCTACCGTCACGCCATGTTCGTTGTCAAAATCCAAACCGTCAAACTGGATGACTGAAGCGTGTAAACCCAATGTTCCCCATTTCTCAAAAGTAAAATGCTTGGTAGCAGCTACATAGAAACGGGTCAGATGATTGGTGCTTTCTCCTACATCTTGAAATGTAAGGTCACCGCCGCCTGCACTCTCGTGACTACCCGGATCATTCGCTCCCAGCACGATTTGTGGTGTCCATTGCTGCCACCAACCTTCTTTCCACAGACGCAAGCGCCCATGAAACGAACGGTCTTGATTGGTAAATTTGCCCCAAGTCTGCTGCGGCCAGTAATTGCTGCCATGAATGCCTTTTACCAGTGTACAGGTATAAGCTATTTCCAACCATGGAAACAGCGTAATGTTCAGATAGTAGTTATAAGTATAAGGATTATACTCATCATGGGCATTCCAATAGGCATCACGATAAATATTGTGGTCTATCATGCTGCCACCAATCATGACAGTCTTGTCTTTCTGCATTTCGGCTGTAGGAGAATAAAGCAGCCCTGATGTGCCGTAGGTATGCTGACCCAACATATTGGTTACCAAACAGCACAATATAATAAACGAATAAAAATATTTCATGGAAAGTTTTCAGAATTTTGATCTTTTTCATACATTATTGACTTTCAGAATTGCATTTTTACAAATTAAAACAGATTCAATACTTTTTCTACGATATGATGCATGTCATAGTATTTATATTCAGCCAACCTTCCGCCGAAGATGACATTCGTATCCTTGTCTGCCAGTTCTTTATATTTTAGATAAAGCGCATTGTTCTTTTCGTTATTCACCGGATAATAGGTTTCGCTGCCTTCAGTCCATTCCGAGCTGTATTCGCGTGATATGACCGTCTTCGGACAATTATCCACTTCCGCGCCGAACATCTCGAAATGCTTGTGTTCGATGACACGTGTGTAAGGTACTTCCCGTTCCGTGTAGTTTACCACCGCATTGCCTTGATAGTTCGGAGTGTCTACTGTTTCCGTCTCAAAACGTACCGTGCGGTATTCCAGTTTGCCGAACCTGTATCCATAATATTCGTCAATGGCACCGGTAAACACCACCGTGTCCGCCAAAGCCTCCAGTTCCTCTCGATGTGCAAAGAAATCACAGTCCAAACGGATGTCCGCACCTTCCAATAAACGATCTATCAGCACATTGTATCCGCCGATGGGAATACCTTGGTACTTATCGTTAAAATAGTTGTTGTCAAACACTAGACGTATCGGCAACCTCTTGATGATGAAAGCCGGAAGCTCCGTACATTTCCGTCCCCATTGCTTCTCGGTATAGCCTTTTATCAGTTTCTCGTAAATGTCCTTGCCGATAAGCGTTTGCGCCTGTTCTTCCAAGTTGCGTGGCTCGCTTACACCGTCCGCTTTCATACGCGCAATGGCTTCTGCCTTCTGCTCCTCTATCTTCGCCTTGGCTTCGGCAGGAGTGGTCACGCCCCACATCTGGTAGAACGTGTTCATGTTGAACGGCAGGTTGTAGAGCTTGCCCTTGTAGTTTGCCACGGGTGAGTTGGTGTAGCGGTTGAACTCCACAATCGAGTTGACAAAGTCCCACACCTTCTTATCAGATGTATGGAAGATGTGCGCCCCGTACTTATGCACATGGATGCCTTCCACATCTTCACAATAAAGATTCCCACCCAAGTGTGGACGGCGGTCAACCACCAGACATTTCTTGCCCTGTTCCTTGGCTTTGTAGGCAAAGACAGAGCCGAACAGGCCTGCGCCTACTATTAGGTAATCGTAATGTTGCATGAATAATACTTAAATTTAATGTGTTTTTTTATTTTATAGTTTTATCGACTCTGCGTATACTTCTTGCCAAAGAATTTAGCTGCTAAAAAATATTTAATCTTTTGAGGCCAGTTCTCGTTTCCCATCTGTATCATCTTTATCTCCTTATGTGAATACCCCTTGGTCTCTATCCATACATCAAGCAGTAGTTCACTGATTCTGCCAAACAGACGGGCGTCAAAGGCAGACAAGGAGGAGAAATCTATCTGTTTTTCTACTTTAAATAGAATGTCAAACAGCCAAGCGCAATACTCATCCGCATAACTCTTTTTCATGATGAACATGTTGAACATGTGTCCCCAAGTTCTTTTCATCACTTCGTTGAAAGCAGGCAGGTATTCCGGATAGTCTTTTGCGATAATCGCTTTTGTCTTTTCCAAATGTGAAATATCATGTGTGTGCTCGTAATGCGACCATAGCGACTCTATATAGTATCTCCGCTTCTGTGGCAATATGATGTCATGTTCTTTGCATAGCGCTTGGGCTTCCTCCTTTGTCAGCAGACATTGCCACTTATCTTTTCCGTGTTTCATTCCGAGGTATCTGCGGTAATGCACCAACCCGATATAATCGGCTTTCAGATTCTTCCAAGCCCAATAGATAGCAGTCAATTCACTGTAATAAGGATTCTTCTCCGAGATATTCTCTTCTTCATTATCAGGCTGATAGCCTAAATCCAAATCGGGATGCAGAGCCTTTCCTACCTGTACGGGCAGGTACACGTCACTCTTAGGCATCTCACACTGCTTGTGAGCCGCCACCAAAATCTTGATGTTCATAAAAAAGTTGGAAAATATAGTTTTAGAAATCAGTTATTTCTAATTAGAAAGTGTATGGAATTAATGGATGCCACATGGCGTCCTCTATTTCTTCTGTATAATAATGGCTCTTGTTTTTTGTCTTTATCCGCTGATGAAGACAAAACTTATTTTAATTTATCTACAACACATGCTCCTTCATAAACGGGATTTTCATCGGAATATACATGCAGTCTGATGAATCAGAGTGTGAACAGCAGGAAGAAACCTATGAAATTTAAGATGGGTACAACCATCTCTTCATTTATATTCAAAAACTTATAAACGAAATTGATGAATACAGGATGCATCAGATAAATGCCAAGACAATAGGGTGCCAGTTTGTTAGCTATGTTCCAATTCATATTCAATGACTTAAATAAAAGGAACAAGGCTGAAGCCAAACAGATTACGACAGGAGTAGCGTAACCGTAAACGTCAAGTCTATAATAACATTTCGTGATAATAATCCCAATACATAGGATAATGATTACAATCAGAAGCATTTTGTTCCCATAAATCTTTTGTGGAATTTTCCAACACAACCAATATCCCAACAAATAGATAAACAAATAAGGAGTGGAAAAAATCATATACCCTGTCAATCCAACTCCCGCGGCATTCAAAGTCGGGAATAATGATGACAGGACAAACAAACAGTCCTAAAGCAGCCAGCCAATCCTTATTCGAAGCTTTCACTACAAACGGCTTGATAACAGGTGTAATCAGATAAAGCCCTATTAACATATACAGATACCACATGTGTGCCCACGAATGTCCTGTTGCGAAATGTATAATACTATTAATTTTCCCCCCCCTCCCTGTTTGCTAAAATATGTTTCAATTAGGCACATAGGCAAGCCAAATATTACCAATGCCGAAACGATTCTTTTCACATATTTACGCCCAAACAAGCCAAAACCAACTTCTTTAGATGGGTTTAAGAATAAGGCGCCCGAAATCATGATAAAGACAGGGACACCGAATTGCATGGTATATTTATAACATGATAACCCAAATTGAGTATCAAGATTTGTGATTTCTCTCGCATCAAGTAATCTGGCACTGGTATGTAAAAAGACAACACTTAGAGTTGCCAATAAACGTAAACTGTTTAGATAATTGATTCGCATGATGAATACTTTCAATTAAAATATCTTCCTTCCACCCATTGCCCACTTAAAATAGCGTGAACAAAATAGAATGATAGGAATTTCTATTATCATAATTATGATACAACTTATAACGGCATAAATGTACCAAGCCCAAGAATAAAGTTCAAAAATCGGGAACTTATTAATAGTCATATTCAGTATGAAACCGTGTGTACACAATATAACAATCATACCGCAACTAAGCACATAAACCCACTTGTTCGGACGTTTCAATAAATGGGTTGAGACGATTGTCAATAGAGTTCCACACAGTCCGGTGAGATACATTAATAGAATATAATTCCCTACTTTACAGCCTTCTAATGAAGCAAAGCCATTGAAAAGAAAACCGATTATATAAAATACAAAGATCAGACCGATTGTCCAACGTTTGCGTTTTATCCAAGCTACTGTCTCTTTGTACTTTAATTTTAGCAGAAATCCAGCAAGGTAAAAAGGAAAACCAAGCAACGAACTGCCCAAATGAAAATAATTAGGTATTTGCGGAAAGTCCAATGTGTAATACAATGTCAGTGCTGTAATCCATATTATTTCTATAATAAGTAAAGACAAGAAATCTTCTCTGATTTTCAAGAGTAAGAACATAATGATTTTCATCCATATCAGGCTTAAGATAAACCAAGTCGGACCAACAGGAAGGTCCCCTAAGAATGTGCTTTCGAAAAAATCTTTTAAAAAGTCATATACCGTTACTATCAATCCATTTGTCTGTATATCCTTAATTTTCGTCAGCAAAGTCAACCCATTGAAGATGAAGAATGGAATCACTAATTGTTTTACAAGTGAAACACAAAACTTACCCCCCCCAATTCTTAATTTATGTAAAAAGCCTGATAGGAAGAAGAAAAGAGGCATGTGGAATGAGTAAATAATTCCCTTTAATAACAGCGTGTTGTCTTTAACATGCCCTAATACGACTAAGTACATCCCTATGGTTTTGGAATAATCCAACCAATGTAAACGTTCTTTTTTAGATACAATAACTTGACTATCATTATTCATAGCATTTTTCATTTAGATTCAAAAACATATCTCCATTTTTCATAGATAACTTTCGGAGATAAATGCTCTTTTATGAACTCTCTATGTTTAGAGCACTTTTGTCTGAAATCAGGATGTTCTATCATATAAACCATGGCTTCAGACAATTTGGAAATATTTTCTTTTTCAACTAAAATGCCGCCTTCTTCTGCCAACAATTGTGCGGGACCTTCTGGACAATCGAATGCTACAGAAGGCATTCCCAAACTCATCGCTTCCACTAAAACCATGGGGAAACCTTCATATCTGGACGATAATACAAAAAAGGCACTCTTTGCAAACTCCCCATTTATATTATCCGTATATCCCTTTAAAAATATGTTCCTTTGCAGGCCGAGAGTTTGAATCTGCGACTGTAATGCATCTTTCAATTCTCCTTCTCCGAATATGTTCAAATGCCAATCCGGATACTTATCAAACACGTCTTTTGCTGCAGATATCAGCATATCAAATCCTTTTTGAGGATGCAGACGTCCTACAGCAATGATGGTTTTACTAGTTAAATCCAGTTTAAAATCTTCTTTAGCGATTGCCATATTAGGGATAGTAACTACCTTATTTTGCGAAAGATGTTTGCAGAATTTCGTCTGGTCTTTATCTGTCAATACGATTATCTTTTTAAAGAAAGAATAAACAAAGCATCTTAAAGCCCTGACTGGTTTCGGATACAAGTCATACTTGAAATGTTCACATCCTAATACATCTTTAGATTCTCCTGCCAACCATAACAAAGTATTGGCAAAAAAATTCTGGCTGATAAAGACATTCTCTTCATTCTTGTTTATTTGTGACCTAAAAAAATGTTTTAATGCCTTTATGCTATGATAAAAAGAACGTAATCGAGCTATATATCCGCTATCTATAGGATAGGGTTCATTCGATAAATAAACGATTCCGACTTCTGTCACAGGCTGGTAAGTAACCTTTTCTTTCCCTCTGTTGAAAGAAATAATAGTTACTTTATGTCCCTTACAGACAAACAAATTGGATAAATTGACAGTCACCCTTTCTGTTCCGCCTGTTAAGGATATGTCTTGGATAAAAAAATAGATATTCATAATATTCAAAAATGAAATATTAATGCAGTCTCAAAAACTCATCATAAATCTGTTTGATGACCTTTAATAGGTTCATCGCCAGTGTTACATATTCTTCATTTTTCCGAATAATACGTGCCGTATCAAAATCCGACATTAGTTGAGGTATTTTATCTATAATAGAAGCGAGTTGATTCTTATCCTCCAAGATAAAATGATAGTTCTGCTGATTATAATCTTTCAAAATTCTATATGTTTTAGAATCTCCTGTAGACGAGAATCGGTCTTTCTCCCAATCAATAGCGATTACAGGTTTACAATTACGCAATGCAAACAAAGAGTCATGAAAACGTTCCGTTATGATGATGTCGCAATACCTGAATATACCCGCCCATTCTTTCGGCCCAATTGTGTCTATTCGAATATCGGCATATGGATTGTAAACAGACGATGCAACTGTATAACCTTTTCTTCTTATTAAATCAGCCAGTTCTTTACGGTAAGGGAAATTGGGACTGAAATTATAAAAGGCTATTTTCTTTCCTTTCAGCTTGCGGACATAAAATTCGGGTAATTGAAATTCATTGATGTCCAAATAATAAGAAGGATCAGGTTGTTTATATACAGGGGTATTCACTCTCATTTTATTCGTAAACAAGTCTACTGTCAACCCATCACGCAATCCGATATAAATAAACTTATCGGCTATAAGTTTCAATCTTTCCAACAGAGATTTGTCGTTAGCGAAGTTGGCAGGTGACGCACTGGCTGCGAAAAAGACATGTGGGGCATTACACAATTCACTGGAACCCCAGTTTAAGCCCAATTGTTGGCTACCACCTGTTACCTTTTCCAAAATAGTATCACTTCCTACTACAACCAAATCATATTTCCGCAAGATAGATTTTGCTTTGTCTATGTCATAATCAAATAAGTCTATCGTAGGCGTATAGGAAAATACTTGTTGCTCCAGTTTTCTGTATTTCAACAAGCGGTAAGCCGCAAATGCCTTTTGAAGCAGAACGTGCCCAATAAAATCTTTCTTTCCACGCTTCCCCTTGTCCCATTTGAAGTCGGGGAAACTAAGGTAGTTGATTTCTGCATTGGGAAAGATTTTCAAAAGCCCGGTTCTCACCCCATATGCCTGCATAAAAGTTCCCGGATTCAAGCCACGGGAGAAAGTAATGACGAGAATTTTCATTGATTCCTATGTTGGTATATATTTTTTAAAATATCCATGACAAATAAATGCCTTCTTCGTTTTTCAAGGAAATAACGCATCTTTTTATATACTAAATACACAATGGCAAAAGCATCATATTTTTTGAACATAGATGCATATATGACATTGAATATGTAAGTTGGGACTTTATGATATATGTATGATAAGTTCTTTCGCTCCCATCTTTTATCCCATTCAATGTCACAAACTGCAATTTTCGGGTTATAAGGCAAGAAATCTTTCCATTCAGCTTTTTCTATATGTATATTCTCACTTGCTACCAATTCTTTCCCTTTATTGGAATGAACTAAAATAAGTGAAGCAGGTTGCTGATTTTCTACGTCCTTTTGCCAATAATCGCCTAAAGTCAAGTCGCTATTTCTATGCAAATAAGCAAACTTACAATGATAACAGGAATAGCGGTTAGTTAAACCGGATAAGAACCCAGATATTAGCGGATTCCTATAACCAGCACATTCCTTCTCCTCATTATGCAAATAAGTTAAACTGTATTGCTGTTTTTCCCGAAATGATAAAATCTGGCTATTGGGGTAAATTTTAAAGAAACAATTTTGCAACAAGGTGGATGGGATTCCACCACAAACTAAATCTATAGTATATAAGTTATCTTTTTTCGGATGATTGGAAAAGAACGACAAGATTCCAGCTACATTACATGGTAGACCAGAATATAAAACCCGTTTCCCTTCCTTTAGCTTTTCTTTAATAACATCATAAATTCCACTTTGGTCACTATACATATATTTTGAACCTTGCAATCTAGATATATCCTCAATCCTTTCAACAACAATGTGTTTGCACTCATTTTGTAGTAATGCAGCTCCTATAACAATTCCGCCACTCTTGACGAAATCATAGGCAACCGCTCCGAAAATACCACCAGAAGTTCCATTCGTTCTATAGCTCGCTAAATTACTCCAACCTTTATATGGAACTGTGGCTAAAAAATCATTGTTTCCATAGTCTTTCCCGTTTATAATGGGGCAGACTTTTTCACAAGCTCCACATTGAACACATCTATTTGGGTCTATGGCTATATAATAGTGACCGTCATTTTGCAATATCTTTTTTAAAGCTTTTTTTTTACAAGTTGCAACACATGCACAACATGCCGTACAATTCCTTTCATTTGCTAAAACAGGCCAACTCATAATCTATTAAAATAATCAACGTATTTTTTGACGATAGATTCTATAGAAAATTCTCTATGCACAAACTCTTTTTGTTTATCACACAAACTGCGATAAATATTTACATGATGATCTATTGCATATTGCATGACCGTGGCTAATGCATCCGAGTTTTTACTTTCAAATGTAAGTCCAGTTTCGTTGTCCGTTACAAATTCTTTAAACTGCTCAATATTAGAAGTGATTGTAGGCAAATTATACCTGAAAGCAACTGTGATGGCACCGCTTTGTGCAATGTCTTGATAAGGCATAACAAAATAATGGCTGTCTGCAAACAAGTCTGCGACATCTTCATTCGGAATACGTCTGATATATAATTCAAAATATTCGGGATGTTCTATCAAATCCTGATATTTTTCCCACTCTTGGCAAGCACCGGCAATTCTCACTTTAAAATTTGAATATCCTTTCCGCACCAATTTATTTGCTGCCTCTATCAGCAAATCCACCCTTTTATATTCAAGGATATTTCCAAAAAATAAAAAGCGTATAGGATAAGTGTGCAATTTGTCCGGCATTTCTTTTGGCTCTCCATAGTCTTTCAAGGCCAATGGAGCCATTAATACATTTTTCCCACTATAGAGGGAAACCAATTTGTTATATTGCCCTTTTGAAAAAACCTGTATGTTTTTGAAATAGGTGAGCCAACAAGATGTATATATCTTAGCTATTTTCTCCCATTTAGCTCCTTGGGGAGTCGTCACATTATGGCAAGCAGCTACACATTTATCTTTCGGTAAAAAGAATTTATAGAATAAAAGGGCGTGAGGCATACCATACAAACTTATATAGTAAATATCTGGATTAAAAGTCTTGGCTTCTTCTACAATTCTATAATAACTTTTCCATATTTTTGGGGAAACAGATCGACATTCCAGTTTTGTAAATGATATAAGAAGATTGGACTTATATGTCAATCTATGCTCCACAAATTTCTTATTATCGATAATAGAAGCATTACGGCTAATTACTATCATCCACTTTATAGTGAAAATTTGGCTTAACCTGTCAACAATCGGCAAGTCTACATCGATATAATAATCTGGAGTAATCCAACTTATTTTCTTTTTCATCATTTTCTCTTGTCTATAGCAACATATTTGTTTCCACAAAAAGCCACGGCTTTTCCATAAGCACAAGGACCTTTATGGCTTGTATTATAAGCCAGCAACGCCAACTCAAACTCATTGACGGCCTGTGCAGGAGTACACTCCCCTTTCCACAAAGTGGAGAGCGGGAGTTTGCCTTTTGTCAATACATCTTGAATACCCAATTGTCTCACGATGATATTTCCAATCTCATCTTGCCATCCATCATCCAATAAGATCTGCCTAATAAAATCATTAATATCTGGAGTTTCTGTTGTATCCAAATCATACGAGAGGACTGTCACGCCAGGAAGAGCCACCTCTAAGTCTTTTACTTCCAATTCATTCATTTTTACTATCTTTTTAATTACAACTTTAATATTAACTAGTCTTGACAGAAATCATATCTTGACAATATAATTGTAATAGGTTCATTTTCTAATAATGATACCTATAAACAAATTAATGACATTGTAAAATGTATACTTTAACTAAAATATGGTTTCCGTATATTATGAAAATATGCGAATCCAGTACAATCATAATCGAGGTTTTGCTGACGTACGCCTACTTTCTTTGCAGGTATGCCGGCATACACACCATAAGGCTCACAGTCCTTTGTTACAATGGCTCCGGCAGCAATTACAGCACCTTCTCCGATACGTACACCTTTCAAGATAATTGCGTTTATTCCAATCCAAACATTATCTTCAATGAATATTTCTGCGGCTTCATAGTCGAAATGCCTTGAGTTGTAGTTATGGCTTCCAGATACTATTTTTACACAATGTGATATAGAAACATTATTTCCAATTGTGATGCCACCACGTGCGTCAAGCATACATTGCCTGTTAATATGGCATTTCTCACCTATTATTAATCTTGTAGAACCCAAGATATAGTATCCCATATCAATAATCGCTCTTTTCCCTATTTTCACACCTAATAGTTTCATATATACTTTTCTTATAAAGAAAAAAGGAAAATAAGAAATTAAATAATTTAATATAAATCGCGTGAATATTTGCTTAAATGGTGATAAACAGCTATTAATGTTCATATGATTTAAGTTGTAGAAATTTGTGTCGGAATGGTTGAAAACTTGATGTTATTATCATGGTTTTTCAAAAAGTTCAATCCATCTGCCTCCTATGGCATTTATGTCAAATGTTTGGCTTTTTCTAATTGCATTTGCTGATATTATTGACATTTTCTCTATAGGTTGAGACAAGTATGACATGACTTTTTTTGCATAACTATCTTCATCGAAAGCGGGAACAATGACCCCATTGATACCATCATTTATTATATCATATAAAGAGGGAAATGAGTCAAAAGCAAATGGCACACAACCGTATTGCATTGCTTCCACTAAGACCATGGGGAAACCTTCATAGTTGCTTGTCATACAAAGAATTGGGGCTCTTTTATAGTATTCTGTTGGATTTGTAAACCCATGAAATGTAATACGTTTCAGGCACATACTATGAGCCATTTTCTCAAAAAAGACCTGCTCTGTACCACCACCAACTATTTCAAGTTTATATTGGACGAGCTTGTCCTGCAATATTTTCCAAATATTCAAGAGTGATTGAAACCTTTTTTGACTGGAATTGATTCTTCCAACATATAGGATAATTTTTTCTTTCTCTGTTGAACGTAATGAGTATTTGTTATCGATTACTAAAGGATTTGGCAATGCTATTACGTTTTCTGACTTAAACTTATATATATTCAAAAGGTCTGTTCTAAAACTTTCCGATAAGATTATTATTTTCATTCCATTTCTATTAAGCCTTTTGAAAGAAGCATTAAATCGTACACATTTACGTATATTACCAGTAATTTTGTCTATCCATGTTCCTTTCAAGCATTTAGGAATGATTGAAACACTTTTCCTAAAAAGTTTTGATGGAACGTTATGCACATGAAAAAAAACCTTTATATCTTTTAGATGAGAAAAATATCTATATAATTCATAGTCAACAAATGGATATATAACAATGTTTATTTTATTTTCCTTCATTATTTTATCCAAAGTCTCAATATATTGCGGACTACTTATTGGCGCATCCACATGAAATGCCTTGGTGTATACAGAATTTTCATCATATGATGACGATATTCTATACACCGCATATACATTGTATCCATGAGAAGTAAAATAAGGGGTTAGATTATGATACACCCTTTCTACTCCCCCGGAAGTAGGATCAATGGCATTGGCAAATGTAATGATGATATTATTCATAATGAATATATTTTTCTATAAGTGAAGAAAATCGGTCATATTGTATTTCTGGAGCGAAAAGACGTGCTCTTGTCTTTGCAGCAACAGCCATTTCCGACAATTTTATAAGATTCCCTTTTAACTCTTTAATTGAAGCAGCCAAATTTTCAGCCAAATTACTATTGTTAGGAAGAACAACTGCACATTTTTCATTTACAACTTCAACCATACCTCCAGATTTTGTAATAACGACAGGTTTCCCACAAACCAAAGCCTCCAAACAAGTCAATGCAAAAGGCTCTTCCCATATTGAGGGAAATGCACAAAGATTTGCAATATTATAATATTTATACATATCCTTATACTCCACAAAGCCTGTAAATTTCACCCTATTACCCAATTGTTTGATTAGTGGCAACAATGACTTCTCAAAAGAAGACTGGATTGATGAAGAAAAAAAGTAACTACCTACAACAAGCAACTTTAAATCACAGATATCCGATAATAAGAGCATAGCCTCCAGCAATTGTTTGACACCTTTAAATTCACGTAATCTGCCAGAAAACATAATGATAAAATCTTTATCATCGAATCCTAACATTTTACGTAAACAAGATTTTTCCTCATCAGGCATAAATTGCTGAAACAGAGAAAAATCGATAGAATTATAAAGTAATTCAATATTTTTACAATATTTTCCTTCGAATTGCTGTAGATTTTGACATATAAATTTGGATATTCCCATATACAAATAGGTAGATTTGGCACTTTGAATAGTAAAACGTACAGCAGTTCTCGGAGGAATATTATGTACTCGCTGAATTATAGGCAATCCGGTCTTCTTCTTTAGATAATGTGCACTATACGAAGTTCCTTCCAATATAATTGCAGCATAATCACCTTTGTTCTTATTTACATTTTTAGCGATTTGCCTATGCAGTAAAAAAGGATGATAAAAACCTTTTGCCCTTAAAGATACATAATTAACTAATCTTGTAACAAAATGATTTATCGCCCCCCTATGGTCATGTGTTTTTACAAAACAAAAAGATGTATAAGAATATAGTTTTGCTGCCTCCAATGCTTTCTCATCGTATATTGAATAAACTTCAAATAAGAACTTTTTTCTTTTTTCATTTTCTTTGATTAAGAGTTCTATTAAAGTTTCTACGGCTCCACCACGTACTGCAGGAAGAGGTAAAGTGCCATTATTTACTACTATTATTTTTTTCATCTGAATACACGTGTATTAAATATAGAACCATGCCTTGTATCAAGAAACAACCTTGACGAACAAACTCAGCAGATGTAAAACCGCAAGCCAATAGATAGCCAAACCATAGAGTCAAATATAATTTGTTGCGAGGTACTTTTGTAAAGAATGCTTTTACTGAATACCATACCATTGCTATCAAGCTCATAAGTCCCATCATCCAGCTCATTCCAAGAATACCCCAATCATAATAATGAATGCCAAATGATTCAAGATTGTCATAATATCTACTATAATTACTGATTATAAGCCTATTAGGAATACCTGATCCCAAGAGAAATTCGATAAAGTTCGAGAAGTGTTGACTATAATAATAAAACAATGTTGTATATCGAATATAATCTTTATTCCCGAAATTTTGATCGTTCTCTTGTCTTTCCAGCATAGCTGCGAAAGTTTCTTGTCCAAAGGTCGTTAACGAGAATCCCCATATAATGATGAGAAGGACGATTATTCCTACAATTAGCCTATAAGAAAATCCGTTAATTTTAACAATCATCCATATTGAAAATAGAATAGAGAAAAAAAGTAGTGTTCGGAAACCAAACAACATCATTACCACAGCTGCTAAGACTACAAATGCGAGATATTTATAATTTCCTAAAAGAAGTTTATTCAAAGAATAAAACAAACCTATACCAACAAGGCTCATTCCAGGCATACGAATACGTCGCAGTAGAATATCCAATCCTTCATTAAAATTATCTCCCGATAATATAAATACAGGTTTAGGGAAGACAATAACTTGGTAAATATAGCAAACACAAAAAATAATGAACATCCAAAAAATCAGTCTTTCAACGACATTGGGAGATAATCTTATTTTAAACAACACAAAATAAATTACAATTGCACCATAAGTGACATAACCAGGCAACGAATTAAACAATGATTGTCCATGAAATAGCAAACATGAAAACATGCTTAATATCATGCTAATCATTAATATGGATACGGGGCGTGAGAATGTTGTATCTTTATTGCGCAGAAAAAACCAAACACCAACATATACAATAAACATCACTCTTGAAAGAGGAAGTAAGCCAAACAATCCATCGCATAACCAAAGGAAAATTGCTAATATAACGATGAAAGGATAATTATTTTTTTTAAATATCAAGTCAGTCATTGAAAGACAAAAAATCTTTTGATTTAACAATCATATTAGACAAATTCCAAGCTTTTTCCAATATGGGCATATCTATATCCCCTTGGCTTTGCAGAGTTATCGTACTTTGTTTCAGACCTATGGTATTCAACAAATCTATAGCCCGATAATCGCCAGCCGTATTAAACAACACTGTTTTTACCGGTTTGTGAAATAACACGGCAAAGGCTGTTCCATGAAACGATGTGGTTACTACGAATTTTGCATTTGCAAAAGCACCAACAAATTGTTGAGGGGAAAGCATTGAATATCTCTTTTTTCGTGGGAAAAAATCAGCTTCAGCTGTAATCTCCATGATCTTACAATCATTGGATATACTTAACTGTTGTGCATATCTCAATACATTTCTATCTCTTTTCACCTGATATACCAATATATAGTTTTCTTCTTTAAAAGGTTTTTTACTAAAACGTAACCAATCTTCTACTGATAAAAGAAACACTGGATCAAGTACTTGAATTATTTTTTTATTTGTCAATGTCTGTAATTGTTCTTTAAACAAAGATTCACGCACCGATATCTTCGAGAAACGTTGCAACACACCTTTATATGCTTCTAATCCTTGCTGATTAGGCTTAATTTCAGAACTGACAGCATAGGAAATATATTTAGCATCCGTCTGAATTTCTGCCGTATAAAAAGGGTCTAAGCCATTTGTTATTTTAGGATTCCAAATTTGGTCACTTCCACATATTAAATAATCATACCCTTCAATGTGTTTGTCCCTCCAAGTATATATCTTAGAAGAGGTTGGCAATTCTTCAATAAATCTATAAAAGATATTTGCACGTTTCTTTCTGAAGAGCAAGAACGGAAATATTTTCACTAAAAACTTTATTTTCCCCAAAGGAGACATTTTCTTTATTCTTGCATAAGGTATCATGCCATGAGCAAACTCTATGGATTCGGGACGATAATCTACTATTTCAGCATCATGCCCAATGTTTTTAAGGTATGTAACCAAAGCATAGGCTTGTAAAACAGCCCCATAATTATGTGCTCTGTGAAATGTAAGAATTCCTATTTTCATAATCGGACTATTTCCCGTAATACTTTTCTGCAAAATTCACGTGTTTTGTTTATGATGTCTCCATTCCCATACTTTCTGACCACATAATTAAACCCTTTATGTTCATAATCAAACGCGAATTCATTCTTTCTTGGATTCCCCTCAGATGGGTGTTGGAGATTAAGTTGCAGGGCTTTTTCTAATGGGACTTTCTTGAAAACCAAGTCAACAGAGGCTTCTCGCAATATTTCTCGTCCTTTGGGGGTGTTGCATAACACAAGAGAAATTCCCTTATTGTCTTTATTCATTTCAGGAACAGTTCTCTCATATCCCCAAAAATCTCCTATTGTTATATCAGAGGGGCGACTAAGATTGCAAAACTTACAACATTCGCATGAAGGTCTTGTGCCTAAACCCAAATTAAAAAAAACACGCAATTTATAATCCTTGTAAGTTTTCCCATTTGCGAGCTTGAAACTTTCAAGATGAGTTTGATACCAACCAATAGATTTGTCTCTAAACTCAAGGCTGACCACTCTTGATTTGCATTTTCTTTCTACATAAGCAAGATAATCCTTCCATATTTGCGGAGCAGGTACGGAATGACAAATTATATCTATCAAAATCAGATTCTGAGATAGCTGATTACCTATGTAACTTTTCAAACCTGCTGTTTGGCATGGAGTACCTGAAAAAAGAACTAACTTTCCAGCCTTTAAATCGTTCTTTACATTTCGGAAGACTCCTGTCATATCGCTCTGTACATATTTACTACCTCTGAATGCATCTCTTTCTTCTCTGGTGGTAACTCGTTTATGAACAACAACAAAATGACCTTTATAACCAGCTCCATAGATGACACCTCCTTTACCTAGTATGTAATCAGAAAATGCCACAAATGCAGCTCCACTACGACTATATCTTAATTTCGTTATATCCTTATGCCGTGCGGCGTATGCATCCGGTTGGGGCAGGTTGAGGCTCGTGTCATAATGGTCATTGAAAGCGCAAACCTTCTCACACAGCCCGCAATCCACACATTTATCTTTATCCACTACCGGATAAAGAAAGCCTAATGCATCTGGCTGCATCGTAATGGCATCATGCGCACAGATGCTGGCACAAGCCGTACAGCCACAACACTGTGATTTGTCTGTAATCTGAATCATTTGATTATATGTAAAGTTTTTAATGTTCTGTTAAAAAGAATAGTTACCATCAAGATTATGAATGGTGAATAATACAGATAAATGTCTTGCCATATATTGGACAAAAATTTGTTTACTACAGAAAAAAATGTTATGAACAACGGATGAAATATATATATGTATAAAGAATCTTTTTCGCCTAATGAAGAAAAGGCATTGGCTTTTGATTGTTTTAAAGACAAAAACAACGTGAATAATGAAACCGCCAAGAAAGTAGAACTGATGTAATGGTCTCTGGTTGAATTCATGTTAAGTTCCGTAAGCAACCTGTTTTCTAACAGAGAAGTTAATGAAGATAAAATCCCCCCCCCTAATGCTAATAATTGTAAATGGCTAAAATTCAATATGCGTTCTTTCTGTTGTTTCAGCAGCATCCCTATCGTAAAATAAGGAAGCCCTACACATGCGAAATTACGCACCCATATAAAAGGGAACTCTTTATGCCATAAGACCAAGCTGTATTTGCCAAAGCACAAATCCAATAACAAAAGAACAGGGATTGCCCAATAAATATAGCCAAGCTTATTACGTCGCTCTAAAAAGAGGATTATAATCAGAACATATAGGTATGCACCTATATACCAGAGATGGAAGCCAAAAGGATTTTCATTCAGTAAAATGAATTTACCTAAAGATTCCAGATTCAAGAAGCTAAAATCATTATTCTTGAACGCAAAAAGGAATTTCACAGCGGCAAACAGCAACGTACTCCATATTAATATCTGAACCATTTTCTTGATGCCTCGCCTTAAATGCCCTTCCAATTTCAGTTTGTCATTTGTAAAAATCAGATAACCTGAAATCATGAAAAAACATGGAACGGCACATCGCGTAAGAGGTAATATGTATTCTTGATAGGGAGTACGTACATGAAGAAATATAACCAAGACGGCACACAAGAATTTCAAAGAGTCTATATTATACAACCGTTTCATCTAATTTTATGAATTATTATATGCAATTTATCTGTAATAAACTTCCGTTCAATCTTGTTGCAACCTATATAATAGATAGTAATTCCCGTACAAATGAAGGAGACAAGACTTGACAATATAAAATTCAGGAAAGATTCCATAAAAACATTCGTCATTAAGAATGGAAGAACAGCGGCAATGACTGTCACAACCAATACATTTACATAGACTTTCTTCATATATTTCCTGACGGAAAGGCCAATCATTTCCCGTAACATCAACAGGCGTGCCGCAAGACAACATTGGGAAATAACTATAGCTACCACAAGTACCACTTCCGGGAACATCTCTATACGCAACAGGATGTAGGAAACAGGCAGGTTCATCATCTGCAACCCACCTACCACAAGCTGGTAGTTCCGTATACGTCCCGTAGCAAGCATGGCAGTTATCAACGGGTTGGAGATGGATTCACTCATGGCAAACACCAAGACCAGTTGCACGAACAATACGGCATGGTCGGGCACAATTTTCAGCCAAAGCCCTAATATATAATGTGTGTTAATCAAAACCGGAAGGGAGAGCAGCAAAAGCATATAAAACGAAAGCCTTGCTCCCTGAAAGATTAGAGTCATCATGTATTTACGGTCACCTGCCGCATACGATTTGGTAATTTGCGGGTTTAGCGCCGTCATGAAATTGGTAACAAAACCGCTGATAGCATTGTTTACCTGAAACGCAATTCCACGTGCCGCATTGGCAGCCGGACCGCAAAAGAGGTTGATGACCACATTTCCGCCTTGATCTCGTAACACAGCAGAAGTTGCACCAATAAAGTTCCATCCGGCAAAGCCGAACATATGTTTCAACAAATCCCTGTCGAATATGAAATGATACGTGCATTCTTCAAAGTGTCTCTTGCAATAAACCCCGTATGCCAGGCGGACTATCAATGCAACCGCACACATCAAAATAGCATAGAATATCAGCTTGTCCATAGGTGAAATTACAATCAGGAAAACAATCGCCAGTTTTCCTATGGCTTCCAATATACTGATATAAGCAAAAGCAGACATTCGTTCATGGGCAATGATGCTTGCATTATATGGAACGCTAATCAGATTGACTGCGAACGTCAATATTGAAAATTGAAATACCCAGTTGGCTGCTGTTATTCTTACATCAGGAATATTCATCTTCATGTTCAAGAGCCATACGCCTATTGCTTCAGCCACTACAATAATTAATATGGCTAGCCCTATTTGAATAGTAACAGATGAGGAGAATATTTTTTTCAGATTCTCCTGATTGCCTTTTCCTAATTCGTAAGTAATGAATCGGGTAATAGCAGCAGACAACGAACCGGATAGCATAGAAAACATAGCCACTACACCGCCAACCACATTATAGATACCGAAATCTTCCACACCTAAAGCATTTAGCACAACACGCGAAGTGTATAGGCTGACAGCCATCATGAAAAGCATGCGGAAATACAGCAGTAATGTGTTCTTGGCTATGCGTTTATTGTTTGCTGAAGTGTCGGTCATAAGATTTTAAAATTGCACATCCAATTTTATGCTTTCAATATTCAACAACCGTTTGAATTCCTGTTTCTCCTCATCTGTCAATGTCGCATCATTGTTAATCCACTGTTCCGCAAATCGCATTTGTGCTTTTGCCGCATTGACAATGTCATTACGCATAGATTCTATTATTCCCCTTTTTTCTGATGAAGTTTCAGCTGAATCTAATTTTTCTTTTAAATCTTTATTTGTCATGATTTTATGTATTTAATATTTAATCCTTTCTAAAATATCTCGTGTATACACTTTCTCTTTCACATCATCCAGACAAGCGTCATAACGGTTGGCGATAATCGCCTAGCTTTGCGCTTTGAAAGCGTTCAAGTCATTTACCACTTTACTACCGAAAAAAGTACTGCCATCCTGTAAAGTAGGTTCGTAGATAATCACCTCTGCACCTTTTGCCTTTACCCGCTTCATCACACCTTGTATGGAGGATTGGCGGAAATTATCGCTGTTCGACTTCATCGTCAGGCGGTAAACGTCGATAGTACACTTGCGCTCCTCGTTGGGGCTGAAATCGCCACGGTTGTAATAATTGTAATATCCGGCTTTGGTCAGCACACGGTCGGCAATGAAGTCTTTTCTTGTACGGTTGCTTTCCACAATCGCCTGAATCAGGTTTTCGGGCACGTCGGCATAGTTTGCCAGGAGTTGCTTGGTGTCCTTGGGCAGGCAATAACCGCCGTAATCGAAGCTGGGATTGTTGTAATGCGTGCCGATGCGCGGGTCGAGGCAGACGCCGTTGATGATGGCTTGGGTGTCCAGCCCTTTCATCTCGGCATAGGTGTCAAGTTCGTTGAAGTAGCTGACACGCAAGGCCAGGTAGGTGTTGGCAAAGAGCTTCACCGCTTCGGCTTCGGTCAGACCCATGAAGAGGGTGTCGATGTTTTCCTTTATCGCCCCTTCCTGCAAGAGTGCGGCAAAGGTGCGGGCAGCTTCGTCCAAACGGGTGTTGCCTTCGGGACGTCCTACGATGATGCGGCTGGGATAAAGGTTGTCGTACAATGCCTTGCTTTCGCGCAGGAATTCGGGCGAGAAGATGACGTTCTCCGTGTCTAATTTCCTGCGCACACTTTCCGTGTAGCCCACAGGAATGGTACTTTTAATCACCATAACGGCACAAGGATTGACGCTCTTCACCAACTCAATGACTTCTTCTACATGGCTGGTGTCGAAGTAGTTCTTCACCGGGTCGTAGTTCGTCGGTGCGGCAATGACCACAAAGTCTGCGTCGGCATATGCCTTCGCTCCATCTAAGGTGGCAGTCAGGTTCAATTCTTTTTCAGTAAGATACTTCTCAATGTATTTGTCCTGTATGGGCGATTTACGCCGATTTATCAGTTCTACCTTTTCAGGAATCACATCAACAGCCGTCACTTGATGATGTTATGCCAGCAGTGTGGCAATGGAAAGTCCTACGTAACCGGTTCCGGCTACGGCTATTTTTATATTCTTATCCATGATTATTATTTTATTTGTCTTTTCATGTGACCAATTGTATTTTCTCCGTCTTTTACTACAAGCATCCTCTCATGAATTTGCACTGAGAAACCATAAAAGGCCGTTTTTCCCGTATTAATGAAAGAAACTGGGAATGACATAATAAAGGTCTTGTTTACAATATAACCGTCTACCGCTACTTCTATTTCAGAACTGCCTTTCATATATTCTTTAATTGTCGGAAGCTATAAAGACTGTGACCACGGCTGTTGCAAATGACCAGAATTTGTGGAAAAGCAGTTCTGAAAATATCTTTTTCATCATTCGATACATATTCATTATTCAAGTTGATAATTCATTCACCGGCATTGCCATCCCATTCAATCATCTCGATGTCTTTTCCACAAGTTTTATTCCGTTTCTTTGGACAATTGCCCGTGGTGTGGGGTAGGAGTATGTTACTAAACATATGACCATTTTTACTGGTTATGATTCACTACAATTTTTAATTCGTCGTGTGAAACCGGGCGTTTACAGCGAATTTGTCGCAACTGTTTAAAATGATAAATTTACAAACGGAACTAGCGAACCACCCTTTATGGCAGCTTCACTACTACCTTGTTTCCGGATACCTTTGTTCCTGTGACATCGCCTTTCATGCTGATTTCTATATCAGAGTATTGCGGTTCAATCATCATTGTGCCGTCAATGGCAATGACACCCCACTGGCTGTAATTCTTCTCCACGGCGCAATACCTGCCTATGGGAGGCCTGACATTGCGGTATATCGGAGGAATGGTGATACGCTCACCGACTTTCAGCCCCCATTTCATCCCTGAACGGAACGGAACAGCCTCGCCCGACTTTTCCAGAAGTTGCCGCCTCTTTTCCATTTTCTCGGATTCCGCCATATTCCGTATCTCCCTCGCACGCTTTGCCAGTCGCTCCATCGCGGCCAAACATTTCTCTCCCTCCTCTGCCGGGAAGTGACATCCGATGTATTTTTTTTCCCCACAGTCTGTCACATGATAGTATTTCCCTCCGATGTCCGTCACGATGATGCTTCCATCCGCCAACCATCGGCGTATCCAATAGTAACTGTCATGATCACCACCGAGGAGACAGGCATATCCCCATGGAAAACCAGCCATATGCGGATCGTCAATATAGCATTGGACGGAAGCATTATAATCAAAAATCGCCACATAGAACTTGTGGTCATAAATATAGCCGCCGCTCAGGTTCAGTTTGCTTGCATACAGATTTTTTGTACGGCTGTAATACATGCGACCGACTTTCAACATCTCCACATCCCCGAAACGCTTCACCTCAGGTTTTTCCCTGTATGACCGCAGGTTGTAAAGATCTATATAATCAGACCTGCCGTTCGGTTTCTGCACGGTCAGGAAATTGTTTCTCATGAATTTCATGGACTGGCAATACCCTTCCTTCCTTATAATCTCACCACAGGCGTTTACCAGTCCGCAGTTCTTGTCCGAGAGCCTCACCGCTGCCATGTCATGCCGGATATCGAAGACTGTGACGAATACCGGGGCCGTAATCTTATTTCTTCCCCGGCATAGCCCCCATAACCCGCTGTTCTTGTCCTGCCATGCTCTAAGTTCCGGCCTCTTGCAGGGATTAGGAGTTTTTTGCAAAGCTATAGCGGAAAGCAGCCTGTCATGGGAAACGATCATTTCCATACCGAAGTCCTGACATAGATCTTCCGCGGTGACAGTTTCCGGACTTGTTCCGTTTCCATGCCGGATGGTCCGTATTCCCCTTCCAGCCATATCCCCACGGAACATCGCTTCCCAGTCCCATGCCATGGTGGGCAGACCGAACACACGGTAAAGCCCCACGTTGTCTATCAGCACACATGTTTCCTTACCGGTTGATTTTCTCAGTCCGCGCCCGGCCTGTTGCAGATATTTGGCCAGTGAGAGTGTCGGGCGTGCCATCTGCACGAACTCCACATCGGGGCAGTCAAATCCCTCGCTGAAAACGTCCACATTTACCAGTACCCTTATTCTGCCTGTCTTGAAATCCTTCACCATCCGTCCGCGTTCAGCAGCCGGTGTGTGACTGTCTATGGCTGCGGCGTCCAGTCCTTTTCCACTGTAATACGCCGCGATGTTCCGCGCATGGTCGATACTGACGGCATAGACGATCCCCTTCTTCCCGTCCGCATACTCCAGAACGCTCCGATACAACTGATCGATGCTTGTGTGACGGTTCAGTACGTCATTCATCTCCCTTACCTGGTAATCACCATCTGCACCGCGTTTCTCCAGCGAGTCTATCAACCGTTGCTCCCTGCTGTTTGCACGTATCGAGACATAATCAAATGACGACAGCCACCCTTTCCTTATAAACTCCGCCACACTCCATGAGCATACCAGCGAGTCGAAAAGGTCCGTGAACCCGGTGCGTCCCATCCGGCAGGGAGTAGCGGTAAGTCCGAGAAATTTTGCTTCCGGACACCAGTTCCACAGCATCCGGTAAGTCCTTGCCTGCGCATGATGCGCCTCGTCGATGATGACCAGTTCCGGTTTTTCCACCACATCATCGTAATGCCGTGTTAGCCATTGTATGGACATCACCCTGACGCACCCGTCAGTCAGACTTGCTCCATATTTTGCAACGGTCTTTTCTATCTGCTCCACAAGCTCCCTGCGGTGTGCAACGATCCAGACCGTCCTCTTTCCATCAGTGAGAAAACTGCTTACCACCGCCGCCAATACATGGGTCTTGCCGGTACCTGTAGGCATCTGCACCATCACGCTGCGGTGCGTCCGCCATTCCTCCGAGAGACGCTGTATAATATCTTCCTGATAGTCATGCAGACATACGGTTTTTGCCATATCGTTTTCGATTAAAGCTCCGGGAACAAGCGCTCTCGTTCCCGGAGCTCCCCCTGCACTTTTCA
>ERZ831601.462-NODE-462-length-42780-cov-4.044400_pt1 | contig 42780 bp, 56 predicted proteins | sample MGYA00519578_ERZ831601 | MGnify/ENA primary metagenome ERZ831601 (study PRJEB31850, sample SAMEA3708717) | human gut metagenome | biome: human gut; feature: human-associated habitat; material: faeces | place: China | collected 2014 ... | reverse complement strand
ACGCCTTTTCGAGAAAACGATTCTGCTGATCGTTCACACGAAGCGGAAGTTCGACGATGTAGGAAGAGGTGGAGGTGCGCATAAGGCAATGTTACTGCACGTCCGAAAACTTTGTGCGCCTTACCTCTCATTGAAATGAGAGGCTTGCGGCGCACGGGTTCTGTCAAGACCTGGCGGAAGGTCCCGCCGAAGATCGTGATCGATGCGCCGGGCGTGCAGGTGCCCGACAACGCCGGCGAGGGGCTCTTTTCGAAGTGCTTCATCCTCGCCGTCACGAATCCGCAGCCGATGATCTTCTGTGTCTCGCTCATGCCGCAGTTCATCGACCCGGAGATCGCCTACATCCCGCAGGTAACCTTCATGATCGCGGTCTACGCGCTGATGGTCTTCGTCTGCATGATTTTTTACGCGCTCATCGCCGACCGCATGCGCGTCTTCCTCGCAAGGGGCAGCGGCCCGAAGCTCATGAACAAGGCAAGCGCCGTGATCTTCATGCTGCTCGCCTGCTGGGTGCTCTGGAACACGGCGCAGCCGTTCCTCTGAGACACCCACAAAGAGGTGTTTCCAAAGGCGCCCGCCTTTGGCACAATGCTCACTTGAATGTCCAGCCCGGCGCATTCCGCGTCCGGGCCGCTCCAATTTGAAGATACGCACACCTCATCATGCTTGAAGGCATCGTCCTCGGCCTCTTCGCCGCCGCCATCCTCTCCTGCGCACTCACGGGCCATACGGTCATCTGGGCACTCATCGCAGGCTTCTTCCTCTTCTCGGGCTACGGGCTCTTCCGCGGACACGGCCTCAAGGCGCTCGGCGCCATGGCCTCGAAGGGCGTGCGCACCATCATGGGCATCGTGATCGTCATGGCGCTCATCGGCATGCTCACGGGCTCGTGGAGGGCTTCGGGCACGATCGCCCGTCTCGTCACGGATGCGGCGAGCTTCATCACGCCCGAATGGGGACTTCTTGCGGCCTTCCTTCTCAACGGTCTTCTCTCCACGCTGACGGGCACGGCCTTCGGCACGGTCGCGACGATGGGCGTCATCACCGCCACGATGCTCGACGCCATGGGCGTGAGCCCGCTCCTTTCGGGCGGCGCCATTCTCGCGGGCGTCTTCATGGGCGACAGGTGCTCCCCCGTCTCGACGAGCGCCGCGCTCGTCGCCGTCGTCACGAAGACGAACCTCTACACCAACCTGAAGCTGATGGTGAAGACGAGCGTCGTGCCGCTTCTGGCCGCATGCGCCGTCTATGCGGCCATCGGCCTTCTCAATCCCGGCAGGGATGCCGGCATCGACGTCACGGGCATCTTCCGCAGCGCCTTCTCGCTCCACTGGACGACCTATCTGCCCGCCGTCGTACTCCTCGCACTCATCTTCCTGAAGTTCTCGATCCGCCTGACCATGGTGGCCAGCACGCTCGCTGCGGTCCTGCTGTGCGCGTTCGTCCAGGACATGCCCTGGCGCACGATCGGCGAGACGCTCGTGCTGGGCTTTGCGCCCGAGGACCCGGGGGTGGCGAAGATGCTCGCGGGCGGCGGCCTCGTCTCGATGCTCCCCGTCTGCGCGATCATCCTGATCTCCTCGACCTATTCGGGCCTGCTCGAGGGCACGGGCCTCATCGCCCGTCTCAAGGGACTGCTGCCCGGCGTCGCGCGCCGCCTAACGCCCTTTGGCGCCGTCCTGACGACGGCCGTCGTCACCTGCGGCATCGCCTGCAACCAGGCCCTGCCCGTGATGCTCACGAACCAGCTCTGCGACGAGGTCCGCCCCGACCGCCAGAAGATGGCGATCGACCTTGAGAACACCGTCATCGTGATCGCGCCGCTCATCCCGTGGTCGATCGCGGGCGCCGTGCCCATCGCCTCGGTCGGCGCACCCGCGGCCTGCGTGCTCGCGGCGTTCTACCTCTGGTTCCTGCCGCTTTGGCAGTGGATCCTCGCATTCGTCGAGCGTGCGCGGCAGACTCGCGGAGCCTGATCCAAACGACCTCTGACACCGCCGGACTCAAAAAAGCAAAAAAATGGAGCACGTTTCAGCGCTAAGAAACGTGCTCCAAATCGTACTACATGTCTGTACGTTGTATGACTGGTCTACATGCGGCCCAAACGCACAGTAGTAGGACCGCCCCTCAGTCGACCAGGTATAGCTCCATTGGCGGAAGCGGTGTCCGTAGAACCACCTCGCCACGCCCTCGACACAACTGCGGCAGAATTGGCGCAAAAACGGTGCAAATCAACGGGGAGCGAGGTACTATAACAAGGTTGGCGGCAAACGTGCGACGCGAACTCGCCGAAAATTCGCCGCCTGTCTTTATGGCCAGCTTTATGGCCAAGGTTCTCACCCATGAAAGTCACAGCAAAAAACATCAATAGCCTGCCAGAGGGCATGCACAGAGTCGATAGGGGTCTGTACGTCCGTCAACGGGAGGGCAAGCGCCCCACGTTCTACTTTGTCTACACAATCCTCGGAAAGCGCAAGGAGCTTTCCATCGGTCCGGTGTCAGGCATCACGATCACTCAGGCCCGCGCAAAGGCCGCTGAGTACCATCATCTACTAGAGACTGGCGTCGACCCGCAGGCCGCCAAGAAAGAAAAGCTCCGATCCATGCGAGACGCCGGATCGGTTGACAAGGCCGCGTACACTTTCGCCGACCTGCTCCGTGAGGCGCTGCCGACAATAGAGAAGGCGAAGCGCTGGAGGAACGCGAAGCATCGAGCGCAGTGGCAGTCCACGCTCGAGACATATGCCCTGCCTGTACTCGGACCCAAGCCCGTCGAGGACGTAACGCGCGACGACGTCCTTGCCGTCCTCGGGCCGATCTGGGACTCCAAGTCCGAGACCGCGAGTCGTCTGCGCGGCAGGCTCGAAGCCGTCTTCTCCTACGCGATCGCAACAGGCAAGCGAGTCGCAGCGAACCCGGCGACGTGGAGGGGAAACCTCGACCTCTTTCTGCCGCCACCTTCTCGTGTCCAGAAGGTCGAGCACCATGAGGCGCTCTCCCTTGATGAGACTCGGGCGCTCCTCGAGGACTGGAACCCGCCCAAGTCGATCAGTGCGAGCGCGATTGTCTTCGGCATCCTGACCGCCTCACGCGTCGGAGAGTTCGTCAAGGCGCGATGGGACGAGATCGACTTCGATGCCCGAGTCTGGTCAGTGCCGCCAGAGCGCCGAAAGGACCAGAAGCCTTATCCGCATCGCGTGCCGCTTTCTGACCAGGCTGTCTACATCCTCAGCCAGATCGAGCGCAAAGGCGAGTGTGTCTTTGCCCGCTCAGCAGGTTCACACATCTCACTGGAGACGCCGCGCGTTGTGCTACAGAAGAAGGTCGGCCACGGCACGATGCACGGGTTCCGCTCGACTTTCCGAGATTGGGCGGCAGAAAACGGCATCGACCAGGTGCTTGCAGAAAAAAGCCTCATGCATGCAACCGGCAACGAGGTCGAACAAGCGTATCAACGTTCTGATTTGCTCGAGCAAAGGCGGACCGTTATGCAGGCATGGGCTGACACGATCATGCCGAAAAATAAGTAATCCTTCCACAAATAAAGCCACTTCAGTGGTGTTTATTTATCCGTTTTAGCTTGACTTTTTCAGCAAGATAGGTATAATTACTAATGAAAAGGAGGTGATGCCATGTGGACATAAAGTCAAAAACCAAAACCTTCCAGATCGAACTCAACTTGGGAATCATCAAATTCAAGTTCAAACGAACGATCAAAGAAGGGAAATCGGCTCCGAAGCCCCGAACTGAAAAGTAATCAGTACAACGCTTCTTAATCAACCAAAGTCCTCCCCAGTGGTTCTGGGGAGGCGTCCACACAAGGCGATCACCTCCAAGGAGACATTATATGTTCTACGGACTTCACGTAAAACCTCTGGACAACGGTAAGTTTGAAGCCAGTAGCCCTGACCTCCCCGAATGTGTTTTCGACGCTGACAGCATCGATGAGGCTACAGAGCTTGCAACGGAAATGATGCCTGGCGCTATGGAACTCTTCTATCGTCAGAAACGCCGCGCGATTCCGCTTCCGACTCCCATCGCAGAAGACGACTACCCGATTCGCGTCCCTACCCGCGTTCAAGCAAAAATCCTGCTCTGGAACTACATGGTCAACAACCGCTATCGCGTCGCCGACATGGCTCGAATGCTCAAGGTATCCCAGACGCAAGCACAGCGCCTCGTAGACCTCACCAAGGACGGTGCAAGCATGGAAGCGCTTGATGACGCCTTCGACATGCTTGGCATGGCCTTCACGCTGACAACCGAAAAGAAGGCATAAAAAGATCGCCCCATCCGCAGAAAAGCGGGTGGGGTTTTGCCATTAGCCCAAGATGCTTTTAATCTGCTCTTTCGACAAGACTGAATTTTCAAGAGCTCCACTCTCTCTAAAAAAGACCTTCTGGTCATGAATAATCTTCTCGTCGACTTCAGATTCAGGAAGAGCTTTGAAAGAAGACAAATCAAACTGCCTGCCATCAAAGCTAGCACTCAAAAACCGATTCCAAGATAGGCCGTTTGTACACAGCAAATCCCAAATGACGCTTGCGTGCCGGTCGCTTCCAAACAACTCCCTTAGCACCTGTTCGATATATTGGAGGTCATCTAGCGAGCTTTCGTAGCTCAGGGCGGTCACAATTGCCTGAAATCCGCCGTGATCTATAGCTCTCACGTTAAACATTATATTAGCTCATAGATATTTTTTATCACTTTCTGACACTCAGAAGATAGCCGGTTCATCTCAGAGAGGGTCGAGATCACTCTGTTCATCACCGGAACAATGTTAGAGTGGAATAATGTATGCCTTTCTTTTCGGTAGAAACAATACCCCTTTTCCAGAGCCGCTCTTTCCCTGGGATCAGCTGGGACAGTCAAGACGTACACCCCATCGACTTTTTCAAACGCCCTACCAAAGCTTTCATACTGAACATTGATACCCAGTTTACTCAGAAGCCTCTTCATTGCCCCTTCGAGCACACGAAGCTCCGGGTACAGCAACAGCGAATAATCCGGGAGTTCTGGAGATGCAAGCTTTACGCATAGCCCTGACAGAAGAAGTCGCTTTGATACATCATCCATTTTTTCGTATGCGTTTCCCATCACCGCTTTGAGCCCCGTCTCTGCCACGCTTTCTTGTACGTAGCTCACACGGTGATCATCGTCGCCGCAGCGGGTCAGAACCTTTTCGAGCCCAGTTTTATCCAACACCTCCGCCAAGCAGTACACAAATGCCTTGTAGCAGGATAGAGGCCTCCCCTGAAGTTGAAGCTTGTGCGTGCTCGCGTGGTAAGTCACTACCAAGCGATCCGAGAATTGAGTGGAAATTATTTCCCAGCAAACGGAAGAGTCCCGCCTAGACTTTTCATTGACAGAAAAATCTTGGCGGTCAATGCCAGAGAAAACTAGATCAACGTCATCGTCAAAGATGCTAGTCAGCACCAGATTGACGGTTTCGAATTCCGCTGGGTCAATTGTTCCTTTGAGGTACTCTGCTAACAATAAGCCCAACTCTTGATTTTTACCGATTTTGTAGTGAACAGTTGTTGTTCCATTATTATTGAGAAATAGATCAACCGTAGCAGACACCCCGCCTACTTTTCCAAAGATAACCCTTTTACAAGATGGAGACCGATCAACGAGCTCATGGCCCAAACCGTTTTCCTTACAAAAAGCCATTACATAGTTGCCAATGGACTCTCGGCACAGATTCATCCCTGAATACGTTTTCTCTTCAGTCATACCACCCACCGGAAATGCGACATCAGTACGGATATGTTTGAGTATATCACCCGAAGTAGGCCTGACTCTGACGCTCGGTCCGCTATCCGCCCCCCAACGCTTTGCATTGGATGGGGAATTTCTACTACAGGCACAAAAAAACGCCCCACCTACCAACGAAGGTAAGTGGGGCATTTTCATGGACAGGATTTCTCGGCGCTCCTCATGATCGAGCGCAGGTACTATCGTAGCCCGTATAGGAAACCGCGCGGAGTGAGCATCCCAAAGGGCTAGGCTTGCGCGGTGTTGTTGCAGGGAGTTTAGCACTTCACTGGCTCACAATCATCGCCATAGCATCTTTGTCTATCGCAGTGCGCTCAGATAGTTCGACACCTCTTCGAACCAACTCCGTGCCTCTTTCGAGTAAGTCTGCGCAGCGGGCAAGCTGCTCTCTTTCAGACTCGAAGGTACCGCCGGCGGCTGCGGACAATCGACGGCGAGCATCGGCTGCTTGCTTGCGCACCCGCTCAAGATCAGCGCCAAGATCATCGGCGCGAGCAAGCGCCTTGTCCCGGGCTTCCCACGCATCAACAAGACTCTGTGCATAGCCCCTCTCCTTCTCTCTGTACTTAACCTCAAGAGACTGCGCCCGTATCGCGTAGTCCTCACGCAGTGCGGCAATGTCCTCGCCATACAAGGCGGCCGCATAGCGATAGCCGGCAAAGAAAAAGGCGGCACTCATCGCAAGCACCGCCACTCCCTTCAAAACTTGAACACTCATTTCAAGGCATCCTTCCAAGCCTTAACCGTTTTGGCAAGAAGCCCCCATGCAATAGCCACGCCACCAATTCCAAAGAACACGGCGTAAGTCCCAATCGCCTGCCACGTCAAATTCTCGACCATCATCAATTCTCCGAGTCGCAAAGCGACGATCAAGTTTGATAAAATACTCTCCATAGAACCTCTGTCTCAAAAGGTCTCCCCAAAGCCGTTCGGTCGCCACAACCGAGCGGCTTTTCCTTTTGTGCTTCATAACTCGAAGCCCTTCACGGGATTCAGATAGATCCCGACGTACTGAGCACATTTGTCGCGGGATCCCCACAGTTTCCAGCCGAGGTTGAGCCTTACACAGCACGGCCTGCCGAACAGGCGATAGTGCTTGATGTAATAGAGTTGAAAGGCGATGAGCTTCCCGTCGCGGCGGCAACGCCTGCGGCACGTGCCCGAGATTCCATTCGTGTCGCTCGCGTCCGGATTACCGCTCACGTGCCACTCGTCCGTCGGGAAGACGCGCACGCCGAGGACGTCGATGTCGAAGCCGTAGCAAACGTTGCGCAGAAGCCATGCGACTCGGCGCTTGTACGTCGACCAGGGGTCAGTGCCCGGCCATCGCTCCCAATGGCCTGCATCCCCATCCGCGTCGTTGTCGTCCGTTGCAAACCACGACAGCCACTTCGGAAGACGATGCGTTTCATTGTCCACGAAGAAAGGCAAGATAGGCGCGAGAAGGCGACCAACAATGGCCATAATGAACGACGCAGGCATGAGTGCCAGCCATTTCAGATAGACCATGTTCAGACCTCCGAGAGAAAGAGTTTTGCTTCGGCGAGACGGCGCTCGGTCAAGCCCGCAAGCACCTTTCCGCCAGCGCGGTTGATGTCGAGGAATTCGTGAGCGCAGGCTTCAACATCGCCCGCATTGAGCGAACGCATGAGGCGCGGGCACTGGTGAACGACGTAGCTCACGCCGCAATTGAAAACGAGGGAGGTCAACGCGATGAACTGGTTTCCGGTGACGGGGACGTTCACGTATCGCGAGAAATCATGCACGTGGCGCTCCACATCCTTGCGGAGCAGTTCGTCGGCTTCGGCCTGCGTGATGGTCATGCCCTTGCGCACTTCGGGACCAGTGTGGCCGTAGCCAATGGTCGGCACGCCTGCGGGACAGAGGTACGCCGTGAGCCTGCAACCCTCGTACTTCGCGATGAAGTCACAGGCAGGCTGAATGTCGTATGAGTAGTAGCTTTTCATTTCTTGGATTCCTCATCGGCGGCAGAGGGGCGTTCATTCGGCGGGACGTACCCGATTTTTTTGAAGATCACGAACCGCACGACGTCAAAGATCCGAGTGCCGAAGTTTCCGACGATCGCCGTGGCCACAGCGCACTGCGAGGCTGTGAAGTGCGCCGAATCCCAGAGCACCCAAAACGTGAAGTAGCCGAGAAACGCAGACGAAAGAAGATCGGCAGCGAGCCACTTCCAATGCCACTTTTTCTCGTGCTTGTACTCTTCGAGATAGCGCAGAACGCATCCGCCGAGGGATGCAAAAAGCGCAATCCACACGCCAGAACCTGTCAGGATGTCCCGATAACGGTCAGGCATAAATACCTCCTTTGTTGCCTCTCCCTGCAAGTTAAAAAAAATCCCCCGGGAGTGCCAGGGGACGGATTGATTCGTTATTCCGCGAGGATGGTCGGCAGTTCAGGCCAGACCACATCGAAGGGGAAGCCCTCCTGTTGCGGGACATCGCGAAGCGCCTGACGGTAGGCCTTGACGGCCTCGAGGTCTTCGGCGCTGATCGGGTAGTCGGCGCAGAGCAGGTAGTCCGTGTCAGAGATCAGGGAATCGCGCTTCGAGCGAACGGACTGCCTCGCCTCAGTCAGTTTTTCTTCCTCAGTCTTTTCAGGGATCTTCTCGAGGGACCACGAGAGGTCCTCGCCGCGCTTTTCGCAATAGCCCTCTTCCTGAGAGAACTTGCGGATCAATTCGCGCATTTCCTCGTCATGCGGCGTGGTCGTCGTATGAGAGATCACGAGTCCGACACACTCGGCTGCGCACGTTGGCTTCTTCTCAGCAATCCACTTTTTCCCGTCGAAGCGGTAGAAGACGGTGTCGTCTTGCGTCGCCTTTCCCCATGGACAGGAAAAGGTGACCGACGGCGGCATGAGAGGCTCTCCGTCCACAACCTGGACAGAAACCTCATGCTGGTAGTACCCAGCATCGTCATAACAAAATGCTTTTTTGAAGTCTGAGGTCATATGACGCTCTCCTCTAAAAAAATTGCGGCAATGAAGCCGCGGGACAAGAGATATTCGGTAGCCGACGGGAACGGCCTGACGTTGCGAGTCATGCCGTCCGGCAGAAAAATCTGGTACTTTCGCACGTCGTGCTCAGGCCGTGTCGCAGACAAGCGTCTCGGCGAACATCCCGACATGAGCCTGATGCAGGCACGACAAAAAGCCCGACGCCTAAGAAAAGACATCGGGCTCGAGTCGCCAAAAGGGTATGTACTGAAAGACGCTTTTCGTCTTTGGTGCCGCCTCAAAAAGCCCCAGATCGTGAGCTATCAGGACGAACGCCGACGCCTGGAGCGGTACATCATCGAACCGCTCGGAAATCGTCAGCTCGACGAGATCACAGCGCCCCTTGTCATCCGCACCGTGCAGCCGATCGAGAAAGACGGGAAGCAAGCGACGCTCAAGCGAGTGCTCATGCGACTTCGCGAGATCCTTGACCTCGCCGTCTGCGCAGGCTTCATCGAGCACAACCCGCTTGCTCGTGTGTCGAAAGTTTTCGCTCCTCCGCAGGTCAAGCAGATGCCTTCGGTAGACTGGAGAGAGCTACCTGCCGTCATGGCCGTCATGAGGGACGCGCCAGAGCGCATGCGCGTGTTCTTCCTCTTCTCGCTTTGCTCAATGCTTCGACCGGTCGAGAATGCTTCGCTCGAGAAGTCGTGGATCACAGAAGACGCGATCCACATACCAGCCGAGCGCATGAAAAAGCGACGACCATTTCGCGTGCCCCTCACGCCTTTCATGAAGGAGCTGATCGCCAGAGAGCAGGCGCTCAGCCCGAGGCCACGAAGCGGTCATGTCTTTGCCGGCAAGAGCACCGGCAAGCACGTCAGCTCGCAGGCCTTAGCGAAGTATCTGCACAGTACATCGCTCAAGGGTCGACTCGTCGCGCACGGACTACGCTCGATCGCTCGATCGTGGTTGGCTGACGAAGCTGTCCCTTTTGACGTTGCCGAGATGTGCCTCAGTCATGACGTCGGCACGCAGGTGAGCCGCGCATATCAACGCTCAGACTTTTTCGACGCCAGGAGGGCGGTTATGGAGCGTTGGAGTGAGCACGTTCGAGCGTGTGCCGAGTGTGCCGGCTTGATCGACTGGAAGTAGCTACTCACGCGGGTTTCGTCGAGTTGCAGATGAAGCCCGCTCATGTGCCCGGCACGCCATAGAGAGCGCTCTATGACATGCAAATCCGAGTTCCGAACATCACAGGAAAGGTCATGGTTGGTGGCTATCAACTGATGACATCTAAGCATACGGGCGCTTTCTTTGGGTCTGACTATGGTACTGCCGACTACCACGGACAAGATGGCAGACAAAATGTTCCAACGACTTTTGGCATTGATGCTTCAAGGTCTAGCGCCGTTTACGGAAGGTCGTCGACCGTCCAGCCGGCTTCAACCCATATGCTCTTATGCATCAAGACTTGATGCACAGGATAAGCCTGAGAGAAGCAGGCTGTACTGTCTGCGAGGATCCATACACGCCATTTGAGCTTGATGCATCAAAGTAGAAGTGGTTCCCACCGTCGTTATTTTTGTTAGGACTGTCCGTAATAGCTCCGACGCGAAACGCGCCGTTTCTGGTCCCTGCCGTAGTGTAGGTAGACGCTCTAAATTCACCTGTGATGTTCGGTCTGCCCGAACATAACGGGTGAATTCCCAAACAATGACAACGAATATGAAAAGTATTATTCAGGTGCCTTTTCTATCGGATCTGTACGGCTTTCTGGCTATTCAGACGCAGGTGACTCTACCGGGCAGACTGGATTGTTCCGGGCTTCCAGGTCATCATCTACTTACGGATCTAGTACAACTGTCCAACCAGCATCCGTTCGCTCGCTTTTCTGCATTAAATCTTGATGCAGAAAAACGACCGGACGGCGGCAGGCTGCACGGTCGAAGAGCTGCTGTAAATCGCGCTTGAGCGAGATGCCGAAAAGTCAACCTTGTTGCTCCCCCAGAGCTGACCCTCTGAACAATAACCATCGCCTGTTTTTTGGAAGGCCCCGTCGCCAGAAATCCATGACGCCCTGATTGTTCCACTGATGTTCGGACCGAACATCACAGGGTATACCGGGGCCGCGTGGGATGACATGTCGGGTGACGTTACAGGAGCGTTTTATTTTTCTGGTGACGCCACTGAATCGGCTAATGGACTTCGTGGTAGATTCGGCATCTCTTTCGATGCGTCTCGCGTAACTTCTGCATATGGCAGGTCGAGCACAGTGCAGCCCGCATCAACCCGCCTGTTGTACTGCATCAAATCTTGATGCACAGCATCAAGCGAATCGAGGCTGGTTGAACGACAGATGACGAACCATAGGTGCTGTTAGCAGCTCTAGCGGAAAAATATGGACTGTCCCAAGTGTTCTCGTGTCCAGAGGAACCGCCGCTCCAGGTACTGCCACGCTCTGTCTGTGAAAAAACGCCTGTATAGCTTGTGTCGTCGCTAAAGTCTGACCTACTAAGATACCCTGTGATGTTCGGACTAAGCCCGCCGACACCGACTGCCCGACCTCGCTCTGCGTATTCGTGCCCTCGATGAACTTATGGTGAAGGTTCGGGAGATTGAACGTCGTCGATCCGTTGCCCGAGCCGTACTTTGTGCCGATCTTTGCAAAAAGAGCGGCGTAAGTCGTTCGACTCACCGCCGCCCCGTTGCACTGAAGCCACCCCGCAGGCACATCGTGGAAGGCCATGATCGCGCCAACCGGGATGCCCGTTTCTAGAGTCCCAAGAACTCGCTTGATTTCTGCTTCAAGATCGGACTTGTTGACCTTGAGGTTAAGCGCCTCCGAATTTGCTTTCTTGGTGACATAAACGTTTGCAATGGCCTCAAGCAACTTCGATTTGAAGCGCGAGAGGCCGGTTAGATCAAGAAAACCGGCCATTTTTCACCTCAGTTGGTCATCGATTAAGCGAAGAGAGCGTCGATAGCGCTGGTAGCGATAGCGTCGACGTGGAAAGCACCGCCGAGCGGATCCCATTCCGTGCCCGTCCAGGCAAAGTTCGTGCCTGCGGGATTGTCGCCATGAGCGGCCTTAACGTCATACACGTCACCAGCCGTCAGTTCGGTCTTCGGCAGAGCTTCGAAGTTCTCGACAGAGCCCTTGAACTTGTAGACATTCGTGATGTCGGTCCTGAGGGCATACGGCGTGAGGTCAATGTTCACACCCTTGCTGTTGATCGGGAGCGCAGAGCCGTTGACAGACACCTTCTCGATCACGTTCACCTGAGCCTTGGCTTCAACGCCTTCAAGCTTGGTGAAGTGAGCGGCCGACATCAGGCCATCCTTTTCGCCAGATGCAGGCGCATAGGTCGTGTCCTGAGCCGGAATGCCGAGACTGGTGATGTCACTCTTCGTGACCGGCGTGGCGACGCTCACAGCACCCTTGTCGGTGACCGTCACCTTGTAGAGGCCATTTTCGTGAGGGGTGTAGACCTCAGGCGTGTAAACCGTCGTTTCCTCGCCATTGATCTTGACATTGCCGTTAGTTTCGCTTTCTTCGACCAGCGTTGCACCGGCAGCGATACCTTCGAGCTTGGTGAAGTGTTCCTTGCTCATAAGGCCGTTCTTCGAACCAGAGGCGAGTTCGACTTTTTGCTGCGGGATCGCGATCGTGCCGAGTACCGCACCAGAGATCGACGTAAGCGAGACGTTCAGACCTTCGATTTTGATGGAGCCTGCGACCTTTTCCTTCAGCTTGCCGTCATAGTAGGTCAAGCCAGCGAGGTCGAGAAACTGAGTAGCCATGATAAAAAATTCCTTATTTAAAAGAGGTTGTCAATAAAAGTTGTGGGGATTTTCGTGGGCTGCCGAGCCTTAAGCCGCTCGATGGCGTCAGCGTTTTTGTCGACGCCTTCATCGGTGGCGTTCAGCCTTGCAGCCGTAATCACATCTCCTGTTTTCCAGTCGACCGGCAGATACGGATCGGTCGGGGTCTCCTGCGGGAGCCCCTCGACGATCGCCTGCGGCCGTAAAAAAGAAGGGCTGCGTCGAATAACCGTCACAGCCCTTCTCTCGGTAGTGCGCTCACTGGAAGAAAGCGCGGGTCGAATCACACTCACATGAATGCCTCCTTGTTAACCCTGATCAGCAAAAAGCCCATCAATTTCGGCGTCGCTCAAGATGCCGATGTTTGCTCTCGCCCGTGCCTGCTGCTCAGGGGTCGGTGTCTGCGCGTCATAGGTCAGTACATTGACGTTTCTTGAGGCCGCATCTTCAGCTCGCTTCGCGGCATCTTCTGCGCGAACAGCTGATCCTTCTGCCGCCTGTGCGGACGCACTCGCCCCTGCCGCCGCCTGCTGAGCGGTCTGCATCGACTGCCGCGCACCCGTTGCGCTTGCGCTCGCAGAGTCAGCGGCAGCCGTAGCAGACGCTGAGGCTGTAGAGGCAACAGTCTCACTGTCGGCCGCCTTAGTCGCATACCACTTCGCGGAATACTCGGTCTCGTCGACCGTCCCGTCCATGTAGTTCGCCCACTTCTGCGCAAGATCCCTGGCGGTCTGCGCAACGCCCGCACTGATGCTCGCGTTCTCCGCGCGTTCGGTTGCGGTCGCGACGAGCCCCTTCATGAGCGCCACGTCAGCGGAGACATCCACAACAGCCTGCCTTGCAATCTCGATTGCGGAGTTGGCCGTATCGCGGGCTTCGATCGAAACCGTGGTCGCAGTGTTCGAGGCCGCGAGGGCAGAGTTTGCTGTGACGATAGCCTGGTCCGACGTGGACTTCGCGGCGTTCGCGGTACCCAGTGCTTGCGTCGAGTTCGCCTCTGCGGCCTGTGCGGTCTTGACCGCCTGAGAGGCATCGGCAACGGCCTGCTCTAGCTTCGGTTCCCATCCGTCCACGACGAGTTGCAGGGACTTAGCAACCGAGATTGCGCTGTTCGACGTGGCGAGCGCCGTGGCGGCATTCGCGTTGGCCGTGTCCGCCGTGCTCATCGCTTCCTTGGCAATGCGCAGAGCTTCGGTCGAATCCTGCGTGGATTCGGTCGCAAACTTACCGAGGTCGTTGATAACGTCCTCAGTCTGTTGCATGAAAGACGCGCCCGAGATCTCGCCCGTGGGCGTCTTCACGTAATGAAAAGAAAAGCTGTCCATCAGAAGCCCTCCGCGAGCCAGTCACCACCGGAGAAGCGGCGAAGGTTTGCCCAAATCGTCTTGCCGTCCTTATTGATGCCCGACAGGACGTAGCAATCGTCAGGATGCCCACCGCCCGTTGCAGTTACCTGCACGGTCACAGAACTGGGATCCTTGAAGGCGACCGGCAGAGTGATCGTCTGCGTCGAATACCCGCCGCACCTGCCGTGCTGTTGGATGAAGCCCGACTTCCACTTCCTGTACCACGTCGAACCCGATCGGTAGGTCTCTACGACGTAGTCCTCGGGCGCTTCTGCGGCGATCCTTCTCTTAACCCATTCCGTCGTGGGAACGCGCGTCGAACTGTCCCCCGAAGCAGGCGTTGGAGCGGTAGGCGTGCCCGTGAAAGCGGGCGAATCAACGGGCGCTGCCGAAATGTTCTTGCGAGCCGTCGCCTGCTGTTCGGCACTAAGCCCCTGCGTTTCGGAGAAGCTAACGAAGCCCGAGATGTCCGAGCCCTGCACCGCGCCGATATTTGTTCTGGCCTGCTTCTTCTGCTCATCGCTCAGGCTCTGAGCCTTGTCGAATGCGACGAAGCCCTTGATTGCATCGGCAAGCTGTGCGGCGACTTCGGCAGTGCTCTGCACGTCGATGTTCTTGCGCGCGCGAGCCTGGTCGTTCGTGGAAAGGTTCTGTTCCTTGTCCCATCTCACGTCGCCCGCGTCCATCGTTGCCCAGTAGGCGGGATCGGATCCCGGGGCGACAACCTTCGTACTCTTGCCGTTCGCCTTCAGGCAACGGTACTTGACATTGCCGGCGAAGACCTCGTTGTTCGGCTCGTAGTCAAGCTCGGCGGAGTAGTTCATCACCCCGCCCTGTTGGAACCAGAGGATGAACTGGGAGAGCAGGTAGAACGCACCGTTGAAGTCTTGACGCTTCGGCGGGATGCCGCCCTCTGCGAGCGGCATGGAGTTGACTTCCGTCCACCCCTTGTTCTGCGAAAAGCGGCCAGTGCCCGCCTCCTGCGAGGTTGCGGGCGGAATCGTTTTGTCGCCCTCGGCGGCCAGTGCCGAGGTCAACAGGTGTTCGGGATAGTTGCTCATCAGTCAATCTCAATTGTTCTGCCGGGATTGAAAACGCCGACGTCGAAAGGCATGAGGGTCGACCCCTCAAAGCCGAAAATCTGCTCGTCGGGATAGATGACGAGAAGATTGGTCAGAACGCCCGCTGGTCGATTCAATAGGCCGTAGGTCTGCAAAATCATTGCCTGCAGGTCGGAAATGTTCCCGATGATGACGATGCTGTTCACGCTCATGTCGAGATAGTCCACGACGAAAACCGTGGTGTCCGTCAGGCGCTGTAGCAGCTTGTTCGCGGCGTCCGCCGAGCCGTTCGAGATATTGCAAGCGGCGCGGTAGAGGATCAGGAAGCGGAAGTAGTCATCATCAAATCGCACGTACTCGCCGCGCACCTTGATGAAGCGGTCTACGCCGACTTTCTGACCCCACCAGTCGAGGTAAACGCCGTAGGCGGTCTGGGGATCCATCGCCGCCGCGCGCAGGCGCTCGAGGTCGGGCGTGGCGTCGATCACATCCTGCATCAGGCTTCCCAGATTCTGAAAGTCCGCACTGAAGGCGTACTGCGTCTGGATAGCTTCAGACTGCGTGGAGGCGACATCGGGGATGCCCCGCACGTCCTCAACGGATGCGAAGTTGAACCATGTCTGTGTGTCCGCCATGCCTTACCTCTCGTACACGAAGACGATGTTCTCCGAGGAAATCGAAGGCTCGACGTTGGCGGGGATCTCCACGGAGTCAACCCACCCTGCATCGCCGAGCTGAATCTCGATCTTGCGCACGGGAGCCGTAGTCTTGGGGATCGCCACGCCGTAGAAGCGGGACGCGTAGACCTTCGTAGCCAGTTTGATGCGCGGGTTCGAGCCTTCGCCCGAGAAGTCCGCAATCAAGGCCGCCTTTACGTCCGCTTCCTCATACGGGTTCACGGACTCGGCGTTAAACGTCACGCGCACCTTGAAGTCCTGTGTGCTCGGACGGGTGATGCGGTACGTGTACGTCGCGTTGAAATGGTCCTTCGCAACGTAGGTGACCTCGTAGCCGCCCGTCGTGCCGCACCCCATGTCCTTTCGTCGGTAAATGGTCTCGGCGATTGCCTCATCATCCCCGCCCACGATGCAGACCGCGATGCTGTGCGGCTCGATGCGCAGGCCGAATTCCGTCTTGTACTCGTTCGTGAAGTTCTCTAGCACCACGCAGTCAAGCACGCCGTCAAGCTCTGCCAGATTCGCCTGAATGGCCTCCAAGCTACCCAGAGCATTGATCGCGTAGCTCTCCGTGATGCGCGCGAGGTACTCGCTGTCAGGTTCCCTGCTGCGTCCGAGAGCGCCCGAGTCGGGATTCGTGACGGCATCCCACCCTGCGACGATCGTGACGATCTTCGTCACCGTCTCAGGTGCGACCTCGACAGAGCCGTGCTCGACCGAATCGAAAGTCGTGGTGACCGTCCCATCGTCCCCGATCACCGCACCGCCAACAGCGGAGTGCCTGAAGTTATTCCCGTTGGTGTCCTGCACAATCGCGCCATAAGGGATCACAGTGCCCTTCAGGCCTGTCAGAGTGCAGGTAACCACAGAAGGCTCTGAGAGCTTGCGGTCGATGCCGTAGAGGCCGCCAATGGCGTCGAGGAAGACACCACGAGCAGTCTGGGGGTTGAGCTGATTGGCAAGGTATGCGATCTCGGCATTCTTCGCCTCGATCTCCGCAGCGACCAGGTCGACCACTTGCCCCATCGGGGAGGTCGGTTCAACGTTCACGTCGGGACGATCGGGATCGGATCGGAACGCCTTCACGATGCCCTTTGCGAAGTCCTCGCGAATCTCGGAGGAGTCGGGCACAACCACGCCCGTCAGTTCATCAAATTTCACTACGGCCATGATCGCCCTCAGTTGTTCGGATGGTGATGCGCCCCGTCAGTGTGCGGGCGCGACTGTCCACGTCGTCAATCTCCACGGCCTCCACGCCCTCCACGCCCTCGACCGACAAGGCCGCATCCCTCAGGCGGGCGGCGGTCACGGCCTTCTGCACGGGCTTTCCCAACTGATCGGAGAACCAGTCGATGCCATGCTCCGCGTAGAAGTACAGGTCATCGGTAAAGCACCTGCATTCGTTCGAGACGTTCTGCAGTGTCGCCGCCGTGCCCTCGAGCATCTTCAGGTTCCCGTTGCCGTCGAACGTGAAACAGGCGGACGCGGTGAGCTGAGGCGTGTAGTTCGTGTGAGCCATTACTGTGGTGTCCCTGTTGTCCCGCCCGAGTCGCCCGGGTGGGTGTGAGTGTCAAGCGAGACGCCCGCCGCCACAACGTCGCCCGTCGTGGTGAGGGAGCCGTCGACCGATGCGCCAGAGCCGCCGGAGATGGCAAGCCCGCCCTTGCCGGTGATGAGACCTGTAACAGTCAGCGTCCCCGTGCAAGATGTCGCAGGCGTGTCGAGCGTGACCGAGGACGAAGCCTCGACCCGCGCCGTATCGCACTTGATCGTGAGCGTGGGCGTCTCCTCGTTGATGCTCTGGGGAGCTACGACGTGAATCGTGCCCTCTTCCTCCAAGTGGATGAAGGTGGTGGGCTTCTTCCCCCAGAATCCGCCGATGTAGAACCCGTCGGACATATCGAAGCAACGGAAGCTACCCGGCTGCACGGGCGTAGCCTCGCCGTTCAGTGCGGACACATCCTGCTGAGCGAAGATCGCAAGGCCGATGTCACCGGGCTTCGGGTCGACGATGATTGCCGCCGTCCCATGCTGAAGCCTGAACCACCTGAGCTTCGGGATCGAAACGTTCGGGATTGCCTCGCCCGAGGCGGTGCGCATCTCGACCAGGGGCGTCGCAGAGAGGTACTCCGCGCCGTTGCCCTCGCCCGTGCGGTTGACTGAGTCCACGCGGACGGGGATGGCCGTATTGACCATCCCCTTCACGATTGACTGAATCATGAAGTGCAGGGCGTTGAGTTCGGAGCTAGCCGTGAACTCAGAGGTATTGAGCTTCAGTTCGTCACTCATCGAGCCACATCCCCTCGAACGTTGTGCGCCACGAACCGCCGCCGGGCTTGTGTGCCGTTAGGTCGTGGGAAAGGTTGACGATCTTCCAAGTGCCCGAAGCGGACGGGACGATGGATTCGACGCGCACCGCCGCACCGATGCGGAGATCGGGGCGGAAGTACGAAACGACTTGAATGCCGTTCTGCGTGAACGTCGGGTACCCGACCATCCCGGTGTCTGCGGAGACAAGCGGGATCCCGCCCGTCTCTCTCACCTTGCCGCGCGGCAGGAGGACGATCTCATCGTCGTCGATGAGGAGGTCCGCGCCGACGCTGTTGGCGACCTGTCGCATCTTCGTGATCGGGTCGCCCGTGATGATGCAGTCGGAGAGCGTCGCCTCGACCCCATCATTGCGGAACGTCTTGCCCGTCTTCTGCGCGAGCATCCCGACGGTTTCCGCCGCCGACTGCTGACCCGAGATGGCCAGTTGCCCCTCAGGTTGCAAGACAGGGTAGCTACCCGTCTGGGCTTCCATCTTCATCACGGGGCAAGCCCCGTTCAGATCGGCGTAGGCGTTCGTCACCTCGCCCTGAAAGACCACGGAGTAGTTCCCGCCCTCGCCTGCTTCGACTTGGAGCAGGTTCCATCGGCGACCGAGCGGGCGGAAGGAGAGCATCGTGAGCTGAGCCATCGTGTCAAGTGACAGCCCATAGACCTCGACCGACGCCTTCGCGAAGTCCACGCCGCCCTGTTTCGAGATCGCCACATGAGTAGCGAAGCCCGTGAGCGTGTAGACGTTGTTCGCACCCGCCTTGTCGAGCGTGACCGTCAGGCGCAGCGCCTTTTCGGAAAAAGTCACGCCTGCCATTTTTCGCCCTCTGCCAAGTAAACGAGGTAGTACCGATCAGACAGTCCTGAGTAGTCCGGGTGGGAGTCCCCTAGCACGTCATGAAAAACCAGACGCCCCGAAAAGGCGGTTGTCTTGAAGATCGGTACAGGGCTTCCGTTGTTGCAGATATGCCCGGTAACCACGTCGACCTGGTCGACTGCGAGGCTCAGATAGAGCGCCCCGCCGTTCTGCTTCAGGCTGATGGTGCAGTTCTGCCCATCGAGAACAACGGAGAACCGTTGGTTCGGGATGTTGGAAAGCGGAATGCGCATCATGAGAACAGCCCTCTGATAAACCTAGTCTGCCGCTTGCCGCCGTCGACTTTGCTAGCGCCCGTGGCCTTCTTCGGCGACCACGCCACGGAGCCGCCGCCGACGTTGGCGGAGCGGACTTCCTGAAAGGTGAGGTCAACCAAGAGCAGGTTCGCCCCGCCCGTAGAGGAGCGGGTCGAGCTTGCGCCGATCAGGGTCATGTTCGAGCGTACCGTGGTCGGCGTGACCACTGTGAACGCCTCGAGGCCCCGCAGGGCGGCATCGATCTTCGCAATCGCGGCTTCCTGAGCGGCATAGTCGCCCGAGAAGAGGAGCGTCACGGTGATCTGCTGTGGCTGGGCGACCTTGTCATAAGCGTAGAGCGCGCCGTTTTCCTGAGGCTCCACGGGCACGACGGCAGAGGTGTCCTCGCCGAGATCGTCGATCGAGTCGTAGTCGCAAATCGGGTTGCCCTTCGCGTCGAGGATGGCCCACGAGAGAATTTCAACTGACATGAGTTACCCCTTTTGGACAACGCCCGAGACAGAATTCTGAATGTAGTCTCGCGCCTTGCCCATCGCCTTATGGACACTGCCCGCAACGGCTTCGCCGATTGCCTCGCCGTCGCCCGAGGCGTTGACCGTGGTCTGCACCGTCACCTTCATGTCGGTGTTGACCGCGTTCGAAGCGCCCGCGTTCGATGCCGCAATCCCTGCCGGCGCACCGGCCACAGCAGGAGTCGGTGACGCAAGCAGGGAAGACATCCACCCGCCCACCTTGTCGGTGAGGCCGTCGAGGAATCCGCCCGTCTGCCTGTCCGTGGGATCGGCCTTGATCGTCACCTCGCCCTCTTGCGGAGCGGTCGCGGGTTCCTTCGCCTCGTCGCCGAAGCCGAAGAAACTGCCGACCTTTCCGAGGATCCCCTTTGCCTTGTCGGCAAAGGCGTCGAAGCTCCCGAAAAGCCCCTCGAAGGCCTTCTTGATCTGACGGATCGGGAACATCAACGCGTCGTAGATGGCGGACGCCGCCTTGTCGGCAGCAGGCCTCAGGCCGTCAAGCGATTCGGGCAGGAGACTGCGCAACGGCTCGACCAGCCACGCGAGGAATTTCTCGTAGATGTAGCTGATCCCGTTGTCGAAGCCCTTGACGAACGCATCGGGCAAACCGCCGAGCGCATCGGCGATGTAGTCGATGAAGCGGAAGCCCTCAACGATGCCACCCCAGAGGGTCGACCCGATGGATCCCGCAACGTCGCCTACCTTGGCGAAGAAGTCCGTAAACGCCTTCGCGTCGGGGAGATGGAACAGGTCGGCGAACCATGCGCCCATCTCCTTAATCACATCCCAAGCCTCACCGAGCGCGAGCTTGATGTTGTTCGGGATGTTCCACACGGCGCGGCAGAAGCTCAGGATGTTCTGCCTGATGTTGTCGACCTCCTCACTGGTGAGGCCACACCACTGCATGAACGTCTCTAGCGCCGTTACGTCGCCTTCGAGGAAGCCCTCGAAGTCGTCGATGATCGCGCAGGCCGCTACGGCAGCGGCAATCAGAACGCCAAGAGGGTTAGCCAACAGCGCGGCGTTGAACGCCTTGATGACGGGCATCCCCTTCACGAAGACGTTAACGAAGAGGCTAGACGCCTTGACCGCCGCGACGATGTTGCGCAGGTACGCCCCGCCGAAGATGGCGGCAATCGCCCCTGCGGCTATCTTCACGAAGTGGGAATGCTCCGCGAGGTAGCTAACGCCCGAGCTGATCGCCTTTATGACGGCGGTAAGCGGCGGCATCACTGCCGTGAGAAGCACGCCACCGAGCGATGAAGCCTGGTTCGTGAAGTTGCGCCACTGGCGATTGAACTCACGTGCTAGCTTGACCTGCTCATCAGTGAAGGCGACACCCTCGAAGGCCTTGGCGGCCTCCTCCGCATTGTCACGGTACTTCAGGAACACGGCGGCGGCATCGGCAGACAGCCCCTGCGACTGCAGGAAGTATTCCGCCTGCCTTTGGCTAAGCCCCTTGATATGGTCGCCCATCTCAAAGAAGGCCTTCTCGCCTTTGCCCGTGGTCAGGATGAAGTTTTCAAGCGCACCCTTGAAGGCTTCCTGACTGCCGCCTGCATCCTCATTCGCCTTCGCCCATGCGTCGATCTTCTGGGCAGACACGCCCAGTCGGTCGGACAGGATTGCTAGCGCGTTCCCGTCTTGGACGAAGGATTGAAAGAGAGCAGTCCCGCCGAAAGCCGCGAGGAGCGGCGCACCGAGCGCCATGATCTTCTCGCCGATCGCCCCGACCTGCTTGCCGAGGCTGTCCATTGCGCGGCCTGCGGCAAGTGCCGCCTTCTGACCGCTTGACCCGATCTCGAGGATTCGCTCTGCGACATCGTCCGAGACGTTGCCGAGCAGAAGCCCCGATTTCGTGGCGTGTGCTGCCAGTCGGTCGACCGCCTCGCCCGAACGCTCTGCGCCGCGTGCGAAGTTGTCGATGCCCTGTGCCGCTTGATCCAAACCGTCCTTGAGCTGTTCGGAGTCGAGGCCGATCTTCACTAACAGACTGTCGATGATGTTGCCGGCCATTTAGATTTTCTCCTCAGCTTGTTTTGCCGCCAACCACTTGTGGTAGTTGTCCAACAGAAGAACCTCGTCGAGGTCGACGGCATCCTCGTATGTAAGAACGGTTTTTAGCTCCGCCAGTGACGCGAGGCGAGCGGAGATGAGACGCCCCGCGAGCGGCGGAATGTTGGCGTAGGAGGCGACCCCTCTTACGCCTTCACAGTCGGCTCGGAAGCCTGCCCACCGAGGAAGTTGGACAGGTTTGCGCTCTGCAAAAAACCGAAGTTCGCCTTGAGCGCCTCCACGCGAAGGGTCAGGAGCGTCAACGGCGACTGAATCATGCCGTCGTCGGTCACGCTCTTCTTCAGGTTCCCGACGCGCACCTTGCAGCAGGCGAGCAGTTCGTCGAGCAGGGGAGCGGCCTTCTCGTACTCGACCTTGCACAACGCGGCAACCAGGCCTCGATAGTCCTTGACGCCTTCGGCGGTGATGGCCTCGCGTCCGAGCAGGAGACCTGCGCGGATCAGCCAACCTTCCGCCTTGAAGGCGCTCATCTTCTCGATGACGAAGGTCATGTCGTGGCCTGCGTCGTTGATCTTCAGGGTAATGTCATCCATTCCGACTTCTCCTCAGCGCGTCAATCAGGCGACTTCCTGAAATTCCATGGTCCACGTCGTGGGCTGAAGGGTCTTCTGAACGCTCGGGAGGTTCGGGGCGTTCTTGAGAGCACCACGGCGGAAGACGATGGTCTTTTCAAGGGCGGGCACGAAGACCGTGAGGGTAAGCTCATACGGCTTGCAGTTGGCGCTCATAGCGTCGCGGATAGTCTCGAAGACCTCGAGGCTCGGGGAGTTGGCTTCAAGCACGATGCTGACGGGCTGAATGTTCTTGACCACGCCGGAGACCATGCGGCCATCAACGCCGCGACGGTTTTCGGACTGGTCCACGCCGTCGGCAGTCATCACGCTGTCGGCGGAGAAGCCCTCGAGCCTCACACCGGACGGGTAGAGATCTTCACAGGCGAGAATGATCTGGACGTTCGCACTGGTTACGTCAAAGTAATCGGCCATTTTTCGGCTCCAAGAAAAAGGGCTTCCACGTGGGAAGCCCTTTCGTTACAGGATGGGTTAGATGACGGCTACGGTTTCGATATCGGCCCTCTGGACAGAGCCCGCGTAGCAATAGAACAGGGTAACAATCGGCGAGCCGCGTTCGGCGCGGACGTTGGCGCTCGGCATCTCGATGCCGTACCAATAGCCCTTCGTAAAGAGCGTCGTAGAGATGTCCTGACCGACTTCCTGCATAATCTGCACGCGCTGAGACTCGGAGAGATCGAGACCCGGGTCGATGACGCCATTACGCAGGCAGAGGCTGATCGGATCCTGAAGCCAGGCGGAGATGTATGCGCGACCCATGTCGGTATACGGAGCGCGGTTGATCGCCTTGAAGCCGTCCATGCACGAACGCTGAATGGCGTTGCGCAGGTAGATCGAGCCGTAGAGCACGTCGATGAAGCCGTAGTAGTCAGAGCAGAGCGCGCCCGTATTCATGAACTGGAAGGCGTCGTTACGCGTGGCGAAGTTGCCGAAGTAGGAGCAACGGATGGCCTCAAGCGCATCGGCGGCGGCTTCGTTCTGAATCGTCGGGGAGAGACCCGTGGCGGACTTGGCGAACCAGACCTTCATGCCCTGATTTCTCTGCCAGTCGATCGAAGCGCCGACAGCGAGGACGAAGGCGGCAAAGGCGGACGTACCGTAGAGGCAAATCGCGCAGTTGAATCGATCCATCATCTTGGCGGGCTTCGTCTCGGCCTGCGTGAGCATGTCGATGCAGCGGACATCCGTCGTCCAATCGACGTACACGTAGTCGTCATCAATGTCCGCCCATGCGGCAAAGCCTTCGGCCTGTTCGAGCGTAGCTTCCCAAAGCGTGGTGAAGCCGACCCAGTTGCGCGTGACGGAGCAGACGTTCTCAAGCGCGGCGGCGGGAGTCTGAATGTCCGCGCCCGGGGAAACCACAGCACCGAGGGAAACCGTGAGGCCGAGCGCATCGCTCAGCCCCGTGCCCTTGACTCCGGAGGCGACGAGGGATTCGCCGACGATGGCCGTGCCCACGGCGGCAACGCCGACCAGGTTCAGGGAGGCATCCGCGCCCGTCTTCTCGGTCGTGAAGGTGAACTTCTGGGAGTTGGCGTCATAAGCGCCCGTCACACCGGCAATGCCTTCGGCAACCTTGGCGGCAACCTCGGAAAGAGAGGTGCAAGCGGAAAGGTCGATGTTCTCGGCGGTGACTTCCTCGCCGTTGACCTCGAGCGTAAGCGTGCCGTCCGTGATGGCCTTGAAGGTGGCGAGCTTCGTCGTGACCGTGCCGCCGCGCACCCAAGCGGGAGCGGCTTCGGAGATGAAGCGACCGATCACGATGGCGTTGACGGCCTTCTGCTGATTGGTGACGCCCGTGAAGTACTGCTGAGCAAAGACGGTTTCCTCGGCCTCGCTGCCGAAGAAGTCGGCAACGGCGGCGGCGGAGGAGAACTCGACGGCGGGAACGTCGGAGGGGATAAGGGCCGACTTCGTGAGGAGCAGGCCGTTGGTTTCGAGGTCGGAGCTACCGCCAGAGATGACGCGCGGCGTGACCTTCACAATGTGAGATGCAGGAATCATTGCTTTTCCTTCGGTTTGAATTTCACGTCAACATTGGCAAGGTCTACCTCGACGAAGCGGAACCCGTCTTGGTCTATCTTCAATGTGCGCTTGAATCCGAGGTGGAACGTGACCGCCCATCTCGGGACGTACCGCCCCGAGTCCGTCGGAGCAGTGAGATTCTGAAGGCCGTCGACGTACTGGAGGTCGAGGCCGTAGGCGCGGAAGTGATCCGCACCGTAAGTTGACCGACCCGCAAGCTCGTATGCCTGCGCTCGATCGCGGGCAGCGAAGCGGTCTGCGCTGTAGCAGTCCACTTGAACCACCAGGTCGACATACTCATGAAGCAGAGAGGTCTCAGAGACTGCGTCATGAGTTTCGATCGTCGATCCGCGCCGCGTCATGCTGATCGGCGTGAATACGGTGAAATCGTTGTCCTCGGGCAGGCCGAGGTCGTTGGCGAAGCCGTTGATGAGATGCCGCGCATCGTCGTTCGCATACGGCGGGACGGCGAACTTCCTGAGGTAGCTTCGGAAGGCTTCGGTGATCTGCTCCTGCTTTACAGCGGCAAGCGGCATAGCCCCTCCTCAGTCTCGTAGTAGATGTCCACAGGGGTCGTCTGTTGCTGGCACTGCAGGCTGACCCACCCGCTACGGGTGAAGTCCTCGATGACGGCGTTGACAAGCCATACACGCCCGTCATCGCCTCTCAGGTAGTCGCCAGTGCGACCGAGCGGACGGTTGACCGACCAGGCTCCCGTGTCTGCGAAAACCCAGATCTTGCGAAGCGTTGCAGCCTGCGTGATTGCGTCGACCTGCTGTACCACGTCGGGGCCGAGCGACTGGATCTGCATCGTCAGCTCCCCGAATTCCTCGAAGAGCTGAACGGCGTCCCCTCGCTCACCGTCGACGTAGCGACCCGTGGAGCGGTAGAGCGTGGCGGCCTGATCAGAGTGCAGGTGGTGAATCGCCTTTCGCACGATTTTGTGAAGATTGACTGACATCCATCACCCCTTGATTTCGTAGCCGACAGAGTGGAGCATCGTTCCGACCTTGACAAGCGCCTTGTCGCGCCCAGAGCCAGAGTCGGCAGTGCGGTTGCGTCCCTTGCGTTCGTCCTTCACGTCGTAGAGCAACGTCGTGAAGAGCGAGCGGTCGGGGAACTTCGTACTGCGCGAGCCGTTGTTTCGGATCGTCTCCTGAATGTCGACCTGTGCCTGCCGCGCCATGATCTCTAGCGCGGCTCTGGCGTCCTTGACGCCCTTGGCCTTGAGTTCGGCGGCAAGGATCTTCTTCCAGTTGCCGACCTCATCGGCGAAGGTTGCACGCATGAACGGACGCGGCGGGGAGCTGAGAGGCGTCCCCGGCTTGAGCATGATCCCGAAGTTACGCAGGAAATACCCAGTCTGTTTCTTCGTCGTGCGTTGAACCCAGCCGTACTCGTTGTACGTTGCGTAGGTCGCAACCTCCGGGTCTGTGATGCCGATCTCCGCGTAGGGTGCGCCCACCTTGCCGACTTCGGCAGCGAGCTTGCGCACGCCCGTATTGCGATTGACCTTGATCCCCATGAGTTACCCCCACGGATGATAGGGCTTCGAGTAGTAGAGCTTCGTGCCCGTGCGGAACGGCATCGTGAGCACCCAGAAGAGCGCGCCGCACTTCGTCAGGTTCCACCAGGATCCCGCCTCGGTCTTGCTCTGCAGGTTCTCGAACGACGTGGAGACACTGCCCTCGGTCGCAGAGGCGATGCGGGAGGGTTGATCCAACCCGTTCCCGTCAAGCGAGAGGAGGTGACAGAGAGCCGCCCACAGGATCGGCTGTAGCTTGGCCTCGGGGTACGGGAAGTTTCCTTCACCGTCCCCGAGGAGAACCTTCACGGCCTCCCAAGATGCCGCGAGCTGTTCTGCGCTGACCGCCTCCTCGGTGAAGGCGGGGTACGCCGCGCGGAAGGCGGCGGCATCAAGTTCATAGAAGGCCATTTTGTTTCCTTACTTGGCGGTGACTTCGACGCCCATCTTCGTCGGATCGGCGGCCTCGAGGCCCGTTCGCATCTCGGCAATCTCGGACGCGGCGGCCTTGAAGCCCTTCACGTCATTCACGGGATAGATGCAGGGCATGGAGCCGTTGCGACCCGTGAAGGCGATTTCCTTGCCGTGAGCGGCGATCAGGTTTTCCCAGTCGGACTTCGGGAGCTGCACGCACAGAGCGTTGCCGGGCATAGCGAGGACGCCCGACTTCATGCCGCGCAGATTGTCGTTGATGCCGGGGAAGCGGATGGACTTCGTGCCACCCTTGCCGTCGGGGATGTCGTCAAAGCGCAGGGCAAAAGGCAGACAGCAGGCGATGGCAATCGTTTCGCCCGCAACGGTGACGGCCTTCTTTTCTTCTTCAAGGGTGGAAGTCAGAACCTCGACGCCCTCGGCGGCAGTCGCCTGCGCCCTCTTTCTGGTAGCGGTAGCCATTGAATTTTTCTCCTCGTTCGATGGCGGGGGCAAGGCCGAAGCCCGCCCCCTAGGAAGCCCGAACAGATTCGGGCATGGTGGTTAGATGCCGAGCATCGTGGCGATCAGGTGCGGGCGGCGGATCACGCAACCCCACGTGCCGCCGATAGCCTTCTGCACCCAAGAGGTGGAGTAGGCTTCGACGTTGCCAAAGCGCATCTTTTCAGAGTAAGCGCATTCGGCAGTGACTTCGCCGAACAGCTCGGGAACCGTCAAGTAGAGCATGGAACCCGCTTCCGTCGTGAGCTCGGGAAGGTAGAGCACCTCGAGGTTCGGGTAGTTGCTCTTGAGCAGATCAAGAGCCGTCAGACCGAAGGCGTTCGGCATCTGAAGATACGTGGCGCGGTCGGAGGCGACGGCAAGACGGAACTTGCAGGAGGCGTCGACGTTGCCGGCGTTGTTCTTGATCAGCTCGTTGATGAGCTTGGCGATGTCGTTGAAGACAATGTTCGCCATCTGGTCGGTGTTGGCGGCGGTCTTGTCAGCCCACGTGGACTTGCCGCCGACCGACACGGGGGTGACGGACTCAGGCAGGTTCGGGTCGTTGAGAGCGCCGTAGTTCTGCTTGCCGGCAACGCCGTAGAGGTAGAAGCGGTTGTGCGCACGGGCGAGGATATTGGCCGCGCCGCGCTGCTTGGCACCCGCAAACTCGAGGCGAGCCTTAGCGCCCGTGGCAAGTTCGCGTTCGCCGTACTTCAGCGTCGTCTGGAAGATGAAGTTTTCACGGGTCGGGAACTCGTAGTTCACTTCGGACGTGACGTTGTTCGTGAAGTCAGAGTACGGCGTAACGTCGCCCACGACTTCCTCAACCGGGAACTGCATGAAGCTGTCGGCCCAGTCGCCCTTCTTCGTTTCGTTGAAGAGCTTCGTGGCGTTCATCGCACCGAACAGGATCGTCGTGACCTGCGGATCGATGTACGTGACGAGGGCGGCGGGAACGCCGACGTTCTTGGCGGTGGAGAGGGCGGCGTCCTGAGCAATCTTGCCCTGCGTGACCTTGGCGTAGTCCGTGACGATGCGACCAGAGGCGTCGCGGTGGTACGGCATGACGCCAACGGCATACGGGGAGCTGATGCCGAGGCTCTTAAGATATTCGAGATTCGTGTCCATTGTTCAGTCTCCTTTTATCGGCGGGAGATGATGATGTCGCCCTGAGCCTTCGCGGCCGTGACGACGACCCAGCCGGTGTCGTTTTCGCTGCCGACAGTGCCGTAAGACACAGCGCCATCAGCGGGATTGCAAAGGACGGCCTGACCGACCGTAGCCTCGCCAGCGGCTTCAACGTAGAAGTCACCGCGCACGGCGATCGTGAGTTCAGCACCGTTCGGGTAGGCTTCGGAGCCGTCGACGCCGCACGGGACGGCGGCGGTGAAGGTGCGTTCGACGAGACCGACGAGGGTCGTACCCTTGGCAGAGGCGACGGGGAAGGCGACGCCCTTCTTATCGGACGTGCCTTCGAAGACGAACTTGCCGGCGGCGGCAGTGCCGTCGGAGAGGTAGTTAAGCGGCGTGTAGACCGCAGTGTGAGCGGCGACTTCCTGACCCGGAAGACCAACGCTCGGATAAAGATTCACAGTCTTCTGCATAATCTGTTTTCCTTAGAGACGAACATTGATGCCCGTTGCGAGGTCGACCGTGGCCGACTCATCGAGCTTGGAGTCCTGAGCAATGCCCTTCGCGGCGGACTTCTGACCGCTGATGAAGCCGAGGTAAACGGCTTGAGCATTCATCTTCGTGACGCCGCGCATGGGAGCGCCCATCTGCTTGAGTGCGGCGAGATAGACCGCACCTGCGGAGTCAAAAGCGGACGCGCGAACGCGACCGAGAACCTTTCGGCATTCGTCGATGGCATCGAACTTCTGCTCGAGCTTGCGAATGGCGGCATCCTGCGCAGTGGCGGGCTGCTCCTCTTCGTCGGCAGCGGCTTCAGGTTCTTCGTCCTCGGCGGGTTCTTCGTCGCACGCAGGTTCATCCTGGTCGGCGGCGCATTCCTCATCCTCTGCTTCAGGCTCTTCGTCCTCGGCCTCGCCCTTGAAGTTCATTCCGGCCTCAAAGGCCTTGAGCACTTCGGGGTTGTCGGCATCGACGCCTGCGGCCTTGGCGGCCTCGACCACGGGGTTGACTTCCTCGGCTTTTTCGGCCTCGGCTTCTTCGTCCGTGGCGGCGGTCGGGTCGACCTCCTCATCAGCGGCCTGCGGCTCGGCGGTGGCGAGCTCGTTCAGTGCCTGCAGAAGGGCGGCGGCTTCCTCGTCGGTAGCGCCGCGTTGCTTGAAGGCTTCGACGATGGCCTCGATCTTCGCGGCCTTGTCGGTGTCTTCGGTCACAGCGGTTTCGTTGTCCACAATTTCCCCCGTTTCGGTGGTTTCATGGAGGTCACGGAGGTCATCCGCGAGCCTTCCGATTTCGTCGGCGATCCGCACTTCGGTCTCTTCGACCTCGGGAGCATCGCCCGCCTTGATCGGCGTTTCTTCATTCATCGCTTTTTCTCCCAGTTCCAAAGCGTGATCCTCGACGATGCAGGAAGACCCTGCTCGTCCCTCCTCCACAAGCGCGAGGTGCTGTCCGCGAATCCTGCGCATGATGAAGTCATACGTCTGGCCGTTCCACTCACCCGAGTGCATCTCAGGCTCGTAGTGGTACGCCAGTGAAAGCTGTCTCATGCTCCCGTCTCGGATGCGGGCGCAAGCGTCCGCGTCTTGGATGTGGAGCGAGTTGCTCAGGTACGTGCCGTCGAACTTCGCCGAATCCCCAGTCGAACCCACGCGCGTGTCCTTGGCGGGCGCGTCGGGGTAGTCGAGGTGATGATTGAGCTGAATCGGAATCCCAATCACGGAGCGCACCGTCTCGGGATCGGACAGCTCCTCGGCAGGTCGGTACCCGTAGTAGATTTTTTCGGGATCAAGTCCGAGCCTTTCAGAGTCGGGGATTTCGCGTCCGTAGTACGGCGCGACCTGAACTCTGGTGAGGTTCGACCTGTCCACGTGCATCCTGCCGTCCTCGTCGTGCCAACGAAAAGTGACGGCGGAGTCAAAAGCCAAAGTAGTCATGATCGTTAAACGTTGAAGGGCAAAACAGGGCGATAGATGCACCTGCAGAACCTGAGTTCTCCGGGGACGACGTTCGCGCCCACGTCCTTGTCGTAGAGGCCGACATCAAGATCGAACGTCTTTCCGTGCAGCGCGCGGTGCGTCTCTCGGGAGGTGTACTGACCTGGCACGTGGATCCACACGCCCTTAGTCACCCCCAGCTCCGCATCGTTCGCGCGGAGGATGCTCTGGGTGATGCGGCATGTCTGGTCAATCGCCCAGCTCGTCGCGGTGCTCTCGTCGAACCCGCCGAAAGACCTGAGCGTTTGCTTGACCTTGGAAACCGTATGCCCTTGCGCGAGGCCTTCGGTGATGACCTGTTGCAGGCGCGAGGCCTTGGACAGTGCCAGACGCTCGATGTTCCCGACCGACTCCTCCACGATCGAAGGAATTAGCCTTGCGGCGGTCGGACTGATGTGTTGTCGCACAACGGGGATCGTCCACTTGTCCTTGAAGACTTCGGGCGAGATTCCCGCAGAGAGGTACGCCTGCTTCTGTGCGTTCGTCACGTCAGCGGCAATGGAACGCGCGACCCACTGCGCGAGCTTCTCGGCAGAGCGGTCGAGATACCCTGTCCACCTGACGATGTTGCGACTCACGTAGTCGTCGATGTCCGCAGCGAACGCGGCGGGATCCCGCTTCCACGCTGCCAGTACCCGCGCACGAATGCGCCTGAGCTTTTCACGGTCAGCCTTGCGCGTTGGCTTGGAGAGCGACCAGTCTTGCGCGACCAGGTCACCCGCGTCGGCAACGTGCAGGAGGATCTCGTCGGTCATCAGGTCGAGGAACTTGTTTACCAGTCGGTTGACCCTCTTGGCATACTCTCGCCTCGTGCCTGCGTTCGGCTCAATCGCCCTCGCCGTCTTCATGCTTGCCTCCCATGAGGGCCGCGAGCAGGTCGCTAGACCCGTCATCGGTCATTAGCTCCCCTTCCTCGCCTGCGGGCATATCGTCGCCAAGGAATGCGAGGTGCGAGCACTTTTCAAGGCGCATCGCCTGACGCATTTCATCGGCGGAGATGGCGTTGCGGTCCTTGAGCGCGGCAAGGGCCGTCACGCGGGCGTTGAAGTTCGCGGACTGTGCCGACTCGTTGTCCATGTCGACCTCGTTCCACTCGAACGAGATCGAGGGGTCGATCTTGCCCCAGAGCTTCAGCTGAAGCGCATCAAGGCACGTCTGAATGGCGCGTCGGTAGAGTTCCTGCTGACTGCGGATGTGGTCGTTGTAGTTGCGCAGGTCGGACTCGCCCGTAGCGTTGAAGCCTGCGGGCGAGATGCCGAAGAGCTTCACGGCGGGCGTGCGGTTGACTGCCGCGATCATCTCCTGCGCCTGCTTCACGATGTCGGAGACGCCGCTGATGGCAGTCGTGACGTTCTCGACCTTGTCCGTGTCCGTGTTCGCGAGGAACACCGAGTTGTTGTCACGGTAGTGCTGTAGCACCTCCATGACCGCGTCGAGTTCCTGAATGCCACCCATCGTCGACATACGTTCCTGCGAGTTCGTGTAGTACACGAGGAGGCTCATCTTCTTGATGAGATCCTGCGCATACACGCGGCATTCGTTCCAATGCAGGATGTAGTCCCAGAGGATCTGGGCTTGCGGAATGCCGAGGAAGTTGTACGCGGGCTTGAACAGCACCGGGGGTTCGTTCGCGTAAAGCGGCAGCAGGCGCGAGGCGTGAACCGTGCGCCCGAGGACGAACCACTTGCGCGGCGTCATGTAGTCCTCGCGGAGCGGGTCGCTGCTGTTGTACTCGCCCGGGGAGACGTTCACGGGGTCGACCACGACGAATCGCAGGTCGCAATCCTTGCCGACCTCGGCAGACTCGGAGATAAGGCGGAGCGGGAGCCCCAAGTCCACGTCTTCGCCTTCGGAGGTCTGCGCGCCCGTGTCGATGAAGATGAACGCGCCGCCCATGAAGCCGACTTTGGCAATGGCCTGATTGAACAGCTCCTGCAGTCGGTAGCGTCGCTGTTCGGTCTCGAGCTGCTCGAGCATCTCGGCTGGCGTGTCCTCTCCACCCGTGATCTTGATCCATTCGCGGGTTACGTCGTCCGCGACGGTCTTGATGCAGTTTCGCACCATGCCGTTCTGGGCGATCTGTTGAAGCGCCCCGTATCCGACAAAGCCCGTCATCGGGAACTGCCCCATAGCCGCCGCGTGATCGGCGAGCGAGCCGCACATGGAATCGAATCCCACGGTACGGGTCAGCTGTCGGTCGAGCGCAACTCGTTCGGACTGCTTGCATCCGAGAGTCTGCGGGAGCGCGTAGGTGCGCTTGATGTCCGCAGTGGTGAGGGGGCGCTTCATCGCATGAGCGAGCGCATCCTCGACCAGGATCCGTCGCGGCGCAGCCTGCGGCGGTTCGGCCTTGATCTTCTTAGCCATAACTTTCCTCTAGAAAGGCCAGTAGATGGCCAGTAAGTGGCAGGTGGTTGGTAGGTAGCAGGTACGTAGCCAGTAGGTGGCCAGTACCGCCGCCTCATTGCTTCCTGCGGAAAACCTCGTTATCAGAACGGCCAGTGATTCGCCATGAACTCTAGGCCGTAAACCGTCAGCATCCCGAAAAGGACGCAGGCGGAGGCTGTGAGCAAAACGCGAATGATCTTCCAGTCGGCAGGGACGCAGCTTAGAGGTGAAGTCAACATCTGAGAAAGCCCCTTCATCGCGTAGAACGCGCCAAAAGCCTGTAAAATATCCTTCATGGATCAGCCTTGTGTATGAAGGTTGAAACAAGAAAGCCGCTCGGTGTTGGTAGCACCTGCGGCTTTCGTTTTATGTACCTAACCCCTGCGGAGGTAGGCGAGGTTAGACGCGTGAATCTTCGGACGCGCGTTCTTCGTCAGGTCAGAAAGCGCTTGAGTCATTGAGTCGACCATATCGTCGTGAGCGCTTGCCGGGAACGCCAAAAGCTCGGGGATGAACTCAAGGTCGACCCACGTGGCCGTGGCCGGCGGGAGGAAGACGTTCTTCGCCTCCCAGAGGGTCGACACGGCGTAGGCGCGTGCTTCCTTGGATTCCTTCGGCGTGATCGGGACGATGCCCGTCACATGCTTCTTCAACGTGGAAATAACCGCAGAGCCGTTCGCCTTGTCTTCGACTAGCTTGCGCGTGGCCTCTGGGTGCTTCTCGGAAAGCCGCTCGAACATCTCGACCGTCTTCACGAAGTCCCATTGCCCGCGAACCTGGTCGAGCAGGTAGAAGTTTCCGTCACGCGCACCCCAGACCTGACCCACAACGTAGTCGCTTCGGTCCGTGCCCTTGAAGGTCATGTCCCAAGAGCAGAGCACGCGATCAAAGTGCGTCGGGAGCATCTCGGGCGTCCAACGTTGGATCCACTCGGCCTTGAACAGGCCGCCGCCGCGCGGGACGGGACGCTGTTGGAACTGACCCGCCGTAGCGTAGCCGCCCATCGTCTTTTCCATCTCGTCCACCTGCGAGGCTGTGAAGCGCTCTGGGAAGAGCAGCTCCCCTTCCTTCTTTCGAGGGTCGGTGAAGCCGATGCAGGTTTTACACCTGCGGTTTTCCTCAAAGCGCATCGGGAGCATCAGGTGCTCATAGCCGAGTTCCTTGGCGAGGATCACGCCCGACGTATCGCGTTCATGCAAGCGCTGCATGATCACGATGATCGCCGAATCGCTGTTGTTCACTCGTGACGGAACGGCTTCTAGGAAGGTTGTCTCAGCGGAGAGCAACGCGGCCTGTGAAAACGCATCGTCGACAGACAGCGGGTCGTCGATGATGATGCGATCGCCTCGAGAGCCAGTAAGGCTTCGGAAAGCCATTGACTCACGAAAGCCAGTAGCCGTGTTCTCGAACTTCTTCTTTGCGTTCTGGTCGCCACACAGCTCAACGCCCCATCGCTCCTGATACCAGTCAGAGGAGATCAAGCGTCGGCACTTCAGGTTGTCTCGGATTGCGAGGTCTTCCTTATGTGCGGTCGTCAGATAGCGCATTGAAGGCTGTCCGCCTGCGCCCCATTCCCAAGCCGGAAAGAAAACGCCCGTCAAGAGCGATTTCATCATGCCCGGCGGAACATTCATCAAAAGGCGCTTGATCTGACCGTTGTGCACGGCCTCGAGGTGCTCGCACATCGCGTCGAGCGCCCAGCCCCACTTGATCGGAGTTGCAGGCTCGAGCACGTGCCACGCCATCTTGCAGAACTCGGACAGGCTGCGCCGCGCAATCTCCTGATCAAGTTCGATCAGTGTCGGGAGTCTCGTCATACAGCAACTCTCTTGCGGCCTTGAGCTTTTCCATGTCGATCGTGGAAAGATCAGGCGTGTCGCTCTGAATCTTCACGGTCTTGCGATCGCCGAAGCGGGAATCGTCACGCCAAGACACTTGTCGTGCCTTCTCCTGCATCAACACGCGGTACGCCTCAATCGCGCCTCGCGGGAAGTCCTCCCCGTTGAGCAGACGTGTTGTCAGCTCGTTGTTCAGGTTCTCCTGAAGCTCCAGTAGCTCGTCGTTGAACTTCTCGGCGCTTGCTTCGCGCGCGCGCGCGGACTGGTTCCGAAAGTCGGGATTTTCAAGTTTCCAGCGGTTTAATGTTGTCCATCCCGGCATACCGGGCATCCCGCAGATTTTCCGCTCAGATACCCCGTCTCGGATCAATTCGCAGATCTTCTCTGCCAGTTCAGGCGTGTAGATCGAAGGTCGCCCCATCTTGGAGGCGTTCGGTTTTGATGCCATGGCACCTCCTTTTTGAGAGTTAGAACGGCCAAACGCTAGCCATGAAATTCAGCGCATAGGCAAAGAACATCCCAAACCCCATCAAGGCCGTAGCAACGATGAGGCATCGAATCAAACGCCAGTCACCCGGCACTTGCTTCAGTGGATCAGTCAGCATCTTGGACACTTATCGTCTTTGCGCCGTAGCAACTTCAATAACTCCGCCAATGCGGCAATCAGCTGCCTGCACCCAAACCCGAGCCCGGCAAGGCCGATCCCGTAGGCAAAGACCTGACCGTAGAGCGGCAAATCTGGATTGCTCATAAAAGCTCCAAGATCGAATTGCGGTAAAATACTCATACGCAACTTGCTCTTTACGTTGAAGTTGCACAAGAAAGCCGCGAGTGTTGGTAGCACTTGCGGCTTTCGTTTTATTGGGAATCTTTGTTATTGAGCGGGCTGAGGTTGAGCCTGCACCGGTTCCTGGCTCTTGTCATCGGTCACAGCATCGTAGACAGCATTGCCTGCCATCGATCCTGCGAACGATCCGGCAACAGTAGACCAGAAGCCACTGTTGGAAGATGCCGGCACCTGATTCACCGTCTGGTTGATGACGGTCGTGTTCTTCTTCACAACGGTCGTGCGCTTCGGTGCATAGCTCTTCGTAGGAGCAGGACGGGAGAAGGAACGACCGCCACTGAACCCACGACCACCTCGTGCTTCCGCAGCTGTAGAAACGAAAAAGGCGACCGCAATGGCCGCCACAATAGCTTTCTTCATATCATTCCTTTACACAAAATTACGCCCTACTCGATATTTCTCCATGAAGAGATGCATATCCGCTGCAGTAGAGTAAAATTTGATGCTCGAACTATCTAAACGGAGGGATGTTTATGGACCCCGTCATCACAAAGGCTGCCGCAGATGCGGCTGTGGCCGTATCTAAAGAGGCATACGAAGATATAGTTCATCCTGCCGCAACTAACATTGGGAAAACCGGGGGCTCTGGCACACGACTATTACACGCAATTTTCGGACGTGGTTGTGATGCTCTATCACTTAAATTTGAATTGTACTGGGATCGCGTAGAGCAAAACATTCGACGGCAAGCAGAGTCAATCCCACCTGAAGAAAGACAAGAGCCTAGCATCGGAATGACAAAGACAGTCCTGGACGGTCTTGCGGCGGCTATTGAAAACGAAGATCTTCAAAAGCTTTTCCTCAATTTGCTATGTGGTTCAATGGACAAAAGATCTGCTTCTGGAATCTTGCCTGTTTATGCCGATATCTTGAAACAAATGTGTCCCGACGAAGCTCTCCTCATGAGATACTTCGCGTCCCTACCAACACAGCAGGGGCCTATTCTTGAGGTTCGTGCAGCTTCAACTAGCCTAGATGAAGGATTTGTAGTTAAGCAAACCAATTTTTCTCTGTTTGGTTTTTACGCGAACTGCAACAATCCTCAAAACACACCAATTTATCTTGATAATTTACAAAGGCTTGGACTAATAACCCTTTCCTTTGAAAAGCATTTGGTAGAAAACAATGCATACGACCAATTGGAGCACTTTAATGAAATTGAACAATTAAAAGAAAGCATCGAAGCAGATCAGACAAAAAAATGCGACTTTTCTCACGGGATCATGACACTGACTAATTTCGGAGCAAGCTTCTGTAAGGCATGCAAAATCACAGAGACAATTTAATCGTCCTCACAATGTCATCTATTTCTTTTTCGTGTCTATTAATCTTTGCTGCCAACACTCGAAAAGCCAAATACGCGATCACAAAACCAACACAACCAAATATCACCACTCCAAACATAATCGCATACATCATTTAGAACTCCAGGATGTAAAACAGGCGAGGATTCCTCCGCCCTGGCCTCGGAGCAAACTGCCCTAAGGTAGCGAAAAGGTAACCGCGCGGGTTGCGCATCGTTGAGAGGCGTGCGCGGTGTTGTAAACGAAAAAAGCCCGCAGTTCTTCACCACGGGCTCAATTACATCTTAACTCAAGCGGGCATCAGCTCTGAAACGCTTGCTAATGCTTGCGAGTTCATTTCTTCCGGGCACGCCGAAGCTCCCATACGGGAGCCCACGGAAAACCGGACTGCCAACTGCAGCTGTCATACGACCTTACTTGGTCATTTTACGCCTCCTTCTCCAAAGATTCAACAATTCGGAAGATCTGATTGACGGCTCGTTCCCTATGCATGTTGAGCGTCTTTTCCCCTAGCGAGAGCTCGCGTTCGATGTCCCTGGGGTGGCGCTTCTCGCAGTAGAACATGCGCAGAACGGCGCGGCTGACGTTACGCATTTCTCGATCTCTGTAAGCTCGGTCGATCAGGTTAGCGTCGTCGACGTCGATGCCCCGTCTCTCTGCCTGCGGCGGTCGCGTCGGCGGCTCGTCATCTCCCTCTTCCGCCTCGTGGTCATACCAGTAGCGAAGCGACTCACAGAAAACCAGCGTTGCTCCTTTCTTTGCTCGAGGGCATTCCCGATTAGCCCTTGCCCAATTCCGCAAACGCCGTTCTTGCTCTTTCGTGATCATCAGAACTCCTCGAATCTCCAACCGCCGCCGTCCTTTTTCGCTTGCTTGTAGACCGCGACGAAACGGAACGGGAACTTGTTCGCTGCGACCTTGATCTTTGCCCGTGCATCTTCAGTCCAGTAGCCCTTGACCTCGTGCATCTCAATAACGCCGTCCGCAAGCATGACAGCGAAGTCTGGCGTGTATCGGCAGCCGTCGGCCAACTTGAGCGTGACCCCCTCGAAGGCGTACCACAGGACTTCACCCGCCCGCTTGTGAAGCTCAAGCTTCTGTGCGTAGGCCGCCTCCGTCTTGTTCATAGCGCCGGCCTTCATGCGCCCGAGTGCGAGTACGTGTTTATTCATGTGCGAGTCTCTCGAGATCTGTGCGCTCCATCAGGCGAAGCATGGAGTCAGCCTGATGCTTTGCTGCGCGGAGTGCTTGCTTGACGCGCTTGCGGTTGTCCAAGCGATCCCATGAGTGATTTCTCACGTGCTGGCTTTCATCTGCGCAGACGATCGCGTCGATGGTCGTCTCGAGCGTCTTGAGCGTTTTAGCCATGCGCGGTAGTTCGTCAGGCGTGAAGAGACTGGTCATTTCGCGCCTCCGAAGCGTCCGTTGTAGAACGGCTCACCGCTTGCGCTGATCCAGCCCTTGACGTTCAGGAGCGACAGGCTTTGCTTGTAGAGAGGTACGTAGATGAGCGCATCGTCCTCTCGATATCCGAAGACCCTGAAGCTCTTGACCGGACGCCCGTGCCAGGCTCTGAGCAGGAAAAGGCATCGCTCGCCGATCTTTGGGGCGTTGAGCTTGCCGTCCCTCTCGATCGGCTCGAAGTCCTCGTCCTTGATTTCGGACATTCGGGTACTACAAGTGAGTTGCATCGATCTCTCCTTTTTCGATTTTGAGTTGTTCAATTTCGTCTGGTCGCAGGCGTTGCGGGAGCCCCGCCTTACGCATTTGCCACGTTCCTGCCTTTTCGAGCTTGAGTGGCTTTTCGGGGATCAGGCGGCAGCTGTTGCCGAATCGGCGCTTTTGCGGCTTGGCCCAGACTTGACCTGCCTCGTCGACTTCGTACTGGTCGAAGCCCTTGATGTTCCACCTCATAACGTCCTCCTGTGGTCAATATGCTTTTGCTCATTCGTCCCAGTCATCGCTCTCAAAAATCCATGCAACGTACATGACAAAAAGCAGGACGATCCCTATAAGGCATTCGATTTCGTCCGTCATGCGAGCACGCTCCTTAGCCAATACAGCGATGAAACAACGGCGGAAGCCGCGTACACGGCCGCAATCATTGCCGATATGCCTCGCAGAAATGGCGGCGTAATCGAATCACCCAAGACCTGTGCCCGATAAGCTGCCTCCTGAAAAGCCCAAAAGATTCCGAGCGTGAGCACGCCGAAGGCCAAGATCGAAAAGAAGAGTTGCGCAAAGTTCATCTCTTAGCCCCTCCAGTCGCGAAAAATCCATGCGATTGCGACTATGCCAACAACGACCGTGAGCACGCACATGTAAGTCCAAAACCCTGTCATTCTCGTTACCTCTCTGGCCCCCCCGTGAGAAGATTGAGGTTGTCTCCCCAGACAAACGTTCAACCAACCCACGGAGGAAAAATGAATCCTGAATCTATTTTTGAAATCCTCGAACTGGCTCACAGCCAAAAACGGATCGTTCGGCTTACGCTGAAAAGTCAGCGTCAACTATCCGTAGTCCTAAACGGCGGGTTATTGCTTCGTCCGGATGGAAGTAATGCAACAAGCGCCTTTGTTGCCTATGTCTTGCCAACGAGGCCTGAATCCTGTCGCGTGTCTCTTGCGCAAACCATCTCTTTTGCTGATGTAGAACGTGCAGAACTTCTCGGAGGAATCTCCACTCAGTGGTTAGAGCAAATCGGCTGTACTGAAGGGCAAATTTCATCCGCCTTCCCTCCGATAAAGCTTTGACACCGCAGTTACACTCCCCTGAGTCATCGAACGCGCATGAGCATCCCCAAAAATGTGGAAGAGCTCGTGCGCTTCCATTCCACCCGTCGGCCAACATTGCCTCTCGATAAGCCACCCGCTTCGCTAGGAATTCTTCAATCGGCATTTCTACGTTCATTACGCCTGGGGCCTGGAAGCTCCGGATAAATTTTTTAAACTTTGTTGAGAACGGCTTTTTGGTCATTCGCTCGCCTCCTGTTTCGTTGCGTCTTCTCGCTGTAGCCGTGCGACAAATCCATCGTGCTTGAGGTATGCGCGTTCTTTCGTTGCGCTGGTGGCGCGGCGATGTGGGACGTTGCAGTGCTCGAGGTGAAGTAGCAGCGTCGTCTCGTATCGGTCGAGCTTGCGTTCAACGAAGACCGGGTCCGTGCGCACGATCCAGTGCCGTCCGCGGGCGTCGATGTATTCGGTGCGCTTGCAGTTGCGACCGGTGAACTCATCAAGAATCATCAGAAAACCTCCTCAGCAGAGCGACGGACGGATTCACGCCTGCACCGTCCAGTAAAGAAAAGCTTGTAAGACGACTGGACGACGCGAGAAACCACGCGCTCGGTCAAAAGGTTTACTAACTCAGAGCGATCGAGGTTCGTGACGAGAATGGTCGGGCGACCGTTCTTGATACGGCCATCAATGATCTGGTAGAGACGCTTCTTCTCGTCGGCGTCGCCAGACTGGACACCGATCTCGTCCAGTACGAGACAGGACACCATGCAAAGCTTTCCGAGAGTTTCGGCAACGTCAATGCGATTGACGCGGTCGGAGATGCGATCGAAGAGGTCGGGGATTGTGATGTAGAACCCCGGCAGTCCTTGGCGATCGAGTTCCTTCAGGATTGAGTAGGCGAGGTGCGTCTTGCCCGTGCCATAGTTGCCGAAGAGCAGAAGACCCATGGAGTTTTTAGAGCGCCAATCCGGTTCCTGTGCGTTATGCGCCCTCTCTCGCTCAAGCTCACGTTCCGTGAACCGCTCGGCAAAGCGGCGGCAGATGGACAGGTTGCGCTCTTCTTCCTGCGTCTCAGGTTGATAGTTGGCGAAGCAAGGCACGTCGAAGTCCAGCGGCCTTTCGCAGTGAAGCGCACGAGTCAATCCAACGGCGCGCTCTTTCGCGTCCGCCTGCATCTCTGCAAGCAGCGTGTTGCGCTCCTTCTCAATTCGTCGACATTCCGGACAGTACGGCTCAGCCCAAGAGCCGTCGCGACGCTGATAGGTGGTGTACGTCTGGACGCCGTGAATCTGGCATTCGAACGTAACCTCCTTCGAAGCGGGGGCGGCAAAGGCCGTTTTGAGTTTCGTGGTGATGTCAGTAGTCATTGTTTACCAGTCAAAGTAGTCACGTTCGGATTGTTTTTTCTCGACGAACTGACCGGGTCGAGAAGGTGAGTGAGTAGGTGCACGTTTGAGCATCGGACGACGTTTCCAGTCTTCGGCGTTATGGAAGCTGCGGACGAAGTTTCTCCAAGTGCCCTTCCAGTCCTTTTTGATTGCCTTAGCTCCAGAGAGTCCGTTCCAGTAATCCTTGAAGTTTTCAAAGAGACGCTTAGGATCAAGGTCAGGTTCTTCCTGTTCGGCGAAAGCCTTCCAGTCGTCTGGTAGTTCAGTGATCGTTAGTCGCGATCCCCTGTCTGTTGTCGTGCGCTTCGGCTTCGGCTCCTCGATCTTTTTCGTGGCGTCGGGAAAATGATCGGGTGACGGAGCGACACTCCCTGTTCCTATTCCTTGTTCCTTTTCCTTGTTCTTATTCCTTGTTACAGGCCCAAAAACGGTACTTTCATGAGTCCCGTTTTTGGTACTTTGGTCCAGCAAAGTACCGTTTTCGGTACTTTCTAAAGTCCCGTTTTTGGGACTTTGCTTCAACGCCCATTCCGAAGGATTGAACGTGTCGCCTTCGGCCGGTGCGCTATCTTCCTTGTTACCTTCCTTGTTAGATTCCTTGTTAATTCCTTGTTCGGGTGTAGTTTCATACAGGGGTGTACTGCACTTTCCTACAGGGGTCCCCTGTATTTTTCTACACCCCTCCCCTGTACTTTCCTGCAGGGGTGTGTTTTCATACAGGGGTGTACTTTCTTCACCCCCTGCATTTTCTTGCCCCCCTGTAACTTCTTGCAGGGGGGGTAGGCAAAGGAAGTCGATCAAGGTGCAGGGTGAAATACCTCTTCTGGCCAGCCTTCTGAGTCGACGAAATCAACCCTAAGCTGTGTAGGGTCTTAAGCGTTGTCCTTACAAGTCGGTCGTTGACGCGAGAGATTCGCGAGATGGCTTCTGTCGACGGGAAGCAAGCCCCCGTCTCCTTGTTCAGGAAAAACGCGAGGGCTTCCAGCACATCGACCTGAGTGCGATCGGACAACCCCGAAGCACGGACTTTATGCATAGCCTCGTAACTCATTCAAAACCTCAACGGATGGTTTTGGTCATTCGCAAAATGTCGGCAGCGAACTGGCTGACCTCCTCCGGCTTGCAGCCAGTCAGACGACAAAACGGAGCAAGGTAGTTTCGCGTGACGGAATTCTTGGAAACCCACCGCTTAACCGTTTGACGGGAAATACCAAGGTCGTCGGCGAGTTTTTGCTGAGTGCCATATCGAGAGATGGCATCTCGAACAGAAACTTTCTTCATGTGGTACCTCATAAAAATTAATGGTACCAGTATCGTACCACACTCGGTAACCGTGTGGTACCCTAATGCGGTCCGTTTGTTGGTACCATCCGAGTACCAAAGGAGGCCTTATGTCTTTCCCTGCCCGCCTAAAAGCCCTGTTAGAAGAGCGCAAAATTTCGATGCGTGAGCTTGGCCGCCGGATCGGCACGAGTCACGTCACCGTTGGAAAATGGCTGTCTGGCATCCAGATGCCGTCCGACGAGAACCTCGAGGCATTGGCCGAGTACTTCCATGTCACTCCCGCTTTCCTGAGGTTCGGCGATACGTCCCTGTCTTGCCCGCAAACCCTAGAGCCCAATGCGGACGTCGTTTCGATCCCTGTGTTCGACGTCAGGGGATCGTGCGGCTACGGCGGGGAGCTTGCCCAGACCATCCAGTTGGTCCAGATGCTCCGCGTCACCAAACAGTGGTTGCTGTCAAAGTCGACCTCCTCCCTGAACTTCCAGACCCTCCACATCATCACCGCCGACGGCGACAGCATGGAACCAGGCATCAAGCGCGGCGACTTCGTCATCGTGGACACGTCACAGAGCCGCTTCATTGCCGATGGCCTCTACGCCGTTCAGTATTCAAACGCCGTCTTCATCAAGCGCGTACAGATCCACCCAGGAGGCAAGGTCGAGCTGATCTCAGACAACCCGAAGTACAGGCCGATCCAACTGGATACCTGTGAATCCGTCGAAGTGATCGGCAGAGCTGTCCTTTGCTTTAACGTGCGAGAACTCTAGCGCCCGGCTACCCTCCCCCACCCTCAATCCCGCCTCGTGCGGGATTTTTTTTGCCCTCAAAAAATGGCCGTTGATCTAAATCAAACTATTCCATGATTTTGGTAACCTACGGCTACCACCCTCGGTACCGCTGTGGTACCATGAACGTACCAAATTCGGAACGGCATCCGTTCCACTTGGTACCCGAGCCGCAAGGCTTGGCGTCGATGGGAAGGGCATCGAATCTCGGTGCGCTCACGTAGCGCGTCGGGGACCGCCCGCCAAACGGGTGCGATCCTGGACAGAAGGGTCTGTCGGGAGCGCATCACGCGACGGAACGGTAGTCGCAAAGGTCGTGTATGAAAAGTACACGGATGTCGGTAAAGCGTCGGGATGGGATCC
>ERZ831601.416-NODE-416-length-45910-cov-7.583470_pt1 | contig 45910 bp, 44 predicted proteins | sample MGYA00519578_ERZ831601 | MGnify/ENA primary metagenome ERZ831601 (study PRJEB31850, sample SAMEA3708717) | human gut metagenome | biome: human gut; feature: human-associated habitat; material: faeces | place: China | collected 2014 ... | reverse complement strand
GGACACATGGCAGGCAAAACCGGAAGTTGCATGCCTGTGTACTTATGAAGTAAAATATCGATTCTTATAATGAATAACCGCTTTAAGTAAATTTTTCTTAAAAACACTACTAAAAGGAGTATTTATGTTACAATATACTTATCGCTCTGAAAGGACATGTTATGCAAAAGAAAAATTTTTTACCTATTTTAGCATTAGCAGTAGGTCATTTGGTGACTGACTTACAGGCTGGTGCTTTACCAATAGTATTGCCACACCTTAAAGAATTATTTACATTGAGTTATTCGCAGCTGGCAGCTATAGTTTTGACGCAGAATATTACGTCGTCGGTTATTCAGCCGGTATTTGGTTATATTACGGATAAGCGATCTATGCCTGTCCTGCTGCCTTTTTGCGCTGCTATGGCAGGTGCGGGGTTTGCCGCCATAGGCTGGGTTTCCAGTTATACTTTAATTTTATTGACCGTTATTATAATCGGTATAGCCAGTGCGACTTATCATCCTCAGGCTTCAAAAACTGTTAATTTTTTAAGCGATGAAAACAGTAAAGCCAAAAATATGGGCATTTTTTCTCTGGGAGGCAATGCCGGTATGGCCGTCGGCTCCATTTTGATGACTTTTCTCATTGGACTGCAGGATGGCATCCATAATACGATGTATTTTATTCTGCCAGGGCTGCTTGTTTTTGGGTTAATGATGAAATATATGCCAGATTACAAACGTGTTAATGCGGAGCATAGTTTGAAAAAAGCTGCAGTACAAATTAAAGCTGCTTCAGAAAAGCTCTCTTATACAGGAATGTTTATACTGCTGTTTTTTATCTTTATGAGGTCTACTATCCATACGGGATTATCTACGTATCTGCCGTTATTTTTTATGAAATTTCGTGGCAGTGAAGCAATTTTTGCCAGCGCTTTGGTGTCGGCATTTTTATTGGGTGGTGTAGCAGGAACTTATACAGGTGCAGTGCTCAGTGACCGTTTAGGCGCCCGCAGGATCATTTTAGGATCGATTATACTAAGTATTCCAACGATATGGCTGATCAGCCATGCAGGAACGGAAATTGGCGCAATGCTGGCTGTTGTGGCTTCTGGTTTTTTTATCATCGGGTCGTTTGCTACAACTATCGTTTTAGCGCAGACGATGCTGCCTGATAACGTTGGGATGGCAGCAGGTCTTACTATTGGTTTCAGCGTCGGTATGGGTGGTTTTGGCGTTACTATTTTAGGATTTATTGCCGATAATTTTGGTTTACCGCTGGTAATGCAGATCGTTACCTGGCTGCCGGTAGCTGCGGCGATCATTGCCCTGAAAATTCCAATTCCGGCAAGTTTAAGAAAATAATTATTGGCAGATAGATGGAGGAACAATGGAAAGCACTTTCAGACAGGGAATAATTTATAGCTTGACTGCTTATTTACTATGGGGAATTTTGCCTATTTATTGGAAAACTTTAGGCGTAGTACAGGCTTTTGAGATTTTATCAAATCGTTTTATCTGGTCCTGTGTTTTTGTATGGATATTGATCATCGCTTCCGGCAGAGTAAAAAGTTTTTTAGCAGAAACTCAGGATATTTTTACAAATCCTAAACAGGCTCTGGCAATGCTGGCTGCGGCAATTACGATCAGTTTCAACTGGGGGTTGTTTATTTGGGCTGTCAATGACGGCAGAATAGTAGAAACCAGTATGGGCTATTATATCAATCCTTTAGTGAGCATTGTTTTTGGTGTTTTCTTTTTGAAAGAACGTTTGGATAACTGGCAAATGGCAGCAGTTATCTGCGCTGTGATCGGTGTTGGTACAATGGTCTGGAACCTGGGCCAGCTGCCTTGGGTTTCTGTATCATTAGCTGTTTCTTTTGCTTTATACGGCTTGATCAAGAAATGTTTATCGGTAACGACAATGACGAGTATTATGCTGGAAACACTGCTTATAACGCCGCTGGCTTTGGCTTATGAATATTATTTGAGCCTGCATGGAACCAGTGCTTATCAAACAGCAGAAACCAGTACGTTGATAATGCTGGCCTGTGCCGGTGTAGTGACGGCTACGCCGTTATTGTTTTTTACGGCAGGGGCAAAGCTTTTACCGTTAAAAATAATTGGATTTTTACAGTATATTGCTCCAACAATCAGTTTGCTGATAGGCGTTTTTATGTACGGAGAAAACTTCACATCCGTACATATGGTCGCTTTTGGTTGGATATGGTTTGGTCTGTTTTTATTTACTATAGCACAGATAAAACGGCGGTAAAAATTGAGTTAAGCAGCAGTTAAATTAAAAAAAACTGCTGCTTTTTTATTTTCAGAAAATTTAGGCTGAAGAAAGAAGGCTTTAAATATACACTTGTAAAAGCTTTTGTCAGTGTCAAGAAGCGCTTAAATAAAACTTTTAATCAAACGATTAAAAGTTGCCCTTGACAGTGCACTTTGAACACAAAGTATAGACTTCAGCATCTGTATGAGCCAATAAACAAACTAGATATTGTGTTGTGGAAAAATGGGGAAAGTTTTCTGAAAGTTATCCACAGAATGTTGATAAAATGTGTATAACTTAAGGGTGATATGGTATAACTTGGAAAATTTAGGGGAAAAAAAGATTGAAACTGTGTATAATATGTAATTTATACACAGAATGCTGTGGAAAACTATGTGGATATTGTTGATAAATGGAGAGGATTTTGCTTTTTTGACACATATATTTTGTATCCGCCTTAGGTGGATAAATTAAAAGTACTGTCGATAAGCATAATTTATAGTTTTGCGAACAAAGGTTTAAATAGCGTTTAGTTATTTTCCGGGTTTTACTTGCGTAAAAGGCGCAGATTGTGGATAATATTAGAAGGAAGATAACTGAGATTTTTGGAGGATGAAAAATGGCTATTAAACAAGCACTGGCAGTAAAAACAATGGAGGCTGCGGCAGGCGGCAAGGTTGTGTCAGCCTCTATGAGCGAAGTCACTAACGGCTGGGTCGCACTGGTTATAAAGGCTGCTGATAAAAAATTAGTCTGTGTTACACAGGGGGAATGTCCTTTGACAGCGATGTGGGCTGTCGAAAATTCCTGTGAACAGGATGGTTTGCATGTGGATATTATGTCTTTGAATGCAAATAATGCGGCAGTTATCCGTCGTTTTGTAAAATGGGCAGCGCCCAGTGCCTGCGGCACTAAAGGTACGAGTATCGGTTTCAGTGACTGGCTGGGAGCTGCAGGCGGATGCATTGCGCCGCTGTTTGTTAAAAAGCAGGTAAAGCCTGTCCTTGCAGAATATTCAGCTGCTGACAGCGTGCTCTTAAAACGCAATTTTCTGGAAGCTGTAGATGCTGCAACCTGGGGAGTTTTTGAAACAGGTTATAAAGAAGGCTATGGTGCCAATGCTGAAGGGTTGAAAAGTGAAGAAGATATTGTAAAGGCATTATTATACGGCTATAGCATGATTGGCCTGGACTGCAGCGATAAAATAAATCTGCAGATCGAAAAAATGTCAGATGCAGAGGTAGAGAAGCGTTATAATGATTTTCCGCAGGAATTTCGTGATGCGATGCAGGGCTCATATTTGGAAGCAAATTTTCAGGTAGGAAGTGAAGTTATTCATTTTGAGCCTGAACAGCTGCGGCGTATCGTTTTGGAATATGGTGAAGCTATTATGCACGCACAGTTCATTTATAATTCTTATCTTAAAAATACTCCCTGGGAAATAGATTTTGAGCTGCTGATATCTAAAGAGGGTAAATTACTTTCTCCACAGGAGCATTACCTGATTGCTAATGAATTGCAACGTAACGGCATTAAATTTGCGGCTTTAGGGCTCAATACTCTGGATGAGGCGCAGCTGCTGCAGGAAATGCTGCAGACCCATGCCGCTATTGCTGATACTTTTGGCTACAGACTGAGTTTTTTACATGCTGATTTGACCTTAAAAGATTTGGGAGCAGTAGCTAAAACCCTGAAAGGGAAAGTGCATTTTAAGCTCAGCAGCGTATTGTGGCTGGCAGCCTGGGAAACGGTGCTGAAGCTGGCACCGCAGCTGGCCTGTCAAATGCGGGATTATGCCGGTTTAGCAGAAACAGACGCTCTGATACCACAGACTGAGACAGGAAAAGCTTACGCATTAAGTTATAAAACTTTGCTGGCTCCGGAAGCAGGTAATTTTGCAGATCAGGTCAAAGAAGTTTTAGCAGTTAATCATGCCGCATATAGTGAACGAATTTCTGTTTTGGTAGGCAATTATTTAAGAACATTGTAAACATTGGAACAAATATAATATTTTTTGAAAAAAGTGTTGACAAGTGCTGTTAAAAGTGGCATAATATGACCAATCTTAATATTGTATTGTAAAAGTGATGATTGGGAAGAAAGACAAGATGTAAAGTCACAGAGAGCCGATGGTTGGTGGAAATCGGCACGGAGCGCTTGTTGAGTAAATCACCCATGAACTCGTCAGCGAAAGCAGAAGTAAGTAGCATGATGCGTACCAGATGCGTTAATTCTGAGCCGGTTGATGGACTGGTGCGAAGTTATAAATTAGGGTGGTACCGCGTATTTTATACGCCCCTGCAAAAGCAGGGGCGTTTTTTATTTGTTCCTAACGCACTGCTTTCCATCAAAATCATACGAGGGAGGAAATCAAAATGTCGGGAAAATTATTTTTAAAGGCTAAAAATGAGGAGACTTTACTGCCGAGAGTGCTGCGGGTATTGTCAAAACAAGGTGTGGACGTGCAGGAACTCAATATGAAGGTTCAGTCTGACGGAATGGAACTGGAAATTGTTTTGAATACTGAAAGTGATGTTGCGCAAATGGCGAAGCTGCTGGCAAAACAGGTCGCGGTGGTTTCCGTAAATACCTTGATGCTGCAGGAACAAGCTGCAGTCTGAAAGTGCTGATTTTGGGAGGAAAGCGAAGAATGAAGTTATCTGGTGCGCAAGCTATTATTAAAGTTTTGTTGGAACAGGGAGTAGATACTGTTTTCGGTTATCCGGGCGGTCAGGTAATTCCCTTGTATAATGCGTTATATGACGCGCCGCTGCGTAATGTACTGACGGCGCATGAACAGGGAGCCATCCATGCTGCTGACGGTTATGCACGTGCCAGCGGCAGAACGGGGGTTTGTATAGCTACCTCCGGCCCCGGTGCGACCAATATCGTTACGGGACTGGCTACAGCTTATTTAGATTCCGTACCGCTGGTAGCGATTACGGGACAGGTTTCTGTTGCAAATTTAGGCAGAGACTCTTTTCAGGAAATAGATATTGTCGGTGTGACATTGCCGATAACGAAATATAATATTTTGGTGCGTAAGCCTGAGGATTTGCTGCCGGCGCTGCGGCAGGCATTTTACCTGGCACAGGAAGGTCGTCCGGGACCGGTGCTGGTGGATGTTCCCAGCAATCTGCAGGTCGGAGATGTGGAGTGGATGGAAGCGGAGCCACTGACGCCGCCTGTTATGGAAACGGCCAGAGAAGAGATATTGGAAGCCGCAGCAGTTACTATTACTAATGCCAGACAGCCGGTATTTCTGGTAGGCGGCGGCGCTGTTCACAGTGGTGCTGCGGAAGAGGTGCTGCGTTTTGCCAGAAAAACAGGGATGCCAGTCGTCAATACGCTGATGGGGATTGGGGTTTTTCCGGGAAGCGACCGGCAATGCCTGGGGCTGACAGGTATGCACGGACACATTGCAGCCAATATGGCAGTTGCTAATGCCGATGTACTTATCGTAGCGGGAAGCCGTTTCAGTGAACGAGTCACAGGTGACCGTAATCGTTATGTTGGTAAAAAAACGATTATCCAATTGGATATTGATCCTTCTGAAGTAGATAAGAATGTTATGACAGCGCTGCCTTTAGTCGGAGATATGAAAGAGAACCTCAACAAGCTGAGTGAACGGGTGAAAAAACTTGATATAGAACATTGGTGGCATACGATCAAAGCCTGGGATGCGACAGAAAACCGTGCGGCACAGTCCGGCGAAAGATTGACAGCGCCCTGGCTGATGAAAGAACTGACGCGCAGCTTTAAAGGTGAAGATACGGTATTTGTTACTGACGTCGGGCAAAATCAGATGTGGGCAGCCTTGCATCTGGAAGTAGACGCGCCGCGGCATCATTTGACCAGCGGCGGCTGCGGAACGATGGGATTTGGTCTGCCGGCAGCCTTGGGAGCTAAAATTGCCCTGCCTGAGGCGCAGGTTGTACAGATCTGCGGCGACGGAGGCTTTAAAATGACCGGTATGGAAATCTATACAGCGATGCGTGAAAGCGCTCCTTTTATTACTGTTGTCATCAATAACAGTTGTTTGGGTATGGTCCGTCAATGGCAGCAGGTTTTTTATGATAAACGTTACTCTTCTACTATTCTGACGCCGTTTAATTTTGTTGGTTTTGCTAAAGCCTGCGGCGCAGACGGTGCGACAGTAACTACTTGTGCTGAATTTACCGCTGCATTGGCAAAAGCGCGTAAACAAGGAAAAAATTTCCTGATCGAAGCGGTAGTAGAACAAAGTGATCTGGTTGAACCAATGGTAGCTCCCGGCGCGGTGCTTGACGATTTTGTCAAAACTGACGCCTGATAAAAAGGGCCTTATGAGGGAAAAATAAAGCTTCGGCGCTAAATAAGACAAGCCGTAAATAAGGGAAAGAGTCGTAGAAAACAGCCGAAGGAAATAACCGTCATGCTTTTTAGTATGACGGTTATTTTTAGTAAACTACCCTTGCAATTTACTGGGACTAATGGTATAATACATAAGCTTGTATATAGTAATATATACTTCCCCTGCTCCCATTAGGGGGCCAAAGTCCAAAGGAGGAGGTGATTTCGTGAATAACTACGAAGTCATGTACATCGTAAAACCCGTTGAAGAGGAAGCTTTTGAAGCTCTTGTTGCTAAATTTGACAACCTCATCAACAATAACGGTGGTACTGTAGAAAAAACCGATCGTTGGGGCAAGAAACGTCTTGCTTATGAAATCGACGATATCGCAGAAGGTTTGTATGTTCTCGTAACTTTCAGTGCAGAACCTAAAACAGTCAAAGAACTTGACCGCGTTATGAAGATTACCGATGAAATTTTGCGTCACATGATTATCAGAAAAGGTGAGTAACCAGGAGGGTAACTAGTATGAACAAAGTTATTTTAATGGGCCGCTTAACTCGTGATCCTGAGGTTCGTTATACTCAGACAGGCAAAGTTGTATGCCAGTTCACTTTAGCGGTAGACAGACCTTTTGCTAATCAGGAAGGCCAAAGAGAAGCTGATTTTATTGCTATCGTTGTATGGGGTAAAATCGCTGAATTATGCGGGAATAGTCTTACAAAAGGTCAAAGGGCTCTTGTAGACGGTCGTTTGCAGATTCGCAGCTATGATGCTAAAGATGGTACGAAACGCTGGGTGACAGAAGTTATTGCCAACAGCGTAGAATTCATTGAACGTAAAGCAACTGGCAGCGGAGCTCCGGTTCAGTCCGGCGATGCAGGTCCGAAGAGCGAGATGGAATCTTTTGGTTCCGCAGTTCCTTTTGATGAAGAGATCCCATTCTAAATAGGGAGGTTATGCGAATGAAACGTGAAAGAGGCAGAAGAACCAGAAGAAAAGTATGCAGCTTCTGTGTTGATAAAGTTGAAGAAATCGATTATAAGGACGTTGCTAAGCTGCGCCGTTATATTACTGAACGCGGCAAAATTTTGCCCCGTCGTATTTCCGGTAACTGTGCTAAACATCAACGCCAAATGACTACTGCTATCAAACGCGCACGTAACGTAGCTCTGCTGCCATTTACCTGCGAATAATATTAGCTTTTAGTTATGAAATTAAGCACCCTGTACTTATTACAGGGTGCTTTTTGTATATTTTTGTGCAGATATTGACGGCTGGGCAAGTTGTTGCTATAATGTAGCTTGAAGTTAGCAATAGCTAACCAGAGCGGCTGATGATTTTTTATAATAAAGGAGATGTAAACGTGGCAACAAGAAGAGGACCGAGATTTAAAGAGTGCCGTAGATTCGGCATCAATGTGTGTGGTCATCCCAAAGCTTTGGATAGATTGGGAACAACTGTAAAACGCAGTAAAAAAATGTCAGAATATGGTAAACAACTTTTAGAAAAACAAAAAATAAAAGCTTATTATGGCATTTTTGAACGTCAATTACTGAGATACTATAAAGCTGCAAGTAAAAGTAAGGCACGTACGGCAGACGCTTTATTCTGCACACTGGAATGCCGTTTAGACAACCTGGTTTACCGTATCGGTTTTGCAAATTCTATTCGTCTGGCACGCCAGCAGGTAACGCACCGTCATATTCTGGTCAATGGTAAAAATGTCAATATCCCGTCTTATATCTGTAAGGCAGGCGATGTGATCAGTTTGAAAGAAAATTCGCGCAGTAACGAGCTTTTTAAAAGTAATTTCCTGGAACGTGAAAGCTTTGCTTTGCCGTATATCAGTAAGGATAAAGAAAGCTTCAGCGGTACTCTGGTTCGTCTGCCTCTGCGGGAAGAGATTCCTATTCAGATCGAAGACCAGCTCGTTGTAGAATATTTCTCACGTTGATCTAGCATGAAAAATTATGAATGTTATAATGAACTGACCTATTGGGATAAATTTCTTTCAGAAAAGCGTTTGGCGACAGTCGGGTTTTGTGAAAACAATACGCAGGAAACGGTGATTGTTAACGCAAGTATCATCGCTGCTGAAATGCAGATTTTCAGCAGTCAATGGCTGTGCCTGCCGAATTGTTATGCCGTGCTTGGCTTTTTGCAGTATGTTTATTTTCCTACAGTTTTTTATCATAGCATGTATGGAAATGATGAATTAAAAATGCCTCTGGTAAGTACAGGGGCTTTATGTGACTATATTGCCGACCGCGATGTTAAAAATAAAGCTGCTATGCTGGAACTGTTACAAAAGCTGCAGCAGCTGTGGCAACTGCCGGAAGGTGAATGCCTGCAGCAGCTTCAGGATATCTGTACTGCTTTCAATTCACATAGGCTGGATACAACTGCGGTAGCACAGATCCTGCTGTTTGAAGAGGTGCCACAGGTTTTTGAATATATAAAGCAGCAGATCTGGTGCGAAGAAGTTTTTTATGAGGATTTTGGCTGTTCCTACAGCTGGCTGGAAAAGCTGTGTCAAAGCTTTACTAATGGTTCCTTTTTCCGTTATCGGCTGCTGCATTTTTTAAATGACCGTGTCGGTTGTTTAGCAGGTTAAAAGAACAATTTTATAATTTTTACGAAACGTCCCGCACTACCAAGTGCAGGACATTTCTTTTATGGTGCGATGCCGCAGATTTAGAAAAAAGTTGTATTCTGAGAAGGAATGACTTATGATACTTGCATGGAAGCTTTAATGTGAAAGTAAATACAGCTTGTAGGAGTATTGGTTTCGTGAAAAGTTATGGAGGGAAAGTAAAAAAGTTACAGACTGATTTTTTGAAAATAATGGAGGTATATGATGCAGCTGACTGTGTTGGTAGATAACAATACTCTGATTGACCGTTATTATTTAGGTGAGCCGGGCGTAGCCTATTATCTGGAGGATGGTGATGTCAGAATTTTATTTGATGTGGGTTATTCGGATATATTTCTTAGAAACGCCCAGGCGTTGGGGATTGATTTGAGCCGCTTACAGCAGGTAGTGCTTTCACATGGGCATAATGATCATACACGGGGTTTGCTATGGCTGAGCGAGCAGGAATATTTTTCTGAACTGCAGCTGCTGGCGCATCCGGATGCCCTGAAGCCGAAGCAGTTTGCCGGCGAAGCTATAGGCGCCCCTTTTACAGCACAGCAGCTGCAGGAAAAGTGCAGGCTGCGGCTTAGTAAAGAACCGGTATGGTTAACAAAACGGCTGGTTTTTTTAGGCGAGATCCCAACACTGAACGATTTTGAACAGCGGCATGGGTTTGGCAGTGCTGAGGATCCTGTAGATTTAGTACTTGATGATACGGCTTTAGTTTACCGAGGCTCAGAAGGATTATTTGTGATTACAGGCTGTTCGCACAGCGGGATCTGTAATATCATTGAATATGCTAAAAAGGTTTGCGGTGAAGCTAAGGTTCAGGGAGTTATCGGCGGCTGGCATTTATTTAAGGTCGACGACCGTCTGGAAAAAACGATCGCCTATTTACAGAAGCATAATATCCGGGAGCTGTATCCGTGCCACTGCTGTTCCTTTCAAGCGAAAGCGGCAGTACATGCACAGATACCTGTTAAAGAAATTGGTGTTGGTAAGGTTATTGAGATAAACTGAAAAATACCTCGGGATTTTTCCCGAGGTATTTTTATTTATTTTCAGCTATAGTCTTCTATTAGAACAGAATAAACAGTAATCGCAGAACGGCAAATTTTTACAACTTTTTTACAGCGGGGAGGGTTCTTTTGACAGCGGCTTTACGCAAGGTAGTAGTACAATAAGTCATCATCAGTAGTAAGGTGATTTGCAAGTGGTGTTTTTGTACAAGGAGGGAAAATGATGATGGAAATGCTGCCCTTGACTGAGTTATGGCTCAGTTCGCTTTTAGCAGTAGGTATTTTATTTTATCTGATTTATGCATTATTGAAACCGGAGGATTTTTAAAATGACAAAAGACATTATGCTATTTGTGCTGTTTTTAGCCGTATTATTGCTGTGCGCCTGGCCGCTTGGTAAATATATGGCGCGAGTTTTTAATTACGAAAAAACCTGTGGTGAAAGATTTTTTGCACCTTTGGAAAATATTTTTTATAAAATGGCTAAAGTTGACCCGCGCGCAGAAATGCCGTGGAAGGAATACTGCCTGAATCTCATTATTTTTAATGCTTTAGGTATGTTATCACTTTTTGTTTTGCAGCTGACGCAGGCTTTTTTACCGCTCAATCCGCAGCAGCTGCCCAACGTCGAAACCTGGCATCTTGCTTTTAATACGGCTGCCAGCTTTATGACCAATACTAACTGGCAGGCTTATAGCGGCGAAACGACTTTAAGTTATTTGACACAAATGCTGGGCTTGACTGTACAAAACTTCTTGTCGGCGGCAACAGGAGCTGCTGTCGCAATTGCTCTGATCCGTGGTCTGGTGCGTAAAAATACTGGTGAGTTAGGCAATTTTTGGGCAGATATAATCAGATGTACGACCAGAATACTGCTGCCGATTTGTGTTGTAGCAACATTGCTGCTGGTTTCTCAGGGTGTTATCCAAAACCTTAATCCTTATGTCGATGTACAAACCGTCGAAGGGGCACAGCAGACTATTGCTATGGGACCGGTTGCTTCTCAGGAAGCGATTAAGGAGCTGGGTACCAATGGCGGCGGTTTTTTTAATGCCAATTCTTCTCATCCGTTTGAAAATCCGACTCCCTGGAGCAATTTCCTGGAAATGTTTTTGATTTTAGTGATCCCTACAGGTTTATTATTTACTTTTGGTGAGATGTGTAAAGATAAAAAACAAGGCTATGCTGTTTTGGCATCCATGCTGCTGCTTTTTGTTTTGATGCTGGGGGTTTGCTATGCTTCTGAAAAATATGGTAATCCGATAGTTGCTGCGCAGGGCATCAGCGGCGATACTGCTATGGAGGGCAAAGAAGTCCGTTTTGGTATCGGCAGCAGCAGTTTGTTTGCAACGGTTACCACAGCTGCGTCCTGCGGTGCAGTAAACTCGATGCATGACAGCTACACCGGTACCGGCGGATTAGTGCCTATGCTGCAGATGATGCTGGGAGAAGTTGTTCTGGGCGGTGTCGGCGCCGGATTTTACGGTATGATGCTGTATGTATTTATCACAGTTTTCATTGTTGGCCTGATGGTAGGACGTACACCTGAATATCTGGGGAAAAAGATTGAAGCAAAAGAAGTTGTTTTGACAATTGCCGGACTTTTGATTCCGGCTGCCACTATTTTAACGATGTCGGCTGTATCCTGTCTTACGGAAGCCGGTCAGGCCGGGATATCCAACCCCGGGCCGCATGGTCTCAGTGAAATCTTATACGGTTTCGCTTCCGGTGTCGGCAATAACGGCAGTGCTTTTGCCGGTTTGGGCGCCAATAGCCTGTGGTACAATGTTTTGATCGGTTTGGCAATGCTGATCGGCCGCTTTGCCGTTATTGTGCCTGTTTTGGCCATTGCAGGCAATATGGCAACCAAAAAAATCGCTCCTGCCAATGCCGGTACTTTTAATACGGGCAGCAGTCTTTTTGCCGTGCTTTTGGCCGGTGTTGTTTTGATCGTCGGCGCGTTGACTTTTTTACCGGCCCTGGCCCTGGGACCGATCGTAGATCAATTGTTTATGCTGCAGGGCAAGGTATTTTAAGGAGGATCTGAGATGAAAAGAGATAGACAACAGCAAGAGATTTTGGGCGAGGCCGTGCGTAATGCGTTCCTGAAGCTCGATCCTCGTATCCAATGGAAGAATCCTGTTATGTTCATAGTTTTTCTGGGCGCGATTTTAGTAGCAGTTCTGGCTGTACGTGCTTTTATGGCAGGCAATACACAGGAAGGCTGGTTTGACCTGCATATAGATTTATGGCTGTGGTTTACGGTTCTGTTTGCCAATTTTGCCGAAGCCGTAGCCGAAGGCCGCGGCAAAGCGCAGGCAGAAAGTCTGCGTAAAGCCCGCAAATCTCTGCAGGCAAAGAAAATCAAAGCTGATGGCAGTTTTGAAATCGTCGGTTCCGAAGCTATCCGCAAGGGTGATATAGTTTTGGTTGAAGCTGGCGATACCATTCCTAACGACGGCGAAGTAATCGAAGGCATGGCATCGGTGGATGAAAGCGCTGTTACCGGTGAATCAGCGCCTGTTATCCGCGAATCAGGCGGTGATAAATCTTCTGTAACCGGCGGCACTAAGGTGTTATCCGACTGGATTAAAGTCAGGGTGACTACTAATCCCGGCGAAACCTTTCTCGATCGGATGATCGGGCTGGTTGAAGGTGCTAAACGTCAGAAAACCCCGAATGAGATCGCCTTGACGCTTCTTTTGGTTGGTTTGACGATCATCTTTTTGTTTGCAGTAGTAACTTTGGAACCGTTTGCGATTTATTCCGGTACGGTTATTTCTGTAACGGCACTGGTTGCGCTGCTGGTTTGCCTGATTCCTACAACGATCGGCGGTTTGCTGTCAGCGATAGGTATTGCCGGAATGGATCGGCTTTTGGGACGTAATGTCCTGGCAATGAGCGGCCGTGCTGTAGAAGCAGCCGGTGACGTAAATGTGCTGCTGCTTGATAAAACGGGCACGATTACCCTGGGCAACAGGATGGCGACGGAATTTATTCCTGCTGCTGGCATTACTGCGGGAGAACTGGCCGATGCGGCACAGCTGGCTTCTTTGGCTGATGAAACTCCGGAAGGGCGTAGTATCGTTGTCCTGGCTAAAGAAAAATATGGCCTGCGTGAGCGTGATCTTACACATTTACAGGCAGAATTCATTCCTTTTACCGCCCAGACCAGAATGAGCGGTATTGATATCGTCGATGCCAGAATACGTAAGGGATCGATGGAAGCCATGCAGAACTATGTCAGCGAACTGGGTGGGGCTTTTCCTGCTGAAGTCCGCAGTGCCTGTGAAAATATTGCGCATCAGGGCGGTACACCTTTAGTAGTTGCCAAAGATAAACAGGTCCTGGGTGTTATTTATCTGAAGGATATCGTCAAAGGCGGTATTAAAGAACGTTTCAGTGAATTGAGGAAAATGGGCATCAAAACGATCATGATCACTGGTGATAACCAGTTGACAGCGGCAGCGATTGCTGCCGAAGCCGGTGTGGATGATTTTCTGGCTGAAGCAACGCCGGAAGCGAAATTGAAAATGATCCGTTCCTATCAGCAGCAGGGAATGCTGGTAGCAATGACAGGTGACGGTACTAATGATGCGCCGGCACTGGCTCAGGCAGATGTGGGCGTTGCAATGAACAGCGGTACACAGGCGGCTAAGGAAGCGGGCAATATGGTCGATCTTGATTCCAATCCAACGAAATTGATCGAAGTTGTGGAGATCGGTAAACAACTTTTGATGACACGCGGTTCCCTGACAACTTTCAGTATTGCTAATGATATTGCCAAATATTTTGCGATTATCCCGGCTTTGTTTGCCGCAACTTATGCACCGTTGGAAGTGCTCAATATCATGCAGCTGCATTCACCGCAGAGCGCTATTTTAAGCGCCGTGATTTTCAATGCGCTGATCATCATCGCGCTGATACCGCTGGCGATGAAAGGCGTAGCCTATAAACCGCTGGGAGCTTCTAAAATACTGCAGAGAAATCTGCTGATCTATGGTGTTGGCGGTATCATCGTACCGTTTATTGGCATCAAGATCATTGATGTGCTTTTAGTTGCTTTAGGCTTGGCTTAAGAAAGAATGAGGTGGAAATATGGGCGCGATAATAAGATCGTTAGTAATGGTTGTAACCTTGAGTATTTTTACCGGGCTGGTTTATCCGCTGGCCATGACAGGCTTGGCGCAAGTGGTATTTCCCAGCCGGGCTAATGGTAGTATAATAATAAAAGACGGAGTTCCGGTAGGATCGGCTCTGATCGGTCAGGCGTTCACAGATGCCCGCTACTTCAGCAGCCGCCCTTCTGCAGGCGGTAATGACGCTGCCAATTCAGGCGGCACTAACTATGGCGGTACCAGCGCTAAACTGCAGCAGCAGGTCGGCGAGCTGGCAGAGTCTGTACGTGCGGCCAATGGCTGGACATCTGATCAAGAAGTGCCCAGCGTACTGGTAACAAATTCCAGCAGTGGTTTGGATCCGCACCTGACGCCGGCAGCTGCTTATTGCCAGGTCGAACGTATTGCCAAAGTACGTGGTCTGGAAATCAGGCAGGTACGCGATCTGGTTTCAGAACATATTGAAAATGCTGATTTGGGAGTTGTCGGAGAGGACAGAGTCAATGTTTTAAAATTGAATCTGGCGCTTGATAATTTACAACAGAATCAATAAAAGTTAGGGCTGCATTCAGGCAGCCCTATTTGACTATCTTGCGAAGGAGAAGGTTATGGAACTGACAGAGAAACCTCAAAGTGGACATGAATATGCTGAAACGCTGCTGGCTGCGGCCAATAAAGAACAGCGCGGCAAGCTGACTGTTTTTTTAGGTGCTGCTGCCGGTGTTGGTAAAACATGTAGCATGCTGCAGGAAGCACATGCCCGTCTGCGGGAGGGGACTGACATTGTACTCGGCCTGGTGCTTACGCACGAGCGCAAAGAGACAGCAGCGCTTTTGGAAGGTTTGCCGCGTATCCCCGAGCAGGAAATAGAATATCATGGCAAGATGCTGCAGGAAATGGATCTGGATGCTATTCTCAGACGCCGCCCGCAGCTGGTAGTCGTTGATGAACTGGCGCACAGTAATGTGCCGGGTTCGCGCCATCAGCGGCGGTATCAGGATGTAGAAGAACTTTTGGCTGCCGGTATCGACGTTTATACTGCTGTCAATATCCAGCATATCGAAAGCCTGAATGACGTTGTTGCGCAAATTACCGGGAGTATTGTTCGTGAGACTGTACCGGATGCGTTTTTTGAGCTGGCAGATGATATCAGATTGATCGATATTCCGCCCAAAGAATTACTGCAGCGTTTGAAGGAAGGCAAGGTTTATCGTCCGCAGCAGGCCCAGCAGGCATTGCGGGGATTTTTCAGACAGGGCAATATCAGCGCGCTGCGTGAGCTGGCTTTAAGATTTACGGCCCGGCATGTTGATCAGGATATGCTGGCCTATATGCGCCTGCATAAAATAGAAGGTCCCTGGCCGGCTTCCGGCAAGGTCATGGTTTGCGTCAGCGCCAGTCCCTTTTCAGCACAGCTGATCAGAGCGGCGCAGCGTTTAGCTCAGGGACTGCACGCAGAATTTTTGGCTGTGCATATCGAAACACCGGAAAGACGATTTCCTCATGGTGATAAAGAACGGGAAAGGCTTTGGCGTAACCTGAATCTGGCTAAAGAGCTGGGAGGTCAGATCCTGACTACTGCCGGTACGGATTTTGTGGAAACGGTTCTGCAGATCGCTGTCAGAGAAAATGTTACCGCGATCGTGGTCGGGAAATCAGGGCCGCGCCGCTGGTATGAGATAGGCCGAAAAACCTTGGTTGACAGATTGATTGACAGGAGCGGGTTTATCCATGTTTATGTCATCCAGGGACGGGAAGAGGAAGAAAAGTCTCCTGTCATCACTACGGCAGTACCGCAGCAGCAGGCCGGCTGGCGCCAGTATGTAGGGGCGCTGGCGGCAGTTGTCATTACTACTGGGCTTTGCTATGTTTTCCGCGGTCAGCTGGAGCTGGTCAATATATCCTTACTGTATTTGCTGCCGGTATTGTTGACAGCAGCCTGGTGGGGCAGAAGTACGGCCTATGTAACAGCGCTCTTTTGTGTTTTAGGTTTTGACTTTTTATTTTTGGAACCGATTTTTACTTTTACTATTTATGATATCAGATATCTGTGGAGCTTTCTGATCTTTGGACTGGTAGCATTTTTAGTCGGTGGAAAGACAGAATCGCTGAGGCGGGAATTGGAAAGTACCAGACGCCGTGAAAGCAATGTCAACAGTCTATACCGTTTCAGCAGCCGTATTGCCGCAGTCGATGACGCAGTGACGATCATGGAAGAATTTGTCAGTCATGTGGGACGAGAGCTGCAGCGGACAGTGCTGATTTTATTGCCTGAAAGTAAAGTACTGCGGCTGCAGGCCTGTTATGCTGTACAGCAGGAGGATGCGGCCGCGGAGTTTCAGCTGCCGCCGTCAGAATATGCTGTAGCAGCTTGGGTGCAGGAACACGGACAGGCCGCCGGACGTTCTACTGATACTTTACCCGGTGCTGAAAATCTTTTTTTACCGCTGATGAATGGAGAAAAAGTTATCGGTGTTGTTGGCATCGCTATCGATACACGGAAGTTATCGCCGGAGGAAAGGGCTGTACTGGGCGCGTGGGTAAGCCTGCTGGCGATCGCTTTGGTGCGGGCCGGGCTGAGCAGCGAAGCAAAACAGGCCGCAATGCTGCGTGAGGCAGATAAATTACGTACAGCGCTTTTTAATTCTGTTTCCCACGAACTGCGAACGCCTTTAGCGGCTATCATGGCTTCGGTATATACCTTAAATGATAAAGCTGTTGCTTATGGTGAGAAACAGCGGCAGCAGCTTCTGGAAACCATTGCCGATGCCTCTAAAAGGATGGAACGGATCATCGGCAACCTTTTAGATACCGCCCGTCTGGAAAGCGGGATGCTGCAGCTGAAGCTGGACTGGTGCGATCTGGAGGATGTTGTCAGCGGTGCGCTGCGGCGCAGCAAGGAACATACGCAGAGCTATAAGATCAAAGTAGAGATAGCAGACGATCTGCCGCTGATTTATGCCGATGCGGCCTTACTTGAGCACGTAGTGTTGAATTTACTGGATAATGCGGTAAAATATTCAGTAGAAGGCAGTGAGATCGAAATACAGACCTGTCTTGACGATAGCGAAGTGATCGTTATGGTCAAAGATCGGGGGCTGGGGGTGACGGCCAAAGATTTACCGCATTTGTTCGATAAATTTTACAGGGCCAGACAAACGGAGAAAATCAGCGGCACCGGTTTGGGGCTGGCGATCTGCAAAGGCATTGTCGATGCCCACCGCGGCAGGATCTGGGCTAAACAGCGCACTGGTGGCGGCAGTATTTTTGCTTTTGCCTTGCCTGTAACACTGCCGGAAGAAAAGGCTGGTGAAAAAAATGACTGAAAATACATTGCGCGTTTTAATTATTGATGATGAACCCGCAATCAGAAAGCTTTTAAAAATATCAATGCAGGCCTACGGCTATGAGCTGGGTGAAGCTGCTACAGGGCAGGACGGGCTGTTAATGGCGGCCTCCTTCAGGCCGGATATTATTTTGGTTGACCTGGGGCTGCCTGATATGGACGGTAAAGCAGTTGTGAAAGCTCTGAGGGAATGGTCGGAAACGCCGATCATTGTCCTGACGGCGCGTGAGCAGGAACAGGAAAAAATTGCCGCCTTAGATGTCGGAGCTGACGACTATGTGACCAAACCCTTTGGTATGGGTGAGCTGATGGCCAGAATGAGAGTCTGTCTGCGCCGGGCCGGCAATAAAGAAGGAGAACCGATACTGACCTGCGGCGGTTTGCAGCTCAATCTTCTGGAGCACAGGGTAGTAGTGGAAGGGCGTGAAGTAAAGCTGACGCCGACAGAGTATGAGCTTCTTAAGGTGATGCTTAAATATGCCGGACGCGTGCTGACGCATAAACAGCTGCTGAAAGCTGTCTGGGGTAATGAATATGATACGGATACTCATTATATCAGGATCTATATGCGGCAGCTGCGGCGCAAAATAGAACCTGATCCGGCGCAGCCTAAATATCTGATCACCGAAGCGGGGATTGGTTACAGGTTGCTGGGCGGCGAATAAATTTCAGATAGAAAAAAGGACTATTTCGTTAAGAAATAGTCCTTTTGTTTTAATTATTCTATTCTTGTTCAAAATAATTGTTCGATAAAGCCCGGCGGCAGTACTCCAAAAAGATCTGCCAGCATGTACATGGAGAAAAACAGCGTAACTGTAAATGCTACGGTATAGGCAATTTCTTTTTTTGCAGCGTTGGCATAAACACCGCGGATAGAACAGAAAAAGATCAAAGTCCAAATGATTTTAGCCGTCATAATTTAGCTCCTTTAGTTTTCAAAAGTTCCCTTGACAACGGCCTGCCCCTTATCTACCATCAGGCGGCCCCTGGCAAAAACTTTGTTTAAGGTCAGGTCGTCGTTCCAAACGATCAGGTCAGCGTCTTTACCTACGGCAATACGGCCTTTGTCTTCAAGCTTCAGGGCATCGGCAACATTGCAGGTTATCAGCTGTAATGCTTTGTCAAAGGGCAATACGCCGGCTTTGACGATACTCAGCATTTCTTCGTATAGATAACGTGGCGCAGCGGCAGTCAGCCCGATCAGTTCATTGTTTTCGTTAAATTTAGGCATGCTGCCGTTACCATCGCTGCTCAAGGTCAGACGTTCCAAAGGTACGCCTGCGTCTAAAGCCTGTTTAACAGCCTGAGGCACAGGGATAGCACTGCCTGTCATGCCGCAGGTCAGATCAATAATACCGCCCTGCAGTGCGAATTGGATAGTCTGTTTGTAAAGCATGGGATTTCGGTTGACATGGGTAGGACGGAACACACTGATCGGCAGCTCTGTAGTTTCAAGGATCTCAAGAACCGGTTCTAGACCGCGTTTACCGTCGCCCATATGGATGTGCAGCACGCCGGCTTTGCCGCTCAGCATACCGCCGATACGGGCTTCTGCTGCCAGGCTGGCATAAGCCTGTGTGCTGGGCATAGACGAACGGTGATCGCTCATTGCGACCTTGCCGCCCAATATTTTGTCGATCAAAACGATGTCACTGCGCAGAGTGCCGGTGATATGCCCGCTGTCAGCAGGATAGGCTCCGGAATAGATCCAGGTGGAAATACCCTCTTCTTCCAGGCCACGGGCTTTCGCCAGCAGATTTTCCATACTGCGGGTCACGCCGTCAGTGCCAAGCAGCCCGATTACTGTCGTAGTACCTGCCGTTGTCAGCTGTGACAGCTGGATTTCAGGTACGCGGGTAGCAAAGCTGCCTTCGCCGCCGCCGCCCGTAATATGGATATGCTGGTCAATAAAACCGGTAGTGACTTTAGCCCCGCTGACGTCAATAACGGTGCAGTCAAAAGGCAGCTCGCCGATTGACGGAGCCATATGAACGATTTTACGTCCGGCCAGCAGGAGATCCTGGCAGCCTGTATCGGCAGGAGCGTAAATATGAGCATTTTTTATGAGTGTAAACATAGCTACCTCCATCAATATATAAATTAACTATTATCAATTCGCTTTAGCTGCTTATAATTCCTGCTGCCAACCAAGATTTTCTGCAGTGAAAGTAAAAAAAACTGTCGTTTTTGACATCGGGGATAAGCAGACTCTGGCTGGATGATGTAAATAATGCTGCACTTACCCCTTGCGAATACATATTTCTTATTTGAACCATATTATGAATATGTGATTTATAATTAACAGCAGACTAATAAAATATATTATTTTAAAAAATAATATTTACTTTCTGAAGAATATATGGTTAAATTCAAATGAGAATAGAATTTAGGAGCGTCCGAAAGTGAAAAGACAAACAGGCTTTACTTTAGTTGAATTGGTGATTGTTATCGCAGTGCTGGGAATTTTAGCAGGTCTGGCGATTCCATATTTTATGGAAGCCCGCGAGGAAGCGGCGAAAAAGGAATGTCTGGCTAACCGGACGCAGATCATGCGGATGTTCCACGCTCAGCAGGCGTCGAACTACAACGGGACACTGGTGGGATTTCTGGCAGAAGTTGTAAAAGAACCTAACGATAATAAATATTTTAATTTTGTCCCTAAATGTGCCGATAATGGCACTTACAGCGTCAGTAATGAAAAAGTAGTCTGTTCTATTGCTGAGCATAATGAAGCTAATGTCAGCGATGATGCCAGTGTTATAGATAATATTACGAATGACTTTCAAGAATTTCTTGATAAGTACGGCGCTATGACAGATCAGCAACTGAAGGATCTGGGCTGGTGGCCAACTTATGCCTCTGGTGTATTAGTAAAGACCAATGATGGTTTTAGAGAAGCTTATTATAAAGAAAAAGGAAAATGGCCCAGCGGAGTAGATTTAAATGGCAATACGATTTATTTTAAATTCCATTTAACTGCAGATGGCAGTTTTCTGACCTATGCAAATGGTAATGGCGATTTTAAAAATAGTGGAGATTGGGGTACTAATTATATATACGATTCTGCAGCTAAAAAATGGTATTATAGTCCCCAAGGGACGAATTTAGGTGGTATTTCCAACAGTGTTGACAAAGGTGGGAAAACGGAAGCGCAGATAATTGATAAAATAAAAAACGAAGGCTGGGAAGAAGTCACCCTGACAGGCAACACTTTCAGCAAATAACATAATTTGATAAATTAAACGATAAAACTCAGCGCTGAAGCGCTGAGTTTTTATTTATATCTGGATATTGATTTAAAACAAAAACACCCTTCTTTATTAAAAGAAGGGTGTTGCTCTTTGATGGTGCCTCAGCACAGAATCGAACTGTGGACACAAGGATTTTCAGTCCTTTGCTCTACCAACTGAGCTACCGAGGCAAAATGGCGACCCGGATGGGACTCGAACCCACGACCTCCGCCGTGACAGGGCGGCATTCTAACCAACTGAACCACCGGGCCATTGGTGGGGCTACATAAAACTTCTACCAAAATAAAAAATGGTGGGCGCTGACGGGATCGAACCGCCGACATTCTGCTTGTAAGGCAGACGCTCTCCCAGCTGAGCTAAGCGCCCGAATGGTGACCGGTAGGGGAATCGAACCCCTGATACCGCCGTGAAAGGGCGGTGTCTTAACCGCTTGACCAACCGGCCAAATTTTGGTGACCCATGTAGGCCTCGAACCTACGACACCCTGATTAAGAGTCAGGTGCTCTACCAACTGAGCTAATGGGCCGTCGTAATGTTGCTTATATAGCTTGCCAATCATACACTTACAGCTTTGACGACATAACCATATACCATTTTTTCGATTCTAAAGGAACAGTAGAAAAAGGCTACTCACATAGTATACTTATATAATTAGATGCTGTCAAGTCTAATGTTACAATAAAACTTATAAAAAAATTTGTGAAAGGGTATTACATATATCATGAGAGGGGTGAACCCCCCATTGCCCCCCCACTCTTTTAATACCGCCAGATACACCCTTTTCTTGTGTCGTTCCTTTGGTTTCCATTGGATACCTAGCGGGTTTGCTAGTTGTTCTTATTTGTTCCGTATATAACCAATCCTGCAATCGTTCCACATCAGTGAGAAAGGAACACCGCTATAAGTGTCACAGATATAACCACATATCGTTATTGTCACACATACAAGAAAGAGAACCCCTATAGTCACACATAAGTGAGAAAAGATACACCTAGACACAAAATATCGTTACCAAAACACCGTAAATCTCTGCATAAAGAATTACTGCATAATTGCATAAAAACGAACACAGGTTTCCTAAGTGTTCTTTGGGTAACCACAAGACACCCAAAAGGCAACAAAAATAGGTACGACTGTATTCTCACGGTGCACCCACTAGATTATTTATTCTATCATTTGTTGGTTTTATACATTTTACGTCCGATAATGTATCGTATGTAAAATAAAAGAAAAACTAAAAGAACCAGTAAAATACTGGCTCTCTCGTGAATAGTATATAAGAAGTGGCGACCTAAGTCAAGGGATACGGCACAACAAGGTTTCTGTATAATTATTGGTTTTATGTGTTCGTTCCAAGGGATTACTTTAGGTATCCTAAGGTTTCCTTGCGACCCTTAACAAACCTGCTTAGAACCTGATTGTGTGCGTGTCAGACTACCTTTTTAGTAACACCTGAAAGAAATAGATACCACCCCCACAAATAAATATATAGACACACAAAAACTACGTCCTAGAGAAGATTTAAGGGCATCCAAAGGTTAACCTCCGAACCTTTGGGTGTCTTTTTGTTTTCTCTAGGCGTTCTTATAAATAAATCATATATTAAACGGAGGTATTAACCAACCAATGACAAACGAACAAAAGCAACACCAACAACTAGTATTAAATTTCTTAGACGCTCCCACAGGCTACGGTAAGACGACCGCTATTATCAACAAGGTGAACAGAGAAATCCCTGAGGGATACTTTGGTAATCCTAAAAGGTTTCTAGTGGTTACCCCTTTTATTGATGAAGTAACTCGTATATGTAAAGAAACAGCTTGTACTGCCCCAATAGGTAACAAATCAAAGGATATACAAACACTATTAGCAGACGGTGAAAACATCTGCTGTACACATTCCTTGTTTAATCTTTTTTCTACTGAAACACTGGAGATAATAAGCACAGGCGGTTACAGCTATTCTTTAATCATTGATGAAGAAATAAATGTTATATCCGACATAATGGGTAACAAGACTATACGGAATAAAGAAAATCCCTCTTTGATTGAAAGTTACAGCAAAAAGGATTTTGAAATACTGATAAAACAAGAACAAATAAGTATAGACCCTTTGACAAAAAAGATAAGCTGGAATGATGATTATTCTTATGATGATGGTGTCTTTGACGACCTTAGGAAACGCTTAGAAATTGTAGACCTCTTTAGGTTTGGCAGCGGACTCATACAGATGGTTAAAAGGGAACTTTGGGAATGTTTTAACGAAGTAACTATTTGTAGCTATCGTATGAAAGAAAGTTACTTAGCTTATTACTGTCGTCTTTCTAACATTGGTATCAATTATCAGCACATAGAAAATGGTGTTATAGTGAACGGCTATCTACCATTAAAACCTAAGAAACTTGATAGAATAAAGCTATATCCCGACCAACGGAATAAAGAATGTTCTTATTCAAAATATTGGTATCAGCAGAACATAAAAAAGGACTTTATTAGTAAGGCTGCTAAACAGTTAACAGCAGACTTTAGGAAATTTAAGGAAACCTTTGTTCCTAAAGGTGTCGATAAAAGTCTTTATTTTTGGACTTGTTACAAAGGCTATGAAAAAGCACTAGCTGGTAAAAATCTTTCTAAGAATAAATGGCAACCCTGCAATATTAAGGCGACCAATAAGCTTGTAGCTTGCTGTATTGTCGGCTACTTTGTCAATCGTTTTGCCAATGTTAACGTAAAGAGGTTTTTAAAAGATACAGGCGGTATTATAGTCAACGAAGAAGAATTAGCACTGTCGGAACTGATACAGTTTGTCTGGCGGTCTAATATTCGCACAGACGACCTAAACGATGTGTATGTTTTCATTGCAGCAGACGCATTATTGAATAACTTTTCTGAGTGGTTAAAGGATGAATAACAACTAACAATAACCTTTAGCACTTATGACTTTTGGGGAATGTTTCCCCCAAAATTTCTTATAGACCTGCTCCCTGTGCGACTCAAAGGGGTGTTGTTCCTATAATTATAGGCATAGATAAAACTATAAAAGTTGTAACAATAGAAAAAACCTAAGGATACCATTGTTAATTATTTGGTGTCCTTAGGTTTCCTTTAGTTAACTAAAGTATATCTGTTTTTTTACGACATCAACAATTACTGATAATGTTACTGCTCTTATGACTGTCTTTTATCTGTATTACCAAAAGGTAACCATAGGGAATACAGCATCAACAATTACTGATGATGTTACTGCTCTTATGACTACCTTTTATCTGTATTACCAAAAGGTAACCATAAGGATGTAACGACTCTGTACCAGAACATTTACTGGTCTTATGTCGCCCTTTTATTTTGGTGTCGGTATTTATTTTTTGGTGTATGTCGAACTGAGTACGAAGTACGAAGGAGAACACTATGTAAGCCATTACGCCGTACAGAAACAGCGTTGTTTAGATAGAAATAGGATACCTAAGGATAGACCCTACTATTTTTATCGACAATCAGTAGAGGGTATTATCCTTTTGGTATCCTTTGGTTTCTAAATGTTAGCTATATGCAAACCGTTTCACCGTACATAAACAAGGGGGTATCTAATTTCTTTACTATGTCTATCTTTATTTAGCTGTTTGTTTTAGTTTTATGATTATAAAAAGACTCGCTAATGTAGCTCCAAATATAATGATATTTCTTGCAATTATATCATATCTTACTTTGTAATATGGTTCATATCTGCTACTTTGTTTATATTTAGATATATTTTTATATTCAAGGTATTTGTCATATTCATCATAATTAAATTGTGTTGATTTATTATCTTTTTCCAATGTACTACGTGTTTTATTTAACCACTGTTCATATGTCAAATCTTCATTAGGAAAATATAAGAAAGTTGTTACTATTTCACGATTTTCTCTTGAAAATAAAACATAATCTACTATCTTAGTTTGTTTCATATTCTTTCTACTTCTTTCTTTGGGAACAACAATAAACGAAAAAGAAATAAAAAGAATAAATAATAAATAAAAGTATAATTTTAGTCGACTAATATCCATCTTAAACATCAAATCACCTCTGTGCAATATTATAGCATAAAAAAAGAGAGAGGGGTAGCAAACCGCTACACCCCCTTTTTTATCTCTTACACAGCCTGTATGTACTTCACAACAACACTGTCTTTCATTCCCCACAAGAGCAACACTAAGACTTCCCAAAAATCCTCAAGGTCTGCCATAGAGGGCATTGTTATACCTTTGTTTCTAACTACGAAAAGACAAACAAATACTGCTCTTTTTAGCGTATGAAGAAGTAATTACCTAAAGTAACCCTATATATAAGGGGATACCTAACTACTGTTTTTATAAACAATCATTAGAGGGTATTACCCTTTGGAATCTAAGGGTTTAGCTATGATAGTGGTGATTTCTGTCGGTAAATATTTTTGTATGTCATATCGTACTAAGTAGGAAGACTCTAGAAACCATTACGTCGTACAGAAACAGGGTATTCCAACTGTAATGTAACAGCAGAAGTCCTGCGAACCACCGAGGAGCTATTTTACCATTATCGTTCCCTCTATTTGTCTGTTTTATCTACGTTGTATGTATCCTACTACTTCAATCATAATATAGTATAAAGCCAAACCACTAACAATACCGTAATTATAGATTGCATAAAAAGTACAGGCATAGAAAATAAGTGATAAAATGCCATCTATAACAGGAGTTAAACGTCCATGTGCATAACTATTTAAACCAAAAATTACGGCGACAAACATACTACCAAGAACAAACACAATATCAAAAGTTGTAAAAGAAATACTGGATATACCACTTGTAAATACTAAATAAATATAATTCCCTATCCACCAAAGAAAGCAGATTAAACCCACCCATGATGCACCAATACCAAGAAAACCTAAGTAAGCGTTCATTTATATATCACCTCTAAGAAAACATTATAGCATAAAAACAACTAAATGTTTACACGAGGTTTATTTTTTTGTTCGTGATTATGGCGTGCAAAATAAGTGAATACAATCTATTTTCATTAATTAACCCCCTGTTCACCATCTTTTGTTATTATCAATAATAGGGCATTTGTGCTTTTCTCCACTTATCAAAATACTCTCTGTCGATAAGCCAAGTACGTCCAAATCGGAATGCCTTGAGTTCTCCTGAACGACACATATTATAAATCTTGTCTTTTTTAGTCTGTCGAAGTATTGTTGCTACTTCCGCAGCTGTATAATAATGGTTTGGTAAACTTTGTTTGTCTTCTTTTTTTGTTTTCACAGCTTAAACCCTCCTCGTTTTCTTATAATTATTCTCTTATGCAGTCTGTATATACTTTACAACAACGATGTATTTAATACCTAAGAGCAGCCTTAAGAATTCTATCTGTGTATCGGCGATAGTTTGTTTATCTGACACCAAAGGTTTCCTTCTTAACAACAACCGTTTCATAGGTTTCTTCAAGTTTTGTAGTTGTTATTTTTACATATTTATCTGTGCCAGTTAATTCTTTTTCATCTAATAATAACCTATTTTTTGAATTGTTTTCTTCAAGAACAAAAAAATAATATTCTTCATCAGATTCACTGTCAGGAACAAAATCAAAGAAGGTTGCTGGCATCTTAAAAATTCTAACAACATCCATAATTGGCATGCCTTTTTCAATTTTATTATAGTTATCTAAATTTAGTTGATAAGTGCCTTTGCCATTGACGATTTTTGAATATTCATTTTGATATTTATAGTCGTATTCTTCAAAAGTTTCTTTATCCAAACAATAAATTTCTAAATCAAAATCAGATGTTTTTCCGTCAAGGGTTCTTTGTATTTCTGCTGTATTCTCTAAGTCAATTAATAAACCTCGCATTGTTGGAAATAAAAAAATTCCAAAACACCAGCATAGTCGTAGATTTCTTGAATTGCTTTATCTTCAATATCGGGCATATTTTTTTGCAAAGTTATAATATACGGTTCATACTTATCTTTTATTAAAGGGAGTGTCATCTTATGAAATTCCTTTAATGTATTAGTTGTTTTTATATAACCTTCATATTCAGTTATAAAATCCGCATGGCTCTTTTTTAAAGGGATATAAAAATTGTTATGGATATAAATAACACGCTCTTTGGGAGACATTTTACTGTAGTCTAGTTCTGAATTTTGTTTGCTTTCAAAGAAAGTACTTGCGGATAGTATAATCAAGAAAATAATAATCAGAGTTTTTTTCATTTCCGTTCCACCATTCCCCTTTTATTGGTAGTATACCATAAGTATAACCCAAAAGAAAAAGCATAGGCAACTTCAAGTAAAACAGCCTGTTGTCGCCTATGCCGTATATTATTAGTAGTATTGTCTTACACAGCCTGTATAGACTTCACAGACCTCCTCACCTTAAGGATTCCCTAAAGTCCTCTGCATTGTTTTCCCTTCACTTTGTCTGTCTGCCTGTTCCTCTGCGGTTACGACTGTATCATAAAACTGGTGATGTATGCCGTCTATTGCTGCCATTTCTAAAGGCATTTCAGAAAGCTTATAGGGGTACTGCGGAACTGCTATACCGTGAATAGTCGCTACTGTCGGTCTGTTGTCGATATTGTTTGCTCTGTCGATTAAATACATAGTGTGGTTACCTTCTTTCGTGTTTAGTAGTATTGCCACCTTGTGTTATCCAATGGATTAAACTTGTCGTTCTGTTGCTTTAACTCTGTAATATTCATATCTAAGTATAGCCTTGTTGTAGTAATGTCCTCGTGTCCTAGAACCTTTTGCAAAGTGAATATGTCGCCACCGTTAAGAAGGTACAGCTTTGCAAATGTGTGTCGCCATGTATGAGCAGACACCCTTGTAGACCATGATTTTTTAGATAGCTTTAGTTGTTTGAAAATCATGTTTAAGCCACTTGTCGTTAACGCAGAACCCCTTCTAGATACCCATAGCGACCAGCAGGGTATAGACACATTCAAACTCTGTTGGTATTCCTTGCGTTTCTTTAGGTATGCTTGCAGGATTCGTTGCAAGGCAGGACTAATAGGGATAATACGTTCTTTGTCGCCTTTACCTATGACTTTAACAGCGTCATTGTTTGCTAAGATGTCCGACAATCGTAGTTGTAACAACTCGCTCTTTCTGATACCTGTCGAAAACAAAACAGCCATTATAGTATAATTCCTAAACCCTATGTAGCTACTTTTATCGAAACAATTAAGTATCTCCTGTATCTCTACCGCAGAAAAAGCATAGATAATCCGCTTGGAAACCTTAGGTGCTTTTAGTGTCGTGAAGAGATTGTTTTCAATAATACCTGTTGTGTACAAGTAGCTAAAGAAAAGCTTTAAGACGATATACCTTCCTCTGATGGTAACAGTGCTTAGGTGTCTGTCGATATTTGCAATGTAATCAGTAAGGGTATCCAATGTAACCTCATGGATAAAGTGAAGACCTTTAGTGTCCATGTCGACTAGAAAAGCTTTTAAGTGATACAGGTAGCTATCCAGTGTCTTAGGTCTTAAATTGTTGGCTTTACACTTTATCATAAATTTGTGTATTGCAAGCTTAATTTCAATATAAAATAACACCTCCTTAGAGTATCTGACTACTTTCTGTATGCTCCAATAGAGTACGAATAAAAATGTTAAGTGCTATAAGGGTATAAAAAAAGAGACACAGACGCTATGTCTATATCTCTAATGTGTATAATATTTAATTTGTATGCCAATAAGCTTTTCTGCCTGAAAACCCGCTATAACTGGTCGTAACGCTTGACCTAACAGGTAGTCTTTTTGTAACTCATGGTAGTGTCGAAGACGAGACACCCTGATTAAGAGTCAGGTGCTCTACCAACTGAGCTAATGGGCCGTCGTAATGTTGCTTATATAGAATACACGAAAATGGAAAGTTTGGCAAGAGTTTTTTCGCTGTTTTTCTAATTTTTCCTAAAACCGCAGGAAGCTGTTTTAAAAAAACGGTAAAATTGTGTATACATGTGGAAAGGATTGACGCTGACGTGTTAAAGAAGGTAAAATAAAAACAGTTAGCTTGTTGAACTAAATGAAGGCTTCCCCTAAAAATTTTTTGGAGGATTAAAACATGAAATATGATATCGCAATTATCGGCGGCGGTCCGGCGGGCCTGTCGGCGGCTATTACTGCCAGCAGTAAAGGACGGAAGGTAGTGGTGTTTGAGGCTCACGGTTTCAGTCCCCGTCTGCGCAGTGTCGAGCTTATCACAGATTATATGGGCTGTCCCGATATTTCCGGCAATGAGCTGATGGACAGGTTCATCGAGCATGCACGCCATATCGGTGCGGAGATTATCGAAGAAAAAATAGTTTCATTAAAAGAGAAAGCCGGTTATTTTGAACTGGGTACGCCTAACAGCCAGTATAATGCCGATACGGTAATTCTTGCTACGGGTATTTCCCGTTCCAGCCTGCTGCCGGGCGAAAAAGAATTTTTAGGCCGCGGCGTAAGCTACTGCGCCAAAGTCGACGGCGCTGAATACAAAGGTAAGCGCGTTGCTGCGATCGCCACTGTTCCTGATGCGATGGAAGAAATAGAATATCTGGCTGATATCTGCAGTGAAGTAATTTTTATTCCCCGTTTTCAGGGCTTCGTAGCTCCAAAACGCAAAAATGTAACGGTGGTCCTGGATCAGCCGACTGATATTACCGGTACCGACAGAGTAACCGGGCTGCATACCACTGGTGAATTTTTCAGTGTCCAGGCAGTCTTTATGTTCCGTGCTTCTGATCCGCTCAACAGCTTTTTGCCGGGTCTGCAGATGCGCGGCCGTTCTGTTCTTGTCGACGACCAGGCTGAAACAAGCATCGAAGGCGTTTTCGCCGGCGGCGACTGCACCGGTCAGCCCTGGCAGGTCAATCGTGCGGCTGGTCAGGCTCAGAAAGCCGCTATCAGCGCGATCAATTATCTGGCCAAACGTGACGGTTTGATTGAAACTTTTAAAGAATACAGCTGATTTTAAACTGAATAACAGTGATTTTACGGGCACGCCGATGTTCTTCGGCGTGTTCTCTTTCATATTATGGTAAATTGTGCTAAAATAAAGTTTACGAAGTAATTCAACATTTGGAGGAATGAATAATGTTAGATATGAAATTTGTTAGGGAAAATCCTGAATTGGTTATGGACGCTATGCGTAAGCGTAACGCCAATGTGAACCTTGACGAATTTTTGGAATTGGAAAAGAAACGCCGTGAATTGACCCTGCAGGTCGAGGCTCTTAAAAGCCAGCGCAACGCAGCTTCTCAGGAAATCGGCAAAATGAAAAAAGCCGGTGAGAATGCAGATGCGCAGATGGCCGAGGTCCGTGCCCTGGGTGATAAGATCGCGGAAGATGATAAAGAGCTGAAGGATATCGAAGCCAGATTAAAAGAAATTCTGATGACGATTCCGAATATGCCGGCAGCAGATACACCTGTTGGCAGCAGTGATGCCGATAATCCGGTAGTGCGTACCTGGCGCGAACCGGCTAAATTTGCTTTTGAGCCTCAGGCTCATTGGGATATCGGCGAAAAATTGAATATCCTCGATGTTGAACGTGCCGGCAAGGTTTCCGGCGCCCGCTTTACTTTTTATCGCGGACTCGGTTCCCGGCTGGAACGTTCCGTAATCAATTTCTTTCTGGATATCCATACCGGTGAAAACGGCTATACGGAATTTTTCCCGCCGTTCATCGTCAATAAAGACAGTATGCAGGGAACAGGCCAGCTTCCTAAATTTGCTGAAGATATGTTCAAACTGGAGGGGCTGGATTATTACCTGATCCCTACTGCCGAAGTTCCGATCACGAATCTGCACCGCGACGAAATTTTAAGCGGCGACGATCTGCCGCTGTATTATACTGCCTACAGCGCCTGCTTCCGCGCTGAAGCAGGCAGTGCCGGCCGCGATACCCGCGGTCTGATCCGTCAGCATCAGTTTAATAAAGTAGAACTGGTAAAATTCACCAAGCCGGAAGATTCCTGGGACGAATTGGAAAAACTGACGGCTAATGCCGAAAAGGTGCTGCAATTATTGGAACTGCCGTATCGTGTCGTGCGTCTTTGCACAGGTGATATTGGGTTCAGCTCTGCTGCAACTTATGATTTGGAAGTGTGGCTGCCGGCGGCTAACTGCTATCGTGAAATTTCTTCCTGCTCCAATTTCCTTGATTTCCAGGCTCGCCGCGCTAACATCCGTTTCCGCCGCGACACTAAATCCAAACCGGAATTCGTACATACCCTGAATGGTTCAGGTGTGGCGGTAGGACGTACTGTTGCCGCTATTCTCGAGAATTACCAGCAGGCAGACGGCAGCGTTATCGTGCCGAAAGTCCTGCGGCCTTATATGGGCTGCGACGTTATCGAAGCACCTAAAAAATAAGTAGTTTTTGCAAACCCCTGCTTTTAATAAGCGGGGGTTTTCCATATTTAGGTATTTTGTGTTGTCAAATCAGCATAGATTACTATATTTAGTAGTGACTTATTTAGTAAAAAAATATTAAAAATCCTAAAAAACCAGTAAAATTTTAGTAAAAACAGACATTAAGCGTGATTATCACGGTTTTGCCTGAAACTCCTCAAATTTTTTTCAATTTCTTTCATTTTCCTATTGTACTTTCAGTAATTTGTGGTAAAATCATATGAGTAAAATCAATGCTAAAGCAAGGGGAGAGTGGATATGAAGAAGGACATCTTTTTTCAACTTAGTCAAAATGCTGCAGAAAGGCTGGCAGAGCGCTTTGGAACGCCGCTGCTGGTACTTTCTTTAGAACAAATAGAAAAGAACTATCGCTTTTTGAAAAAGCACTTGCCGCGTGTGCAGCTTTACTATGCGATCAAGGCCAATCCGCATCAGCGGATCTTGGAACTGCTGCGTGACCTGGGTTCCTGCTTTGATGTTGCTTCTGACGGCGAGATCAGAACTCTGGCAGCAATGGGTATTGACGGCGAGCGTCTGATTTACGCCAATCCTATCAAAACCGGCGGCGGTCTGCAGGCCTGCTGTGACGTCGGTGTACATAAAATGACTTTTGACAGCGAAAGTGAAATCGTAAAAATGGCACAGGGCTGCCCCGGTGCTACGGTGCTTCTGCGTATCCGTATCGACAATTCTTCCGCACATGTAGATTTGAATAAAAAATTCGGCGTAGGCCGCGAACGCGCAGTAGAACTACTGCAGGCAGCACAGGCTGCCGGTCTTGACGCCGCCGGCGTTTGTTTCCATGTCGGCAGCCAGACGATGAGCGCCGATCCATATCTGAATGCGCTTGATCTGGCCCGCGAGATTTTTGAAGAAGCTGCCGCTGCAGGGATGCAGCTGCGGATCTTAGATATTGGCGGCGGATTTCCGATTCCCGAACCCAAGGTGCGTTTTAATTTAAAAGAAATGCTTAAACAGATCAACGCCCGTCTGGACGAAGATTTTCCCAATGTAGAGATCTGGGCGGAACCGGGACGTTTTATGTGCGGTACGGCTGTCAACCTTATTACCAGCGTCATCGGTGTTACTGAACGCGGCGGTCAGCCCTGGTATTTCCTTGATGATGGTTTATACGGAACTTTTTCCGGCGTTATTTTTGACCAGTGGGACTTTAAGCTGATCAGCTTTAAAGAAGGAGAAGAAGTGGAAGCCACTTTTGCCGGTCCCAGCTGTGATTCGCTGGATATCATGTTCCGCGGCAAACTGACTGTACGCCAGGAGGTAGGCGATCTGCTGCTGGTTCCTTCCTGCGGCGCTTATACTTCGGCTTCGGCGACGACCTTCAACGGTTTCAGTAAAGCCAATTTTATCGTTTGGGAAGATTTAAAAGACGAAATCGAGCCGCAGCCGCAGGCTGCTATGGTTGGCTGAACAACAGAATATCTTTGCTCCGGCTGTTTGCAGCCGGAGTATTTTTATTGCGGTGAGCAGGCGGTTGCAGCGGTAGTTTGACGAAGCGTTACAATTGCTTGTAACGCCTTGCTGCTTGTGATAAAATGTAAAGATAACATGGATAAGTGTTTGTATTTATCGTGGAGGCTTTCTTTTGCAGGCAGATCAGAAAAAAATGCCGCTTGTAGCGGCTATGCTCAAATATAAAAAAGAACAGGTCTATCCTTTCCACACGCCGGGACATAAAGGCGGCCGCGGAATGGAACCGCTTCTGGCTGGCGAGCTGGGAGCAGGCGCATTGCAGATGGACGTTTCGCTGATGGCGGAGCTGGATGACATCCATTGTCCTGAAGGCTGTATTGCCGCAGCGCAGACCCTGGCCGCACAGCTTTACGGCAGCGACCGCTGTTTTTTTGCTGTTAACGGTACGACGCAGGCCATTCAGGCAATGCTGATGACTGCTGTCAAACCGGGCGGTAAAGTTCTTATTCCCCGCAATGCTCACCGCAGTGTTGCCGGAGGGCTGCTTTTAGGTGATCTGGAACCGGTATACGTATTACCGCAGTTTGATGCGGTTTTTGGTATCAACACGCAGGTCACTGCCGGGCAGATCGAAGAAGCTCTGCAAAAAGATCCTTCTATTAAAGCAGTGTTTCTGACCAGCCCTAATTATTACGGTCAGGCTGCTGATATTAAAACGATTGCTCAAATAGCCCATAAATATGGTGCTGCACTATTGGTAGATGAAGCGCACGGCCCGCATCTTGGCTTCAGCGAATTATTGCCGCCTTCGTCTATGGAGTGCGGCGCGGATGCCTGCGCGCAAAGCACGCATAAAATTTTGGGTGCTATGACGCAATGCTCGATGCTGCATGTGCAGGGCCGGCGCCTTGATTTAAAGCGGGCTGCTGATGTTATGAGTCTGCTGACGACAACCAGCCCCAATTATCTGCTGATGGCGTCTCTGGACGCGGCGCGTTTCCAGCTGGCGACAGGCGGCAGGCAGATGGCGGCACAGGCTGTGGCTGCGGCAGACAGATTGCGGCGGCTTTTACAGACCTTCAAGGGGCTGAAGCTGCTGACGGCTGATTGTGCCGGCAGTAACGGTATTGCCGGGTTTGACAGCACCAAGGTGACGGTCAATGTAGCCGCCTGGGGTTATACAGGTATTGAAGCCGGGGAAAAACTGCGGCAGGCAGGTGTTGCCGTAGAACTGACAGATGCCGATAACGTGTTATTTTTAGTTACCTATAGCGACGGCGGCGCTGATTATGATGCCGTACTCGCTGTGATACAACAGGTTTTTACCGAACTGGAAAAAAACAAAAAAACGCCGCGCCGTTTGACGGTCAGCCCACAGCTTCCTGCACCGCAGCAGGTGATGTCTTTACGGCAGGCCTTCGACAGCGCGAAGACCAGCATACCTCTGTGCCGTGCGGCCGGAAAAATCTGTGCCGAGCAGGTAAGCTTTTATCCGCCCGGCATACCGGTACTTTTGCCGGGAGAGCTGATTACAGAAGCGATCATCGCTTACTGTGAAAATATGAAAAACTTGAACCTGCCGGTCAGCGGACCCGCTGACGGCAGCTTGAGGGAAATACGAGTGGTGTTTTGATGAACAAAGGGTATTTTATCACATTGGAAGGCCCCGACGGCAGCGGCAAAAGCACGCAGCTGGAGCTGATCGCAGAGTACCTGAGGCAGAACGGACGAGAAGTTGTCTGCACCCGTGAACCGGGAGGCAGCGAAGCTGCTGAACGCCTGCGTCAGCTGGTGCTTGACCCGCAGCTGGCCATAGACGCGCGTACAGAAACTTTGCTGTATCTGGCAGCACGTGCTGATCATTTAGATAAGGTCGTGCGTCCGGCGTTAGCGTCCGGAAAAATCGTGCTTTGTGACCGTTTCAGCGATTCGACACTGGTTTACCAGGGCTTTGTTCGCGGTCTGCCGCTGCAGGAGCTGCTGCAGCTGAACACTTTTGCAACGGGCGGGCTGGAACCAGATTTGACGCTGCTGCTGGACGGAGATCCTCTGCTGCTTGCAGGCCGCAGGTCGCAGCGCGGTGTGACCGACCGTTTTGAAAACGAAGGACTTGCTTTTCAGCTCAAGGTAAGACAGGGATTTGTCGAACTCAGTAAGGCCTATCCACAGCGGATCAGGGTCATTGATGCTTTGCAGGAACAGGAAAGCGTACGCGGCTGTCTGATCAGCGAGTTGGAGGCTTTACTTAAAGGGTAAGCGAGGAAAGGATGCCTATGTGGGACGATATTCTGGGACATGAACAGAATAAGGAATTTTTAGCCAGGCTGCTGCAGCCGGGTAACAGGCCGCATGCACTGCTTTTTTACGGCCCGGAAGGTATTGGTAAAAAGCAGCTGGCCTTGCGTTTTGCTAAAACATTCCTGTGCCAGAAGCCGGACGAACATCCCTGCGGCAGGTGCGAATCCTGCCGTCTGATCAATCTGGCAGAGCACAGCTTTGCCCATCCTGATTTTATTCTGGTGGAGCAGGAAGCTCCCGGGAAAGACCTGAAAATAGAACAGATCAAGGAAATGAGCAGGCAGGCCGCCTTTGCGCCTGCGCTTTCAAGCCATAAGGTATGCGTCATCGACGCTGCTGACAGGATGACGGTAGAAGCGGCGAACAGCCTTTTAAAGCTGCTCGAAGAGCCGCCGCCAAACTGGATGTTTATTCTGGTTGCGTCGCGGCTGGAACGCCTGTTGCCGACGATCCTTTCGCGGGTCATTCAATTACGCTTTGACCAGATACCCCTGGCACTGACACAGGAGGCTTTGAACAGGCTCGGGCTGGAACGCCCGGAACTGCTGGCCCGCCTGGCAGGCGGTTCGCTTGGCGCTGCTGTCAATTTGGCTGCTGCAGATGCCGTCAGCTACCGCGATCAGGCTTTGGAATTTCTGGAAGCCCTGCCGCTGGCGCAGCCCATGCGGTATGTAGCTTCGCAGCCATGGCTCGAAAGCTATGACAAACATGGCGGTTTATTATTTACGGAAATGCTGCTGTTTTTAGCCCGGGACGTTTTGCTTTGGCAAAACGGACTAGAGGAACAGATTTATAACTGTGACTGCACAGATAGATTACGGCGTTTGGCCGCCTCATGGCCCGCTTCGCATTTGAAGCAGGCGGCGGACATCGCCCAGCAAGCATATCAGGCCATCGAAAGCAATGCCGGCGCCAAGCTGGTTTTGGAAACGGTGGTACTTAAAACAGACATACTTCGGAAGGAGGAGAGATAGTGCCAACAGTTGTAGGTATAAGATTCAAAAAAGCAGGTAAAATATATTATTTTGATCCCGCACTCAGCAGCGTAGCCCAGGGGGATCATGCCATTGTCGAAACTGCCCGCGGGGTAGAATACGGCGAAGTAGTAGTAGGGCCGCGCGAGGTCAGCGACAGTGAGGTGGTTTCGCCTTTGAAACCGGTGCTGCGCAAAGCTACTGATGAAGATGCCCAGAAAGTCGAAGAAAATATCGTACGCGAGAAAGAAGCTTTCAATATCTGCCTGCGTAAGATCACTAATCACGATCTGCCGATGCGTCTGATCGATGTGGAATTTACTTTTGACGTCAATAAAATCATATTTTATTTCACAGCCGAAGGGCGTATAGATTTCCGCGAGCTGGTCAAAGACCTGGCCGCTGTGTTTCGTACCCGGATCGAGCTGCGCCAGATCGGCGTGCGCGATGAAGCAAAAATGCTGGGTGGGATCGGCAGTTGCGGCAGGCCGTTGTGCTGCTCTACTTTTTTAGGTGACTTTGAACCGGTATCGATCAGAATGGCTAAAGATCAGAATCTGTCGCTGAATCCGGCGAAGATTTCGGGTATCTGCGGTCGTCTGATGTGCTGCCTGAAATATGAAAACCATATGTACTGCTGCAAAGAAGGCGGCTGTAAACGTAACTGCGGCAACGACCGTGTCGAGATCCCCAAATTGGGCTCGCTGGTAGTAACGCCGCTGGGAGAAGGCAAAGTAACAGGCATCAACCGCGCTATGCGTACGGCTTCCGTGCAGCTGACGCCCGATAACGTTATCCAGGTAGAATGGGACGAGATCGTTGATGCTTCCAAGGCCGATCCGATCTGAAATGAGTAAAGCTACAGAACGCTGCGATTCCCTGCCCGGCTGTAATTATGCGATCTGGCAGGACTCGGAAGAATTTTGTTTTACGACGGATGCTGTTTTTCTGGCAGCTTTCCCGCATTTGGTCAGGCAGGCCCGTGTTTTGGAACTTGGCGCCGGTACAGGGGCCATCAGCCTGCTGCTGGCAGCACGCGGTGCGGCTCAAGTAGTAGGCGTTGACTGTAATCCTCATGTAGTAGAGCTGATGCGCCGCAGCATTGCGGCTAACGGGCTGGAGGAATGTGTCAGTGCCGAGCTGGCCGATCTGCGGGAGCTGAAAGCGCTTTATCGTTCGGAAAGTTTCGATCTGATCGCAGCTAATCCGCCCTACCGTAACAGCGGTAAGGTTCGCCGGGTAGCGACTGCGGCTTGCCATGAACTGACGGCAACGCTGGAGGATTTCTTCCGCGCCGCCGCCTATCTGGTCAAATATCGAGGGCGTTTTGCCATTGTGCAGCTGCCCGAACGGTTTACGGAATGTATGGAACTGGCGCTTAAATATGGTCTGCAGCCGAAAAAACTGCAATGGGTACATGCCTTTGCGGATAAGCCCGCCTGGATCTTTCTCATGGAAATGGTCAAAGGCGGCAGTTACGGACTGGAGGTTTTGCCGCCGCTTATTATGTATAATGAGGACGGCAGCCACAGCAAACAGACTTTGGAGTATTACGGTATGGCGGAGGAGGCAGAATAATGGCAGGAATTTTATATTTGTGCGCGACGCCGATCGGCAATCTGGAAGATATGACGCCCAGGGCGCAGAGAATGCTGGCCGAGGCGGATATTATCGCTGCCGAAGATACCCGTCATACACTGCAGTTATTGAACCGTTTCAATATCAAGGGACGGCTGGTACGCTATGATGAGCACAGCAAAGAACGGCAGGGAGCTTATCTGCTGGACGAACTGCTGTCCGGAAAAAATATCGCTTTAGTCAGTGACGCCGGGTTTCCCGGTATCGCTGATCCGGGCGAACAACTGGCCAGACTGGCAATCGATGCCGGCGTGCAGGTAGTGCCTGTACCTGGTGCCAACGCCGCGTTATGCGCGCTCATTGCTTCAGGTCTGCCTGCCTCACCGTTTTTTTTCGGCGGATTTCTGCCCAAGAGCAAAAAAAACAGGCGGCAGCAGCTGGAAGAATGGCAGTATCTGCCGGCTACGATTATTTTGTACGAAGCGCCGCACAGGATCGAACAGGTGCTGCGGGAAGTGCTGGAGGTCTGGGGGGACAGACAGCTGGCAGCAGCGCGTGAGCTGACCAAGCTGCATGAGGAGTTTTTCCGGGGCACGGTCAGTCAGTGCCTGACCTGGCTGCATGAAAATAAGCCCCGCGGTGAATTCTGCCTGGTCATCGCCAGAGGCCTGGAACAGCCGCAGCCTGCGCAGGAAGCAAAGGATCCGCTGGCGCAGGTACAGGAACTGCTGGCTCGCGGCGTCGATAAAAAAACGGCGCTGGCGCAGGTTGCTAAAGCAAATAAGATTCCCAAACGGGAATTATATAATAAATTAATTTCAGAAGAAGAAGGGATCAACATATGACAAAACCAACGTTTTATATCACCACCCCGATCTATTATCCCAGCGATAAACTGCATATCGGTCATGCTTACTGTACGACTATCGCCGATACCGTGGCCCGTTATCATCGTGCCAAGGGCGAAGACGTCTTTTTTCTGACCGGCAGTGACGAGCATGGTCTGAAGATTCAGCGTAAAGCTACGGAGATGGGTGTTACCCCGATACAATATGTTGACGAGATCATCGCAAATTTCAAACTTTTATGGCAGCGCCTCAATATCACCAATAACGATTTTATTCGTACCAGCGAAGAACGCCATCATAAGGTTGTGCAAAGTATTTTGCAGAAAATCTTTGAACAGGGCGATATTTATAAAAAGAATTATGAAGGCTGGTACTGTGTACCCTGCGAATCCTACTGGCTGGAGCGTCAGCTGGTCGACGGCAAATGCCCCGACTGCGGCCGTCCGGTAGAGCGTATGGAAGAAGAAAGCTATTTCTTTAAGCTTTCCAAATATCAGGACCGTCTGCTGGAATATATCGAAACTCATCCCGACTTCATTCAGCCTGTGGCACGCCGCAACGAGATGATCAACTTCATCAAACAGGGACTGGAAGATCTGAGCATCACCCGCACCACCTTCGACTGGGGCATCCCTGTGCCTTTTGACAACAAACACGTTGTCTATGTCTGGTTTGACGCGCTGCTCAACTACTTTACCGGTATCGGTTACGGCAGTGATCCGGAAAAATTCAATAAATACTGGCCTGCTAACATGCATCTGGTCGGCAAGGAAATTGTGCGTTTCCATACTATCATCTGGCCGATCATGCTGATGGCTATGGGTGAAGAACTGCCGAAACAGGTTTACGGACATGGCTGGCTGGTAGTTGAAGGCGACAAAATGTCCAAATCCAAGGGCAATGTCATTGATCCTCTGGCGCTGATCGACGAATTTGGCGCCGATGCTATCCGTTATTTCCTGCTGCGCGAGATCAACCTCGGCAGTGACGGCAATTTTTCGCGCGACGCGCTGATCACCCGCATCAACGCTGATCTGGCCAATGACCTTGGCAACCTGCTGCACCGTACGGTCAGCATGATCGAAAAATATCACGGCGGCGTGATCCATAAAACCGCCTGCAGTGATCCTCTTGATGACGAGCTGATCGCCCTGGTCAATGAAACTGTTGCAAAATATCAGGACGCTATGGATCATATGGAAATCAACACGGCGATCAAAGCTCTGTGGGCGCTTATCAGCCGTGCCAATAAATACATTGATGAAACAGGCCCCTGGCTGCTGGCAAAAGATCCCGCCAAAGCAGCGCGTCTGAAAACAGTTATGTATAATCTGGCAGAGGTATTGCGCATCGTCGCTATCCTTACAAGTCCTTATATTCCTTCTACCAGTCCCAAGATCTATACCCAGCTGGGCCTCACTGCTCCCGAGCAGTTCCTGCTGGCCGATACCGCCTGGGGCGGGCTGCCTGACGGCACCAAAGTGCAGAAGGGTGAGCCGCTGTATCCGCGTATCGAGATCACTGAAAGCGGAGAAACTGTTATCGCCGCTACCAAAAAGGCTGCTCCGGCCGCTAAACAAGCAGTTAAGGCCGAAGTAAAAGCTGAGGCCAAACCGGAAAGCAAAGCCGCGGCAACAGAAGAAATAACTATCGATGATTTTATGAAGATAGATCTGCGCGTAGCTACCATTACCGCAGCAGAGCGCGTACCTAAAACCGATAAGCTGATGAAGCTTGAGGTCAGGGTCGGCGAAGAAGAACGTACCATCGTTTCCGGGATCGCGCAGCATTATACTGCCGAAGAGCTGATCGGCCGCAATGTTATCGTGATCGCCAACCTGAAAGCTGCAAAACTGCGTGGGATCGAATCCCGCGGGATGCTGCTGGCCGCCTCTGACGGAGAAGGTAAGCTGGTGCTGGCTGATGCCCCCGATATCGCTTCCGGGAGCAAGGTGAAATAAGATGTCACGTACAGGACTATTCGATTCCCATGCCCATATGGACTCGTACTATTTTACCGATGACCGCGACGCGCTGCTTACACAGCTGCAGGAAGAACTGGACGGGATCATCAATCCCGGCTGTGATGAGATCACGTCGGGTTTCGCTGTAAGTTTAGCTGAAAAATATGATTTTATGTATGCCGCTGTGGGCTGGCATCCTGAAGACCTTGAGGGTATTTTGGATAACAGCTATCTTGACGAGCTGGCAGCCTGGGCCGTCCACCCCAAGGTAGTAGCCATCGGCGAGATCGGCCTCGACTATTACTGGAAGGGCAACGAGCCGAAGGACGTGCAGAAGCGCCGTCTTTTAGAACAGCTCGATCTGGCCAAACAGTTCGACCTGCCGGTGATCATTCACGACCGCGATGCGCACGGCGATATCCTGGAGATCTTCCAAAAAGAAGTCACAGGTGTGCGGGCAGTGTTCCACTGCTATTCCGGCTCACTGGAAATGGCGAAGGAACTGCTTAAGCGAGGATTTTATCTTGGTTTTGGCGGCACCTCTACTTATAAAAATGCCGCAAAAGTGCGCGAGGTCCTGCAGTATGTGCCGGATGACCTGCTGCTGTTTGAAACAGATTCACCTTATCTGACGCCGGTGCCTTATCGCGGCAAGCGTAATCAGCCGGGTTATACCGAGCTGGTAGCACGCAATGCGGCTGAAGTGCGCGGCACGACCTTTGAAGCGCTGGCAGCGCAGACTACTAAAAATGTCAAAACTCTTTTTAATAAAATAAAATAAAATACAAACTGCCTGTTTGTTTTTCGCAAACAGGCAGTTTGTATTTTAAGGCTGTTATTTTCCAGAAGTCAAAACAAGTATCTGTGTCCACAGTAGTTTTTACGTTTTTGTTTTTTGTGCAAAAGCTTATGTGTGTTTAAGGGCGACAGTTTGACAGAAAATTTTTCTTTATGGTAAAATTATACGTCTTTAAAAGGAGGTACAATTTATGCCTAATAGAAAATCATTATATAGAGCAATGGAAATTTTGCCGCTGCTGTTAGTGGTAGTTTTAGTTTTCAGCGCTATTTGTCTGGCCAACAGCAAAGAAATAGTTTTGCGTTACGACGGGCAGGAAAAAGTAGTGACCACTATTCTTGAAGATCCCCGTTCTATTTTGGAAGAGTCCGGCGTCAAGGTCGGCAAAGAAGACCGGATACTGATCTCTCCGGCAAATGCCGAAAAAAAGACCAGGGAAGTTATTGAGCTGAAACGCGCTCTGCCTGTAACGATCGAAAAATATGGCGTCAGCAAAAAATTCTATACCGGTAAAGCAACTGTCGGCGAGGCGCTGGATGCCCTGGCGATCAATTATGAAGGCAAAACAGTCTATCCCGCTGTTGATACGCCGATCACTTCCGACCTGGAGATCCATATTTTAGGGCGGTTTGATGAGCTGCATGAAGAAGAGCAGCCGATCGAAGCACCTGTAGAGTTTGTGGATAATCTGGAAAAGCCTTATGGTGAGAATAAAGTGCTGGAACCGGGAGTGCCCGGCAAGATGAAGGTAACCAGTAAAACTACGCTCAAAGACGGATTGTTCCAAACTCATATCATCAGCAAGACAGTGCTGGAAGAGCCTAGACGTGAGCTGGTAGAGCGCGGCATGGCCCGTTCTATCGAAACTTCGCGCGGGCGGATGCGTTATAATAAAGTTATGACCATGGAAATCACCGCCTATACTTTGGGTGAGGGCAGCGGTACCGGACGAACTTCGATAGGACTGGTGCCTTACGAAGGTATCGTGGCCGTTGACCCGCGGGTTATCCCGTATTATACTAAACTGTATATCCCCGGTTATGGCATTGCCATGGCCGGCGATACCGGCGGCGCTATCCGCGGCAATCGGCTGGACGTGTTTATGCACGACTGGCACAGAGCCATTCAATGGGGACGCCGTACCTTAGACGTATATATCTTAGAGTAACGGAGGCGCGGACTTGCTGAAAGAAGTTCTCGTAGTAGAAGGAAAAATGGATACAGTGGCGATCAAACGCGCCCTGGAAGCCGATACCATCGAAACAGGCGGTTTTACCTTAGCGCCATATACCCTGCGGCAGATCGAAGCCGCATATAAAAAGCGGGGCATCATTATCCTAACTGACCCGGACGGTGCCGGCGAACGTATCCGCCGCTTTCTGACGCAGCGCTTTCCCGAAGCGGGGCAGGCTTTTGTACCTAAAGCGGACGCTACGGCGCACAATGATGTGGGCATCGAGCAGGCTCAGCCTGAGGCGATCCTGGCAGCGCTGAGTAAGGTGCGCCACCATGAATATAAGCCTGACAGCGAATTTAACAGCCAAGACCTGTGGCAGAACGATCTGGCCGGAACAGACAGTGCGGCGTATCGCCGTGATAAAATGGGCGCTTTGCTGGGCATCGGCTACGGCAACGCCAAAAGGTTTTTAGAGCGGCTCAACAGCTATGGGGTCACCCGCAGCGAATTTGACGAGGCGCTTGCGCAGTTAGGAGAACAGCATGGATAAACCGATCATTGCCAGACGCGAAGTCACCAATCATATATTGCACACCTTTAAATTAAAAGCGGATAAAAGACTGGGACAGAACTTCCTGATCGACGAAGAAGTCGTACGCAGGATCGTTGCTGCTGCAGAACTGTCTGAGGACGACACGGTTTTAGAGGTCGGTCCCGGTATAGGCACTTTGACGCAGGGACTGGCGCAGAGCGGCGCCAGGGTCGTAGCAGTCGAGCTGGATAAAAGACTGCTGCCGGTGTTGGCAAAAACACTGGAAGGCTACGATAATGTGCGTATAGAAAACGGTGATATCCTGGAAGTCGATATCAAAAATATTGTTGGCGCGCCGACCTTTAAGGTGGCGGCTAACCTGCCTTATTATATTACCACGCCGATCATTTTCAATCTGCTGGAACAGCGCCTGCCTATGGAACGGCTGGTTGCCATGGTGCAGAAGGAAGTAGCTGAGCGGATGGTCGCGAAGCCCGGCGGCAAAGATTACGGCGCTTTGTCAGTTTCGATCCAATATTATACCGAGCCGGAGATAGCCTTTATCGTACCACCGGAATCTTTTATCCCGGCGCCTAATGTCGATAGTGCCGTCATTGTCTGCAAACGCCGTACCGTACCTCCGGTCGAGGTCTGTGATGAAAAACTGTTCTTCAAAGTCGTAAAGGCGGCTTTTTCCGTACGCCGTAAAATGCTCAGTAACGCTCTCAAAAATATGGGCATCAGCAGCGTACAGGCTGCGGCATGGTTGGAACGTGCCGGTATCGACCCCAAGCGCCGGGGCGAAACGCTGTCGCTGGCAGATTTTGCCAGCCTGACCAACTGCTTTAAAGAGGTGCTGGCAGAAACAGAGCAGTAAAAATAATCAAAGGAAAAATGCCTATGAAAAAGATCGCTGTTTTAAGATGTCTGCGTACCAGTAATAACTGTACCGGCAGCGGCTGTCTTAAAGCATTCAATAATAAAACTAACGCTTTTGCCGTTTATGAGGCAGAGGAAACAGAACTGGCCGCTTTTTTGAACTGCAGCGGCTGCGGTGATGTACAGATGCCCAATAACGAGGAAGGTCTGCGCAAAAAGCTGGACCGCCTTGTTACTATCGGCGTTGAAGCCGTGCATTTGAGCGGCTGTACCAAAAAGAAGGACGCACAGGGAGAAAAACATGAATGCCCGGTGATCACCAAAACTGCCGAATACCTGGAGCAGCAGGGTATTACTGTTGTCAGAGGCACACATCACTAAAAATAAAAAGCTAAAAAGCATCGACAAATTTTGTCGATGCTTTTTTATTTTTATCTATGAAATTACGGCGATTAGTTGAGCCGGTCAGCCGTCCTGCTTCAGCAGCAGCCGCAGCCGCAGCTTATCCAGCCCTTTGAGCCGGTGCTTGGTGACGTTGCGTACACTGCAGCCCAGCAGGCGGGCTGCTTCTTTGGGTTTCTGCTCGCGCAAAAACAACAGCTCGATAACCTGCTGCTGTTCGGCAGTCAGCCGTTTTAAAGCCTGCCGTACTTCCAGTGACAGCAGCAGTTGGGCAATATCGTCCGGCAGCCCCTGCTGTAACCCGGCCTCATCCAGAAGGGCGGTGCCTTCCTCGCTGTCAGTATTGACGGCGATCTCGTTTTCCCAGATCCGGCCCTGCTTCTGCATGGCGTCGAACAAAGCGAAATGTACTCTGCAGCGCGCGTAACCGGGCCAGTTTACATAATCAGTACCGCTGTATTTGAGTACCAGCTCGATAAAAGCCAGCACAGCGATGCCTTCCGCATCTTTCCCCAGTGAATTATAAAACATCTCGCGCCGTGCTTCGCTGCTGAGCAGGGGCTTAAAATCACTGCACAGCTTCAGTAAAGCACCGTTGTCGCCTGCCTGCGCCGCAGTTATCAAAAGCTGCAGTGCCTGGGCAGCCGCGCTGCTTGTATTAGTATCTGTCAAAATAGCTATTTATATCAGTTCTTCCCATAATTTTATGACGGCGGGCCGTACTGTAAAGCGTTATGCATAACAGGGCTCAGTATGCGCCTTTGTATTTGTTTTGTAAACAACCTTTGGGGTAGGCTATAAGAAATACAACCCATAGGGTTATTTTGCTTTGCTGCTTTTGCGGTTAAAATTTTTCACAGTCAAAACTTTTAGCTGAGGTGCAAAATGAGCAAGCATACTTATAATAACATCGGCCGCAAATTATACCAGCTGCGGCTGGAGCTGGGGCTGACCCAAAACGACGTGGCCGAACGCTGTAATATGTCGGTCAATTATTACGGCCGTATCGAACGGGAGGAATGCAACTGCAGCGTTAATCTGCTGGATAAGATATTGCAGGTGCTGGGAAAGGAAATAGATTTTAAGTAAAGTCTTGTAGGAAGAAACTGCTGTTAGATTAAAAGATAAAAAATAATCGCTCTCAGCGAAAGTTGAGAGCGATTATTTTTTGCCGGGCTCTATGGGAATAGAGTCAGGCTTTTTGTTGTTGTAGATCAGGTGCTGGCAAGTGAGATTGTAAATATTGCCGCACAGGTACGATGAAAATATAAGTACGAGCAAAAAGCATACTTAAATATAAAAGAAAACGTGCTTATGTCTTGCGGGGGGGGGTACAACCGTGGTACAATAATTATAAAATATTAGGGAAGTTTTTTATGTATTGGAAATATACAAAAATGAGTAAGAAAATATTGAATAATTAAGATATAAATATAGTTTATAAGAATAAAAAATCGGCAAAATTGTGGCTTCGTACTTTTAGTGACAAATAGTTGCTGGCAAGTGAGATTGTAAATATTGATGCACAGGTACGATGAAAATATAAGTAAGAGCAAAAACGTTACCGAAATATAATTTTAGAAGCTGTTATGTCTTGTGGGGGGGTACAAGTGTGGTATAATCTAAAGTTAATAAAACAAAT
>ERZ831601.406-NODE-406-length-46529-cov-6.377286_pt1 | contig 46529 bp, 26 predicted proteins | sample MGYA00519578_ERZ831601 | MGnify/ENA primary metagenome ERZ831601 (study PRJEB31850, sample SAMEA3708717) | human gut metagenome | biome: human gut; feature: human-associated habitat; material: faeces | place: China | collected 2014 ... | reverse complement strand
CCGGAGTAACAGCCTGGCTTGACGCCGGTGTCGTAGTCATTCAAGCCCGAGAAGGGATCACCGAGCGCGAGTTCGGGAGGTTCCGACGGCGGGGGATTCCGTCCCTTACCGTACAAGGGTTGCGTCAGCAAGGATTTCGTGGTCGGAGTGACGGCAAATCGGGGGCGACCCCGAGGCGAAAAGCCTCGACTGTATCGAAACCCTCCCACTTCAGTGGCGAGGTTGTTTAGCAGGAGGAAGGAAACAAGGTTTTTTGCCTTGGTGAGGGCAAGGGGCAGGGCCGAGGGAGAACAGGCATTCGTTTTTCGCAGAGACGGAACAATCCAATGTCCCAAAAAGCGGCGAGGGCCGATCTTGCGACCGACCCTCTTTCTGCTGGTTACTGTTTCCTGTTTAACAGTTCAACATCAAAACCGCCGAGATAATGAGCCGTACTATTGCCGAAACGTCCGAGAGCGAGAACCAAATATGCAGTTCCACTCCCTCGCGCCCAGCCTTCGCCTGTGCTATTATCTCTACGGAGTTTGGCGAGTTGTTTGGAGTACTCATCGCCCTACCTCCCATAAAAGCGCAAAAGGCCCATTCCGCTGCTATCGGTTTGGGCTTTTTTGCTATTCGACAGGGGCGAGATTGCCCGCTGCCATGACGACTAGCGCCGTCAATTCTTGAACCCGCATCCGAAAACAACTGGGAGGAGGGGAGAGGAAACAACTGCTTCTCTCCATGCCCAAAATTTTACCGCAGCCTCCCTTCGGCGTCAAAAACATTTCCACGCTCTTCGCCTCTAGCAGAGGAGGATTGGGTGATTTTGCACATGTGCAATCTTTGTCCATAACGGACAATCAAGACCCCGTTTCGGACCTTCCTCGTCTTTCGCGGACGAGGTGATGCCGGCTCGTCCATGCCGGACAATTGACCGTTCCCTGGATTGGAAAACCGCTGATTGCAGAAAAAAAGCGGCCGCTTGAAAAGCAGCCGCCGAAGTGCACATTCCTCGTATAACGAGGAGCTCCCCTCAAAACCTTTTTTGGAGATTGCTGATGGCTGTTCCCATCAACAAAGCGATCATACCGAGTAGAGCTGGGGCTACATGGGGTTCAATCGCATAAGGCACAAAAAACCAAATAAGGATCCCGCACATTCCAAAGACAGACCCGAGATAGCCGATGCGCTGCTTCAGGGGTGAAGCCAAGCCGAAGTTTTCGAGTTTGATGCGCCGTTGCAGCATTCCGTCCCAGATGGACACGACAAGAAGGGGCAGAAGGAGGGGCAACCAAATGCACATGAGGGCAATTCGCTTGAAAACCCAATAGATCATGTCGAACATCCCGACAATACGCTCCTCGACGATGGGAAAGAGCCAATCCCCCATCGTCTCTATGCCTCTGGAGGCATTACGCTCCTCCTGTGTCGGCACGAAGTGGTGAAGCGTCTTCTCCTCAAGATCGTTCGCGACTATGTAGCGGTCGTACCAGATGTCCGCCTGGTTTGTAATCGCCATCGCCGTCTCCGTGCCAAAGCTTCGTTCAAGCATCTCACCCTCTGCCTGGGTGTTCTTGCGAGCAAATTCGCTGTCCGTCATCGTGAGCCAGAACATGCACAAAACAAACGTCACGATGATCGTCACGAGTGACAGTTTTTCGTCAGACAACGCCATACATCACCTCGCCAACTGCATCAGTTCAGGCTCGAAGCCGATGACACTTACAATCAGATTGTTTCTGTAAATCGTCATCTGCATGGCGCATGGGATGAGAAGCATAAAGGCTCGATAGAGGAGCACTTGCTCCTCGCGAAGTCCCACGTAGTTGCGCTGAGGTTGACAGTCCTTGAGAAATTCTGCAACTTGCGGCACCTTGATTATTTGGTCAAGCACTTCACGCACGAAGAACTTGATCTTTAGAGGTTCAGTGCATAGGTTGTAGCCCTGTGAAAAGCGGGCAAGCATGAAGTATTGTTCCGCAATGCGATCCAACAGGACGCGAAGTTCTTCCCGACCGAGTCCCAAATAGACGTAGAGATTCGCGATCATCTCGAAGACATCCTTGCTCTCGAAGATGCTGAACTCAATGAGCCTCAGATTTTCGCCTTCACTCTTCTTGTTCACCAGGGGCCGGAGAAGTTCGGCACCTTGAGCTTCGCAGGACTTGACAATGGCTTGATGACACTTACGCATAGTTGTTATGTCTCCTGAGGGGGATGGCCTTAGTTTTGTTCGTTCGCTCTCACCAAGAGCGGAATGCGTCCTTTGAGAACGGTGCCGCCCGAGAGAATGGCGATGTATTCAAGACTCGGCAGACAGCCGAAGAGCTGCGGCGGGAAGAGGGGCACCTCTTCGACCGCAAGCCGCTCAGATAGCGAGCCGCTGTGTTCGTGGGGACTGTCCGCACTGATCGAGCTGTTCTGGCTGTGTTCGACGTGGTGCACACGCGTCGTAGGCATCTTCTCAGTGAGAAATTCCTGCGTTTCGGGTTCAATTGTGCGCAGTGCAATGACGTTGTTGAGGTTGCCGAGAAGCTGAGACGCCTTGTCTTTGGAACCCAAGCGTGCCGCAAAGTCGGCAATGAGCTGGGTTGCTACAAAGACCTTGAAGCCCGCGCCGCGACCTTTGTTGAGGAGCTGAATCAGAGGTTCATTGACAACCTCTGAAGTTTCGTCAACAAAGATCGAAATGGGAACCTTCTTCGTCTCGAAGTTGTAGCGATTGCCGGCCACACTGGTGAGGTCAGACAAAATGATTGAACCGAGAGCGCTTCCCACCACCGAATTGGCAAGGGAGTTGAGACCGATGTAGACCACCTTCTTCTTTTCGAGAAACCACCGCATGTCGCGGAAAGGCTTTGCGTTCGAGAGGTCCGCCAGATTGCGCACGGTGGTTTCCGGAGGCGAGAGCATGTCGCCAAGCTTTCCCGACGTGAGCATGGAGAGAATCGGGATGAGGGAGGCGATCATCTTGCCGAAGTGCGCCTTGTCGTGCTCGCACAGCGAGATGAGGCCTTCAATTGCGGGGTGGGGATAGTCGGCCTGCAGGTAGATCTTGTAAACCATGCAGTAGCCCTTCGTCGGCGTCCAGAAGCGGTCGACGGGCTTGCCTTCCTCGTTGAGAGGATTGGTGGCATCGAAATAGTCCCTGAAGGTCTGCTCACCGAGTTTTTCAATGCCGTACTTCGTGACGCACTGCTCCAGCAGATCGTCGCCCCCCATCTGCAGCGACTGCAAAATGGAGCGCAGCGTCGGGCGCTTTTCGAGGAAGTAGAGCGCCTGGCAGATCTGGTTCATGGCGAGCCAACCGAACTGCTTGAAGGATTCGGAGGATCCGCCGCCCGCCAGGAGCGCTGAAATGCGGCTCGGAATGTCCGAAATGTCGGAGAAGTTTGCCAACGGATTGATGGGCGTCGACTCTTCAGGAAAAGCAGGATGGAACATTTCAAAATCGCCGATGCGGCCCACTTCCTCACACGCTGCGCGCGCGTTGTCACGCATCTCCGCGTCACCCTTCGGGTCAATGATGATGACGCACTCGCCCTTGGCGATGGCCTGCGAGATGAGGAGGTCAAAGCAGCGGGTCTTGCCGGCGCCTGTCGTACCCACAATCAGCGTATGCCCCGCAACGTGGTCAATGGGCTGATAGAGATCCGTCTCGACGGCCTCCACACCATGAATCCACTTCTGTCCCATGTCCGCGATGGAATATTCGCCAACCGACCCACTCTTGAGGAAAACGTCTTTCGAGGAATCCACGACTTCGCGTCCCCAGTGAACAACGTCGTCGACAGGTGTCTCCTTGCTCTGTTTGGCGACACTGCTCCAATCCTTGTCCATCATTGCGTAAAGGCGTTGGGTATGGGTGTGCGTCCAGACAAAGCCACGACCGAGCCAGAACTCTTTCATGTGCTGGGGACTGACGGCCTTTGCTTTGAGTTCGGGTACGGTCATGATGGTCAAGTCACGTCCTGAAAGCTTGCTTTGAAGACGTTCGAGTTTGACGGCTCCCGGCATGCGGTAGGCAGCCATCGCAAGCGAAAGACCCGCAATGACATAGCTCGGCATCGAGGGCATGTTCCCGAAGAATCCGTAGATGCCGTAGCCGACGGCTGTGCTCGCCCAGCCGAGCGCGCAATATTTTTCATAATTACGCCGCCAAGGCTGTTCGAAGGCGACGGGATCAGATTTGATGGGCATTAAATCGTTATTTATGTTTGAGAATGATGAGCACGCGGTCTTGCTGATCTTCAAAAGCGATTTTCCAATCGCCCGGCTGAAAACCGATTGCTAGAGCCCTTACTTTCTCAGGTGCCAGTCCCAGCGCCGCAGCTCTAGCGAAGGTGCCGGCAGCGTCGGCCCGACGTTCGGTTTCGGTAACGCTCAGGAGCCCCGTTGGAAAGAGGGGGCTGACGCCTGCCAGCATGCCGTCCACGATCTCTTCTCTAAGGCGCTTGGCGGGCGGCATGCCTTCCACTTTTCTTTCTACGGACGGCGCTTGGTTTTCGCAGGTTTTGTCAACATGATTTTTTTCAATGGCCGCCGTCGGTGCCATTGTTTTGTTTGTGTCGACAACCTTGACTTCTCCGTTGGTGAGGACGCCAACCAAGCTCTGCTCCGAACGGGCGATGAGGGTTTCCTTTCGCCTTTGGTTTTTAATGGCCTCTTCCCGCGTTGCATACGTTTCCTCACGCACAACCGGATGCTTAAGGTAGGGAACTTCAGAAAGCGCGGCGTCACCATAAAGCGCACGCATGTTGTCTTCCGAGTCTCTCTCCGCTTCAACGTGTTTTTCCTCACCAGGGATGAAGCCATGGGGCGGTTCTTCAGGACTTGCAACGTCAACACCGGTGTTCTCAACGGTCTGATCTGCTTGCATCTCCACAACGGTCATTGCTTCCTCGCAGGTGCAACCTGCATTGGCAGCATTGCCATAGCTGCAGCCCGCAGCGCCGGCAAAGACCAATTCCTGAGCTTGGACTTCGCGTCCTTTCTGGACAGGCATGACCTCTCGATGGTTCTCTGCGGACGGTGATGGGGTGACCGACGATGCCGGAGGGGTGTTTGTTTGGCTTCCGGGCTGCCGTTGCGATCCTTCAGTTTTCTCTGGTTTTTCAGTTTTCGTTCGGTTGGGCTGGTTGGCTTTGTTGGCTTTGGTGGATTTATCAGCTCTGCCCACATTGCCTACATCGGCAACCTCCGCAGCTGGTTTCAAGAGCGTACTCATGAGCGATGCGTGAAGGTCCTCATCCGTCTTTTGTGGACGAGAAGCGGGTTGTGTGTCCATGGATGACACCGGAAAGCCGGCGTTATCTCTAACGATGGCAAGACTGGGGCCTATCTCTATCTGGGTGTCGCTAGGCTTTGCTGCGACCTGGACTACCTGGACTTCTTTGACTGGTGATTTGGAAGCCGGCTTGGCAGCCTCTCCTACACTTTGCACACGCCGTCCCGTCAGGACTGCCATCACGTCTGAAGTGAGCATGGCGTCTTCAATGGGGATCTTCCTGGAAATGGGTTTTCCGCCCAGACGTGGACGGTTGTCGACCGTCCTGGACATCGGCTGTCTACCCGATAATCCAGCGCTCGTGGAAGCCCGTGTCTGCGTAGCCTGGGGCTTCTTGGGGGTCAGGGCCGGAGGATTGCCCTTGGGTACGAAGACCGGCTTCGCCGGCACTTCGTATGTCGGCATGGAAACGGCATGGACAAGATGAGAGGAACCTGCTGACTCCAGTGAATCCGAAGGCTTGTCGGGAACCTTGTCGGGTTGCTCGCGCTGTTCACTGTGGACAGCCTTCTCCGGATAATTGTGAGCTCGATCAGTAGCAGAAGCGGAAGGAGAAGCCGGGGCAGCTTCTTCGCTGCGAGGTTCGCTGCCCGGCATGAGAAAGGAGAGATCTCCGTCCGCCATGCGCCGCTTGATGTTCTCTACGGACGCTCTATCGGGCTTCACCGAGGGAGTCAGTGCAGAAGGAACGTTCCCGGTGGTTTCGGGTTTGGATGCAACGGGGTTGGGCACAGCGTTGCCTGAAAGGATGGCCTTCAACTGCGTCTTGATTGCCTGATCGACCTGGGACTCCATAGGTTGCGAAGGCACTTGAGCAGCGACGGAGGCAGTGTGAGAGGCGAAGTAGCTTTCTTCCCCCGCAATGGCCTGCGGATCTGTGTTGTCAGTGACAAGTTCGGCAGGAACGCTTGACGCGTCGGGAATGGACTGCGTCATGGTCTCGGAAAGGAGCTTTCCATGCTTCGCCTCCCAAGCTTCGATGACAGCCGGATTCTGAGCTTCCCAGCCGTTGATGATGGCGAGCGTCGGTTCAGGAGGGACAAGGCCGTTAAAGAGCACGTGCGTGCTTCTGAGCTTGATCGACTTGAAGGGATGCTCGGGGTGCATGTCATAGACTACCGGCCAGATGTAGCCGCCTACGGGATTGACATCCTGCGGAACGGGTTCTACACAGCCGCCCGTCACCAGACAGTCGAGCATTCGGTCGATCTTCCTGGGAACGCTCGCGTGCTTTTCTTCGAGGACACGGGCGTAGATGAGCTCGCTCGCCTTCGTGGTCCAAATGATGAAGGTTCCCGACGTAGTCACGTGCAGGATCGAGCCCTTTTCGTTGACGCGGATGACGCCGTCGGCAATGAGCAGACGAAGCGCATCCATGATGTATTCGGCTGCGGGAAGGCTTCCGCCCATGCGGCGTCCGTCGATCTGCCCTTCGTTGCGTGCCTTGATGTCTTCGCCAGACGTGAATTCGTCGGCCTGCTGCACGACTTCGGCAATGAGATTTCCGGCTTTGCTCGGATTGACGAGTGTGCTCTCGCAAGCTTCCCAAATGGCTCTTGCACCGTAGTCGGCAAGCCAGTCGAAGGTCTTCTGAGGAACGATCTCGCGCACGAACATTAGCGTGCTTTGCTGGTGCCGGTTGTGTCCCGCCGACTGCCAGATGAAGTGGTATTCGCGGATGTTGTTGTCGTCGAGCCAAGCGGTGAGGCTGGAGGAATAGGGGTACCAAGTTTCACCGTCTCCCGTGACGATGACGTCCGTCACGGGCTTGCCGATGTCATGCAGAAATCCGGCGAGCCAGCATCCGAAAAGCCAGCGCTTCGAATTTTGATAAAGCTCTCTGGGCGTGTCCCTTTGGTTGAAGACCTTCTGCTTGCCGAGCCTTACGGCGAGCGTTGCCACCTGCAGAGAGTGTGCGAAAAGACCGCCTATCCCGTTGTGATGATGGAACTGCGATGCCGGGAGCAGGTGCATGTACATGAGCCCTCTCCTCACCACGGGAAGGAAGTATGTGTCGATCTCCTCGCGCTCCATCGGCAGATCGTCCGCCGACTGCCGGATGGCGTCCGCAAAGAACGCCATGATGACGTCTACGGAGACCGCTTCAACTTTGCGAGGTTGAGGGGGATAGTCCGATATCTGTCCCAGACTCGGTCTATGTCGCGTAGCAAGCAGCAGATCCTGGTAATTTGCGATGCTGAGCGGCGCATCCGTCCGACGACGCTCACTGAGGACTTCGCCGGGAGCGATGTCGGTTATTTCATCGGTCGATGGTGCCCGTGCTCTCGTGCCGTTGTCCTGCGGCTTCGCCTGGTGAGGAGAAGCACTGTCCGTTGTCCGGATGTCCTCCGCGTCATGTTTGATGTCTTCACTTGGCCCTTCGTTCTTGACGGACGCATTGACCATGTCGTCGACCGCGTCGTCCGAGTCACGTCGGCGAAGCGAGGAACGTTTCTGGAAGAGGGATTCGAACATGAGGGCGGAGGAAGATTACGTTCAAATCTGGGAGGCTACCATGCGCCATCCCGCTTCCAATTCCGCCTTCGAAAGGGACTCCGGACTTTGTTCGAATCTTCACCAAGGAAGCAGCCTAGATTCGACAGAATGAATGGGCTTTCATTCTTTTGGAGAAGTCCCTTGAAATACATTGCTCTATGCGGCGTCTTGATGGGCACCGTACTTTTGGGCGGATGCGCTCAAGCACCACAGCCCGTACCGGAACCGCCGCTTCAATACGAAGATCCTGCTGTGCCTCCCCCGCCTGTGGCTTACACGGACAAGATTCGAGAGGTGGCAGTCGTTGAGACAATCGGCTCTCGCGGCGGTGCAGCCCTGCGTGCACAGGAAGACCTTGACGTGCTCGCCAACGGTCATTACGAAGGCATTGAACTAGGAGTGACCGATCAGAACGCCCGCCAGACCTTCAGCACTCTTCCTGCTGGTGTGTCAACGAAGAACAATGGGAAAGCGCATCCACAAGACAAGTCGGTCTATGCAAGAAAAGACAAGTCGGTTTACGCGATCAAGCCTTAATCTTGAACGAATTCTCGTTGATGACAAAAGCCCCGAAAATCGGGGCTTTTTGGTCATGGTGTCGCCTTCGATGAGGCAAGCTTTGGTCGATCTTCTCCGGCAGAATATCTGCAACAAGGAAGTTGCGAACCATCTTGTTCCGCCCCACAATCCTGGCTAGGCTCACGAAATTCTCGATGTCGAGCCTTCGGCGTCGGAATGGGGTCTCCGAAAGGGGACCCCGCTTGTGGTTCACACCTTTGTTTTGGGTTTGGGCAGGCAAAGTCCTATGACCTTTGAACGGTCAAAAACGCCCATGTCCTCGATGACGTAATGGCCTCGACCGCCGTCTACGGACTTGCCTGATCTTTCAAAGCGCCATTGCACCTTGAATGTATCTCGAAGGTTGACCAGCTGTCGCTTCACAGCCCATTCGGAGAGTCCAGAAGAACCTGCAAGCATGGCGGTTGAAGGCTGTTGAAGTGTGCAGAGTGCATTGAGAACACGAAGGATGGGCGGGAAATCGTCTTCTTCTGACATGCGACCACCTCACTCCTTTTTGGCCTTCAAGTCCTTCAAAGGATAAATGCCGGTGATGACGACGTTCTCGATCGGCACCTCGTAGAGCTTGTTTTGAAATTCGATGACGGCGACGTTCGGCGAGTCGACCGAAATCGTCGTGAATTGCGCGCATTGGAGCGGATCAAATTCACCGCCGTGCATCGTGTCATCACCAAAGACTTCAGGAAGCATGAACATGCAGGTGATGCGTGCCTTGAGCCCGTTGAACTGATAGTTTTCGTATCCTTTGACCCGCTTCAGGCGATCAGCATTTGCAAGCGTGAGAGGCTCGTCGCGAAGCGGGATGGGGTTCTTCGTCGGACGACGCTGCTTCTTGCGCTTGAGCTTGACCTCAAGTTCCGTGACGAACTTACGAGTGATGACGATGTTGGGCGCTTCGGCTTCAACTTCCCCGGACTCGTCTTCCTCGCCAGAGATGGAGACATTGTCATCGCCTTCTTCTGCGGCTTGAGCTTCTGCACGCGCACGGTTCTTTTCGTTCTGCGTCTGGCTTTCGACTTCGGCGAGCACTTCAGAAACGATCCAGCCCTTCCAGTCCTGGTTCTTCTTGATCATGCGCATCAGGCATTCAATCGCAACGCCGTCGCGAAGAATGTTTTGGACGCAAAGCTCCTGAATCTCTTCAGGAAGTTCCGTCACGATGAGCGCACGGTAAACAAAGCGCTTATCCTTGCCGAGCAGAGTAGCCATTGACTTGATGTCAAGCTCTTCAACCTCCTTGAGCTCATGGAGCGCACGACCGATGTCGAGAATGCTCATGTCTTCGCGCTGAATGTTTTCGACGATCTGCTTGGCCGTGGTATGACTGCCGTCGTCCTCACGAGCCAGAATGGTCGGCATTCCGAGCTTCTTGACGGCGCGGAAACGGCGTTCACCGGTGACGAGCACCCATTTGCCGGGCTCCGTTTCATGAGCTTTGACAGTGATGGGAGATTGCTGGCCGAGACTCTTGATCGAATCCGCCAGCTCGTCAATCGAGGCTTCGTTGAAGTGCTTGCGCACGTTGCTGACGACCTCGATGTCCTCCAGGGGAATCATGAGCGTGCGACCGATTTCCTTGCGCGACGCGGCCTGATCATTGACGCGCTGCACCTTCGCCTTTACGCGTTGGAAATCCATTTTAAGCTGGGGTTTGTTCCTCATTTTTTACCAACCTTCTTCTTATTTTGTTTCACCGTGGCAACTTTGATGCCTGCCTTTTTGTACACTTCGTCGAATGTCTGCGTGAGCTCTTCCACGGCACGATAGGCGCTCGGGACTTCCCAGACGGGGATGCCGTAAGTGTTGGCAGTGTCGAGCGGGGTGCGGTTTCGCACCACATTTTCCATGACGATGCCTTGGAGCGTCTGCTGGATGTGTTCGAGAACGGCCTTTTGTGTCACCGAGTTGTCGAACGCATTGATGAGAACGCCGGCGAGGATCAGATCCGGGTTATTGACCTGCTGAATCTCGTCAATGGTAGACAGCAGGCCGTCAAGCCCTTCTACTGAAAAGCCGCAAAGACGGATGGGACAGAGAACGGCGTCGGCCATGGTGAGCGAAGCCTTGAGCTTGATGCCAAGGTTCGGAGGACAGTCAATTACGATGACGTCGTAGCGGTCCCGGATCTTGTCGAGCTGCATGCGCGGATCGCGGATGCATTCGTCAGACAGACCTTCGAGACTGTACGAAATCACGCTGTTCGACTTGGTCGGGATGATGTCTATCCCCGGATAGTTGGAGGGTTGAGGTTCAACGATGTCCAGAGACGTGTCGAAGAGATCATGGGCTTCACTGCCCTCAATCTCCGCTCCCTTTTTAAGGACCGTCGTCCCATTGCCTTGGGCGTCCATGTCGATGTAGAGAACTTTCTTGCCTCGGCGCAACGCCAAGTCGAAGGCGATCTGTGTGGCGATGGTCGTTTTGCCTACGCCGCCTTTTTGATTTGCTATCGCTAAAGTGAGTGCCATAACCCGTCCTTTCAGATGCTTTTTATTATGCCTATTAGTCACCCTTTGCGCAAGCTGAAAACCGCTCTCCTATGAACAACGCTTTTGCAGCGTTGCCGCTATGTCCATTATGAACATTTTAGCAATGAAACCCATTGTGGTACAGGTGATTTAATTGGGCGTCTCGATGGCGAATCGTTTATTAGAGAAAGATTTACCCGAGTGGAATTCCGCTCTCTAAAAACACGGTGTATCATAACGGCTATGCGCGTTGGAGACTTTGGTTTTTCGAACGTGGTATAGCGCTCTCTGAAATAGCGGCTTTTTGTCTTCCTCTTGGTGAGGAAAAAGAAAGGTTGGAAGAGGTAGGTTGAAGCCATCCTGTAGGTTGAGCGAAGGGATGGAACGAATTCCTTTCTAAAAATCGAAAAAAGGGCGGGTTTGAACCAGGTGTCAGGCGGATGTTGTTCCCTGTGGATAACTTTCGTGTGCTTCGCTTTTTATCTTTTTATATCTTTTATATATTTTAGGGACGCCGAACGGGCCTGTGGCACAGGCGAGGATATGAGGTTGCACCACAGAATCCGCGCAAACCGCCACAGAATCCGCACGAAACGCCACAGTTTCCGCGTAAATTACCACAGAATCCGCGAGTACCACCACAAAATCCGCGGCCCGATTTTGGCGTTTATCCACAGAATTCAGGGTGGTTATCCACAGGGATTTTATGTTTTCTGTGGGTAACATAGCGGTTTGAGGCGGTCGGATTCGTATCTTGCCTAGTGTTGCAGGGCTGTTCGCTGTACCGGCCTAAAAATGTCCTTCATGAGGCGTTTTGAGCTCGGTTTCGGCACGGAAAGACTTGAAAATATCGGTTGTACACAGCTTGGTCACAGGTTGTCAACAGAGTTATGCACAACAGGGTGTACAGCGAACGGGACTGTGCAAGAGGGAAGGATATGATTCGGAGAAGACTTTGACGGCTAAAAAACAGACTAATGACGCACCGACCTCTGAGAAGGCCCCTTCAAAGCGTACGCGCAAGGGCGTGCCCAGCCGGTTGAGCCTCCTCACGGGCCTTGCAAACGTGACTGGATTGGGTCGGAAATCCCGAAAAACGGCTCAATCGGCCTCTGAGAAGGCCGTGTCGGGTCAACAGCCTACTGCCGCAGGGGAAGATATGATGTCGGTGGTAACGGATCCCGTTGTGGCGACCGAAAAGCGCGTCACGAAGCGCCGTGCTTTTGGGACTGCTCCGAGGGTTCGCAAACGGTCGAAGGCTTCCAATGCCGCGACGGCAGAGGCGGCAGCGACTCTCGATCCGGCATCTCAGGGCGACCTCTTCGAGGACGCCTCGTCCTCACCAGCGGTGAAGTTGAGGAAGAAATCGTCTCAGACGAAAAAGGCGTCTCGCTCGACTGGTTCCGAAGGGACTCTCAAGCTCAAGCCGGCGAAGGATGCTCCATCCACAAAGTCGGCAACGCAGGGTGCGCAACTTTTCGAAGTAGAAAACAGCGTCTCCGTGCTTGATGAGAACAAGCTCAACGATGCGTTGCTAAAAGTTGTTCAGGGGAATGCACTCGAAGCGCCAAGCAACGTCGTCTTTCAGGACAATCGACTGATCAACGCAAACTACAAGCTTCCGATCAATCACAAGCGACTGATTGTGGCGGCCATTGCGAAGGCAGGAAATCACCCCATTACGGACGAGCGCTTCTACCGTTTGACGCGAAAGGATTTGATCGCAATCGGTGTGCCACCTGGCAGCGTTCGTACAGTCATGCGCGAGGCTTTTGAAGGTAGCCTCTACAACTCGTCGGTTGACGTTGAGTTTCCGCCCACAGTTCCCGGCGGACAAAACATCATCATGCGAATGCGTTGGGTGCAGAGCGTTGTGTACGATCCGAACCATGATTGTGTCGACATCTGTTTCGGGCGTCACATCGCCAAACTGATTTCTGGTTTGTCGCGTGAGTACACGACGTACCAAATCTCCACCGTTGGCAGTCTGAAGTCGTTCAATGCCATTCGCATTTTTGAGATGCTTTCGCAGTACAAGAACGGCGGACGTCTTGTCATTGCAATCAGCACGCTTTTGCAGCGTCTTCAAGTCGAGTCCAACTTCTCGCCGTCGGAACTTCGCAAGCGTATTCTTGATCCCGCCATCAAGCAGATCAACGAGCATACGATGATGACTGTTTCTTATTCGCTCAAAGCTGTGCACGGACGTCGTCTCGATACCATCATTTTCCTATGGTACAGCGGCGAGGACGCAAGTCACGAAAACAGCGAGCAAGTCGTCGTACATCTGACGCGCAAACAGGCCACGCACTTCGGGATGATTCTGCACGCACGTGCCGACTTCAGAAGCGAGTGGGGAAGAGGGCGTCTTGAAAGCTGGGACTCGCTGCTCTCCGAACTCATCGACGCACTGCAGGATCCGGTTCAAACCGCCTACTTTCTGCCGTGGCTGAAAAAGTGCGGTTTCGATCCGGACTTTGCGAAGAACAAATCTCGCTCTCGACGCAAGAAGGACGACCAAGACGACAAGTTGGCGACGCCGGTGCTCGACAACTTCGACATCGATCCAAGCGACCTCGCATCCTGACGAAGCTCGAAGTCCTTTTACCCCTCAAAGCCCGCCCGTCCCCTCCAGACCGACGGGCTTTTTTCTTTTTGGAGGCCATTGTTGGGGTTTCCCGCTCCGAGTCGATGGCTTTTTTTGCCTTTGTGAGGAAGTGAAGAGCTCCTCTGTGGTGAGGATAGGTCATAGAAGCCATCAGATCGCTTCATATTGCGTTTTCGTGGCCTTGGTAATGGTGGGGTAGCGGGGTAGGGGTAGAAATGCCTCTATGAGCGATTTTGGGCCTTCTGGAGGGTTTGCCAGGCATGAGGCAAAGTCAGGCGAGCAAGGGGAGGGGCAATCTCTCCGAGAAAAGCTGTCCCGGGACCGTCCGGGCTCGAATTTATGCGGATTCTGTGGTGGTGACGGACGGATCCCTACTCCCGCAGGCTTGTTCAGTGGGTTCCGTGGATGCTGTCTCAAGCTGGTCTGGGCCGCTGCCTTGGCAGTGGAACTCTGCGGATTCTGTTGTGCTGACGCCCGAACAGCCTACTCCCACAGGCTTGTTCGGTGTTTCCAGTAGATGCAGTCTAGCCGGTCGCGGTTGAAGTCCTGGCAGTGGGATTGCGCGGATTCTGTGGTGGTGATGCACGAATTGCCTACTCCCGCAGTTCAGTTCGGCGGTTTCCGTACCCGCTAAATGTGTCGGACAGGTCTGGACTGCGGGATTCCGCGGATTCTGTGGTGTTTCGCATGCATCGGCAACTCGCAGAGCGGCAGTAATCCGTTCACGACGTATCGTCTACACCCGTTCGGCTTCCGATGCAGCGTTCCAGTTGAAAAGCGACGCATCAAGTGCTCGGAATGGTCGCGCTTTTTGACTTCGGATTCCGTCAACAAGCGTACAGATTACCGATGCGCTTAACCGCGTCAATTGATGCTGTTCATTGAACAGCCAACTGGCACAGGCGAATTAACCGAATGAGCGTTTCGCGGATTCTGTGGTGGTTTGTTTTTGGCGTCGTTTTTCGGACGCGCTAAGCGTGCGTTGGACATGCGTCAAAGTATGGTCGTTATTGTGCAGTTTCTGGAACCTTGATGATGGTCGGCTCTTCGACGCTCGGAACATTGTCCATCTTTGACTTTTTGATGCGCGGTTGGGTGTCGTAGATGATTGTTTCATCGAAGAACTTCGTAGCGTGCCGGTCCGCCGTTTCGATGGTGCGCCGCATGGCGTTTACCTGATGCATGAGAAAGCGCAGTTCCTTGAACTTGTCTTCGGTGTCGCCAAGAAGTTTTCGGTCGTTCGGCTCTTGTCCTGCAAAAACGGATTTCGGATAGTAGCCCGCACGTTCATCCTTGTCGTCGCCGGCGCGAATTGGAATGCGTGATGACTGGATGCTGCCGGGCGTGTTTGTCTGGCTCGCGAATACGCGCGTCACGCGTCGCCAATAGAGCCTGAAAGAACGGCTCTCTTCGTTGTAGGAGAACTCGGGCACAATGCCGGCAATCTGCTTCATTCCGAAGCGCAGCTCTTCGAAGTCATCCTTGGTTTTCAAAGCCGTCACGGAAAGGATGTCCACGATATGATCGAGCTCGCAGAGAATGCGTCCGTAATGAAGGTGCAGCTCTTTTTCCAATTCGATCGGATCAATCTCTCGCCGGCGTTCGGCCGCCGACTTCTGTGCGGCCTTGCTTTCGCGGATGAGCGTCCCTTGGGACAGCTCTTTGTCGTCCTTGGCGCGCACGAGCGGAACCACCAGTCGGTACAGGGATTCAAGCATGGGGTATTTCCTTGTTTTGCGAAGGGGGATATTCGGGTTAGTTCAGTCCCCACATCCTAGAACCCGTTCTGAAGGTGATTTCGCTCCAATCGAAGGAACGGTCATATTCCTGCCAAACTGCGGAACCTGATTATCCTAGTCCTATCGTTACCGCCGATTGGACTACAGAAATCGTGGTGGTTTCGAGCTTAAAAATGGACTATGGCAAAAGAGGTCGATTTTCGCCCTGCATTGGACTAGTGGATGGACGGGAAAGATTGGACTAGGCGAAAGCGTCTCAGGATTGGACTACGTCCGAGAGGAGTGCGGTCGGATGCTTTTGGCCTTCGGCGGACAGTTCGCAAAGACCATCATCGAGCGGCATGAAGTGGAGGGCCAGGGCGAGCAGAAGTCGCGTGCGCAACGCGCTGGGGAGGAGCATTTGCAGATCGAGTTCGAAGAGTGTTCGAGGTCGAAAAGATGGAGTCGCCGTGGATACGGAGCGTGCAAGAAAGGGCGCGCAGAAGGTCGCAGATGACGACAAAAAAAGGGCCGATGAAGATCGTCCTCATCGGCCCTTTTGGAAGAGGAAATCGCCGCTTGAGTGGCGGCGATTTCAAGCGCTTTCGAATGTCGTCTTGACGCTTGCTAGGGAACAACATCGTTGTTCCAATCTGCGGCCTTTTCTGCGGATGGATGACGTTCTCCCCAGCGCTCGATAAATGCGTCATCATCGCTCGGGATATAGGTCGGATGATCCCTTATGTATGCACTGAAAGCAGCGAGTGACTTGTCTTCAGCAAAGGCCAATTTGATGGGGCACGGATAGATGTCGGAATCGCGTTCATTGTCGTACTCTCCATTGTCCTTTCGGGTGAATGAAACGAAACCGCAGACGGGGCACTTTTGCGCTTGGTAAAGCCCCTGGATGAGCTTCAGAATTGTGTCCCAAAGTTCAGCCGTTTCCATGTGGCTGGGGTCGAATTGCAGGCGTGTATTTATCGCGAGTTTCTTGAGGATTGCTTCAGCAGTGAAGAAGGCTTGAAGGTCGACGGTTTTGAGTCCGTAATCCTCGCATAGGGTGCAGTAAAGACTGATGAAGAAGTTGTTCTGAAGCTGCATCGTGAGGCTTTCCTGCGTGGCCTTTTTACGGTCGGATTTCTCGATCATGTGCTCGTCGGAACTCTCCGTACACCGCTTATGTCTACGCCCATCGTTTTTCATTTTGAGGGAGCCCGTGACACCGCGCACCTGCGCCTCCGTCATGCCGAAAAAGCCCGCGATTTGGTTGTTCGTTAGTCCTCTGACATAGAGCAGAGGGACAAGCGCCTGTTTGGGTCTGAGATCGGCACAAAGGATCTTGCGCCTAGACTTCAATTCCACCTCCGTCAGGCGTTCTTCCTCACCACGGAAACGGTTGCGATTGATGTGCTGGCACGCCATCGTAACTTCGCGATTGAATTCGTTCCTGCGGGCGCACCAGGCCTGCATCGGAGTGGCCTCAACAGGGGTGCGTTCAGGTGCGCAACGGAAGATGTCCCAGACCTCGTAGGAGGTGGCTGCCGAGAGGAAAATAGGGTTGCGCTTGAAGCACGCCGAGGACTGCATGGCAAAGCCGGCTTTGAGCAGTATGACGACGCGATTGTCAGCTGCGACGACCATGTTCTGATCGTTTTTTACCGTGCCGATACTCTTGAAGAAGACGTCAGAATAGATCAGCGCAAAGCGCTGCGGAGCATACGCAGCGAACATCTCGATGGTGTCTGACGAAGCGTCCGCGAGCATGTCAACAATTTCATCAGGAAGCCCGAAAACGAGCTTGCACAAACGTTTGCTGTGAGCGGCCTGGCGTGCGGCACAGAGCCAGTAGTGCGTGCAAAAGCGCCGGGCGAGCGCTGTTTCCTTGTCGTGCCGGTAGTAGATGCCGTTGAGTTCGTCCGCGTAGGCCTCGCGATAGTTCTCGTAAAGACCGTCTGCAAACTCTTCGGGACTGAGCGTGCTGTGAAAGGCGATGTTGATGACGCCGGTGTAGTGGCGCACGTAGCCCTTCATGCCGCGAATGACTGAGAAGCATTGATCAGAGATTTCGCCGAAGATTTCTCGTCTAATCTTTGAGACGACTGATTTTCGTGAGCCAGAGGCGAAAAGATCAATAAGGATGTTGAATAGAGTGGTATCAATAAGGAAAGGGTTTTTTGTTAATCTTTCTATAAACAGATCGCCCCCCCCCCCCTTCGGCGGTTGTATTGGGCTTAAAAAACATGTGCTTAGATACTGTTTTTAGTTCTTGATTTGGTCGTAGATGTAGTAAACGGTCAGGCCATACTGATTCCGTTTCTTGACGCTGTGCGAATGGTACCGGCCAAGCGCAGCGACCAGATCGGACGGACTTCGCCTGATGTTTTCGAGGAGAATGTCCGCGCCGATGCGCACATTTGTCAGAGGATCGAGCAGGTCTTCCGGACGCTTGACACGGTGTTTGTGCCATCGCCAGTTGATCTGCATCAGTCCGACATCCACGCTAGAAGTGTACTTCAAAACCTTAAATAGTTCCTCTGTTGCGTGTGCTTTAGACGGGGCGTAAATCGGTTTGTTGGGTAGACGTAACGTCCATGGATACGGGGCGGCTCCGCGCGCGTTTTTCACCGGCGAATACGCGCTTTCTGCAAGCGCAACGGCATAGAGCAAATGAGGGTCGATGTTCTTCTCCAAACCGACCTTCTCAAACACTGTTCCAGACAAGTCGAGGGCGTTCGCGTTCGACATCATGACGACCCCGGCCAGTGTCGAGATTAAGAAAGATTTCACGTTCATTTTTCATCTAAAAAAGGGCACCAAAATCGCATTGGAAAGCACGCACAAGCGGCACTTTTCTGCTGCCAAACTAGGCGAGTCACGTCCTCGCTCCGGCACGGTTATTGGGATGCGTTCGGCGGTCGCCGTCAGCATATCCGGTTGACTATCCCAGAAGTCGACCGATGCGCCATTTTGAGCGAAGAGCGACACGCCAAACTTCGTCTTTCGAATCCAACTTCCTACCCCAAAGGCACTCGCGTGCCTCACCGTTCTCCATTTTTCCCTCCCCCGTGGTGAGGATGTGTCCAACCTTCGCGTCGGGACGACGCCATTTCAAAGGCGCGATCTTCCTCTCTAGAGCGCTGAATGTCCCTCATGGACGTTCGTCGGCATGTTTCGCCTGGAACGCTCAACCATTGCAAACACGCAATGGAACTCCCTGCAGTCAGCCCAGGCCGTATTCATACATTGCTACCGAAACGCCTCTCGCTTAGCGAAACCATTTTTCTTCGAAAGAGGATTGGTTGGCGCGTGGGTGTCTTTGAAAATGAACGCAAGAAAAGGAGGGCTTTATGTCTTACACCAAAGCTCAATTTGCAGAAAAGCATGAGCAAGCGATCCGTCTCTTCCAGTCAGGTTTGGGCTACAAGGCCGTTGCTTCTGCCTTGCTCCTCAACCCTTACACCGTGAGGGACTGGGCTCGGCATTGGCGCTGCCAAGTCAAGGCAAATGCTTTTGTGACGCCAGAGGATAGGCAGAAGGCCATTGCTTTGCGTGCCGAGGGTGCATCTCTGATGGAGATCGTAGCGGAGATCAAATGTTCGAAACGCACCATCCTCGCTTGGCTAGCTCCAAAAACCATTTTTTCACGGAAAGGAAATCCACATGTCCGACAAGAAAGAAATCCAGAAAACTGAACAGCCCGTTGATCTCAAGGCCGACGCTCAGTCCGAAACGGAAGATGTTGAACAGGCAGAAGCCATGCAACCCTTGCAGCGCAAGGCGATGGTTCTGCGTCTTTACTTCGGGAACGTCCACAAGGACGAAGTGTTCCTGATGCTGGATGACGCGGTTCCGCCGCAGATCAACGAGTTCATTGGTGCGTTCTTGCAGAGTCTTGATGCGGTCTGGACCCCGAATCCGAGCAATCAGCGAGCCTATCGCGTGCGCAACATCACGGCCTACGAAGTTCAGTCAATCACGTTGAATATTCAGCAGCCGGCACAGGCTGTTTCTGAATCTGAAGTCGAATAGCAGGCGTAAAGCCCTCTGAACTCCACCTGCCTTACGCCTGAGTCGTCACTCGGGCTTTTGGCTTTTTCAGAACCTCATTGTTTGAGACATCATGAATAAGATATTCCGAACAGTTTGGAACCACCATCGTCGGCAGATCGTGGTGGTGAACGAAAACACGACATCGCATTCTCAGGCAACGGGGAGTACGGAAACGTCGTCTGTCGAGACCTTTGTTGCGAAGGCGAAGAAGACCCTCGGGCTCTCCCTGCTCGCAGCGGCTGTAAGCTCGTGCTTTGCGTTGCCGGCTCAAGCCTCGTGGATTACGGACAACGGCGGAAAGAACGGCACGCTTGACTGGACGGTGGGTACCGCCGGGACGACGACGTGGAAAACGCTCAGGGATCAGGAAGTTGAAATCCTCAAGGGGGAGACGCTCAATGTGAGCTCGATCGGTTCGAACTATACCGAATTGACGAGTTACACGCTCCCGAACATCACAGCTGGTAATCGCATTGTGAATCGCGGGACCTACAACATTCGATGGACTGGCAACAAGGCTCAGGCCGCCGCCGAAAATGAAGGAAACTTCATTGACAACTACGGAACGGTCAGTATCGTGATGAATCAGACGCCAAACTTTGGTGCTGAGAATACGCAGCCCAATGGCGTACATAACCACACTATCGCTGCCTGGGAAATCTATAAGTGGAATCTGGACGGCTCGGATGCCGCGTGGTTGAAGGATAAGCCGGCTTTTTATAACCGCCAGGGTGCGACCTTTAGCGTCGACATCAATGTCGATTCGACGAAGCTAACGAGCGACAAGGATGCAGCCAACTTCGGTTCGACAATTACCGGGTTGGCAATCAATGGGGCGGGAGACCGCTCAGGCATGCTAGGCAAGAATGCCGGGCACGTTTCCGTGGACATCGAACACGCCGCGGGTGCGCGAACCTACGGCTTATATTTGATGGAGGACGGGAATTCGTTTGTCAATGAGAAAACGGGCGTTTTCGACATTACGACCACCCATGAAAAACCAGCTGAGAACTTTCTGGATCCTGCGCTCAATTCGTATGCCGCCGGCATCAAACTCGGGAAGGCAACTTCCCTTCGCAATGAAGGCGAATTCAATATCAACGTCACGGGGGATAAGGCATTTGGCTTTGCAATAGGGGGCGCTGATGCCGGGGTCGCCCATTTGAACAACGTTGCCGGTGCGGTGATGACGGTGAATGCGACAGCCGATTCGAAGGACAGCAAGGACTATTCGTTACTTCTTGAAATCGGTTCGAACGACGTGATTGATAATTACGGCACGATCAAAGGGACCGCACTTGCCAAGGGCATCAAGGCCCAGGGCTTTGGATTCAATAATGCCGATGCGCGCCTCAATAACTATGCGGGTTCAGTTCTGAATATCACTGCTAAGGCCGTTGCAACTGCAGAGTCTGACTACCAAGTTCACGCCAAGGGTCTTTACGCTGACCACGGCGAACAATTCATCAACAACGGCAAAGCCACGCTCTCAGCCATCGTGGACGGTGCAGGAACCGAGAAGGTCACGCACGGCTGGGCTATTGACGGTCGTGATGCGGGCACGCTTGTTTCTAACACCGATACGCTCAATCTCAACTACACGGGTGCCATGGGCGGCGGTTTGTTCCTCACCAGCGGTGCGGCTTTTGAGAACAGCAACGCGACCACAATCACGGTGACGCGTCCCAAGGATGAAACCGTTCGCACGAGTTTGAAGGGCATTTATCTCGACAAGACCTCTCAGGTGACGAATGCCGGCAATCTCAAGATTGCCATGAACGGCACAGCTCCCAACGCATCCGCCAATAGTTTCCGCAATCAGGGCGGAGACATGACGGGCATTTTGGTTTTCGGCAATGATGCGTCCGTCCTGTCGCTTCACAACAGGAAGGGGGCAACCATCGACATCGATGTCGAGGCGGGCAACAGCACGAAGAACCAGACGAACGGCATCCGTACCTACGGCATACAGGCTTCGAGCAATCTCAAGAACGAAGGCACGATTGATGCGACGGTGACGGGCAACTACGGTCAGGTGGCCTCGGACTTCGAACCGTTTTCCGCTGTTGGCTTCAGCATTGATGGGGCTCATGCGACTTCAGAAGCGAACGTTGCTCACCCTCGCATCGAGAATACGGGCGTGATGAAGGCCGATGTGACCTATACGGCTCAGGGCATGACGCCGACGATCACGCCGTCCAAGGCGAAGGGCTGGGCAACCGGCTTCAACATGCACGGCACGAGCACGTTCGTCAACGACGGGACGCTTGAAGCGCGTGCGCATTCCACGGTTATTGCCAAGGCCGCTTCCGTGCAGGGGAGCGAATTCATCAACAACAAGAATGCGGTATTCGAGGCCGAAGCGACGGGCAGCGGCAGCTTTGCGGCGGCCCTTCAGGTGGGGCGTCCCAACTCCGACATGGTCGAAGTCCCGAGCTACGTCTTGAATGACATCGAGGGAACGCTGACGCTTACGGCTTCTGCCCCGGATGGCGGCGCTCACGGCATCTATCAGTCCGCAGGCAAGATCGAGAACAAGGGCACGATTACGGTTGAGGCCACGGGGCAGAACGTCAACGGCGTGAATCTCGCGAGTCTGGACTTGGAACGAACCACGGCTGTCAATCCTGAGTTCCTGAATCTCGGGAATCTGACGATTACGGCCAAGGCGCTTGAAGAAACGCCGACGGAAAGTCATACTGCCAACGGTCTGCTGATAGAGACCGGCAAGTTCACGAATACCGGCAGTCTGACGGCGAACGTAGACGTCAACGGCACGGCCCGAGGGATAAGAGTCGAAAATGGAACCTTTGCCAATGCAAAGGGGGCAACGACTAATCTGAATGTGAAGTCTGAGCGTGAGGTGTACACAACCGGGTTTGCCGGCGGTGTTGAAATTCTCAGCAATTCGACGTTTGACAATGCCGGCGTGCTCAATATCGACCTTGAAAGTCATGCACATTTTGTCAAGGGCTTTTCCTTCAAGGACAAGACGTCCATCCTGAAGAACACGGGAACGATCACGATTGTGGGTGTCAACCACGGTGACGGACAGAATCAGGTGGAAAATCCGTCACTGACGGACGTGGACGGTGCCTACGGCATCTTCACCAATTCCGGTGAATCCTTCTCGAATGGCGGGAATCTCAATATCGACGTGCAGTCGAAGAAGGGGAAGTCCTATTCGATTGTGGCAAATAGCGCTTCGTTCGCCAATGAAGAATCCGGGAACGTGAATCTGACCGTCAAGGTCCATGAAGATGCCGCCTATGGCATCCAGGTGAATGGCGCATCAGGCAGTGCCGCCAACGCCGGCACGCTTACGATGGACGTGACGGGCGGCACGACGGAAAAGGGCAATGCCTACGGTATTGCTCACCGAGCGGGTTCTTATGTCGGCAACACCGGCAATATGACCTTTAATCTCCATGGTGTGACGAGTGCTGCTTCGAACGCCGAAGTCGGCGCAATCGTGACGACGGGTCAGGGTACCAAGTTCAAGAACTCTGGCCGCATCGACATTACGGGCCGTCGCACGGGAGACATTGTCACGTCGGGCGACGTGCTCGGCATCCGTGTGGCTGACAAGGGTGTCTTTGACAACGCCGAAGCGGGCGTCATCACGATTGACTTGGGGCCCACCGGGAACAAGCAGGCTGCCAACTACTACGCCGTCCAGGTGCTCAATGGTTCGACCTTCGGCAACGCCGGCACGGTCAACATCACGCTCGACCATGAAGCGGACAATCTGGGAGCCGTGCACGGCCTTCTGCTTGCTTCGGATGCCGTAGTCAACAACACGGCCACGGGCTCGATCAAGATCGACGTTTCGCCCGAGGACGTGGGTTTGAGCGACGTCTTGGCCATCAACGGCCAGGAGGCCACGATCCGCAACTACGGCACGATTGAGACGAACGGTGCGGTGCAGGTGGGTTCGATTGTCGGCAGCAGTGCCAGTCTTGATGGCGGCACGGTGAAGTTCACCGGCAAGGATGCCGTGAGCACTGTGACGACCGAGCTCAAGACCGGCACGCTCGAAAATGCGGGCACGCTGACGGTCGGAGCCAAGGATTTGCCGAATTGGGCGGTCAATGTCTACGACCTCAAGAATACGGGCACGCTTAATGCGGGCACGCTCATTGCTCTCAACAGCATTGACAATACGGGTGTACTGAATCTCGACACCACGCAGCGCATTGCGATCGGACTCTATGGCAAGGATGCTGCTTCCGGCGAACATGTAACGCTTGTGAATCGCGAGTCAGGCCAGTTGTCGATCAACGTGGATGCGGATTCGGCTCTTTTAATCCAGACTGGCCACGTTGCCGGTATCGACCTCTTTTCTCCGACCAACGCCCCCGATTTGACGGGCGGCGACTTCACGAACTTCGGCACGACCAACATCACGGTCAAGAGTGAGCGGGGAACCAACTACGGCATTGTGGCCGACTCGACGCATGAGTCCACCATCCGCAATGACGGCACGCTGACGATTGATGTGACACAGACGGCTGCGGATGCCACATATGGCGTTTCCGGCATCAGGGGCAACCACAACACGACGCTTGTCAACAACGGTACGCTCTCGATTGAGGGCGCAACGGCGGGTGACGGTTACCTACAGGGCGTTGTGCTTTATGGCTCCGAGACCTCGCGCGGCAGTTTCCGCAACGACGGTACGACGAGCATCACGCTTTCGGCCAATGACGGTCTTGATCCGGCCACGGCGACGAATGCCGGTGCGATCGGCCTGCACTTGAGCTATGGCGACGGTGTGAACACGGGCGACATGACGCTCGACATTGCTGGCCTTCGCACGGATGCCATCAAGCTTGAGAATGGTTCGACCTTTACCAACAGCGGCAGCATCACGGTCAATTCGAAGGCGTCCGAAGGTAATGATCAGGCCATTTTTGTGATTAGCGGCTCGACTTTCACGAACACCGAAAGCGGTCATTTCACCTACAACTACATCAACGAAGATCCGTTGCTGAAGACGGCCTCGTCGGACGGCTTGTCGATGACGGGTGGTAGTTCCAGCGTCAATCAGGGCACGATCGATATTCATCTCAAGGACTTGGCCCAACGCGAGACCGGGAAGTTCATGAAGGGCTTCTATGTCGGCGATAAGGTGACCTTCACGAACAGCGGCGTGATCAAGCTGACGAGCGAAACGCTGGGGTCTGCCGAAGCCATCGACGGCGCGGTTGCCGTCAACGGCGTGTTTGAGAACCTGAGTGATGTGACGCTCGACGTCACGTCTCACGGCAGTGATCGCCAGGTTTGGGTAGGTGTCGGTACGCTCAACAACAAGAAGAACCTCACTGTGACGGCCTTGAACGACGGCAACGGTGATGTGGTCGGCTTCATGCACGACTGGAAGTTCACGACGCCTGATGTGCAGACCCTCCACGTCTCGAACGAAAAGGACATGACGCTCACGCTCACGGCCAATGCCGGAGATGCGATGGTCTTTGACATGCAGGGTTCCGAGCGCTTTGACAATACGGCCAACGGCGTGGTGACGGCCAATGTCTCGGGCGGCACGGCTGCCAAGGGCTTTGTGCTGGGCGACACGACGATCTTCGCCAACGACGGCACGCTCAATCTGACGCTCACGGGGCTTGCGGCTGATGCGACGCTCGCAGGCTTTGAAGCCTTGTCTGACGGCATGACCGCCACCAATTCTGGCGATCTGACGATCACTCTGGCTGGAAACGGCAAGACTGCTGCGGGTCTCAAGAGCGATGTGGCCGGAGCACGCTTTGTGAACAACGATACGCTCGCGATCAATGCGACGGGTTCTTTTGAGAACCTGACGGGTATTGATTGGGCGGGTGAAGTGGCCAATGCGGGTACGATCACGACGAATGCGGGTCTCAACATCGGTTCCGTGACGGGTGCAGGTTCCTTGACCGTCACGGGCGGTGATGTCCGTGTCGGTTCGCTTACCGATCAGCAGAGCGTAACGCTCAGGAATGTGGGCTCTGCAGCGTTTGATACGATCAGCATGAAGTCGGGCACGCTCTCCATTGAGAGCGGCAAGACGACTGCCAAGGTCACGGGGACGAGCACGCTTAAGCATCTGACGAACGCAGGCAATCTGACGCTCGGCGGCACGTTGACGCTGGGCGCTTCCGGCGCACAGGGCTCGCTCACGAACACGGGCACGCTCACGATGGGCGATGCGCACGTGGTGGGGAGCGTACTCAACAGCGGCACCTTTACGTCCGGTGACATGGACGTGGCGGGGTCTGTCCACAACACGCGAACGGGCGTGATGCAGACGGGCACGCTCACGGTGCGCGGCGACAGAGCCCTCACCAATGAAGGTGAAATGACGGTTGCCGACACGTCGTCGGTTTTCGGTACGCTCACCAACACCGGCACGATCTATCTCTACGACAAGTCCCTCGTTGGTGAGGACGGTCAGATCGAGAACAAGGACGAGCTGCTTGTGTACGGCACGCTGGAAGTCAACGGTCTTTTGATCAATCTGGGCACGTCGAAGGCCGAGGAGCTGATTCTCAACGGCGAATCCGTCTCGGGCGTGCAGAGTGCGTTCTTCTCCATGGATCGCGCCAATGAGGGTGCGGAGTCGATTGTCCAGTCGGGCGAAATCAACGCCAAGCGCACGAATTACGGCAAGGACTACTGGGGCACCGTGACGGTTAATGCCGTCTACGAAAACCATGATCTTGTCTTTGCGGGTTCGAGCGACACGGTGCTCGACCAGTCGGGACAAGCGCTTGCGGGCAGTGGTATGACGATTGCCGCAGGCGGTTCGATTCTCAATCAGTCGGGAGCCACGCTGCGTGTCAACGGCGCTCTGGACAACTCCGGCACGATCTCGGGCGGAACGCTCGCCCTGGATGCGGGAGGCCAGTTCACGAACCGCAAGAACGTGAACGTGGACAAGCTCACGGGCTCGAACCTGACGTTCACGCAGGGCGAAGCCGGCGCGTCCTTTGAGACGACCAAGAATGAAGTGACGAACTCCCAATTCGTTTGGACGCAGGGTTCCATTTCGCTCGATGCCCTCGGCAAGGGAAATCGTTATGAGTTGGGCGGCCATGTCGGCGACAGCGTGACGGTTGACCTCGATCTTCTGACTTCGGACTCGACGGTGAACATCGGTCAGGGGGCCGAACTGGCGGTCGGCACGATTTCGCTTGACGGAACGGAAAGCACCGTCACGCTCGCGGGCGGCACGTTGAAGACCAGTCTCGATCAGATCTTCTCCGACGTTGAAGTGAACGGCGCGGTCGACATCGATGCCGAGTCCTCGAAGGATACGGTGAACGTGGCCGGCATCACGGTCGCAACCGGCGTGGGCGGCATCAAGGATGCGGTCTCGAAGGGGATTGCGTTCAACAGCGGCACGGTGGCCTTTACGGACCGCGTGTTTGCGCTTGATGTCGCGGGCGACGTGCTCGCGAAGCTCGAAGCCGATGACAACGGCACTCTGGAAGTGGCCTTCAACGGCAAGGCGGCAGGCGTGGATGCCTTTACGGTGGATGTGGCCAACAAGGTTGTGGCCACGAAGCCCGAAGGCGGGTCGACCTATGCGGTCTTTACGGGTGAAACGCTGGTCAACAAGGACGCAGAAGAGCCGGGGCTCGGCTACACGCAGCTTGTGGTCGGGGACATTGATCCTCGCGGACGCTATACGCCGAACAAGAACACGCATCGCGTTGAGCAGTCGATGGGCTTCAAGAACGTGACGGGCGTCACGGGCGGCCTGTACATCCACGACGCGCGCTTCGTGCTCGTGGGCGACAAGGATCAGGCGATAGACCTCGCCGACGGTCTCGTGCAGGTGATCGGCGGGAGCATGAGCGGTGACGGTCTCACGCTCGGCTCTTATGGTTCCGAAGCTGCCACGAAGGGCCATTTGGCAGAACTCAATCTGGGCGTTTTTGCAGAAGACGGCGGCTACCGCGTGGCGGGCGGCGCGACGGACGTGCACAACGGCGACTTCACGGTGGATGCGCTGCGTCTGGGCGGCACGCTCACGGTGGGCGACAAAGACCGCGACGACAAGGGCAACGCCAAGCTCACGATCGGCAATCTCACGGCTTACGCGGGCGAGCTTGTCAATCATGGCAACACGCATATCGGCACGGTAGCCTCGGGCGACGACAAGCCCGTGATCAAGCTTGAGAACTACGGGTCGATGACCATCGACAATGGGCTTGTCGAAGGGCGTCTTCTCAACAAGGAAGGCGGCACGCTTACGACGGGCAATCTGACGCTCGGCTATACCGACAGCCTAAACAACGGCACGTGGACTGCCGAATCGCTCACGATTGCCGGTGCGAAGCAGTATGTGGGCGATCTCATCAGTCGCGGCGAACTCTACAACGCGTCGACCCTCAATGTGGCCAACGGCCTCACGCTGGAGTCGACCGCCCTCACGCAGCCCGAAGCCACGGGCGGCGTGCTCACCAACCGCTCGACGATTCGCAGCAAGCCCGCAGCGCTCACGGTGGGCGGCACGTTCACGATGAAGGAGAAATCGTCCTTCACGAACGAAGGCAAATACGCCCTCTTTACGGCTGACGCCATGGAGATGGCGCAGAGCAGCACCGTGACGAACCGGGTCGACGGTGCGATCACGATCAAGAACCATGCAAATATTGCGGGCAACTGGACGAACGAAAAGGGCACGTCGAATTTCGGTGCCCTGACGGTGACGGATACGGGCTCGATGATCAACAACGGCACGCTTGCCGTGGGCGGGAAGACCGATCTTGCGGGTTCTCTGACTGGTACGGGCAATGCAACGCTTGACGATCTGACGATTGATCCGACGGGCGTGCTTGCCATGACGGGTGCAGGTGCGCTGACGGCAGGTGACGTGGTGGTGAACGCGGGCGGCATGATGTCCGTGGCGGGCGCCTCGACGCTTGCTTCGCTCACGGCAACGAATGCGGGCGAATTGGCGTTTGGCACGCTCTCGATGACGGGCGACCTGAATCTCACGGGTTCCGTCATGACGGCTCTGCTCTCCCAGGCAGGGAATGTGACGCTCTCGGGCTCTCAGTTGACGAGCCAGCGTGATGCAACGTTCGCGTCTTTCACGATGACGGGCAGCGAAGCCGCGTTCGGCAACACGACCGTGGCGGGCGATGTGTCCGTGACGGGCGGTGTCCTCACCACGGGCAACCTGACGGGACAGAACCTCACGGTTCGTGATCAGGCGTCCGTGAACGGCAAGACTGCGCATGTGGCACGCCTTGACGCGAAGGACGGCACGATTGTGCTCGATGCCATCACGTCCGACGGCACGATCCTGCTCGACAACACGACGCTCAAGGGGCATGTGGTGTCCGGCACGGACATGACCGTCACGAACGCGGGTGCAGTGACCTCGACGGGTGCAACGACGCTCAATTCCCTCACCATGACGAATGCCGAGGATTCTTCCTTTGGTGATCTGACGGTGAACGGCGTGATCGATCTGACCAACACCAAGCTCACGGCCAATCTCGTGAAGGGCGGCGACACGACGCTCTCCGCGTCCGACATCACCTCCACGGGCAAGACGACGCTTGCAAGTCTCACGATGACGGACGCTCAGGAGTCGTCCTTTGGCGATCTCACCGTGACGGGTGACGTGAATCTCACGAATACCAAGCTCACGGCTAATCTCGCCTCTGGTGAGGATGTTGATCTTACGGGTTCGACGCTCGTCTCTACGGGCGTATCCAATCTGACGACACTTTCCCTTGCCGAGGGTTCGGATGCCCAGTTCGGTTCCGTGAACGTCGCGGGCAATCTTGATGTGAACGCTTCCGTCCTCAAGGGCGAGCTGACACAGGCAGGCGCAACGACGGTCGGCGCAAACGGGCAGATTCTCTCGTCCGGCCCGACGACGCTCGAAAGCCTCACCATGACGGATGCCGAAGATTCTTCCTTTGGTGATCTGACGGTCAACGGCGTGGGCGAACTGACCAATACCAAGCTCACGGCGAACCTTGTGAAGGGCGGCGACACGACGCTCTCCGCATCCGACCTCACCTCCGAGGGCACGAGCGAACTGGCTTCGCTTGCGATGACGAACGGCTCGAACGCAGCCTTCGGCACGCTCACGGTGAACGGTGCGCTTGATGTCAATGCATCTACCTTGACGGGCGATGTTGCTCAGGCGGGTGCCACCACCGTCACGAACGGCGCTCAGGTGACTTCCTCCGGCAAGACGACGCTTGCAAGCCTCACCATGACGAACGCCAAGGATTCGGCCTTTGGCGAACTCACGGTGACGGGTGACGTGAATCTCACGAACACCAAGCTCGATGCCGATCTGCGCAAGGCAGGCAACGTGACGCTCGAAGGCGCAACGCTTGCGTCAGCGGGTGCAACGACGGTTGAGAACTTCGCGCAGACGAACGGCACGACCACCTTTGGCGACTTGACGGCCAAGACGGTGTCTGTGACGGACGGTGCGTTCACGACGGCGGGTCTCACGGCTGAGACGGCGGCCTTTGCGGGCAAGACCTCTCAGGTGACCTTGAACGGCCTCACCACGGTGGGCACGCTCACGGCGACGGGCACGAACGTCAAGACGTCGGATCTCGTCATTACCGATGCGCTCACGAACGACAACACCTTGACGGGCAAGACCTTCAAGGCGCAGGGGACTGACGGCAAGCAGGTTGTCGTGACGAATGCCGGCACGCTCACCTTCTCGCAGGGTTCGGGTTCGGTGGCCTACAGCCAGACGGCTGGAGCCTTCAATGTTGCGACCAACAACTTTGCCAATTCCACCTTCGACGTGAAGGGCGGCACGGTGAAGACGAACGGCCTCGGCAAGGGCAATGCCTGGACGCTTGGCGGCATGAAGGATGCGTCCGTCTTGATGACGCTTGATCGCCTCACGTCTGACGGTTCCGTCTCGATCAACGAAGGCGCAACACTTGAAACTTCGCTCATCACGCTTGACGGCAAGACCGAAACGGTGGTGCTCGCCGGCGGTACGCTCGCCACGATGATGGATCAGATCTTCGACGACGTGAAGAAGGATCAGGGCATCGACATCGGCGCAGGCAAGCCCGGCGACATCGTGGATGTCGAAGGTCTAAACGCCGTGGTCGGCGTGGGCGAAATCAAGGATGAAGTCTCGACCGGCATCGGCTTTGATGCGGGTACGGTGGCCTTCAACGACAAGGTCTACTCCCTGACGCTCGCAGCCGACGTGCTCGGCAAGCTCGAAGCGGACGACGGCGGCGACCTGGAAGTTGTCTTCAACGGTCGAGCCAACGTCAACCAGTTCACGGTGGACGTGGCCAACGGCATCGAAGCCACGCAGGGCGGCAAGCCCGCGCATGCGGTCTTCGCCGGTGAAACGCTCATCAATGCCGACAAGACCCGGCCCGACCTTCAGTACGCGAAACTCGTCGTCGGGGCTGCTGATCCGGCCATTGCGGATGCGCACAACCTCACGCAGTCGATGGGCTTCATGAATGTCACGGGCGTCACCGACGGTCTCTTCATCCGTGGTGAGGATACGGAATTCGTCTTGGTCGGCGTCGATGAAAAGGCGCAGGGCGTGGGCGACATCCACAGCTTCATGCTCGCCGACGGTGCGGTGGACGTGGGCGAAGGCGCAGCCTTCACGCTCGGTTCCTACGGCAAGGCCCTTGGCACGGAAGGCAAGCTTACGACCGTGGCCAACAGCGGCACGATGAATGTCAAGAACGGCGTCTTCACGGTTGAATCCCTCACCGGCAACGGCACGCTGGCCGTATCCGACAAGGATCACGTCAAGGTGGCCGCCACCCTCAAGGCGACGACCCTCGAACAAGCTGCCGTCAACAACTTCGGCACGATTGAAGCCCATGCGATGACGGTGGGTTCGCTCGATAACGCCGGCACGGTCAATGCCGACACCCTCACGGTCGACGACATGAATGCAGCGGCCACGAGCTCGATCACCGCCGAAACCTTTGTGTTCAACGGCACGGCTACCAATGCGGGCACGGTGAATGCCAAGACCGCAACGGTGGCGACGGGTGCTCAGTTGACGAACACCGGTTCCTGGACGGGCAATGCGCTTGATGTGGACGGCACGTTTGTTCATAACGGCAAGACGCTCGACGTGGCCACGGCGACCATCGACGGCACACTCACGAATGCGGGTGCTGCCGACATCGATGCGCTCACGGTCAACGGACACGTCGATCAGACGGGTTCTCTTACGGCTAAGGGCGTGACGGTTGCGGACAATGCAGACATCGTCAACAACGGTTCCCTCACCACGGATACGCTCACTCTCAACGGAACGTATGCTGGCAAGGGCGGCCTCAATGCCAAGACGACGACTGTCGTTGGCACGCTCACTTCGAGCGCCAAGGGCATCCATCTCGGTGAACTGACCGTGACGGACGGCGACCTGACGGCTCTCAACCTCACCACGGGCAATGCCACGGTGACGGGCAAGAGCACCGTCACGCTCGACAACTGGACGGGCAAGACGGTGACGCTCTCGGGCACGACGGCGGTAGCCGATGCCATGACGTCTGATGCCCTCACCACGACGGGCACGCTCACGGCGGGCAATCTCACGACGAAGACGCTTGAGCAGAGCGGCACGCTCCGCGTGACGAAGACGCTCACGGCTGACAACGCGACGCTCTCCGGCAAGGCGACGGTCGACGGCCTCCTCGACGTTGACGTGCTCACGCAAAAAAGCGGCGAACTCGTGGCCCAGAACGTTGATGCCACGGAAGTCTCTCTGTCCGGCAAGGCGGATGTGGGCACGCTCGCCTCCGACACGCTCACGGTCTCGGGTTCTCTCGAAGCCGACGAAGTGACGACGAGCACCTATGAGCAGACCGCAGGCTCTGCCGACATCGGCACGCTCACGAGCACGACCCTTGCGAACGCGGGCGACATGACCGTCGGCACGATGGATGCGGCGCTTGCCAACACGGGTACGCTCACCATCAAGACGGGCTTTGCGCTAACGGGCTCGAATGCCGGCACGATCACGGCTGAAGCCTCCAAGGGAACGTTGACGGACTTCACGAACAACGGCACGGCCTCGTTCGGTAAGACCACGGCCACGGGGCTTGCCAACAACGGCACGATCACCTTTGCCGACGCGACGCTCGAAGGGGCGAACAACAACACGAAGGACATGTCTGCGGACATTCTCAACGTGAAGGGTTCGCTCACGACGACGGGCACGCTCACGGCGGGCAACACCACCGTAACGGGCACGCTCAGCGTCAATGGCGGCAAGACCTCGCTCGATGCGCTCAATCTCAAGGGAACCCTCGGCACGAAGGGAGAACTCACGGCCCGGAAGGCCGAGATCACGGGTTCCTTCAATCTGACGAGCGGCAAGACCACGATTGGCAACGCCACGGTCAACAAGGGCCATGTGAACGTCGCGGGCGGCAGCTTCCACGCAGATGCCTACACCCAGAAGGGCGGGTCTCTCACCCTTGCTCAGGGCGGATCGTTCACGTCGGGCAACCTCATCGTCTCGGGCTCCGACATCACGCTGGGCGACGCCGCGCTTAACGCCGAAGGTTCGATCAAGGACTCGAACATCACGATCACCGCCGGCAACTGGGCCGACAACCTCCTGGGACTTACCAACACCGACAAGGGTGCTTTGGGCGACAACGACTTCACCCTCACGGGCGGTGTGCTCGATCTTGGCGACAAGACGCTCACGTCGAGCGGAACCGTCACGATGACGGGCGGCACGCTCGTGGCCGACAAGATTGCGCTCGACGGCAAGACCCAGGGCACGATCACGGTGGGCGGCACGGGTACGCTGCAGACGTCGTTTGATCAGATCTTCCATGACTTCGTGGTCGAAGGCGTGGAAATCACGGCCACCAACTGGGAAGAAGGCTGGGGTGCCGTGCACGGTCAGGTGATCGAGGCGGCGACCGACGTGGGCGACATCAAGTCGAGCATCACGACGGGCATCAAGTTCGAAGGGGGCTCCCTCTCCTTTACGGACGAAGCCTTCCGCACCGACTTGGTCGCTGAAGTGGGCAGCGCCTTGGCCGAAGCCTTCGGCAACGGCAAGGTCAACGTCGAATTCCTCGGCCACGCAGTGGACGACTTCACGCTCGATACGATCCATAAGCTCGAAGAGGACGGCATGGCCGACAAGACCCAGGGCCTCGTCTTTGCGGGTGACGATCTCATCAACAACTCCGGCGACAAGACGCTCGACGTGGGCAAGTCCGATACGGACGACATCCACATGAATACGGGCTTTGCCGGCGTAACCGATACGGATCACATCAACATCAAGGACGGCCTTGAGTTCGTGCTGGTCGGCAAGACCGACAAGGACGGCAAGCCTTCCGGCGACAAGCTCCTTTCGGATGCTGAAAACGGCGGCTCCGTTCACGTGAACACCGGCACGCTCACGCTCGGCTCCAACGGCGTCAAGGACAAGACGGGCGGCACGCTCGCAGAAGTTGTCCTCGATGAACAAGGCAACCTCGTCATCAAGAACGGCGACTTCACGGTCGAGCGCATCGAGTCCGACGGTTCCATGCATGTCACGGGCGGCGGCAAGCTCACCTCGAACGATGTCACGCTCGACAAGGGCGACAGCCACATCGACGAGGGCGGCGTGCTCGTGGTCGAGGACGGTGAGTCCAACGGCAACCTTCACATCAAGGGTGACGGCACGCTCACGAACGTGGGCACGCTCATTGCGGGCGGCAAGGATTCGCACGTCGAAACCCTTGTCGATGGTGATCTCGTCAACAAGGGCACGGGTCTTTACGACGACATGGACATCACCAACGGCGGCCACTATCACAACACCGAAACGGGCAAGGATGCGGGCGACCGCATTGACGTGGCCGAAGGCGGCAAGTGGACCAACGATGGTCTCTCCGACTGGGGCAGCGTCAACATCGACGGGCAGTTCGAAAACAATGGCGGCCTCGAAATCGGTGACGGCAATGACGCTACCGACGACTTTCACGTGGGGCCCGAGGGCAGCGTTGATCAGAACGGCCAGCTTGATGCTTCGAATGCGGGTCACGCCCAGATCGACGGCAGCTTCACGACGGGGGAACTCACGCCTGAAGGCAAGCCCGACGACAACGCTTGGTCGAAGTTCGACGATGTGACGGTTGGCAACGGCGGTCATCTCGAAAACAACGGCACTGAGCTCGGCAACGGTCTCGTCGTGGATCAGGGCGGCGAATACGTCAACAACGGTCATTCGAACTGGGGTTCCGTGGACATCGCGGGCAACGGCGACAACAACGGCGACCTCACGATTCGCGGCGACGGCAAGGACGATACGCCGGACTTCATCGTTGAAGGCAGCGGCTCCATGACGAACGACGGCACGCTCATTGCCGGCGGTGAGGATACGAAGAACGACACGCTCGTTGAGGGTGATCTCGTCAACAAGGGCACGGGCCTCTACGACGACATGACGATCACCAACGGCGGCCACTATCACAACACCTCGACCGGCAAGGATCAAGGCGACAAGATCGACGTGGCCGAAGGCGGCAAGTGGACCAACGACGGCCAGTCCTCCTGGGGTCAGGTCGACATCAACGGCGGTGCGACGAACAACGGTGATCTCATCATCGGCAACGGCAACGACAAGGATGACGACTTCCACATCGGTCCGGACGGCTCGCTTGAGAACAACGGCCACATCGACGCGGGCAACTCCGGCACTGCCGACATCGAGGGCGACCTCATCAACGGCAGCCTCACGCCCGAAGGCAAGCCCGATGAAGATGCGACCATCAAGTTCGAGGATGCCGTTGTGCATCCGGGCGGCAAGCTCGAAAACAACGGGACCGAAGAAGGCGATTCGCTCGTCGTCGAAAATGATGGCGAATACATCAACAACGGCAATTCCAACTGGAACGACGTCACGATCAACGAAGGCGGCCACGGCTCGAACAACGGCAAGCTCGATGTTGAAGACGATCTCGTCATCGACGGCATCTTCGACAATGACGGCACGATCAACGCCGGCAACACCGTCATCGGCGGCGACTTCAACCAGACGGACGACGGCGTCCTCAACACGGGCGACCTCACGGTTCGTCCGGGCGGCGACATCGACATGGACAAGGGCGAGATCAACGTCTCCGGCGACCTTAATCTCAACGGTGCAAACGTTGTGATCGGCAACTGGAAGGCCCTTTCGCCCGACAACCGCGTCTCGCCGACGTGGAGCGCCGAGAAGCCCCTCGACGGCAAGCTCTGGGTGATCGGCAACGGCGACCTCACCTTCGGCACCGCCTCTGACGGCTTCGCGGACAAGATCCAGAAGTTCGACGAAAAGGTTCCGGGTCTCACGGGCGCAGCCGCCCGCGTGACGGTGGGCCAGACCGTCACGATGGGCAAGGGTTCCTCCCTTGCCGTAGGCTCCAACGTCTGGAATCCCGCCAAGGACGAAGGCCGCGTTGAGATGAAGGAAGGCTCCGTCTACTTCGGACGCGACTCCTACGTGCTCATCGACATCGGCAGTCTCGGCGACGCGCCGGCTTTTGCGACCACGGTCGAAGGCGCGACGGCCACCGTCGAGCACGGCGCAAGCCTTGTCTTCGGCAACCTGACGAAGACGGGCGAATTCACGCTCCTCGAAGGCTTTGACCTTTCCGCCAACCTTGGTGAGGACGGCGACTGGAAGGGCGGCTGGGACGGCGAAGACCTCTACATCGTCAATGACGACGGCTCCGGCCTTGACTACTTCATCCAGCTTGACGTAGACAAGGACGGCAACAAGGTGAGCGCCAATGTCGACGTGGCCGACTTGGAAACGGTCTATCCCGACATCGTTCTGCCTGGCCTCGGCAACGAGGCACTGCAGGATTGCGCCAAGGGCAACGATTCGTCCTTCATCTGCGGCATCGTCAAGGATGAAAACCTTACGGTCGAAGAAAAGACGCGAATCATCAATTCCGTTGCGCAGATCGCATCCGTGGGCGGCACGACCGCTTCGGCCTACGCCGACATGGGACTCGTCTCCGACGTGCTCGAAGATCGTCTCTCCTTCACGGGCCCGACGCACAAGGATGGTCAGCTTCTGCAGATCCCCGCGACCGACGCCCTTTGGGTTGAGGTGATCGGCGGGAAGACCAAGACCGGTTCTCTCGCGCTCTCGAACCTTTCGGGCGGCGTCAAGAGCGACACCTACGGCGTCATGATCGGTGCGGATGCGCTCATGCCCAAGCCTGCCGTCAAGGTGGGCGGTGCGTTCTCGTACCTCTCGGGCAGCCTCACGAGCACTGGCAGCGGTCTCTCGACCACGAACGACTACGACACCTACGGCGCGCATCTCTATGCGGCCTGGACGCCCACCACGAAGTTCAACCTTGTCGGACACGTGGACTGGGTGCTTCAGGACTCCGACATTTCGATGAGCATCGGGACGGACAGCTTCGGCAAGGCTTCTGCCAAGCCCAAGGTCAATGTCGTTCAGGCCGGCATTCGTGCCGAGGTTCGCGAAACCGTGGGCGTCTTCGACATCGTGCCGCACGTGGGCCTTCGTGCCATCTACACCAGGACGGATGACTTCAAGACCAAGATCGACGGCAAGAACGCCTTCCGAAATTCGGTTGAAGATACGTTCACCGTGCAGATGCCCATCGGCCTGACGGTCTCGGGCTACGTCCCTGCGCAGGGAGGATGGACGGTCGCGCCGAAGGCCGACATCATGTTCGTGCCTCAGGTGGGGGATACCGATCAGACGAGCACTGTCTACGGCACGGCCATGTCTTCGTCCGACAATGTCAACGGCGCATTCGCGGGCGAATACTACGGTCAGGTCAAGCTTGGCCTCACGATGATCAATCCGAAGGCCGACACCTCCTTCGGCGGGACTGTGGGCTATGCCCGTGGTGATGCCGGCAAGAAGGACCTGACCTTCGGCGTGCAGTTCACGAAGAACTTCTGACTTCTGATGACTAGTTGAGGCGATCTGCAAAGGTTGCCTCGACCCAACCCAGAACCGCCCGGGCGTGGGAAAGTGTCCGGGCGGTTTTGCATTTTGAAGACGAAAAAAAGCGATAGACGTCATCTATAAGTCAATAGGTTGGTGGTTGTACCTACGGAAAAGCCCAACCCCTCGGGGAAAACCCATCCGCCAAATCTGAAACGATTGTCTATCAGAGAGTCGGTTGTAACAGATTGTCAAGTAAAAGCGACGCATGTTGGGTTTCGTCTCCTGCGCACGCACTTATTGCAAGGTGATTTACAAAAGTTACAAATTCAAGTTGCGCAGGCGCACGTGGTAGAAACCCGAAAGCACCATTTGGTTTGATCTAGATCAATAAATGGGGGGGGCTGGGTAGTCTGTCAGTTGCACTTTCTCGTCATTTCGGGAGAGGCAGGACCAATCAACCAATTTGGAGAATTTGTCATGAATCGCGTTTTCAAGACCAAGTGGAGCGTGGCTCACCAAGAATATGTCGTCACAGACGAAAAGCACACGACCAAGGGTAAGGCCGCCAAGAGTGCGGTGGCGCTCGCTGTCTCGGCTCTGATGCTTGCCGCTGGTGCAGCTTCTGCTGCATACGTGGATCCGGGCTTCGTCGCGACGAATTCCAGCAATCTTGAACTAGCCAAGCAATCCTGGCAGACTGACGAATACAAGAAAGACTGGGGTCTCGAAGCCATGCATGCCTCGACGGCTTATGCGTTAGGCTATCATGGTCAGGGCGTCAAGGTTGGCGTGATGGACTCGGGGGCTTTGTTGCAGAAGCACTCGGATTTGGCAGGTGATCGCTTTACTGCCGCTTCTGCAAAGGGGGAGTATGGTTCTAACGGTAATCGTTATCCTCAGGAAGTGGGGGCTGATGGAAAAGGTGGCTTGCCTTATCAGAAGGGTGAAAAATTTGACATCGATGGCAACTGGACAGAAGGAGTCAATGATTCTCACGGGACGCATGTGACAGGTACCGTAGGCGGTAATCGCGACGGTAACGAATTCCATGGTGTTGCTTGGGGATCTGATATTGTCGTTGGCAATACGGGTGCTACCGATAGTAACAACTATGGCCCCTTCCAGGATTATGCGTACTTCAAAGCAGCCTGGACTGGCGTAGCAGAAGAGGTTGCTAAGGCTAACGGTGAACGCGGCGGTGTGATCAATAATTCCTGGGGTACGAATACCCGTGTTGAAAATCAGCAGGATCAGGGGTTTGACGGTTATAACACTGGCGTTCATCTGAATGTGAACACCAATGCTGAAACCGATTACGAATTCATGCTTTTCGCGAAACGTTATGGTCAGGATGGCTTTAACGAGGTCGCTGATGACGGTATCACGGATGACAAGTCCTTTGTATATGCAGCTTACGAGGCTGTGAAGGATAAAAACATCGTTCAGATTATGACGACGGGCAACCGCGACATGAAGAATCCGTACTATCGTGCTCTTTATCCTCTCTATAACCCCGGCGCTGAAAAGCATTGGATTGCTGTTGCCGGCCTGAAGCAGGGTGCTGAAGAAGGTACGTATGAACTAATCAAGAACTTCAATGAAGCCGGTCAGGGCAAGTGGTGGACGGTTGCCGCTCCTGGTAACGGCATCTACTCCAGCACGACGGACGATAACGGCAATCCGGGTTATGCTGCCTGGGGCGGCACGTCTATGGCCGCACCGCACGTGGCCGGTGCCATGGGTGTTCTGATGTCCCGCTATGACCAGATGAATGCGCTTCAGGTTCGCGACGTGATGTTCACGACCGCGAATCACAAGAATGCTGACGGCTCCAACATGGAAGGTTGGACGGATACCGTCGGTACGGTTCGTAAGGATGGTGAAGTGTCCGATCGCATGGGTTGGGGTGTGCCCGATCTCGACAAGGGCATGTACGGTCCGGGTCAGTTCCTCGGCAAGTTCGACTACAACATGGCTGCGGAAGGCTCGCTCGACGTTTGGACGAACGACATCACCAACGTTGCTCTTGACCAGCGTCGTGCCGAAGACGAAAAGTGGATGAAGGATACCGCGAACGGTACCAAGCTTCCCTATGACCAGATCGTTGACGGTTCCGGTTTTGTGGTTAAGGACGGTGATGCCAATGTCACCGAGGATGAACGCACGAGCCACATTGTCGGCGACGCTGAACAGAAGCTCTTGTTGGAAGCATATGCTGAACGTGCTAATGCCATCAAAGACAAGATGGACAATAACAACGCTGGCTATAAGGGTTCTCTCGTCAAGCGTGGCGAAGGCACCCTCGTCATGACGGGCAACAACACCTATCGTGGTGGCACGACCGTTGAAGGCGGTACGCTCCTTGGCTTTGCCGAATCCTTCGGTGTGACGGGTGATGATGCCAATGCCACGGCTAACGGTAAGGTTGTTGTCAATGGCGGCAACTTTGGCTTGCTTGAAACGTACACCGACAACTTCACCATGACGGGTGAACATAAGGCCGGCGTTCACGGTGATGTTCAGAAGGCTGCCAACGATGTGGGTCACTCTGTTGATGTCACTGTCAATAAGGACGGCGCCTTCTATGTTGTTGCCGGTCACGACGTGACGATGGGCACCTTGACTCTCAATGAGGGTGCAACCTTTGCTGTCGGTACTTTTGACAACAATGTGTTGAAGGAAGCCTATGTGGGTGAAACGCAGACGGGTACTCTGACCGCTGAGAAGATTACCGGTCTCGATAACGCCACGATCAAGCCTGATCTTGGTGACTCCGCCTTCTTCGATACGAAGCTTGAGATCAAGGACAACAAGTTGACGGCCAGCGTCTCTCGCAATGAAGACGTCAACTTCGCAACTTATGCTTCCAATGCCAATGGGAATGCTATTGCCGGCGCTATTGAAGGCGCGGGTTCCGGTGCTCTCTTTGATGCTTTGATTGGCGCTTCGAAGGGTGACGTTGCCAAGACCTACAACTCTCTGGGCGACGACTTCATCCTCAATACGCGCAATGCGGGCATTGTGAACGGCATGACGCTCTCTCGCGCCATCAAGGATCAGGCCGCAGGCATCGGTGAAGGCCGCAAGGTCGAAATGGCCGACGGCACGGCTCGCCTCTGGGCGACGGGTGTCGGCAGCTGGTCTGCGCTTGACTACGGCCAGTCCGACATGGACAGCGACTTCTACGCCGGCCTCTTCGGTGCTGAAGTCGACGTCTGCTCCGCCACGAAGCTCGGTCTCTTCTTTGGTGCCGGTTCGACCGACAACAAGGCGGGCGACAACAAGGTTGAAAGCGACGACATCCACTTCGGCGCGTATGGCGTCACGAACTTCAGTGACGTCGTCAACGCCACCTACGGCTTCGTCTACAGCCATCAGTCGGCTGACGCCACCCGCGCTCTGCAGGTTGGTTCCCAGCTCGGCATGAATGCCTTCTCGGGCGACACGGACATCACGCAGATCTTTGCTGAAGCTGCCTACACGGGTCTCAACACGGACGCTTACAGCATCGAGCCGTATTTCGGCCTGAGCTTGATCCACGCTGAATCCGACGGCTTCAATGAACAGGTCGGCACGATGGCCTTCTCGACCACCACCGAAGATCAGGATGTCCAGGTGACGACGCTTGGCGTTCGCGGTACCATCCCGTTCACCATGGGTGCAACCAAGGTTGCTCTGAAGGGTGACGTGGCTTGGAACCACTTCTTCGGCGACACGGAAGCCGAAGCTTCGATGAATCTCGCCGGCTCCGGCGTGGCTTGTCTGAAGGGCGGTGAACTCGGCGACATGGCCTCCGTCGGTCTCGGTGTGGAAGCTCAGCTCGGCAAGATGACGACCATGGGTCTCTCCTACACGGGTGCCTATGACGGCGACATCACGTCGCATGGCATCTCCGCCAATGTCCGCTTCAACTTCTAACCTGAAGCAGAGGACGTGACCCGATTAGTCATCGGGTCACGTGGTACCGACCGAACTCGCAGTCGGTCGGTACCTTTCTCAAGCGTCTTGCCATGAGGATGCTTGCGAAAGGCAGTTGGTCCTACTGGGTTGCTTGATGCAGCCACTTGCCCCGTTAGTTTCGCGCTGGCGGGGCATTTTCTTGCTCAACGGCTTGGTTCGGTCGAAACTCAATCGGACGGTTTCTCTTCCGAGTTAATAGGCCCAACGCCGTGCTCGGTCAAACGAACCTTCTTCCATTGCTCAACTTCCTCGACCTTCAAGGCTTGCGCGGCGCTAACGAACTCCTCAACCGAGACAACGCGCCAGATGCCCTCGACAAGGTCGAGTGCTTCGCGGACAAGATCGAGATTGCGCTGCCCGTTCTCGGTCAACTCCGGCTCCTTGGCAAGGAGATGCATGGCATCGCGAAGTCGGGCGGCAATTGTTTCCCCGTTTTTGACATGCTTGCAAAGCGATTCGCCAAAGCGCAGAACGGAGTAGAGCTCGCAGCGATCCTGCCAATTATCGGTTCCCATGTACATGCGCAGGAGTGCTGCATCATGACGAGCCTTGAGCTTCAGAATCTGCGATTCCGGAACCGTTAGCCTATGGAGCAGGACAACCGGAACGCGGCAATTCGTTGGACGGTACTTCTTGTTTTTTCGATCTTTTTTGTTTTTCGCCATGGTTGCAGGATGGTTGGAAGGGGATGCGCATATTGTCGCACGCATTTTTGAGCGATGGCCGCCATCGCAACTTGTCCCAAAAAAACTATCCTCACAGAAATAGCCTCAGCTAAATCCGCCAGGAACCCTCGCCTCGGTGAGGCGGGGAGGAATGGCGGAAAAGACGGCGAAATGCGAGGCATACGTTAAAAGAGGAAGCCTCATATAATCAAATTTCCATACCGTTCCTTCCTCTGTCACGAATGATCCGCACCATCCGCATTCGACTCTATCCGACGGCGTCCTCGGTCTTCGACAAGGGTCATACGATAACGAGCAAGGTCTCGGACCGCTCGGTCGTCCTTGGGCATGATCGCCGTGCTTCTGATCGAACCGTTCCTGACGCACTCTGCCAAGTAGGACGCGTCGGTGTAGTCGTCCGAGTATTTGAAGCCGGCCTTGCTCACCGTGCTGGGATCGGCCAAACGGAGGTTCCAGTTCCTCTTCTCGAATTCATCAGCCAACCAGTACCAGTTGTAGGTCGACTCGACGACAGCCATGTGGGGCTTGTCCTGACAGTACGTTTCCAGCACCTTGAAGAGTTCGTCAATGTTGGGTTGGCCGACGGTTTTGAACTTCTTCGACAGGACGGTCTTGCTGCGCACCGTATTGTCCTTGATCTCGTTCTGTGCCACGACAACCACCACGTTGTCGAGATGGAGGTCCATCCCGATAAAGTTGGTTTCCTGATCGTTCTTGCGGACGGTGCCCGTGCTATTATCCATTTCAGCCTCGTTTAGGTAGTGCAAAAATCCATATTCTGAGGCCAACGGGTCTGAAGATCAGTCTTCAGGCCCGTTTTTTTTCGCTAGCGGGAAGCGTGGCCATTCTTGAGGAGGTGAAATGATTTTCGGGGCTCGAAAGAATGGCTGCAGCGGCAGAGCCGCCATACCCACTCTCCCTCTGCCTAGGCTACGGCCGTTCCTTGGTCTGTCAAGGGAAATGAGTCCTCACGGCCCTGAAACGACTTGATCACCGTTCGTGCAGCTTACGGCCCACTTTTGAGGGTGAGCGGCCGCGCGAACCGTGGACAAGTCTGCTCTACGGCATCATCTGCGCGAATCCCCGTCACCTCTCGTGCCGTAATGAACGATTAACCATGCTACTCAGCAGGCTACTTTGGACGCACCCACGGAAACTTTGGAATGCCACGCGGAAAAGGCTGGATTTTGCAGCCGGCGAAGGCAGACCGGCAAACAGAACCCGAGACTGCTCTTTCCAGAGCCGGACCGGCTTAAGGATCTGCGACTGTCCCCGTCGGAACCATTCCGAGCCCTTCTCAAAGTCGCGGTGTCTCTGACCAGAATGAACAAAGCTTTGTTACTTTGATTTCCCGGTGAACCAGCCAAGAAGCTCTTTGCGCTCAGGCACGCGGCCGACGACCTTCACCTCGCCATCGATTGCCACCGCCGGCAAGCTCAGGATGCCCTTGCGGAGCATGGCCGGGAAGTCGGAAACCTTTCGAACTTCCGCGTCAACGCCCTCTTCGGCGCAGAGGGCTTTGACCGTTTCAAAAAGCGCGTTGCAGCGGGAGCAGCCTGTTCCAAAAATTTCGATCAGCATATCGAGAGTCCTTAATAAAATAGCGTTTCACAAAGATTGAGAATCCAGCCGATCATCGTAAAGCAGACGATGAGCCAGAAGAAAAAGAGAGTCAGCAGTCTGGCCGTCATGACCTGACGGAGCATCACGAATTCTGGGAAACTCGCGCCCACCGTGCTCATGGCGAAGGCGAGCGTCGTCCCGAGAGGCAGACCCTTTGCAAGGAGTCCCTCCATCACGGGAACGATCCCGGTGACGTTCGTATAGAGCGGCATGCCGGCAACGACAGCTGCAGGCACGTTCCACCAAGCTCCCGTCATCACGCGGGCGAACCAGTCGTCAGGTACGAATCCGTGAAGCAGCGCCCCGACTGCCACGCCGGCGATCACCCACTTCCAGATACGGCCGACAATGGTCTTCACTTCTCTTGTAGCAAATGCATGCCGCTCTGCCGAAGAAATCCTGCGATTGTCTACGCCCGACGGCGCAGTGCCTCCGGACGACTGAATGACGGCAAGTATGGCAGGCTCGAGCCATCGCTCGGCCCGGAAGGCATCCATTATGATACCGCCCGTGATCCCCGCTGTCAGACCAGCCGCTATATATAGCAGCGTGAGCTTCCAACCGAGAAGGCCCCAGAGCGCGACGATGGCCACCTCGTTGATGAGCGGCGACGTAATCAGGAAAGCCATGGTGATGCCGAGCGGAATGCCGGCCGACGTAAATCCGAGAAAGAGCGGAATGCTTGAGCATGAGCAAAAAGGCGTCACCGCGCCGAAGACGCTTCCAATCACATAGCCGGGAAGCCGTCCGAAGCGCAGAAGCACATCCCTGACACGCTCGACCGACAGCCCTGCCCTCAGCCAGGCGAGCAGATAAACCATCAGAAAAAGAAGAAGGAAGATCTTGGCGGTATCGGCGATGAAAAAGTCGACCGCCCCGGCGATCCGCACATCATCGAAAAGCCCCCCTGCACGCGCAGCCATCTCGGGCGCGGCAAACCAGAGACCGATCCAAGCCGCTCCTGCTGCCACGCCCCCGAGCAGAGTTCTGAAAGATGCCTTCGTCATGCCTTCTCCTTCCCGTAGCAGCAACTCCCGCATCCGGTTGACTCAAGGCACGCGAGCATGGTGCCGATGCATGGAAGTCCGAGCGAGCAGTAAATGTTGAGCCCCTCCCTGCGGCTTTCGATCACCCCGGCCGTGCGGAGCACCTGAAGGTGTCGGGAGACCGTGGAGAGACTGCCTCCCGTGAGGCTCTGCAGTTCGCAGACGCATTTTTCTCCTCCGGCCAGCGCCTTCACGATGCGAAGACGGGTCGGATGGCCGAGCGCCTTGAAAACGGCGGCTTCCTGCTCGAACACTTTGTCTGAATTATCGGTCAAGATACAGTCTCCCTTTTAGTTATTTCGCATAATTGCGAAATATAGCACATTCCGATATACTTCGCTGATCAGCCAAATAAGCAAGGAGTCACAATGATTCGACGAACTGTCTGCGCCTGCCTGACGGCAGCTTCGCTCACCTTCGCACCCGGCGCATACGCAGAGCTCAACGGACGCGTGCCTGAACCCGGCATGGTCACCATGGCCGACTTCGGCGCCGAGTCCTGTCTTCCGTGCAAAGCCATGGCGCCGATTCTGAAGAAACTGGACAAAGAATATGAAGGTCGGGCCGCCGTGCGCTTCATCAACACAGTCCAATATCCGGAAATCGCCGAATATTTCCGCATTGCTGTGCTGCCGACGCAGATTTTCTACAACCACCGCGGCGAAGAAGTCGGCTGGCACACGGGGTATCTGGACGAAGGCAGCATCCGAGCCAAGCTCGATGAACTGATCTCCGCCGCAAAGGCCGAGAAGGAAGGCGCTTTCCCCCGCACAAAAGAGGATCCCGCAAAGTGATTGAAGAGCTGGTTCCCTCTGTACTCGGCATGCTGACGGCATCGCCCGGGAAAGCCGCTACCGCGAGCTTCGTCTGGGGCCTCGCAAGCATTCTGCTGAGTCCCTGCCATTTGGCATCCGTGCCGCTGATGGCAGGCTACGCCGCACGCGATGCAGCGGATCCGACGGCTGACGGCAAAACAGCAGGTCGGCGCGCCGCCCTGTGCGGGATCGCGTTCACCGTCGGCCTCTTTATTTCTATCGCCGCCGTCGGCGCGGTCTGCGCGCTCCTCGGTCTCCTTCTCGGTACGGTGCCCAAAGCGCTGTCTCTAAGCATCGGCCTGCTCTTCATCGTTCTCGGCCTGCAGACGGCCGGCTTCATCCGGCTTCCTATTCGGCCGATTGTTCCGGCACAGTTCCGACTCAGAGGACTGTTTGGCGCTATGGTGCTCGGTGCCGGATACGGTCTTCTCAGCGGGCCCTGCACTTTCGGTTTTCTGGCTCCCGTCTTTGCCGCAGCTACCCTTCCGGGCAATCCGTCCGTCGGCTTTGTGCTTCTGCTTGCCTTTGCACTCGGACACTGTCTGCCCATTGCTGCCGCAGGCGCTTCTACGGCGCTGTGCTCCATCTATCTCAGCAGCCGTTTCGCCGATTTTGCACAAACGACAGGACGAAAAGCCGCAGGCCTGCTGATTGCAGCAGCAGGCCTGGCCGTACTCGCCGCGATTTAGTCGGAAGATCTGCTACATGTCGGCCAGGATTTTGGCACGGACTCAGGAAAGATCCTTCATCCGAAGGAGAAATTCCGCTGCACGGTCGCTCTGCTGTGCACCCAGGCGCGCTCAAGGTTGCGCCGCACGCCTTTGCCGAGGAAGTAGCTTTTGCTGAGAAGATACTGCGCATCAGCATGTCCGCGTCTGGCAGCCAGTTCAAACCAGAAGGCTGCCCGGCGGGGATTCTTTCTAAGGAACTACGCAAAAATTAGGGAAGCTCTTCAAAACCCCATCTCTGAGAGATGGGGTAAGCAGATTTTTTAAATTAGAGGCTCTTGGCTGGGGTCGAAAAATTGTTGAAAGCTCCCAGGGACGAGAGTCGTTCGATTTTTCTGAATAATGCTGACGTGACTCGATGTTTGCCTATAAATTAGGCAAAATCCCACCTCAAGAGTCAAATCGCCCCCTTGGCTCTCGAGACGAACCACGATGTGCAGTTTAAGAGCTGATCAGCAAGACAGTTCTGGCGGTGCACACCATTTGCGCAAGCGGTAGCAGTTGTATAGTGCAAACAACGTTAGCGCTCGACTGTGATTTTTCGCCAATCCGCGATAACGAACCTTGGCATAGCCATA
>ERZ831601.383-NODE-383-length-48278-cov-4.520561_pt1 | contig 48278 bp, 40 predicted proteins | sample MGYA00519578_ERZ831601 | MGnify/ENA primary metagenome ERZ831601 (study PRJEB31850, sample SAMEA3708717) | human gut metagenome | biome: human gut; feature: human-associated habitat; material: faeces | place: China | collected 2014 ... | reverse complement strand
GGAGCTGGCCGCTCCGGGCGTCAACATCCTTGGCCCTTCCGTCGGCAGAAAGCCAGGAAGTGATACGCCCATGACAACACGCACCGGAACCTCGGCAGCGGCGGCAATCACCGCTGGAGCGGCCGCCAATCTTTTAGGCTGGGGCATTGTAGAAGGAAACTATCCTACCATGAGCGAGGCATCTGTAAAAAGCTACCTTATACGGGGAGCACAAAGAAATCCAGCGCTCACATACCCGAACCGTGAGTTTGGATATGGAACGCTGGATCTGTTTCAAACCTTTCTTCGTCTGCGGGAATAGCCATCCTGCAGCATGAGGGCAATATTGTATGCCAAATGCTAACCTCTCATCTGCACCAGAGGTCCTCCATTTTTTTCCAGATACGGCCTGGTAACTACCACGGAACCAATATTGGGATCTTTGGGGATCTCATACATGATATCCAGCATGAACTCCTCCAAAATTGCCCGCAGCGCTCTGGCTCCGGTGCCGCGCCGGATTGCTTCCTCTGCAATCCACTCCAGAGCATCCTCCTCAAAGACCAGCTTCACCTCATCCAGTGCCAGAAGCTTCTCATACTGGCGGAGAATAGCATTTTTCGGTTCCTGCAGAATACGGATCATCATATCCTTATCCAGTCCCTTTAACGTTACCGTTATGGGAAGACGGCCCAAAAACTCCGGAATCATGCCGAAGGTTCTCAGATCCTCGTTGGTTACATGGCTCAAAATGTCAGGATCATGATCAAAGGAATCCTTAAGCACTGCTCCAAAGCCCATGGCGGACTTCTTCGTAAGACGCTCCTTAATGATCCCCTCAAGGTCAGGGAACGCGCCTCCGCAGATAAACAGGATGTTGTCTGTATTTACCGTTGCCATGGGGGTCATGGCATTTTTCTGATTGGAGCCTACAGGTACCTCCACTGTGCTTCCTTCCAAAAGCTTTAAAAGCTCCTGCTGAACAGATTCACCGCTTACATCCCTGGTATTGGTCTGCTTCTTTTTGGCAATCTTATCAATTTCATCAATAAAGATAATCCCCTTCTGGGCCCGCTCCACATCATTGCCTGCAGCCGCCAGAAGCTTGGATACCACACTTTCGATGTCATCGCCAATATATCCGGCCTCTGTCAGAGAGGTAGCGTCTGCGATCGCTAACGGTACATCTAAAAGCTTTGCAAGCGTCTTTACCAGATAAGTCTTTCCGCTGCCCGTCGGTCCGATCATCAAAATGTTGGACTTTTCAATCACAATATCGTCACTGTCAGAGCCTTCTTTTCCCAGAAATGCTCTCTTATAATGGTTATATACGGCCACTGCCATAACCTTTTTAGCCTTTTCCTGTCCGATCACATAGGCATCCAGCTTTTCCTTAATCACATGAGGCGCAGGTATATCCTTCATGGTAAGCTGAGGCTGAGGTTCCTTACTCTTTTTAAGCTTCTGCTTTTTGGGGATCTCAGCCTTTGGAGGCATCTGGGACAGATCATTAAAGTTCAGATTCATATAGGGCATATTGGGAATCTGAGAAAGATCCATCCCGTTTTTCATCACAGAATCAAAAGCCTTCTGCATACAGTCATGGCACAGGTTCATGCCTCCCGGCATGGAAATCATGGGGCCCGTTTTACTCTCCGGCCTGCGGCACATATAGCAGACCTTTTCATATCCCTCATCCTCCCGGTCCTTTCCTTCGGACCGGGAAACGTCATTTTTCTCTATCTCTTTCTCTTCCAATGTAAATCTCCTCTCTCAGGGGCAATATAAACTTATTGCTGCCCGGATGCCGCTGCCTGTTCCTCCGCAGGCATTGCTGCCAGTGTTACGGTAACCGTCAGCTCCTGGTACACTCCGTCGATCTGTCTCTGAACAGTCAGTTCTACCTGCTCTCCAGCCCGGTAGCCTGCTAAAATCTCCTGAAGGCCCTCCATGTTCCGCACGGTCTGGCCATCTAATTTGGTAATAATATCCTTCTCCCACAGCTCAGAGGAGGCTGCTGCGCCGGACTCCAGGATCTTATATACATAAGCGCCTCTCGGCATGCCAAAGGTCTTTGCCGCATTTTCATCTACATTCGTTCCCTGGATTCCCAGATATCCCCTTTCCGCCTCAGGAATATCAACCTTTGATCTGCGCTTTGTAAGCTGGTCAATAATATCCTGGGATTTTGAAATAGGGATGGCATAACCAATGCCCTCTACCTCGGTAGAAGCATATTTTGCCGCATTAATCCCAACTAGCTCACCCTTCATATTTAAAAGAGCGCCGCCGCTGTTTCCAGGATTGATCGCCGCATCTGTCTGAAGAAGTACGCGGGTATTTCCCTCTTCCGTCTGCACTTCCCGGTTTATGGCGCTGATATAGCCGACTGTCACAGACTGGCCGTAGCCAAGGGCATTTCCAATGGCGATCACACCCTGTCCCGGCTTTAATTCATCCGAGTTTCCCACAACTGCCGGATGGATCTGCGCTTTGGTTTCTTCTTTAATCTGATCTAAAGGAATGGCAATCACTGCCAGATCCGTTTCCGGATCCGTTCCCTTTGTCACAGCATCTACTGTTTCCTCATCAATAAATGTAACCTTTAAGGATGTGGCTTCCTCCACCACATGATTATTCGTTACAATGAGAAGCTCTGTCTCATTTTCCCCGATAATAATGCCCGATCCGCTGCTTGGCACCTCATAGGTCTGTCCGCCCAGTCCGCCGCCGAAAAACCAGTCATAGCCGAAATCACGGCTCTGATATACGGCTGTGCTTGTGATAGCCACTACCGAAGGCATTGCCTCCTCCACGATGACAGACACATCTGTAACCGGAGCAGCGATATAAGACGGCGTCGCAGTTTCGGGCCCGGCGAACGGATCTGCCGGAGGCTTTTGCCCTTCGGGCGCCTTCCAGTCCCCTGCTTCCGTTTCCCCTGAAACAATGGCATACAGATTCTTAAAAACGCCGGAGGACGCGATCTGTACTCCCACCATCACACCTCCTGCAATGGTACCAAACAGCAGCGCCCCCGCTGTGATCCAGGCTGCCTTCTTTAAAATGCCTCCCTTTTTAGGTCTCTCTTCTTCAGGCTCTCTATTCCAATTACGATCCTTATCTTCTTCGTACATTTGCTGTATCTCCTTCCTTCACTTATGTGACTATCTTATAATGAAACAGAAAAAATATCAAATAAATAATTGATAAACAAACCGCCGGGGAAATCGTCATTTTTCCCCGGCGGTCTGCCGTATCATCCCTTATTCTCAGGCTCCCGGACCGATAATTACATCGTTTTCCGGATTTCCTTCAATAATCACATTTCCTGCTCCGGGTATAACTCCTGAGGCGGAAGACTCCGTCTGTCCCGGTTTTGACTGTCCTGCTCCGGAACTGACCGGACTTGTCTGAGAAGGCTGAGACGCTGCTCCAGGCCCGCTGTCTGCATCTCCCGATTCAACTGCACCGGGTCCCTCAGAGCCTGCATCTGTACCCTTAGCGGGCTTTGTCACTGCTTCCGTCGTGGCAGAAGGCAGTGTCCCGCTGGGTACTGTCGGCTTCAGGCTGCCCGAAGACTCTGTCGATGCTCCCGGCTTTGACTGGCCTGAATGCGTGCTGCCGGAGGACTCAGACGGGAGCATCCCAGGACCGTAATTCTCCGGCGGATCGATCACATTTCCGTTCTCGTCTGTCTCAAGCTCCAATCCCCACGGATATTCACCGTCAATCACATCCTCATTCCCATGCTTCGTGCTCTCGCTGCTGCCCTCGGAGGTTTCAGTCCCGTTTTCTTTCGTTTCTTCCTTTGTCTGAGCTGCCGTAGTAGCCTTCGGCACATAGCCTCCGTCTGTTCCCACGCTCTCGATAGGCTTTCCTTCCTTGTACATACCAGTATCAGCTGAAATTTTGGCGCTGATCTTTTTTACCATTTCACTTGGTACATAATTCTCATCATCGAATAAGAACTGATGAAGCTTGATCACATTGCTCTCCAATGTCTGTGGAATGACGCAGGCGCCCTTTTTGCCCAAAATCCCGTCACTTCTGGCCTCTGGGAATCCCGCTGTAGCTGCAATGTGGTATTTGGTAAGGTTTTTAGCCATAGGAATCATATCATTTAAGGTAATACTGGTAAGGATCTGCGGAAATACCACTTCCATTACATTATTTACAACTGCAAAGTCCGCTTTCTTCAGCTTATCAAAACTGAGCTCGATCACCTTTCTCTGGCGCTCTGTACGGGCATAATCCGTATCCATCTTGCGCAGTCTGGCATACGCTACCGCCTGAACACCGTCCAGATGGTTCGGGCCGGCCTTCTTTAAATGATGGGAACCGACTCCGGTGGATTCTACCGTTTCTGTAATATAAGAATTGATATAGTAAAACTCTGCCTTGCTCAGCTCTACATCCACACCGCCCAGAATGTTGATGGAATCTGCCACAGCCTTCCAGTTAAAAGTCGCATAATCATCAATCTGTAAATCCAGATTCCGGTTCAGGGCCTCTACCGCCTGCTTTGGGCCGCCTCTGGAATAAGCTAAATTGATCTTATTATAGGAATTTTTCTCGTCTATGTTCAGATAGGTATCTCTGAATACGCTCACCAGCTTGATGGCGCCCGTCTCCTGATTGACTGTACAGAGTATGATAACATCAGACATATTCCCCTTGCCTACAGAGTTGTTCCGGCTGTCCACGCCGAAAAGAGCCACAGTCCAGTACCCCTTCATCTGCTCCTCTTTTTCCACAGAAATATAGGGATTTGTCATATCTGCCTGATTAAACTCCGTATCCGTCTGCATATTGGACCACATCCGCTTTCCCCACCAGACACAGCCGATAACTGCAAAAGCCGTAATCTGAGCTGCGATCAGAAGGATAAGCCCCCTGAGGGTAAGTCCGCCAAAAAACCGCTTTGGCCCGCCGCTGCCTCTGCCGCCTGCCCGTCTGCTGCGGACTTTATCAGTACTTCGTCCCGCTCTGTACCCTGTGCCTTTTTCGCGCTCTGGAACGGTTCTCCGGCCGGTACTCTCCCTGTGGCTTCCCGCCCCAAACTCCATTTCCTCTTCTTCGTCAAAATCACTGTCCAGATCCATATAGGAATCCTCTTCCTGCTCTCTGCGGAAAGCGGTGCTTCGTCTGGGACGTTTTCCCTCTGTCTCAGCCTGACGGAAGGCAGGGACAAAGGTATGACCTGTGTTCCCTGCCTTTGGCCTGCGTGCTTCCTGTTCTTCCTCCGGATCAAATCCGAACTCAAATTCATCGCGATTCATATGTTCATCCTCACTGCATCAGTATGCATTTTTATTGATAAAGCCTTTAAAGATTGTTAAAAACATAATCTTAAAATCAAAACCAAGGCTCCAGTTTTCGATGTAATACAGATCGTGTTCGATCCGTTTGGTAATGGAAGTGTCCCCCCGATAGCCGTTTACCTGAGCCCAGCCTGTCAGCCCGGGCCGCACCTGATGCTTGATCATATAGCGGGGAATCTCCTCCTTGAACTTTTCCACAAACAGCGGCCGCTCCGGCCTTGGCCCTACCAGACTCATATCCCCGATCAGGATATTGTAAAACTGGGGCATCTCGTCAATACTGGTCTTTCGTATAAAGCGGCCCACCGGCGTTACCCTTGGGTCATGGGGCGTAGTCCAGCGTGTTTTTTCCTTTCCCGGATCCTGGACCTCCATAGAACGGAACTTGTACATCTTAAAGGGCCTGTTGTGGAGGCCGATCCGCTCCTGACTGTAGAAAATGGGGCCCGGAGAGGTCAGCTTTATGAGCCCTGCCGTAAGGAGCATCACCGGAGAGAACAAAAGAAGGCCGAAAAGAGCTCCTCCAATGTCCACAATCCGCTTCACCGTAGCGTTAAATACGTTCGTCAGAGGCACATGGCGGATATGGATCACCGGCAGTCCCTGAAGATCCTCCATATAGGGAATCGTAGGTATAATATTATTGTAATCCGGAATGAATTTGGTATGAACGCCGGATTTCTCACAGACTGCCACGATTGATTCCAGATTTGAATACTCATTGATACTCAGGGTAATGGCAATTTCATCCAGCGTATTTGCTGCCAGAACGCTTTCCAGCTGGTTTATGGTTCCCAGGATCCTGACATTTTTATAGGCATATCCTGACGGTCTGCCGTCATCCAGGATCCCCTGGATATGATATCCCCACTCAGGATTTAAAGCCACCCGGTCAATAAAGCCTTCCGCCGCCCGGCTGTAGCCCACTAAAAGGATGTGCTTCTGATTATAGCCGTTGGTGCGCAGAGAGCGCAGAAAAAGGCGGATCGCCATACGTTCCGCTTCCAGCAAAAGGATATTTAAAACGAAAAAGCAAAGAAGCATCCTGGTGGAGAAATATCCCAGGTGGATAATGATATTTCTTCCGCCAAACAGGATCAGCGTAAAGAACATAAGGCCGATCACATTGGCCTTGCAGATGTTGGCAAACTCTGATCTGCGTCCCTGGATCCGCTTCGGCACATAAAGGTGAAAACAGGCATTTAACACCAGATACACCGGTATGATAAATATAAGCGCCGCAAAATAAACGGGCGGTTCCAGAGTTTTCACATTGTATTCCAGAGGGATCACTTTTCCGCTGACTATGATCAGCCAGGCAAGAAAATATGCCAGAACCGTCATAACCACATCCAAAAGGACATGAATCCGGTTCAGCTTCTTTTGATTATCTTTTATCATGGAAAATCACCTGATATTCAGTCTCATCCGGCAGAACCCTTTCTTCAGGCACTCTGCCGGGTGCTCCTATTATAGCTTATTTAAACTCAAGATTCTATAACATTTATCTTAAAATATGATAAAATTCGCCTTTTTACTTCCTTTTTTCCAGCTGCCTTAAGGAAAATTCGTAGAAATACAGAAGAGTACCTGTAAATAATTCCCATTCGATTGCCAGATAGTTTTTCAAATGCTCCGGTCTGTATCCTACCTTTTTACATTTCCCTGCTGTTGCCAACCCTTCCTTCACGCCTGCAAGATAATCCGCTCCAAAGCCGCGCTTTTTAAAAAACAGATATTTCACAGTCATTCCTGCTCCAATGGGCAGGACGTTGACAAGCAGCTGCAGGAAAGGCATATTTTTATAATTTAGGTAAATATTATTCCGGGCCGCCAGCCGCACCTTAAAGGAATTATACTTGGAACCGCTGGTGCCGCTGCCCACATGGTACACAACTGCGTGAGGACAGTAAACATTATCATAGCCTGCAATCCTGGCCCGGTAGCCTACGTCAATGTCCTCTAAATAAGCAAAATGCATCTCGTCAAAATACCCGATTTTTTCAAAGATCTCCCTGCGGTAAATGGCAGCTCCGGCGCAGGCGGAAAAGACTCTGCAGGGGTGGCTGTAGCCCCCGGAGGAACGTCCTACGCCCCTCTGATACGCCCAGCCAAGGAGGCTGTACATATCTCCTGCATCATCCATCTTATCCTTGTGATACATCTGGATCATCTTGCTGCTGACAGAAAAAATCTTAGGCGACCTCTCAATGGCCTTAACCATTTCACCGATAAAATGGCAGTCCGGCTCTGTATCATTGTTTAACAGAAGCACATAGGGCGTCTTTGCCGCCCTGATCCCCACATTAACCGCCCCGGAAAAACCGGTATTGGTATCCAGAAAAATCGTGGGGATCTGATGCTCCTTAAGCCACTCCACACTGCCGTCCGTGGAGCCGTTGTCCACCACCAGGATCTGAAATTTGTGGTAAATCTGCAGCTCCAGCGCCTTAAAGCAGGGTTCCATGAATTTTAATCCGTTATAATTGGGTATGATCACAGTGACCTTGATTCGATTGCTCATTTTCCTTCCTTTTCCTCCGGCCCATAGGCATCGTACACAGACAGGTCATAGGGTTCTCCGATCTTCTCCTTCAAGAGATCACGAAGGGCAAAATTAGACTTGCGGAGCGTGAGATTGGGGTTGTAGTAAGGATCTCCCTGCTCCAGGATCTCCGGCCACTTTTTATGGAACATGGCAACCTCCCGGTTAAAGCGGGCCACCTTTTCCGGCGTGTCCTCCAATCCCCTGGACTTGGATTCATAGTGGTAAAGGCAGGCATAAGGCGCATATACTACCAGTTTCCCCAGCGCCCGCACTTTCATACAGTAATCAATATCATTAAAGGCGACTGCCAGCTCTGTGCTTAAGCCTCCCACAGTCTCAAAGACGGATTTCTTTGTCATCAGACAGGCTGCAGTGACTGCGCTGTAGTCCTGTGCACACATGGCACGGTGGAAGTAGCTGTTCTCAGCCTTGTGAAGGCCGATAAAGGTATGGCCCGCAATCCCGCCAAAGCCCACTACCACGCCTGCATGCTGGATGGTGTCATCTGCATAAAGCAGTCTTGCTCCCACGATTCCCACATCCTCACGCTGGCAGAAGCCCAGCATCTCCTTTATGCTGTCCGGCTCTAAAAGCTCTGTATCATTATTTAACAAAAGAAGATACTCGCCGGATGCAAAGGATGCTCCGAAATTATTGATGGCTGAATAGTTAAAGCCCTCCTTCCATGTCACTACCTTAACATTGGAATGAGCCTCCTGAAGCTTTTTATAATATGCAAAGGTCTCCGGACTGGTACTGTTGTTCTCCACAACGATAAATTCCAGATTCTGATAGGTGGAACGCTCCATCAGAGAACGGATACAGGTATCCAGATCCTGGCTGTGGTCTTTATTGGGAATGATCACAGACACAAGGGGTTCTCCCTGAATCTTAAAATGCGTGTGGTAAATGCCGTAATCCACACCCTTTTCCACGGATTCTGCCGGGATTCCCACTCGCTCATAATGAGCCATAACCGCTCTGGAGCCTGCCTCGAAAGCGTACATCTTACTTTCCGGATTGCTGGCTGTGGACCCCTGATGGCAGCGCCAGTGGTAGAGCACCTTTGGAATATGAACGATTTTGGCGGCTTTTTCCGTACACCGGAAAATAAAATCATAATCCTGAGCACCGTCAAACTCCTTCCTAAAGCCTCCCACCTGATCCAAAAGGCTCTTTTTTACTACAAACAGATGGCAGATATAATTGACACTGGTAAGAAGATCCGGGTTAAAATCAGGCTTGAAATGCGGATCAAACAGCGCCTTTCCATCCATATCCAGCTTATCCTCATCGGAATAAAGGACTTCACAGTCCGGATGCTCGTTGACTGCCTTTACCACCTCATAAAAGGCGTGCTCCGGAAGGGTATCGTCGTGATCAGCCAGGATCACAAAATCGCCGGAAGCCATTTCAAGAGCCGCATTGGTATTGCCGGAAATGCCCCTGTTTCCGCCCAGCACCGCATAGCGTACTCTGGGATCCTTCTGGGCGTAGCGCTTTAATACCCGTTCCACGCTCTGTCCTCTGGGACTGCCGTCTGCAATGCACAGCTCCCAGTTGGTATAGGTCTGATCAATGATGGAATCGATCATTTCCCGAAGATAATGCTCCGGGGTGCGGTAGACGGGTATAACCACAGAAAGAAGGGGCTCATATTCAAAACGCGCTTCCCTCTGGGCCTTTAACTCCTCCTCTGTGGGCTTTGTAAGCTCATACCACTCGCTGTAGTCATAGTCATTATCAAGGCCCTGAAGCTTGTGACAGGACTTCTTTATCAGAGCCTTAAGTCCATTTTCCTTCCAGAAATCTGCAGCCACACGGACGGTCTCCATGTTCATCAGATCCTTAATCTTTTCCATCCGCTTATGAGCCACGCTGGAACGCTTTGCGATCAGCTCTTCATTATACTTGATCTTTGCCTGGCGTCCCTCACAGCGGATCAAAAGCCAGTAGGTCTTTCCTCTCTCATAGGGGAACTGGATGTCAAAGCCAAAGTCCCTGTCATACGTCTTTTTGAAATAAATCTGGCTCACATCATCTCTTCTGGTCGTAACCAGCTTATATTTCACCGGGTTATGGCGTTCATCCTCTACCCGGAAGGTCGCCCTGCTTTCCGGAGATTTTCCCAAAACCCATCCGTTTAATGTAATGGAATTTTCACGGATCCGCACAATGTCTATCTTATACTTCATCCTTTTTTCCTTCCTCTTTCTCTTCCGGCTTCTCATCAAAATTCAGGCGCTCCGCTTCAATCACCAGTGGCCGCTTCATGACTCTCTGATTGATGCTCATAATGTATTCGCCCAGAAAACCGATGAAAAAGAGCTGGACAGAGCCCAGAAACAGCATACCGATCAGCATGGGAGCCATACCGGCCGGAAAACGATCCCACCAGATTAGCTTCATTACCAGATAAACAAGAGCGATCAGCATACTGACCGCGGCGCAGACCCCTCCGAAAATCGTAGCAAGGCGCAGACCCTCTTTTGTATAGGAAGTAACGCTTAACATGGCTGCGTCGTAAAGGCGGTAAAAGTTATTATGCGTCTTTCCTGCCCTTCTCTTTGGCTGCTCATAGGGAATCTCCTTGCGCTTATAGCCAAGCTCTGCCACAATCCCCCGCAAAAAGGGCGTAGGATCATCCAGACGGCGCAGGATTTCAATAAACTCCCTGTCATAAAGGCCGGAGCCGGTAAAATGCTCGATCTGCTCCACATCTGACAGCTTTTTGATGGTCTTGTAGTAGCAGGTACGGAGCCAGTACATAAATTTGTTCTCCTGACTGCTGGTCTTGATCCCGATTACGATCTTGTAGCCGTTTTCCCACTCACGGACGTATTTGGGAATCATTTCCACCGGATCCTGGAAATCTGCCACCATTTCAATGACGCAGTCTCCTGTCACCTGGAGCATACCATAGTAGGGGGAATTAAACTGTCCGAAATTGCGGGCATTAAAAATCGCCTTGATCTTCGGATCACTGCTGCACAGAGTCCGCAGCACCTCCCTCGTTCCGTCCGTCGAATCATTGTCAATAAAGACCAGTTCATAATCGTACTGGGGAAGTTCATTTTTCAGGATATCTGTTACCGCCTGGCTAATGGGCCCTACATTTTCGACCTCATTGTAGCAGGGGATCAATATGCTGATCTTTTTCATTTGGATGTACATCTCTTTCTAAAATAATCTTGTAATGGTTTATGGGAGCATCTGGCGGATGCCCTGGGAAAAGGAATACGCTTCCTTAAAGCCTCCGGTCAAGGCCGCCAGCTTCTCTACGGAAGGCCGCACAGACAGGGCCCCTTCCTTTGCCTGAACAAAGGAGCCGTATTCCAGACTTCCTCTTCCTCCCGCCTCTTTCCAGACCTCCTCCACAAAGGAGCGCAATACCCGCGTATCCCTGCTGGCAACATTGACAATCTCGCTGATTTTCGGGCTGTCCTTTTCAGACGGAAGATGGCGGTACAATTCATATACTGCCTGAACTGCGTCTTCTATATACATAAAGTTCCACTGATGAAGGCAGGCGCTTAGGGAAACGCTCTTTCCCTGGGGCAGCTCCCGCACCAGAGTGGAGATGATCGACCAGGGGTGATCCCCGGGGCCGTAGACGCTGAAAAACCGCAGATGGAAATAGTGAAGCCCCAGCTCTTTGCACAGAGGAGCCGCCTTCTGGTAAAATTCCCACTTGGCCTTTCCATACTGGTTAATGGGGGCGCATTCCCTGTCCTCAGACATGATTCCGTCCGTAAGTCCATACTCCACCCGGGAGCCTGCATCCATAAAAACAGAGCAGGAAAGAGCCTTTGCAGCCCGGATACATTCCAGAGAACCTGCCACATTTTTGGCCTGAACTTCCGGAGAATCAATCTCCTGACGGTTTACACCGCCCCAGGCAAAATGGAAAAATGCGTCTGCAAAACCAATCTGTGAAACACAGTCTCCGGCCCAGTCCATGGACCAGGGAACGATGTGCAGGTTTTCGTGAACCGGAAGCGCCTTAAGATTAGGGGAATCCGGACGGGACAGGGCAAAAACCTCTGCCCCTTCTCTCAAAAACAGGGCCGCAAGGTAACTGCCGATAAAGCCGGTTGCCCCTGTGATAACGATTCTCATAAGCTGTCCTCCTAGAGCATTTCCAGATGATTAGAACGCATGGCCCGGATCTCCACCTCAGGACCAAATTTCTCCCGGATCAGGGCCGCAATCTCATCCGTATAGCCGGGAGCAGTGATAATGACGGCGTCCACCGGATGCTCCTCAAAATAGGACGGGGCTACGATGGGAAGATGGGAGGCCGGAGCAAATTTTCCCTGTTTAAAGGGAGCGGAATCAATGATATACTCTGCCTTCTTTCCAAGGCTGGTTGTAGCTGCCAGCGTAAAGCCCTGATGACTGGCTCCCCAGATGGCTGCTTTTTTCTTCCAGGCATCCAGATACTTCATATAGGTATCCATCTCCCGGCGCAGATTCACATAGCAGTCCAGCAGATTGCCTGTTTCCATCTGGGGACGCTTGCGCACAATAACGGCAAGCGTATCCCTGTTTATCACCTCTGCTTCCTCTACCACAAAGCCCGTACGCTCCAGCAGGGAAGTCAGCGTATCAAAGGTATAGTAGGCAATGTGATCCCGGATCAGCTCATAATAGCTGCTGTGATCCATAATATACTCAAAGCTTGGAACGGTAAGAAGTCCCATCCCGTCATCTTCCAGATTATTGTAAATACAGCGCAGCATCCCTGCCGGATCCGGCTGATGCTCCAGAAAATTAAAAGATAAAAATACATCATAAAAGCCGCCTGGGATCACCGTATCCGCATGTTCTGTAAATCCCTGCTCCACTGCAAGGCCCTGAGCCCTGGCAAGCTTAACCAGCGCCGGATCATGCTCAATCCCGTGACCCTCTACCGGAAATTCCTCTAATACTTTTAAAAATTCTCCCTGTCCGCAGCCTACCTCGATAAACCGCTTTCCTTCTAAATGGTAAGTTTCGATCAGGTGCCTGTACTGTTTTCTGCGCAGCTCCGCCATAGTGGTGGAGTATCCCCCGGCGCGAATCACATCCCGGTAATAATCCACCGGCTCGCAGTCAAACTGCACCAGTCCGCAGCCCATGCACTGGCAGAGATCCAGAGTAAGCCCCTGATCCTCATCTACATGATCTTTATCCGGCATATGCTGGGCAGAAGCCGGCATATTGTCCAGCGTAAGAAGCGGCGTCTCCCATAAAGGAGCACCGCAGGCAATACAACGTTTCATCTAAATTTCTCCTTTTTTCTCCTGTACCATCCGGCGGATCCCCTCCGAAAAAGGAATCTGCTGGGTAAAGCCCACTGCTGCCTTTAATTTCGTCAATTCCGGCATCAGCGATACCATGCCCTCCGCATTGGGCGGCCTGTCTCCGAAATGATAGCTTCCCAGACTGCCGCAGAGCCGGTGCAGCTCTTCTATATAATCCCGCAGCGGGCGGGTATCTTCCCCCGCCACATTATACACGCCGGCCGGTGCTTTGCCAAGAAGAAGTTTTACCAGCAGTTCTGCGGCCTCGGTCACATAGAGGAAATTCCACTGCTGGGTACAGGGCCCCATTTCCATATGGCCTTCCTTTAAAAAAGTGTCAATGCAGGTGGAAATCAAAGACCATGGGTGATCTCCCGGGCCATAGACGCTGAAAATACGGGTATGGATATAATCCATGCGAAGCTGGCCGGCCAGTTCCCCAGCCTGTCGGCAGACCAGCACCTTATCCTTGCCGTACTCAGATACCGGATGGCAGGGCTGATCCTCCCTCATGGGAGAATCGCAGATCCCGTACTCCGCCTGAGAGCCGGAAAAAAGGAACCGGCTGCAGCCAAGGGCTCCTGCTGTTCTGACAGCCGAAAGCGCATAGCCGATGTTTTTCGCCTGAAGAGCCGGATCCTGCCGATTGGCGCTTCCCGCTCCCTCCCAGCCAAGATGCAGCCAGGCAGAAGCGTCTGTGATATCCATCTCCTTTAGGCGTTCTATCTCGTTTAAATTACATTCCAGAATCCTTACGCTTCCCACAGCCCCCTCTCTCCGGCCTTCCTGTCCATTAAGAGGCAGCGCCTTTAAAAAGGACAGGCCCGCTGAACCGGGCCGTGCCACAGCATACACCTTCTGTCCCTGTTTTAAAAGTTCCTCCACTACAGCCCTTCCGATAAAGCTGGTAGCTCCTGTGACGATCACTGCCATATGGCTGTCTCCTTTTCTGTCTGTTGTTCTGCCGGTTCTCCCAACCGGGAATTATTTCCTGATCCTGGGAATGATCATATTCCGATCCATCTCCTCCTCAGGAAGGAAGGGAGCCAGATCCTCCAAAGGCGGAGATACCAGAGTTCCGTCCGGTAGTCTCTTGGCTGAGGACTTTGGCTCAAAGTTCTGATCCATGGATACAAAGATCTCGCAGATCACCGGGCCTTCGGCAGCCAGCGTCTGCTCCACTGCTTTTGCAAGCTCACTGTTGTGCTCTGCCTTTATATAAGGATATCCGTAGGCACATGCCAGTTTTTCCATATCCGGGAAGCTTAAATCCCCGCTGTCCACTCCGATGCCGATCAAAGGCTCTCCGAAGAAATTCTTCTGGGTCTGGCGGATGGAATGATAGCCGCCGTTATTAATTAAGAATATTTTAATTCCCATTTTATGGTGAATGATGGTCTGAAGCTCCTGAAGGTTCATCTGGATGCTTCCATCACCCGTTACAAGAATCAGATCCTCTCCGGAACGATCCCTTCCCTGGCTGTAGCAGCGGCTGTCTCTGGAGGCAGTCCAGGCGCCAATAGCGGCAGGCAGATCATAGCCCATGGCTGCTACGGCAGAATTGGTGATAAACCGCTGTCCCTTCTTGATCACATACGCATGACCGCCTACCACGCAGGCAGAACCATTTCCCACTACCGTAATCTGGCCTTCCTTTAAGCGGCTGCTGATGGCCTGGATGGCCGCATAGACATTAGCCGGCTCCTGATCGGTGAAATTCCAGTGTTTTTCCTGTACCACCGGATAGGTTTCCTTCCACATCCTGCAGGTCTCGCTCCAGCTCATGCCCGGAAGACCTTCTCCGCCTCCAAAGAGCTGCTTTTCTCCCTTTTTGCTCAGGCTTTCAGCCAGCTGGTTTCCTTCTTTTTCCAGAATTTCATCCAACGCTCCGTCCAGCTGCTCCAGCAGATCCTTCGCATCTGCATGAACCGCCAGATCTGCATGCACCGAAGGCTTCTTTAATTCTTCACTGTCAATATCATTTGCGATCACAAAGGCGGCTCTGGCCCAGGTCTTATAATTGTAGCCCACCTGCCGGATACTCAGACGGCTTCCCACAGACAGCACCAGATCGCTGTTCTGAATGGCAAAGTTTCCAGCCCGGTCGCCCATATTGCCGGCCCGTCCTGTATACAGCGGATGCTCATCCCAGATGCAATCCTCACTGTCCCAGCCTGTAATCACGGGAATACCAAGCTTCTCTGCCACCCGCATAAACACATCATGGGCTCCGGCGATGCGGATGCCGTTTCCCGCATTGATCACCGGACGCTTTGCAGCCCGGATCTTCGAAAGGATCAGATCAGCCGTTTCCCTGCTCACCTTGCCCGGAAGCAGCTGACGCTTCTCACCCTTTCCGGCCTCATCCTCAGGAATAGCATGGATATTTCCCATTGTCCCCCAGCCGGTTCCGCCATTTTCATAATCCTCCGGATCAAAGCCCTCCAGATCCTCCGTTTCCACAAAAGCCCCCTGGACATTCAGCGGAATATCCAGCCAGCAGGGTCCGGGACGGCCGGACTTTGCCAGATACAGGGCTTTTTCCAGACAATACCGGATTCTCATGGGATCGATCACCATTTCCGAATACTTTGTCATGCAGTCAATGGACTTACAGATATCAAACTCCTGATCTCCCATTGCCCGGATTCCCAGACCGGACCATCTGGCTGTGGTATCGTAGCGCACCTGACCGGAGAGAACCAGCATGGGAATGGAATCCAGCCACCCTCCTAATACGCCTGTAATCGCATTGGTGCCGCCGGGACCTGTGGTAACGCACAAAGCGGCAATCTCATTGTGAATCCGTGCGTAGGCCTCTGCCGCTATAGCGCAGGCCTGCTCATGGTGATCATAGATGCAGCAAAGCCCTTCCTGATGGCCCAGGGCATCGTCCAGATGCATCGCTCCGCCGCCTGTTACCATAAATGCCTGACGGATTCCCGCCTTTACAAGCATTTCCGAAATATAATTTGAAACCTTTATTCTCATATCTTCTCCTTTGCCGTACCGCAATCCGATATCAAAGGGGACAGCACATCTGCCCCCAACATCATACGGTGAGTATATCACAAAACCATTAAAAAGCCTACTACCATTTTCCCTGGCAGGGGTTCCCGGCTTCCGGGAAAGTCCTTCCATTCCTTCCAGTAAGCCTCACTGGAAATCCGGCCGCTCACCCGCTATAATGAGCCTCGTAATGCAACAATGGATTTTCGGCCGACACACACATTTCAAAAGGAGAGAATTATTATTATGAAAAAACAGACAAAGCTTCTGGCTGTATTATCCACCGCAGCTCTTGCTGCAGCCCTTTCTTTTCCTGCATATGCCAAAAATGCTGGCTGGGCACAGGAAAACGGAAACTGGTACTACTATGACTCCTATGGGGAGCCCCTTACAGACACCTGGAAAAAATCCGGCGATGACTGGTACTATCTGGATTCCGACGGAATCAGAGCCACATCCTCCCAGATTGACGAATACTATGTAGATGAAGACGGAAAACGCGTTACTATGAAATGGATTTCCGTAGAAAATGAAGATTACTGGTCTGAACAGGATGAGCCGGAGTTTCTCTACTATTATTATGGAAGAGACGGAAGAGCCTTAACCTCCACCTGGGCCTCCATTAACGGACAGTGGTATTATTTCAACGAGGATTCCATCATGGAAACCGGCTCCATTCAGGTAGACGGCTTCAATTACTATCTGGGCGAAGATGGAAGCCGCAAGACCGGCTGGGTGCTTTTAGAAGATGAAACAGACGATCCAGAGATCATTGAATCCTGGTACTACTTCGATAACAGCGGAAAGCGCATCGAACATGCGGTTGATAAGAAAATAAACGGCAATTACTATACCTTTGTAGACGGAAAGATGCAGACCGGCTGGTTTAAGCTTCCCGCAGCAGAAAACGCCGCCACCGCTTCCGAGGCTGTCAAAGCAGACCCTTCCTCCATTTCCGGTTATCAGTATTATGATGAGGACGGAAAGCGTGCCTCCGGCTGGAGAACCATTGAAGGCGCTGAAGGCATCAGCGAGGAAGCCGAGGTTTACAAGTTTTACTTTAAAAACGGCGTTCCCCATCACGCTCAGTCCGGCCTGGAGCTCTTCTCCATCGACTCCAAGAAGTACGCCTTTAACACAAAAGGCGAAATGCAGACCGGAAAGCAGTCTGTAAACATCGGCGACGGCGCCTCTGCCAACTTCTATTTCGGCGAAGACGGCGCTATGAAAACAGGGAAGCAGACAATCTATGACGAAGACCTGGGCGAAACCCAGAACTGGTACTTCCACACCGACGGCTCCAAAAAGGGACAGGGATATCACGGCATCAAGGATAACACCCTCTACATTCACGGACTCCGTCAGGAGGCTGATCCCGACCTGCGTCTGGTTCCGGCTGATCTGGACGGTACTCGCTATCTGATCAATACCAACGGTGCTATCCAGAAAGCCGGCTCCTCCTCCAAATCCAACGCAAAACCTGAGCTTGGAGCAGGTTATAAGGATTTCAAGGATGAAAATGACACCATCTGGACCGTAAACACCAGCGGCATCATCCAGTAACCCACCGCCTCTCACCCACATCCGTTCACCCTGTGACGGGCGGAAAATAAAAATATTTCCTTAAAGGCCATATCAGATCAGTTTTTATACAAACTGTCCCTGATATGGCCTTTACATTAAGCTCCTCTTTACAAATTCGCCCATAAATGCTAAACTTATTCAACAGAACGTCTGATTTTCCAGAAATTCGTCATTTTTTTTTGTTTATTTTGCTTTTTTTGAAATATTTTAAAAAACAGCGGTATATTTTCCGCTCTCATGCGTTATTTATTATAGACTGATCAAGTTTGTAGTAGGAGGATTATATAAATGAGAGAGCTTGCTGCTTTTTACTGTCCCAAATGCGGATATTATGCATATTATCAGACATCCCGTCATCCCCAGTGTCCCAGATGTAATTCAAAGGATACTATGAATATGGTGCGGATGCATTACAAAGAGTTTATGAATATGAGCTGTCAGGAGCGCGATGATTACCTTGGAAATGAAATTCTAAAGCAAAATCCTTCCCTGATGGAGCGCATAACAGCTCCCCATAAGAAATACAACAGCCGTGAAGTCATTGCAGAAATGAATATGGAAATCATGCGGTTAGATACGGAAAACAAAATTCTCAGCGATACCGTAAAATGGATGCATGACACCATCTGGGAAATGATGCGGGAACAGCGGAAGGCGCAGAAACAGGAAGACGCTTCCTGCAAAGTTCCCGCCGGCCATGGTAACCATACATAGACGCAAAAATTCCTCTTCCTTTTGTACGTTATGTAATGTATAATGAACTTACAGAACATTGTATTGTGCATTTTTACTTTTCAGATGCAGTAAAATGAAAGGAGCGGTACTATGAGCGGTAAGATCATAACCATTGCACGGCAATTTGGAAGCGGCGGACGGGAAGCTGCGATGCGTACCGCCAAAGAATTAAATATCCCCTTTTATGACCGGGAGCTGGTTGAAATGGCTGCAGAAAAAATGGGCCATGCATCAGTAAGCGTAGAAAAAGTAGACGAATCGGCCCTGATGGGATTTCTGGCTGATTACCATGTCCCGCGGGAACCCAATTCCGTCACCGGATACGGACTTTCTCTGCCGGACAGTACCTATGTAACCCAGACGATCATCATTGAAACGCTTGCCCGGAAAGGCCCCTGCGTCATCGTAGGACGCTGCGGCAATTATGCCCTGCGCTCCAGAAATGACGTCACCGACCTGTTTATCTGCGCCAATATGGAGGATCGGATCCACCGGATCATGGAACGGTATCATTTCTCCGAAAAAGATGCCATAAATGCCATCCATTCCACGGATAAGCGCAGAAAGCATTATTATGAAAACTACACGCACCAGAAATGGGGTTCCATTGATTCCCACCAGATGCTCTTAAATGTAAGCCGTCTGGGCATGGACCGAACCGTAGAAATCATCAAACAGCTTTACAATCATTGAATTTTTGCCCGTTTTCACTTGAAATATCCCATCGTATGTCATATATTATTGTATACTGCCCCTTAAGGGGACTGATCTTATACAAATGAGGAGTATGAAATGGATATCAATCAACTGATGAACAGTCTCAAAGAAACCTATGGATTTTCCAAAACGGAGTGGAATGAATTAAACGGCGAACCCCTTGCCGAATTTTCCCTGTGGCTTACAGAGGAGCACATTTCCCACTTTATCGAAAAAGCTGGCCGTTTAACCGCTATCATCGAATCCTGCGCCAACATGGTAAGCATCTGTGAACCGGAATTAAAGGACACCCTGATGGCTACCACCATCCAGTGCTGCGGGGCAAACCAGCTTAAGATCCGCACCTCTGAATCCATGCTGAAAATGCTGGTAGGTTCTATTTTTGACTGATCTCTTCGTGAATATGACATACTGTGGTTATTGCCCGGCAGCGGGGAAAGCGTGCGCTCTTCCTGTGTGCCGGGCAATGCATATCCGGAAAGGAGAATTCTTATGAAGAAACATACGCTGCAGACCCTCTGCACAGCTGCCCTTATTTCCCTGGGCCTGTCCTTTACTGCCATGGGAGAAGAACGGATCACCGATGTTTCCCTTATTTTCAGTTACGATCAAAGTCCTGAAGGCGGAAAAGAAGTCGGAGAACTGACCGCCGTTTCCAGCAGCAGCCAGTTCACCGTGGAAGGTTCCGGATATCTGAAGGATGACGATACCTGGAGCTACGGAGAATGGCCTGTGGGAGAAGTGGAACTTTCTGCAAATGAAGGGTATTATTTCCCTACTGCCGCCAGAAGCCTTTTCCATCTTTCCGGAGACGGCGTCCAGTATCAGAGCGCCCGCACAGAAGACGAGGGAAGCACTCTGATCCTTCATGTCCGCCTGCCCAGAATCGACGGGGCCATTCCTGCTCCCCTTACAGCGGACTGGAGCGGTCATACAGCCGTCTGGGATGAGGTAGATGGGGCAGACCAGTATGAAATACAACTTCTTAAGGACAGACGCACTCTTACCACCCTTACCAGCTCTGCTGCCTCCTGCAGCTTTGAAAATTGGATCAACAATGAAGGTTCCTATACCTTCCGTGTCCGGGCATATAACAGAAAAGACAGGAAAAACAGCGGTTGGTGTTCCGATGCAGAGCCCCTTGTCATCACCCCAGAGGAAGCCTGGTTCCACAGCGACGGCATCTGGAAGGAAGAAAATGGAAAACACCTCTTTCTGTATCCAAACGGCGCTTTCCCACAGATGGCCTGGAGGCAGATTGATGGAAAATGGTACTTCTTTGACGGCGCAGGATATATGGTTTCCCAATGCTACGTCCGTTCAAAATCCTCCGATCTCTATCACTGGATCGGAACAGACGGCGTGTGGGATGAAAACGGGGATACGAAACAGCCGAATCGGGCACAGTATGAGGTGTATTAGTTTCCTTTGCCGGAGAAACTTCCCTATCCTCCCAGCGTTACATCCTGCCTGCTATACCACTCAAGGGCCTCCTCCACATGGGAAGGCTTAAAATCCGGCCAGTAGTCATCTACTACATAGATATCCGAATACACGGACTGCACAGGGAGAAAGCCTGACAGCCGCCGCCTGCCGCCCCAGCGTATAATCAGGTCGATCCGGGACACTTCTGCGGTTTTCAGCTTCTCTCCCAGCAGCCCGTCCTTTAAGCCAAAATCCCACTCCCAGCTGTAATTTACAAGAAAATTGATCTTCATACCTCCCTTTCCGAAGCTGCGGCGGGTTGTATAGGGCAGAAATTCTCTGGGAAATACAGATGACTTCGTATTTCCCAGCACTAAAAGACTGGCATCCTCCTTTGATAGCTCCTCTACTGCTGCTATACAGGCAGCTGTAAATGCACGGCGCTGGACAGAAGGGCGTTTTGTGTTGTCCACGGTAAAGCCGTAAAACGTCATTTCCTCCACTCCCAGCTCCCGGCACATCCGAAACAGCTCCATTCCCGGAGCGATGCCGTGATCGTAGCCATCTGCCTTATCCATTCCCTCTCTCACCGCCCAGCGGCGATTGCCGTCGGGAATAATCCCGATATGTCTTGGAAGCCTCATGTTTGTGTACGTCCTTTCATGTTGATAGTGGGAGTATGGACGGGAAATTGGGGGGATATTCAATTTTTTCCAATCATATATACTATTGCCTAATAAAAACAAAATATTTTGAAATATTGCTGAAACAGACTGTAAAAAGATCTTGCTCTCAAATATTATATATCACCACGGAAAAGGATGACTAAACCAAATAAAACAAATGTACGAAAGACTTGACAAGATATCCCCCCTTGTATATACTGTCCAATACAGATATGGCTATGCAAGAGACGAACTACGAAAACGTTGAGCCAAAGTCATTCCCAGTACACAGATAGCGGAACATTACCTCTATCCAGTACCTGACAAGAGATTATTTATTTGTGCATACAAATTTTTTCCTACCTCCTTGTTAAAGTCATGTCTGATTTTGATAAGGAGTTTTTTTATGAACGATCAGAAAATTGCATCACTTATGCCGATAGAGGCATGCAAAAGACTTAAGTCTGCCCAATCCATTGTTGTAGTTGGTCCAACTTCCTCTGGAAAAAGTACCTTAATTTATACACTTGTAAATCATAAAATTATCCCATATATCTCTATAGGCGTTGGTGATAAATGCCAGACAACTATTATTCCCTGCGATTTTTTATTTGACGAGAGAATTACCAAAAATGAATATTTCGCATTACAGATTCGCATAAAAGACTTTTCTTTCAACCCTATTCACATTAAGTTCATGGAAATGCTTACCAAACTCTATGTTGCAAATGGTTATGACATTGAAGAAGCAATGGATGCATTCGACAGTAATTTTATGAATGGCATCTTGGAACCAGCTGATGCCTCATATCATCTTGGACGTATTGCTTCAAAAATCTCTATTGAATCCATTAAACAAATCGTTGAATCTGCCTTGCGCCACATTGACAATGCTGAAGAATCCTTTAATGCACGAGTTAAAAGAATAAAAGCAGCACCTGATAAACGCACTGTAAGTACGGAAGCGGTTCGTAGTATTGTAATGGAAGATATGTGGAGTGAATTGCCTGAAATGCTAATTAGAAAATACCAAAATTGGCTCATAGAAATTGGTGTTGCAATTCAAAACAGATTAGCACTATGTATGGGAATTGATCATCTCATTGATATCACAAGGGAATATAGTACTGAATATAACGATGTCTTACCCTATGGTGGAGAAGTACTGCAACATCTCTTTGATCCCTATGAACCCTATAGCCTTATTGTTGAAAATATGACCATGGTCTGCAGGCCCAGAGAAGTACTGATCCATGAACTTCGCAATATGTTTGATAAACGAATCCCTCTTCGTTTCTGCATCCGCGATACAATGGGATTGAATCAGATTAGTATGGATGGAAATTCTATGAAAGATGCTTTAGATATTGCTTTAAACTGTAGTCCAGATAATATTATTCTTTTAATGAGTCTGCAAGAACGAGATGATGTTATCTTCAAGTGCTGTGAAGCTATCAATTCCAAAAGCAGTAAAGCAAAAAAACTTGGTATTCCAATCAATGTCATTTTTACTAAAGCAGATATTGCAATCAGCAACATTATAAATAAATCTACCCGTGATACAGTTGAATTAATGCAGGAAGACTATACCAAACATATATTCCCTGCAATTTCATCCATTGAAAGTAAAATTAATGATTATATATCTACACTCAAAGAAGAAAGCACAAGCTGGCTTTCAATCCGGTACTTAGACGAAAACATTGACCCCATTCAGCTTGCATTGAATGAAGAAGAATCTGATACCCCTGAACTTAAGCAACAAAAATACGAAATGCGAAAGCATTTCAGAAAAGAGGGCCTATATAAAAAAATCAGCGATATATTATACAAAACTCAGCTAAAAATATTACCCAGTGGCATAAAATCGCCTTTATTTGTTACTGTCAAAAATACAGAACTTCCCGCTGTAGATATCTCTGTAGATAAAAAAACTCTCAATCAGGTATTTATGGAGATACAAAATACCCTTACTCAAGATAAAGCAACTGTAAACGGTTACCAGATAACTGATACACGTAGAATACATGGTCAAAGTGTAATTCGATACTATTCAAATCTTCAGATTGGTTTAGGATACACCACAAATGCATATGTATACGGGAATTTCAGCATTAATATGAAGGGGATGTTAAAAAGGGTTCTCAAAAATAATATTCCTGAATTTTCCAATCTTTATGAGAGTAAAGCCATCAAAACTCTGGCAGATAATATAGAAGAAGTAGAGTTAGACCGGCTTATAGAGGAGCTTGACAACACAAAAACTATGACAGACTCTGCATTTGCAGATGTAAATCCTGTTTTATTAGAATATTTGCCAACTAAAGAACAGAAATTACAAGTGTTACACTTAATATTTAGAAATTATTTTGCATCTTCTGAAAAATTTTATATGGTCTTTGATAAGGTAGCCTTTAATCTGTCTTATGGAAATATAAAAGTCCACAAGATGGTAAATGATATTTATCATGAACCATCTTTCACATATGATGAAATAATCCGAAAAATTCAAACAGGATTTTTAGAATTGTTTTCCTCTGAAAATTTCATGGAATTATTAGCCCAGGAAATCGGAAATGCAATGACCGAGCTTGTAAACAAAATGTTTATAATCATTTAATCTGTTGCATATGGATTGGGAGAAAACGCTCACTTAATTTATGTTTTCTCCCAACTATGAATAACAGTAATATTGCCGTATCTTTCTAATGCTTTTTATTTTCCATAACCTTATTCAAAAAATCCCTTCAAACTCTCCGCCATCTCAGCCTCAATCCGACCAGCCATTTCCATATCCTCCGCACTCACAGACAAATACACCTTCATCTTAGGCTCTGTTCCTGAAGGCCGAATCACCACAGAGCAATAATCCTCCAGCATAAATTTCAGTACATCCGATTTCGGAAGGCCATCCAGTCCCCGGGAATAATCAAGGCACTCCAGCACCCTTTTACCGCCAATCATATCAATCCCCTGACGCAAGGAAGCCATAATTTCCTTCATCCTCAAAAATCCGGCTGCGCCCTCAAAGGTAAAGGAATGGAGCGTATTCAGGCAGTAGCCATAGGTCTGATACAGCTCTTTCAGCTTCTGCCACAGGCTGATTCCCTGAGCCTTATAGTAAGCAAACATTTCACAGATCAGGAAAGCGGCATTTACTCCATCCTTATCCCTCACATAAGAGCCGCTGAGATAGCCATAGCTCTCCTCAAATCCGAAAATATAACTGCTCTCCTGCCCTTTCTCTTCCAAAAGACCAATCTGTTCCCCGATAAACTTAAACCCGGTCAGCACATTTTTCGTCTCAACTCCGTAATGAGCTGCAATCCGTTCCGCCATATCAATGGTCACAATGGTCTTTATCATAACCGGATGCTCGGGCATGGTTCCATTGGCTCTTCTGCGGCTGCAGATATAGTCAAGAAGAAGCATACCCGTCTCATTTCCGCTCAAAAGAACATGATTGCCCTGCTCATCCTTTACCGCGATTCCCACGCGGTCACAGTCCGGGTCCGTAGCCAGTAAAAGATCTGCATCCCGCTCTTTCGCATACTCAATTCCCAAAGCCATAGCCTCACGGATCTCCGGATTGGGATAGGGGCAGGTGGGAAAATGACCATCGGGGGCTTCCTGCTCCTTCACCACTGTAATATTCGTAAAACCGCTCTCTCCGAGAGTGCGAAGCACCGGCTTCAGACCGGTTCCATTTAAAGGAGAGTAAACGATTGCCACATCCTTATCAACCTGATCCAGAGCCCCCAGAACACTCTGTTTCTTCACGCAATCCACAAAATCAGCTGTAACCTCTGAACTAATCCACCGAATCCGTCCGCAATCCACAGCTTCATCAAAGTTCATTTTTAAAATGCCTTCAAATATATCAACCGCTTCAATTTCATCCAAAATTGCAGCCGCAGCCTCTGTGGTGATCTGGCAGCCATCGGAACCATATACCTTGTAGCCGTTATATTTAGACGGGTTATGTGAAGCGGTTACCATAATCCCAGCTTCACACCCCAACCTGCGAACCGCAAAGGACAAACAAGGGGTGGGCATCAGTTCATCATAAATATATACCTGAATTCCATTTCCGGCAAAAACCTGAGCTGCCACTCTGGCAAATACATCAGATTTAATTCGTGAATCATAGCTGACTGCAATCCCCTTCTTCTGGCCTCCATGATTTTTTACATACTCTGCCAGACCCTGGGATGCTTTTGCCACTGTATAAATATTCATACGATTGGTGCCCGCTCCGATCACTCCGCGCAGACCGCCGGTGCCAAATTCCAGATTGCGGTAAAAAGCGTCCTCCTGCTTAGCGCCATCCTCCTGCATTTCCTTTAATTCCTCGATTAAATCCTTATCCTCAACGGCATACTTCAGCCATCGGATGTATTCCTCCTGTATCTGCTGTTTTGTAAACATCAAGTCAGCTCCTTCCGCCAGTAATCCAATGTCTCTTCAATTGTCTGCTCCAGTGAAATCTCCCGCTTCCATCCGGTACACTCGCACAGCTTAGATATATCCGCCTCAATCACAGGCACATCCACTGGACGCAGGCGGCTTTGATCCACCTCAACTTCGATCTTTGCCTTGGAATAATTCAAAATCATATCCAGTATATCCTGAATGGCAACTGCATGGCCTGAACCTACATTGTAGCTTTCTCCCGCAGCCCCCTGCTCCATAAGCATTGTATATGCCCGAACCACATCACGGACATCGGAAAAATCCCGCTTTGCACTCAGATTTCCCACGCGGATCACTGATTCGCGTAATCCTTTTTCAATTTCTGCCGCCTGCCTGCAGAAATCTGCCACTACAAATACAGGTGTCTGATTGGGCCCCACATGATTAAATGCACGAACCATCATCACATCCATCCCATATGCCTGTGCATATATCTTCCCGATCATATTCTGACAGGCCTTTGTAGCTGCGTAGATATTCCCCGGACGAAGCACATTATCCTCATTTACAGGGATCTCATCCGGATGCACATGACCATATTCTTCTCCTGAACCGATCAGAAGAACCCTTGGCCTATAATCCAGCGCTCTGACTGCATCCAGTACATTTAAACTGCCCTTTATATTCACATCCACTGTAAGACCGGGATTCTTCCAGGACACAGCTACAGAGCTCTGGGCCGCAAGATGGAAAATATAATCCGGCCGCATCTCATCCAGCAGTGCTGCCACTGCCTCTTTATCCAGAATATTTAAATCACAGATCTCAATTCCCTGCTTCTTTATCGTTTCCTGCGGCATCTTAGTAACAACAATAGACCATACGCAGTTTTTCTGTATATGGTCTATTAAATAGCTGCCTACGAAGCCTGCCGCACCTATAATCAATGCTTTCTTCATAGTCTTCCTCAATATTTATTTTAAATTGGCAATCTTAATCTCTTCTTCAACCAGAGCCATATCATTGTCTACCATTCTGGTTACCAGCTCTGCAAATGGAATCTCTCTGATCCATCCCAGCTTTTCCTCTGCCTTGGCAGGATTACCCAGAAGCACATCCACCTCTGCCGGACGGAAGAACTTCTTATTTACTTTAACGATCACCTGACCGTTTTCAGCGTTGATTCCTACCTCATCTACGCCTTCACCCTGCCACTTTACCTGAATTCCCACATGGGCAAATGCTGTCTCTACAAACTCACGCACGGTTCTAGTCTCATTGGTAGCGATTACATAATCGTCTGGCGTCTCCTGCTGCAGCATCAGCCACATGGCGCGGACATAGTCCTTAGAATGACCCCAGTCACGCTTGGAATCCATATTTCCCAGCTCCATATACTCCTGAACGCCCTGCTTGATTCTTGCAACTGCATCTGTGATCTTTCTGGTAACAAACTCCTTGCCCCGGCGCTCACTCTCATGGTTAAACAGGATACCGCTGCACGCATAAAGTCCGTAGCTCTCACGGTAATTCTTAGTAATCCAGTGACCGTACAGCTTGGCAACACCGTAGGGGCTTCTTGGGTAAAATGGAGTTTTCTCTGTCTGAGGCATCTCCTGAACCAGTCCGAACATCTCACTGGTAGAAGCCTGATAGAAATGAGCAGAGGGCTTTACAGTGCGGATTGCCTCCAGCATATTGGTAACACCGATAGCGTCAATATCTGCTGTAGCGATAGGCTGCTCCCAGCTGGTTGCCACAAAGGACTGGGCTGCCAGATTGTAAACCTCATCTGCCTGAGAAATTCTCATAGCGTTAATCAGAGAGATCACGTCGGTCATGTCAGCATAGATAAAATGAATCTTATCCTTAATATGCTCCACATTGCCGTAATCCACAACGCTTTTTCTTCTCATAATTCCATAAACATTGTATCCCTTCTCCAGCAGAAGCTCTGCCAGATAAGAACCATCCTGACCTGTAATTCCTGTAATCAATGCATTCTTCATTTTTTTATCTCCTTAAATATATTCATCTCTGTTGCAGATTTTCAGATTTTCCAAAACCTTCTTTATATCACCGGCGCTGTCCTTGGCACAAATCAAAGTAGCGTCCTCTGTATCCACTACGATCAAATCATCCAGACCAACTGTGGCAATCAGCTTCTTTCCGCCCTGAATGATGCAGTCTCTGGTATTTACTGTGATAATATTCCCATTAACCACATTTCCAAACTCATTTGTTTTTTTGATCCGCTCCACTGCCAGCCAAGAACCCACATCATCCCAGCCAAAGGTACCGGGAAGAATATAGATATTCTCCGCCTTTTCCATAATGCCATAATCAATAGACTGAGATTCCATGGCATGGAATTCCTTATCAAGCACCATCTCCTGCTCCGGAGTACCAATAGACTCCTTAACTGTCATCAGATGGCTTCTGCATATTTTTAAGAATCGAAGAAACCTTCCATATAAACATACCGCTGTTCCAGAGGTATTCTTCACTTGCCAGATACTCCTTGGCAACCTCCAGGGTAGGCTTTTCCACAAAACGGTCTACCTTAAAGGCCCGTCCCTCCATCTCACGGGAATCAAACTTAATATATCCGTAACCGGTTTCCGGATAATCCGGAGTGATACCGATGGTAATCAGATTGGTATTTTCCTCTGCCAGCGCACAGGCATCCTTTATCGTGGACAAATACATCTTATTAAATTTAATCAAATGGTCGGAGGGAAGCACTAGCATCACTGCATCCTCATACTTTTTAGAAATATGAACTGCCCCCAGACCAATACAGGGCGCTGTATTGCGGCCTATAGGCTCACAGAGGATGTTTTCCTCCGGAATTCCCGGCAGCTGCTCCAGAGCCAGCTGCTTGTAATCCTTATTCGTGGCAATATAGATATCCTCCAGCTCAACCAACGGCGAAATTCGCTCTACGGTCAGCTGAATCATCGTCTTTCCGTCATCTGTCAGAGATAAAAACTGCTTCGGCAGGCTCTTGCGGCTTCTGGGCCAGAAACGCTCCCCACGACCGCCTGCCATGATCAGTGCTGTAACTTTCATGATCGCACTCCATTCTACTGTATATCAACAGTATATTATAATACTTTCATTCCAAACCGTTTTAAACTGAACGTTTAATTATTATTCACATATAAAAACTTATACTATAATTTTTCTATATTCACAACTGTATATTTTTGTTTTTTAAAAACAAATCTTAAAATCAAATCCATATATTTTATAAGTATTGTGAGGATAAAAAACATAGCAGAAAAACCAGCAGATATCAACCCCATAATAGGTGCCCATCCTTCAACAGGCTTTTGTGCGCTAAAATATACGGCAACCGTATATACGCCTGTTCCAAACATAAAAAATGCCATGATAATAGAGAAGGCAAATGATACTTTATACGCAATATTTGTGAATAATATCAGAGAATCTAATGCTACATTTTTCTTTTGAATATCATTCTGTACTATTCCACTAGCTCTGTCTGTCAATGTATAATTTAAATGAAACGTTGATAGTCCAACTGATGCATATACAGCTTTTCTGTAGGGAATATTTTTATTATATCCCGATACTCTGTTCAATGCCCTTCTCGATATTATCCTAAAACGCTCCGTTGTTATTTTTTTTGTATTAGAAAAATAATTGTATATTCCATAAAATACTCTAGATGAAATCTTGCTTGTTGTCTGAGGAGGAGTAGCCGAAACAACATCATAACCTTCTAATAATTTTTTATATACATCTAAAATAATATGTGGATCGTAATCAATATAACAAGAATCAAATTCAAATACAAAATCTCCTATAGCAAGATCAATTCCTGCATTCATACATTCCTCTAATCCTTGATTTTTATCTAAACGAATAAAACTAATATTTACCTTTTCATAAATATCTTTAAATTGTTTTAACTGTTTAATGGTTCTCTCATCAAAATAATTTGACACACAAATTATCTCGTATTTTTTAAAATTAGCCTCTAAAACAGAATATAACATATTCAAAAATCTATCAATATTAGTTTCATCTTTTTGTAAATAGATAACCGCTGATATAAAATTATTTTCTTTATTAATCATTTAACAACACCTCATCCAAATCATACACTGTATTTATTTTTCCAGACAATACACTAACAAATTTCGGTGAATCAGAATGCTCTTTTATAACAGTTGGACGTGAATCATCTATTTCGGAAGCCTTTAATATTGGTTTCATTGAAAACAATGACTCACAAAATCTAAATTCATATTCAGGTTTCATATATTTGTGCGCTAAACCTGACATATATTCCCAAGAACTTTCTGGTTTAAAAGAGCATACATTGCAATTACCAAGTTGGTTAGGTGAACAAAAATCATTATGTGCTAATTTTTGACATGCAAAAGTTGGCACCTCATTATAACTTGTCATATGTGGTGTAAATGTAACCGAAGTAAGCGAATGATAACCCGTCTTTCCGAACGGCATTATTGAAAAAAAAGGACCATCCATAACAGTTAACCCAACATTTTTTAAATTAGGGCTTACATTACACAATATAATTTCACATAATTCATATTTAATTTCAAATGGTGTATACCCCATTTTAGCACAAATTTGATTTACTGATGCATATGTCGCATTTAGAATAAATGGTGTTGCGTATTCAATATAATTTTTATCAATAATATTATTTTCGACATGTATTTTTACAACATACTCTCCTGTACTCTTTACAATTTGATCAATTCTTGCGTTATAGATTAGTTTAGCATTGCTATACTTTGCAATTTCCGCTAATAACATATCCCTTAAAATTTTTGCATCGTATGTATATTCCTTTGTCAAAAAAGCCCCATCACATAAACCTTTTTGGAAATATTTATTGGGAGAAATCTCCTCACATTTAATTTCTGCATCTCTACAAAATTTTTTAAATTGCTCTGCGTTTGTCCACGAAAAATTAGAGGAGGTAGCATATATCTGATCAAAATCACTTAATATACATTCTGGATAATCATGAATAAACCTTTCAAAGTAATGTGCAGATTTAATTGCAGTGGAATAACTTCTTGGATAATGGTATCCCATATGAACACGAGCCTGATTAATATATGTTGCACGTTCAAATGAATTTGACTCATACTCCAGTAAAACTACATTCTGACCATTTTGGGCACATAAAAGAACTGAATATAATCCATAAAGTCCGCCGCCAATTATCACTTTATCAACTTCCATAACCCTACACCTTTCTTATATTGTATTAATATGGAAACATATTTGCAATTTCTTGTTCAATAAACTCACATAAGTCTTTCATAACTTCATCTTTAGTACAAATATATGAACCACTTAAATCACTGTATTTCGTAAATATATTGTAGTTAATTCTTTTTGTATCAATGGAAGTGGAAGTTGTTAAATAGCCTAGTTTGTTTAAAATTTCTTCTACAAATAAAGGTTCCGTAACAAAATTAAAAATAGTACCATTCAATTTCTGTATTTTCTGGATGTCATCCCATAAATTTCTCAAATCATAAAATTGATAACTACTTTTTATATTTGTAAAATTTAATGCATTAAATTCATTTTTTTTAAACCACTCACGTAACTTCCAGTTACTTTCTCGATCTAAGGAGCAAATTCTAAATAAACGATATACATCATCATAACTATATTTATTCGATATATATTCACATTCTTTCCTAAGTTGTTCATATACATCAACTGTAAGTATCGGAGGAATTAAATGAATAACATCGTATATAAAATTTTTTCTTATATTATCACCAAAAAGTGCTGGCAGACGCACAATTCGAACATTATTATAACTATTTAAGACTTTCTGCTCTAAACAATAACGATTATATCCATATGTATGAAGTTTTGTCTTATCCGGCATATAATCTTCATCCACAAACTCTAATTTGTCATATATATCTACAGTAGATATAAGAACTAATTTTTTAGGAGATATTTTTTTAATATTTTTAAATGCATCATTTATAATTTTCAGATCTTCATCCGGATATTTATTCGCAAGCCACTTAGTTCCTGTCACTCCCGCATAAACAAGTAAATCAGGCTCACTATCATAAGCCATTTCTACATTTTTAGAATTAACCAGCAAATCAAAGCAATGCTTTTTTGCAATATTAGAACCAACAAACCCTGTATACCCAACTAATACATCCATTATTTTAATTTCCTTTTCAATTGTATAATATGAACAAGGTAATTCCATGTGACTTTTAGGATTTTAACCTTAGTATGTTCCTCGAATATCCATGTAACTGGAAGTTCAAAAATTTTCAAATTTTTTCTTTCTGCTCTTAATAATACTTCTATCATTAAGAACCACCCAGCCTCACTGCTAGATTCTGCAAGTAACTCCTCTATTACGCTTTTTCTATAAAATTTAAAGCCGCATATAGCATCAGTTGCCTTCATTTTAAAAACTATCTTTAATAAAGCAACTAGAATGTATGAAATACTATTTCGTATTTTAGTTCGTCCAATTAATATCGAATTTTTATTGTATCGAGATGCATTAACAATATCTAGTTCTTTATCTTTTTCAAATTCTGCTTCCATTTTTAATATTGCGTTTAACTCTGTTGATAAATCAATATCCATATAACCCACAATATCGCAAATATTATTCTTAACTCCCTCTCGTACCGCTGCCCCAACTCCTTTTGTTTCTATATGTATTGTTTCTATATTAGAATATATTTTCTTCAAATTATTACATAATTCCCAAGTTTTATCTGTTGATCCATTGTCTACTATCGTAATATAAAAATTATTTTTGTTATTTTCTAACAGAAATCTTTCAATTCCCTCTATTCCCCGTTCTAATCGCAACTCCTCATTTAAAACAGGAAAAATAATATTATATGTCATCATAATGCTACCTCATATTAAACATTATTGTACTACCAAGTTTCCTTCGTTATATAAAAAAATGGTGTTCGTTAGATATAAACATATATCTTGTTCATTTCTCTTCAAAATACAAACTCTATACTTACTATTATTTAAATTCGATATCAAAATTCTTCCTACGAAACCTGAATTTTCATAATGTGTATCATTACCGAAATAATATGAAATATCCTCTCTTTTTTCCATCACAGTCGGTACTTTAATATATTCTTGATTTTCTAATTCCTCCAAAACCACCTCCATATTAAATATATTACTCTTGTCTTCCGTATCTATTTTCCATCCGCGAATTTCAACAATTTCTTTATTCAAAACAATCTCATCAACATGAACATTATCATCATCAATAATTTGATCTATAGTTTCAAAGTTCACAAACTTATTTTGTCTATTATTATAAAATAACATTAAAATATAACAATTACATATAATAAACAAAATATAATATGATATTATTTGTTTTTGTGTATTTTTTATCATAACTATTTTCCTTAATTATTTTATCTATATAATTCGATACTTACAATCTGATGACATACCATTAACATCGCACTTAAGATTAATACCCTTTTTACAAATAATTGCGTCCTTTTTCCAGTTAAATTGTTGTATAATAAGAAAGTACAAATAATAAGTGAAAAATACGCAAAGATAAAAGTTCTTTCAGCCGATGCATATAATGTAGGTGAAAATCCCATTGCAATACGAGAGCAAAAAGCAGCACCTAAAATAAAAATATTCATAAATGCTATTTTTTTATCATCAAATGATATATAAATACCCATAACTAAAATACATATTATCCATAAATAAATTAATAACGGAATGTACGAATTAAATCTTTCATAATTATTAGCATTAATCAAATTTTCATTTAGTAAAAAAATAATTTGATGATAACTTCTTGCTAATTCAGTAGAAAATAATCCAAATAGAATATTTATAATACAGGGAATCATTGTTAATGTTTGTATATATACATTTTTAATTTTCTCATTAACATTAAAAACTATAACTATACAAAAAAGAAAGAATATTACATCAAATCTTAAAAGAAAAAAACTCATAGTGCTTATAATTCCAGCATTAATCTTATCTATAAGTGTCAATGTAAAAAACTCCGGCATGTATTTTCCTGCTTCAATAACCATTCTATTTTTACTACCTGGTGAAAGTGTAATTATTGCCAGATTAACAAAATTTAATGATAAAATCATCCATGGAAAATACTGTTTCCTTTTTATTAATAAATTATAAATTATAAGCCCCACACACAGTGCAGTTATTACAATCCAACTCTGTTCTGTTGTTCCACAAAACATCACAGAAAGCACACAAATTACTTTTTGGGTCAACAATACTTTTTTTCCATAAAAAAATCGTTTTAATACAATTAATATAATTAAAGTAAATAGCAAAGGCCAACTATAAAATATATTAGTTATAGCCCATCCCGCTGTCCCCATATGTTCAAATGGATATATCAATATCAAGCTTAATAGAATTGCATAAGTACTGTCGGATGATTCATCATCACAAAATTTCACAAGAGAAACAAGTATCATAGACCACACTGCGATATCCAATATCTTCCATACAAATGTTGGAAATGCCAATAACAATGCTCCCAAACTTTCACTAACTACTCGCGAGGACCATGTATTATATCTATTGAACAGAAATGACCATAATCCCATATCATCCAATGTGTGCATATAATATAAATCATCTCTTGCTGGGAACATTAGACAATGATATATTAAAAGTATTATTATAAAAATTCCAATTACTCTTTCTCGTTTTTTATTCATACACTTTCCTCGTTTTTTAAAAATAGCCTATAATAAGCAAATATCAGATTTTTCACAATCCAATCTGTAATATATGAGCGCAAAAGAAACTTTAACTCTATATGTACATCCTTTCGAAGACAAGACAGATTTTATACACTTTTTCAAATCTGCTCATTTATGGTAATAACCATATATCTGTTAGAATTATTTGTTTTTCTCAATTTTATTAAATTTCAAAGATAATTCCTCGCATATCTCTCTATAAAACTCACAAATATCATTTTTTGAAATAGAAAATTCCATCGTTATTTCTATGCTCTTACCATTTGTATTATCAAATACAAGTTGTGGATCTTCCGAATCCAAAAGCATAATTTTATTTGAATTTTCTAAATATTCACTTATAATTTGTGCCTCTTCTAGACCATCTAGCATAGCACATAAGCCATAAACTACGCAGCCTTCTCCCTCTAACATATCATATCTAAGCCGTTGCACATTATCATCAAGTTTCTCTTTAATTTTTACATAATATCTTCCATTTTCATCTATATTTGCAATGACCGTTTTACTATCTACTTGTGAAAATCCATTACCTCTGTCATAATATAAACGTCCCAGACAATATCCTCTTTTTGCCTGCTGCGTTTTCCTGAATAAACCCTCTTTTTGCATATACTCTTTTTTCTTTAAGTTTAAAATAAACTGATAAACTTCCCCATTTATTCGCTGAGGTAATAATTCTTGTAGCAATTTCAAACAATTTTTAGAACAGCTTTGAAATTGCTCTGTTGTCCACGTTGGTATCGTTTTATATTGAAGATCATAGATTTGATACTCTGTTTTTCTTTCAAATTCTTCTAGATTTTCTTCAGCCCAAAAGTGTAAATGTGTATTATCAAGAATACCTATGTTGGTATAATCAAAATGATTATTATATAGCTTAATGAGTATATCATTATGTGCAACATTAGGTATTGATATTAAAACAGAACCATCATTTTTCAATAAGTCATATGTTTCACTTAATACCGACAAGGGATCTCTCAAATGTTCTAAAACGTCTGCGAAAATGATATAATCAAACTTGTGGTGTTTCCATCTACGTTTCCATTTTAATTGCTCAATATCACTACAAAGCCCCTTATCAGCAAATTCCATTGCTTTCTTAAAAGCACATCTTTCATATTCCACTATGAATACACAACAATCCATTTCATTTTTTAAAATTTTCGTCATTCGTCCTCCAGCCGAACCAAACTCAAGAACTTTACTTCCTGGACGAATCTGTTCCAATATTATATTGTGTGCTTCATTTGCGCCTTTTTCAATTACCTCTTCATACTTCATTTTCTATTATCCCATTATTAAGCTGCCATCTGTGTGGCATAGAAAAAGTCCCCACTTCTTTATTAATTTGAAAAACTTCAAATGGTGCAACTGTATCACAATAATCTATCATTTCATCTGAACCTACTGCAATACATACATCTACATAATATCTTCCCTGCATCAGCTGTAATTGATCAAATATCATAGAAAATTCACCATTTTCTCTCAAATCAATCCGTTTCATACCTTCTACAATCATATTGGTTCCATAGCATAGAGTTCCATCACTTTTAAAAATACTAAGACCAAAATATGCATCTTTAACTGTTTTTAACACTTTATAATTTACTTTAAATATAATTGCTTCACCCAGTTCAAATACACTTTGCTTTTCTCCCTTTTGATTTATTGTATCAACTTTTATTATCCTTGCTTCTCCCGACCCGCGACGATCATATACGCCAGAACTTTCTGACTTTTTATCCTCTGGCTCTTTAATGTTATTTTCCGCCTCATCGCTTATTTCTGGGATAATATCCTCCTTTGTTACTTCTTTTCTACTTTCACCCATAAATTTCAGATATTCTCTATGAACTTCTCGTGGAGAACCATCCATACGAATATATCCGTCCTGTAGCCATATGCTGCGGTCACAAACTCTTTCTATCTGATCTGTAGAATGGGAAACTAAAACAATTGTTGTTCCAGCTTTTTTGATGTCCATTAATTTATTAAAACACTTGGTTTGAAAATTAACATCTCCAACCGCAAGTATTTCATCAATTAATAAAATGTCCGCATTTACATTAATTGCAACAGCAAATGCCAGGCGCATATACATTCCCGAAGAATATGTTCGGACTGGATTAGTAATATATTCTCCTAATTCTGCAAAATCTACAATATCTTTTAAACGGGCATCTATCTCTTTTTTTGACAGTCCAAATATAGATGCATTAATGTATATGTTCTCTATTCCCGTCATATCTGGATGGAATCCTGCACCTAATTCTAATAAACTAGATACTCTGCCGTTAATTTTTACCTCGCCTAAATCTGGATACATAATCCTTGTCAGGATTTTTAATGTTGTACTTTTTCCGCAACCATTTTGTCCAATTAGCCCAATTGATTCACCCTTTTTTACATTGAAACTAATTCCATTCAACACCCATTTCAATTCATATTTATTTCTTTTCCAAGATGTAATACGTTCTTTCATTGTACTGCCTTTATCGGCATATACTTTGAATTTTTTTTTAACATTTTTGACTTCTATTATATACTTACTATCCATTACTTTACCGCTTTCTCGTATACTTTTCTTCTAATGTTTTTTAAAATCTTATATATCATTGGAAAATAATTTTTTAATATTGATATAACTCTGGTCCTAACACTAATTTTATACTTAGTAATTTGAGATGGCATATAACACCGATGGACTCTCTCAAGATATCGCATTTCCTCCCATCTTTGTTTTAAAACATCTAAATCAACGTCTTCTTTTAAAATCTCCTCCAAAGCCTTCTCTACTTCCTCTGCAACATTCGTCCAGGTACGTTCTTTATAATTGGCCCTGTCAAATTGTGGTACAGGGTCTCGCTTTATCTTATCTAAATACTCCTCAATCTCCTCTCCACCGTCAAACAAATAAATATTATTTTTATAATATTTCAAAACGTCCACTTGTTCTCTATTAAGAGGGTTATTATTAATTATAATTTTTTTATTGTAATTTATAGCATTTAAAATCGGTAATCCAAATCCTTCATAAACACTTGGGAATATAATTCCTATTGAATTTTGAAGAATACTATGCAAAAAATCATTGCTTAAATTCCCACTCTTATATCCAAAAATATTTTCTGTTATATTACCATCATTCTTGCTTCCAATAATAATAAAATTATGTTTAGAAGTATGCAAACTATCGATTATGAGATCAAGGTTTTTATGTTTATATTGATTACCCAAAACAACAAAATACTCCGTATATGGCAATTCGAAAACTGCATCTGTATTTTCAATCTGATCTTCTACACCCGCCAAATAAACAATTTTAGTATAAATTTTTCTTTTATCAAACTCCTCACTATAATAGTCCACCATATCATCTAATGAAAAATGACTGAATGGTACTATTCCACTACAATATTTAATAGACTTTCGGAAAACTGCTTCACGTTCCCAATCTTCTACCAACAAGTAACTACTTCGAATAGATATAATATCCTGCATACAGAAAGCATATCTAACACATACCCTATTTAAAATATGTAAATGTTCTATATGAATAATCTGGGAAGGTACATATGCGAGATGATATCTTTGAGTTAATTGTTCTGGCAAAAAAACATTCGGATAACGAGATGAAATGTCAAAAAAATCATTAGCTGCCGCATTAACTAAAACACCAATCTCATATTTATCTTTAAATAAACGATAAAAGTTTTCTAATAACAATAAACCATGCTGTGCAGTACCATTATACGCAGCTGGCATTTCATATAAACTAATAAGAATTCTCTTCTTAGGATATATCTCATCTGATAACAAATCTGCATAATAATCTACCACACTCATTTGTGCTGAAAAATACAAATCAACTCGATTCCAATAATATGGGTAGCGCTTAGATAATATACGCGCATGTTCCTCATCTAATTTATGCTTTTTTTCACCGAAGCTTCTTGATTCATGATGAAATACATAGGCTCTATTCGCCATTAAAACATTAAATCCATACTGATTAATTCTCATACAAAAATCATTTTCTTCATTATATCCAGGACTATATATTTCATCAAATAAACCATATTGTTTTATCAATTCTCTCTTAATGAGGAACGCAAATCCCACTCCTGTTGGCATTACCTGCTGTTTTGGAAGAGAATCTTTTATTTGTAAATAGACTGAGTAACTTTCACTTGCTGTGATATTTCTATTTAATTCATTTTTTACCGGTATTGTCAATAATGTAGCATTATTACTTCGAGGACATACTACTCCATGTTTTTCCGCAGCATAAAGAACACTCTGCATTTCTTCCAAAAATCCAGGTGTAACCTCTGTATCAGAATTTAATAGTAGTATATCATTTTCTGAATGATCAAGTTCAAAAACTGCTCTGTTGCATGTTTTAACAAAACCTAGATTTTTATCATTTCTAAAATATTGAAAATTTTCATAACCTTCAATTTCACTTAAAATATTGTTTTCTATCTTTTCCCAATCTGGCCCCATATCATTTATGAGTAACACCTTGTTTCTATCACTAACACAAGATTTTAATGAAGATATACATAGCTTCAATGTAGACCAATCTTTATATACTGGTATCACAATCGTAACTTTTTTTGTAACAACTACGCTCATAGCAGCTCTTATCCTCCACTGTTTATAATTCTTCTGCAAAACCTCTCTGTAATTTATCAAAAATAACAAATCCCAAAACTAAAAAAACAATCCCATATACCAACGCTTGGCATAAAGTCCCCATCTCCGGTATAGCCTTATAGTATAAAATATCCCTATATGCTTCCGTAATTGCCGTCATTGGATTTAAATTGAAAATTGGTAGCAACTCTCTTGGAACATCTTCTGAAGAGTACATTACCGGAGTCAGAAATTGCCACGCCATAGTAATAATTGTTAAAATATAAGATAAATCCCTTAGATAAACTGTAATTGATGAAACAAGAAAAACCAATCCTAATGTTAAAATAAATTCAATTACCATAATCATTGGTAAATATAATAAAGCTTGTATATTGAGTCCGAACCCAGAAATAATTAAAATCCCAAGAACTACCAAAAAGCTTAAAAGCATATTTACAAATCCACTTGTTACATTTGCTATCGGAAGAATTTCTCTGGGAAAATATATTTTATTTATCATATCTGATTGGCCTAAAATGCAAGTAGAACCTGTATTTAAAGCTGCACTGAAAAACATCCATGGTACTAACGCGACGAATAAAAATAAATAATATTTTTCAATATTATTTTTCATAATAACAGAAAATACAAGTGTATAAACCATTAGCTGAAATAATGGATTCAAAAATGTCCATAAAAAGCCTAATACGGAACCTTTATATCTGCCTTTTAAATCTCTGCGTACAAGACTATAAATCATCTCTCTGTATAAAACTAATTCTCTAATTTTTAATACTATATGCATTTTTTCTATTCCTCAATTAATTCTTCATATTTCTTTATCGTTCGCATCCAATCATAATATTTCCTTACATATTCTATCCCAAACCTCTTCATTTTCTGATAATCTTCTTCTGAATTTAAAAAATCTAAAATTCCTTTTTCAAATTCCAAATAATTTTCATAGATATATCCTGCTCCGCTTCTAATACAGTGGCCTTTTAAAACACTACTTCTACCATTAACTAATACCGGAACTCCCATCTCCAAAGCTTCTAATACAGATAAAGACAAACTCTCATACCGGGAGGGCAAAATTAATGCCCGCGCTTTAGACATCCATTTAAGTTTTTCCTCTTCCGAAACAAAACCAAGACAAATTATATCTTCCGTATTTGGCGGCGGAAGCATCATCTTTCCTAATACAATCAATTTTAAATTTCCTTGATGTCTTTTTTTATATTTTTCAAAATAACGGAATAAAACATGGCAACCTTTTCCACGATCAACTCGTCCAACATAAATCAAATATGGAAAATCAGTTTGAGGTTCTCCTATCTTGTTTAGAATCCCCTTCACACTATCTATTCCTACACCTGCTATCACATGTGGAATATTACTATTATTAAATAATCCTTCTACAAAAGCCTCTTCTTCAGCAGTTAAATAAGCAATCCCTTTAACATTTGTAAACATTTCTTTGTAAATATCAAAATGAATACAATATTCATTATGGGCAGTTGGAACTAAGATTGCTTTTTCTAGAACTTCTTTTATTCCCATCACTGTAGTATAGTATAAATATGTTACAAAAATAAACACATCATACTGTAATCTTTCTTTTTGAATATACTCTATCAATTCTGGACAAAAAGGCCCCTGCTCAACAAGCCAGCAATATTCCAATTTCGTTGTAAGAAACTTGGGCAAAATTAACATCAATAACTTTATTATTCTAAATTTCCATTTTCCGCGTTGTTTTTCAACTGGAAAGCGCAAAACATGCACACCATCTATTTTGCAAGCACCTTTTTCATAGTAAGGTTTCCAAGTATCATAGTCCTTTGCTGTTGTTGTTAGAACTTCCACATCATAAAATGGTGCCAGATGTTCTGCTAGCTTTTTTGTATAATACTCAGAACCGCCATTTACCTCTTCCCCATATCGCTGATTAATAATTGCAATCCGCTTGCTCTTCATATATTTCCTCAATCCTGTCTTTTATGATTCCCGCAATACGCTCCATGCTGAGCTTATCTTCAATATCAGCTTTTGCTCTGACAGCTATTTTTTTGCCATAATCCACATCTTCATACAGCTGTCTCATATATGTAGATGCCTGTTCTGTATCCGGGTCGGCCCAACGATTTCCTTTTTTAAAAAGGCCCAAATCTTTTTTAAGCTTCACCAACTGACAGTCTACCAGACAAGCCGTTTCTTTTGTCATAAATTCTGTATTGGAAGACCAATTGGTCGCGATTGTGGGGGTTCCAAGCATCATTGCCTCTGCCAATACAAGCCCAAATCCCTCTGCTCGATGCAGGGATACTACCGCATCCACACAGCGAATCAGGCTGTTTACATGATTCCTGTCCATGATCTGAGAAATAAAATATACATTTGGATACCCCTCCATCTCTTTTTTCAGTACCTCAATTTCCTCATTAGTGCAGTTATTGATCTTAATTACCAAGCCAGCCTGATTTTCCCCTGTAAATGCCTTTTTGTAGGCCTGTATAACAGCTTCCGGATTTTTCCGTTCCGTCATGCTAGTTCGGTCATACATCATAAGAAATAAATACATGTCCTCCGGCAGCCCAAATTCATCCCGTCCATACACCTTATCTAGGCATGTTTCCACATGATAAGGCACTGTCCGCACTGGAAGTTTGGTTTTCTTTCGGATCGCATTGCTGATAAATTCAGAGGGTGTCCAAATTTCATCCAGACAATGAAAACAGGGAATCCATTCCTCTGGAAATTCCTCCAACTCCCAAAGCCAAAAACCAATATTGTAATGCCTATCCCACATTTCATGATTTTCCAGGAATGCCAGTCCTAAATCATAGGGATTAATGTGTATCAGGTTTATGTTATAAGGAAGCTCCTCCGAAAATTTCTCTGCAAATTCAGGATAATCCCTTTCCATCACATCTCCCAGCTGATTATACTGATACAGTGAATACGGGATACCACTCTCCTCTAATTCCTTTGCCACCAGACGGCAGCTCTGTCCAAGGCCTGTTTCTGCCTTGATATTCCCAATAAGATTAATTCCATCCTTATATTTTTCTCTGCAAAAAGGTTCAATAGAAACCTTTTCCATCTTTTTAAAGCTGTTCTCCACCATCCTGCGCTTCATCTGCCTCAAAAAAGTATGAGGGAACAGCTTTAACAAAACTGGTTTTGCCTTGATAAGAACAGATAATGCAGCTTTAGTACCTTCCATACCCATCCGGCCTCTCTCTCTGATACCCTTCTTCCTCCAGCGCAGCTGTTGTCTGCCCTTCTGCTACACCTTCCGTACTTTCCTTCATAAAAAGAATCTTTACTGTCATGAAAATAAGCTTCAGATCCAAGCGAAAAGAATAATTTTCAATATACATCAGATCCAGCTTCAGCTTGTCATAGGGAGTAGTATTGTATTTGCCATAAATCTGAGCAAAACCGGTAAGACCTCCCTTTACCTTCAGACGGTAATCAAACTCCGGCATATATTCCCTGTATTCCGCCGCAATCTGGGGACGTTCCGGTCTTGGCCCTACTAAAGACATATCGCCTTTCAGTATATTAAAAAGCTGAGGCAATTCATCCAGCCGCACACGGCGAATTACTTTTCCCACTGGTGTTACCCGCACATCCTTTTCGGCTGAAAGCCTTGCCACTCCATCCTTTTCAGCATCCTTTATCATGCTCCTGAATTTATAAACGCAAAATTCCTTTCCGCCCATAGTCAGGCGGGTCTGCTTGTGAATCACTGGTGCGCCATCCTGAATCAAGATAGCCAGGGCAGTTAACAGCATTAACGGAGAAGTCAGAACGATCCCAATCAAAGACAGAATAATATCCATGGTTCGTTTCATCACCTTCTGCTCAAAGGTAAATCCCTGATTCCGGGCCAATAATAACGGACTGTCAAAAAGGTTAATATCATCCGCCCCGCGAAGCATAATATCTGAAATCTTAGGCAAGATATAGGTACGTATTGAGTGCTCAAAACAGTATTTTAAAATATGATTCCGGGCCTGACATGGAATATCTCCTATAATCACAGAATCGTATTCCTGAATACGACCAGCCACATACTCCATTCCCTGTTTTACATTGACCGTTTCACATATATTATATTTGTCATCTCTTGTGCGGATTTTGTTCATCAGGCCAAAAGCCGGACGCTCTCCATAAATCAGTATCATCTTTCTGGGCGGAAACATTTTGGAATAAATCCACTGAAAAAAGCTGGCCCACAATACGATAACTGCTATTTGCAGCACAGTTATAATAAATAAAGGTCCTGCATTTACAAAATGACGATCCAGAAGGCAGATCTGGATATAAGTTATGGCATTTACGCAAAAAAGGCCCAATATCTGTGAATAGATAATCTCCCCCTTTCGCAAATACCCCACCTTCAAACCACCGTAAATATGGACGAAAAAGAACAGAAGTACTCCATACAGAGCTACCATCAGCCAGTTTCCCTTTCTAAAAAAAGGAAGTTCAATATTACTGTTATAATGGTATAGCCAGACAATCCAATATAAGGACATCTGCATAGCTATCACTGTAAGAGAGGACATAAATTTGATAATGCGTTTAAACTGCTCTCTCTGATTCATAATATATCTTTTTCCTCCCTGTTTCTGCACATAATAAACCTCAATACAGTATAGCATTTAACGCTTTCAAGCGCAACTTTACAATAACACTAAAAAAATGGTTTTTCTTTAAAAATTTATTAATTATGCTGTATTTTTCCTATATTTATGTAAAAAGAAAGATCCCTGCAAGCCCTGCATCCGCAGGTTTAACAGGAATCTTTGCTGTTCTCTTTTTCATAATAGTCTGCAGGCATACCGTTTTTATACCTTGCATTCTCACGTTTATTCTCCAAATCATTTTTCTGAATGGATTCAACGATCGTGGTGATGTACTGTTCATCATTTTCAGGGAAAAAATATTTTGTAATAATAGTCAGCAATCCGATAATCAATGAGATAAAGGAAACACAGGCAGTAACAAATGCAACTACTCCCTGAACCTTAAGCTCATTTTCCATATTCAGCACCTTTAATGACAGGATGATCAGCAATACTGAAAAGGCTACAATAATTACGATACAGGGAATTAAGATCATATATCTGCAAATCTTACTGTGAAATACCTTGTCTTTATAAAAGGAAACATATTGGTTCAGCAGCCTTGTAATATCTTCATCCCGTTTTTTCTGTTCTATGGTAACAAAAGGATCTTTATATCCTAATTCATCTTCGCTTTCAGCCTTTGAAAACAGGGTAGTTTTTAAAATATTATTAAATTCATCCTGAGTTATTTTCATCACAGCATCCGATCCCAAACTTTAACATACTTCGTTGATTCGGCGTGAAACACTGTCAAGCGGAACCTTAAATATAGACGCCAGCTGCAGATACATTGCGTTTCCAGTCAGACCCTGAGTTTTAAACTGATTGTATAAACGCCGAAAGGATTCCTCAGGCATAAGAAGAGCTGCGGCAAAATAGTCAGCATCATTCTCATCACTGCCCTTTCCCTTTTTATTTTCACGATGTAAATATACTTCGCCCATTTTATAGTGAAGAACAAAATGTGCAAATTCATGAGCTATAATAAAACGTTTCCACTCCAGAGTACGTTTGGAATTAACTCCTATGATTTTATCATTTGAGATTTCATTTCCATTTTTCGCCTTATCGCCTGCCTGAATCGCCAGAAATCCATCTTCGCCATCATCCAGTCTGGCATTGCCAACAATGAAGCCAAGGCTGTGAACAAAATCTATGATATTCACATAATCGTCCTGATTAAACCTGTATCCGAACGCCTTCAAAAGTGTCCTTACCTGTGCCTCAATTTGTTTTTTTTCCATTTGTTTTAACCTCATCTCTGTCAGCACCATCTCTGTCTTACATAATCATAGATGGTATATTATACGCGGACATGGGATTGTAAAGACCTGCATATTGTAAATAATCAATTGTCAGTCACGATTGTTTTATCCCCAAAATTATAATAATACTATTTCAATCAAAAAGAGTCAAGTTCATTTTACTATACATTAATTAAAGTTACAAGAGTCAATTTTGATCCAAGTCAGATTTTCTGTTTTCTGAGCACCCCAGAAGCGCTTCATACTCCTTCATCAGCCCGGAAAACAACGCCTGCTCTGAATAATGTGTTTCAACGCGTTTTCTGGCCCGCTTTCCCATCTCAGCACGCTCCCGGGGATGTTCTTCCATCCATCTCAGTGCTTCTGACAGCTGAACCGGATCTTCTGGGGGAACTGTCAATCCCGTTTCCCCATGAATGCTGACCTCCGGCACCCCGCTTTTTAAATTTGTATTCACAACCGGGATTCCATAAGCCATTGCTTCTAATTGAACCAGTCCAAAGGCCTCACTGCGCTGGGTCGAAGGAAGCACAAATACGTCAGCCTCACGGTAGCACTGCTTTAGCTGCTCATCTGATACCTTTCCCAGAAATGTCACTCTATCCTGTATCTCCAATTCCCGGCATTTCTGCTTCATTTCTTCCTCTAGAACCCCATCTCCCACCACAGTGAGTTTTACCGATTCAGGAAGGCACTTTACTGCATCAATCAAAACAGCTATCCCTTTATAATATACAAGCCGCCCCACAAACAGAATCTGCATCCCCTTATTGTTTCGTGAACAGCCATATTCATCAATATATTCCCTGCCATCCCGGAGAATGCTTTCGCTTACCGCAAAGGGAACCACGTGACATTTATCCAGATAAGGTCCAAGATATTTTGATCCTTCAGCCACTCCCCTGGCTCCTACCAAAATCACATCTGCACGTCTTAAGAATGCTTCCATAACCGGCCGGTAGAATATCATCCATTTTTTTTGCTTTACAACATCACTATGCCAATAAGCTGCCACCTTTCCCTTATAACCGGATAACAGGCAAGCTAAATCTCCCAATGGAAAGGGCATATGGAACTGTATGAGATCCACATCCTGAGACATACGCCTTAATTTCCATATGAAGGAAAATGAAATTGGAACCGATGCAATTACACCAAAGCTTCCTGCACGATGTACCTGTACCTTATTTACACGTTCTGAAATTCCCCTTCCCTTTTTTTGGCATACCAGCACTTCCAGATCTGTCTTTTCATTCAGCCCTTCTGAAATCTGCTGCAATGTTTTTTCAATTCCGCCCACTTCCGGATAATACAGCTTATTTACCTGAAGTACCTTTATTTTTTTCATATAAAACCATACTCCTTTGGACCAATGCAATCAGGAATCCGATCTTCCTGCTGAAATCCCTATTGCTATCAAAAGCATCACAAGAGGCATTACCATAGGAACGCTTATGTTTACAACTGCCTGTACACAATAGCAGACCACACCAAATACAAATGCCATAATTACCGGTCTCTTCAAACCGGTTCGAATCATATGATACAAAGAAGTTCCCAGCATAGATACGTAGGAAATTAAACCTACAATCCCTATTGTGATCAGATACTGCAGATATTCATTATGGACATTTTCGAATTTCTGTTTGCTTATACTCAACATTTCATCCCAGAAATTCTGAACAGTAATCACGCCAAATGTATCCGGGCCATATCCAAACAACTTATGACTCAATGGAAAATCATCATATATTTTCAGGGCTAATTTCCATACATACCCTCGTCCTGTTCCCCACTCATTGTCGAGTATAACATAATTGGCAACAGCTCCATACCGCTCTCCATTTCCTGCGATATTAGCATCATAAAGGACAAAAAGAATCACTGCTGCTGCACAAATCACCACAGCCAGCCAGATATATCTATATAAATTAGTTGCTTTGATTTCGCGTCCCTTTCGTTCTGCTTTGCAATTATACAGATAAAATCCTGCCGTAATCCCCCATAATATCAATACAATTGCCCACATCCCAGGTATACGGGTAAAGAAATTAAATATACCGCTTATTTCCTGTACACGATCCCCAAATGCAGCTTCAATTTTATCAATAGCAAAAATAATAGTTAAAAATGTAGAAATAATTACTAAATATGACTGAATACCTTTTCTGTCTGCAAACAGATATAACGGAAGAAGTCCCAGCAACGCAAACAATGCAAGATATGCATTATCACTAACTCCCATAACCATAGCAGTTAATGCCATAACCAGACAAATATAATACCAGAGCTTTCGTCCTGTCTTCTTCTCAGCAGAAAACAGCACAGCACTCACTCCCAGTGGAAGAGCCAGATATGACGTATATGTGTTGATATTTCCCAGTGTTGAAACAAAAATATCATAATCATCCGGAGAAATTTCCTTCTTAAATCCCAGTGGGTCCAGATAAAAGAAATGCAGAATTCCCAGAATACATACAATCAGACCTGCTCCTAAAAATACATCTGCATACCATTTTTTAAATTCCAGGCAGCGTGTTACAAGAAAATAACACAGAATATAAAGCAGTATCAAAAATAATCCACAGTACCGCCCTTCATTTCCCCAAAATGACTCATATTTATATTCTGACTGAAGGGTAGAAATCGCTGCTGATAACGCAAAAGCAATCATCGCCCAGTCTACAACCGTCAAAGCAGATATCTTGACCTCACTGCGGATCATTTTCATCACTTCCCCGCCATAAAGAAGCCTGTCCCGGCGAATATAAATAACAGCTGCTATCGCTGTAAACACCGCCATCCCGATCACCATAGCGCAGTAATAATAATATTTCACAACCAGAATATTAAAATAATAATCCTGAAATACAATAGGAAGGCCGGCCAGAATCAGAAGGGTAAATACGCTGACAATCCTGCTGTTTGTCCTGCGCCACTCCTCCCTGAACTGGCCAATCTGGGCCTCCATGGAATATGAACTTTGATTTTGATCCATTTTCAACCTCTTTTCGATTTCACTTCTGTGTGGTATATTGATTTTCACGCTCTACAGTATACCATCTTGCCCTTAAATACGCAATGTATAAGCGTTTTCTCCTTGTGATTCTCCTTGTGATTCTTCGCAGTCAAAACGCTTTTATCCCCCCTCTCCTGCCATGTGGCGATAATTTTCCTTATCGGAAGTATAATCTACTCGTAATGCAATTAAGGAATTTCA
>ERZ831601.359-NODE-359-length-50577-cov-50.385377_pt1 | contig 50577 bp, 79 predicted proteins | sample MGYA00519578_ERZ831601 | MGnify/ENA primary metagenome ERZ831601 (study PRJEB31850, sample SAMEA3708717) | human gut metagenome | biome: human gut; feature: human-associated habitat; material: faeces | place: China | collected 2014 ... | reverse complement strand
CCCGCTATGCGCTAACAGCGTGCAGGACGGGAAAGCGAAAATAATGTCAGGATCCGGGATGCCCAGGATCGTGCGCTTCACGTCGAAATCTTTGTCAATCCAGATGTTGACATACTGGATTTTGGCATGCTCCATGCGTATTTTGTACTCGCCGTGGTCGCCGGAATCTGCGTTAAAGCAATATACATCGCAACCGCGAATTGCCCACGGCAGACCCATAATCCCGGAACCGTCAAACATGCACCACACAACGCGCTTTTTCATTGTCACCTCACCAGAAAGGGATACATTCGCGGCAACCTTCTTCACCAGTGCAGCCGCAACTATTTTCTTCTTGCTCTACCAGATCGTCACGCATCGGCAGGCTTTCAGCATCCATATCCATACCTCCCAGAGCATCCGATAGCGTCATTTCCTGATTGGCTACTTTGATGCAATATTCGCGGTTAAGCCCCGCATCCTGGGCGGTTAAGAAACGGTGCCAGTAGGCATCGTCGTAATTATCAGCCATTGCTTTTCCTCCGGTTAAATTCTCGCAAACTGGCGGCGCATGACTTCGAACAGGTTTTACCCCAGCCACGTTTAAGATCCGCCGCCTTGACCTTATAGACAGCACCGCATCCTGGAGCCTCGCAGCACTTCATGCTTTCCTTCGCCCCAATGTGATCCGGTCGACCAGTCAGGGAGCTATCGCCGGGATTCTTCGTCGACCAGAAAAGTTGCACTGTCGCGACCTCCTCGCCGAACTCATTAACGAACATGTAGACGCCCTTGCTTTTCAGAAGCACGGTGCAGTGATGCATTTCGCCGTTGACTTCCAGGTATGCGCGATCGCCTTCTTTCATTAGCTTCTCCAAGATTCAATGAACATGCTGTTCGATTCCAGCGTCAGCGTGACGCCAGCCAGGGAGGACGGGATCAGGCGAGCGCCAGGAACCGTGCCGACAACATAGCGACCATTCGATTTGGTGATCGTGATCTGAGTAAAGCCGGATTCGCGGTTCATGCGGAGAGCAACGCGACCGTGCGCATGCAGGACGGCCAGGATCGAATCAGTCTTTGGATGGTTCATTGTGTAACTCCTTCGTTTGTTGGTGTGGGGACAGTATGCCACTATCCCCAAATTCTGTTTTAGCAATTCGTGCTATTCTGGAACGCAGGTCGTGTAATCCTGGCAGATGTAGATTGTGCGCTGAACACGCGGCGCGGCATCCTCCAGGCTCTGAATCTCGATATCGTTGCTGTCGACCCGGCAGGGTGTTGCACCGAAGATGAAATACCCCGTCTGCTTGTCGTTGATTTGCCACGCCTTGCTTTCGGGAACCGTATTGACGACAAACGGCGTGTCGTCGGCTTTGAAGTCTTCAGGGTGACGCCCGTAATAGTGGATGATTGCAGCAGTTGCCGCCGCCTTAAACTTTTCCGTCACGTCACGGGCGGCGATCTCACGCGAGATCTGGATATCAACATCCTGCGCGCCGACCATGTAGGTAAAGCTGTTCGAAATGGTAACTGTTCTCATTTAGATTTTAACCTCGTTTCGGTGGATGAAGTCGGCGACATAGTGGCACTCGATCGGGTTTTCGATCCCGGCGAGAACCTCACAGCGCCCGTTATTCAGTAGCTGGCAATGCTGGCAATCCACACCGCCAACATTGTCTATCACGATAGCGATCCCGTTGCATGAACCGCCAAACATTCTGTGCGGGAAGGGGTAAGCCTCGCGGGTGCAAACCACCTCCCCGGCCCTACGCTTTCTCATGCGCCACCCTTCTCGATGCAGAATACCCAATCGCGAGCATCAACCGCGAAGCGCGCCACGCCGTCGAGCACGATGAAAACGGTCTGTCCGTTAACGCCGCGACCCTTCTCAATATCGGTGACGGTGCGGAACAGGTCGCTTGCGCCATATTGAATTTTGTCCCCGATTGCGACGTCAGCGAATGCTTTCATGGTTGCTCTCCTGATTGGTTTCGATGTGGTAATGATACCAGGCCTCGCGGCCCGGCGTTTAGCAATTTGTGCTTATTTGATGCCATGAGCAATTTTATCCATTTTGCGGAACCAAATGGCCAGTTCTTCGAGCATATCGAACAGGTCAGCTTTTTTGCTTTCCATGATGGCATCACAGATCATGTTGATATCGCAAGCCATGACTCCGAGGTATTCACCGTAAGCGCGTACACCTGCAATGTTAGAAGACTTGCTATCACGGCGGCATTTCTGCGCTTTGTAAATCAGGCTCATGATTTTGGAAGTTTCTTTGGTCAGGATATGTACGTTGCTCATGATGTTTGCCTCTTTGTCTGCTTCGTTTCGATGAATAGATAATAGCAAAAGCCCACGCGGGGCTTTTAACAAAAAGTGCTATTTACACCAGGCGGAACCGAACTTCATCACCGTAAATCACGGCCTGAATGTGATCGCCAAATGTGACGGTTGCGCGAGTGGTTTCGTACTCCGTGTGGCCGTATCGCCATATCCCGCGCTGGGGATAATGCGCCGCGCTTTCGTGCCAAATGTTCATAGTGAACTCGCCAGACTCCCCGAACTCCAGGCACTGGCCGACCATCGCTTTGACGGCCTGGTAGTCATGCCAACGTTGAGTAGCACGATCGGTAACGCGCTCCACATGCTTGCGCTCTTTGTGCTCCGCCGCAGCCTCAATCACGGCCCACTTACTACGGGTAAAGATTCTCATTTGCATTTTCCTCAAAGTCGGCGCGGAATTGCGTAGCGCCCTTAAAATGGAACCAGTCACGGTGGCATCTTCGCCGTTAATAGCCCTACTTCACCTCGAAAACGAATCCGTCGCAAACGCACATATCAACCAGAAATTCAGTTGCAGCGCTGAACGTCCATTCGTCAGATCCCGGCATGCGTTTCCTGATCACGCCGTCCTCGTTCTTCATCCATTGCACTCCAGATTGACGGCTTTCATATGCAACACCAGTTTTCATGCTTTTAATCCTCAACGGTGAATTTAATCGGTTCTTTCCCGGTCGCCTTACGATGGGAGTTGACCAGCGTTTCGAACTTGCCAATGCACTCGCGCAAATCAGTGAACGTGCTGGCGCTCCCCATGACACGCCATGATTCGACGTTCTGCCCACGAACATAGTTGATGACGTGCTTCATGATTTTGTACTGGTCGCCATCCTTTTTGGTGTACACGTGCAGCACTGCGATCCTGGTTGATTTGTAGGCGAATGCTTTGGTGATGTATTTGTAAGTTTGCATCGTGTTCGCTCCTGACTGGTTGATGTGATGACTATACCCGATCCCGCCAGCAGGGTTTTGATTATTTGTGCTATTCCTCTGATTGTCGATTATTCCATCTATTCGGAATAGTGGAATAGGATGTGATTGCATCTGATTCACTGGTGATTACTTTTGACGATTCATGATTGATTGTGATTGTTTCACTCTGTGCAATGTGATGATGGAGTGTTTCATGATGTGCAACGAATTGCATAGATGCATGCACCATGCACATAATTTGCCGTTCGAATCCTGGCAAAACGGTTGCCAGTTCACAGTAACCGAATCCAGTTCACGCACAGTTCAGTAAGATAATCTTACGTAAAAATTGATCAAAAAGTGCGCAGCATAAGCAAATAAATATACATATAAGTATATGATAAACTTAATATTATTATTATTATTCTATTATTCTCTATATCTGAATATTCCAGTTCACGTAAGATAGTAAGGGGATGCGCTACCATTTTCGCTTGCGACAGCCTCCAAAAAATTCAGTGTTCCGCGCCGCCAGGGTATATAGGAGGGTATGGGTGTATCTTACTTTCTTACGCAAACTGACTTGACGCCTTGCCACGCCTGGCTTAGTATGCTTACTGAATTGGAACGGAAGTGGAGAGAATTACAGTGAACAAGAGCGAGATTGAACAAAAATTGGAGTTTGAGCAGGTCGATCCCGAAGTGTGGATGGCATATCCGCCAGATAAACAGGCCGCTTATCATGCCTGGCTCGCTGGCGATATCTTCGGCGATGATGACGAACCGGAGCCGGAGCGCGAGCGGAAACAGGTCGGCGGTAAGCGCGAGGGGCCAACCATCCAAAGCCTGATTGAGCAGGATTTTATTGATGGCGGTCTGTCCGGCAAGGTCGACGTCGAGGAGTTCAGCGCCACGCACGGCAAGCAGATCACATCGCACGCCATCAGGTCGGCACTGAAGCATCACATCGGCAAGCATGGCAAGTTCAGAACCAGGACGCGCGACGGCGTGATCGAATACTGGATTGAGCGCGATGAATCGGCGGTTAGCAGCGATGAGCAAATCCAGGCCGACCGGGAACGGGTTATCGGAATCATTCACGCGCTGACCGGAAATGATCTTGATGTGCGTATAGAACCAATCACGGCCCGCGTGCTTATCCAGGCTATCAAACTGAACGTCAAAGCAGGAGATATCAAGTGAAACTCTATCAAGACCAGTCCGACCCGGCGGCACCAATGCGCCTGGGAAACACTCCAGTAGATGATAAGGAGGTTATCACAGCCATCGTCATTGCATCGCAAGCCGAATTTCCTGGCTCCTTAGAATGCGTCACTGGCGACTTCCTTTTGATGGCATTTTTCCAATTTCTGAATCATAAATAAAGTACGTTACTGATACCGTCCATGCAGTGACGAAGCCGTAATTCATCGGTGCGTCGAGCGTCCTGGTCATGATGGCCGATGAGCCTGATAAAATCATTAGCCCGGACTATCCGCAATAGCACTTTTTGGTAAAACCCGGTCAGAGGGAACGGGTATTATCACCACATCACCAACGAGAGGAGCATCAACCATGCCACGCTTTAACAGAACGCTTCAACTCCGCACCTTTGCAGGGCTTCAGATCCCGAAGGAGTCGACGAAGGCGGTGCCTGGCCGTGAATTCGGCGTGTACTTCCACTGGCATGGCAAATGGCGCTTTACCGTCATTCGCGGCTTTTACGTCACCTGCGACGGCGTTGACATTGACGACCACAGCGGCGGGAACCAGGTTCACAACTTCAAATAGCACTTTTTGTTAAAACACGATCGGGGTGATGCGCTATCATTACCCCATCGAAACAGAGGAGCATAAACATGATCGGCAACCATAACAACCCACTCAATGCAGCATTTCACCGTCGCGCGGTAGAGCAACACTTCCACGCGCTGAAGGTGGTGTGCAACGAAATGAATCTTATGCTTGACCTGCCGTCATGGGATGCGCAACTTGAAGATTACTATGATGGCCTGCGCGCTAAACGGGATGGCATCATTACCCGCCTGCGCCTGGCTGGTATGTTCTTATAGGAGAAACAAAAATGCAACAATTCGAATCTCGCGGCAGGGTCTACAGCCTGCCGGATACCGCCACTCATGCCGCGCCCGGCGTATGCCACGGCCTATATTTCATGGATGGCGGCAAGTGGTTCTTCATTGGCGATATGGTAACGGATGGCGTGCAGCCGCTCCTTTGCGGCAAACATCGCGGATTCTACGATCACGACGTGGTGGAGTTGAAGCCAAAGCGCGCACCGTTCGCCTTCTGGAATAAAATCAAAGGGGCGCTGTTCAAATGAGCGACCCGAAGCTGCAAACGGTATGCTACCGCGATTCGGATGGCGATGAATTGGTCGTTTCGCCGTTCAGTGGTGGCGCTGCTGGCGTAGAGCTTATGGCGACCCACGATAGCGGTTGCTGCGTATTTGACGACCCGAAGGTAATCCGCGATCTGGCTAACCAGTTGCTGTCCGTCGCCGATGCCGTAGAGAGCGCACAAGGAGCGGAAAAATGAACCAGTTCGAATATATGCATCGCGCACATAAAGCGCTTGCCATGTTCGCCTTTCACCTGGATATGAAAGTTATATCCGTGACCATTGAGGCCGGAAGCATTGAGATCTGCGGATTCGTGGGCGATTACTCATGCACCAGAACTTACGCGTTCTCATCTCTCGCCTCCCTGGAGAGTCAGGCTTATGGCTTCTAACCGAAAATTCAGGATCGTGCGCATTGCGACGCTTGACGCCTTCGGGCGTCCGGTGGAGTGGTATGCAGCACAGCGGCGTGTTGCCTTCTTCTGGTGGGTGACGGTCGAGCACTTCGGCCAGTTGACGCAGGCCCGCTACTGGCTCCACAAATCCGGCGCACCGCACCGCCAGGAACGGGTAATCAAGGTGGTTGAATAGCACGAATTGCTAAAACTCGATCGGGGTAGGCTGGTATAGTTACCCCATACCAACAAACGAGGCTACCACCATGAAATTACGTTGCACCGACTCCAATACTATCAACTACACCCCCGGCTTTGAGTACAGCGCGGAGCTAGGCGTTACAGTCCGCACCCCTCATGGCTCGATCGGCTGTGATGTGGTTCATGGTAACAACACCTGGTTCTTTTTCAACAAATCAACCCTCAACGCCGAACGCCGTAACGGTTCGGTCGTGGCAACCTTTAAGGTAATCGAATAATGACCAACGAAATCAAATCCGGCGGCAAGGTTATTGCCACCATCACGCAGCGCCAGGCGATCGCGTTTCAGTTGCATATCCCCGGCGCTGAAGAACCCATCTACGTACCAGCCTGGGCCAACACGGTTGCCATTGATGAAGATGGCGCGATTTGGGCTTATGAGTCGATGGCCGAAGATGTGCGCATCGTCTGCGAGGAGCATAAGGCCTGGAGCGATTGGGGCAAGGTCGAAGCGAACATGCAGGAAATCGGAGAAATGCCCTGCGTCCCTGACTGGACAGAAGCGAAAATCGACCTTCGCGCCATGAAATAGCACTTTTTGGTAAACGCCCGGTCAACGGATCGGGCATAATTATCCCACACCAACAACGGAGATTTACCATGAAACACTTTATCAAAAACGCAGTCGTCGCCATCGTCGGCACCAACTTTGAGGGCAAGAAGGCCCGCATTCACCTGCTGCATGTGGGCAATGACGGCAAAATGCGTGGGGCGTTCTACTACGGCGAACGCGGCGAGGTATTGTACGATTCTAAATTCCTCTCACGCCTTGTCCGCTTCCAGCATGAAAAGGAGTTCATGGAGTGGTCGCAGGAATACCTTTGCGAAGGCCTGGTGGTCGAATCGTTCGTTGCCGATCCGGTTAAGCTGACCTCGCGCGACTATAAGCGCATGGCCCGCAAGGCGCACAAACTCATGAAGCGCACGCCGAAAAGCCACGTCTGGCACATCTTCGCCAACCAACTTTAAGGCCAGGTGTTATGGAAACCGTAACCGTAATTTGCACTCATGCGAGCTACGCGCCGATGGCCCCATTCTTCACCGTCGGCAAGGAGTATAACGCCAGGTTCGGCCCTGGCCTGGATGAAGTCTGGATTTTGCAGGACGATGAATCCACAACGGAGGACGGCGAATTCTGGCCGGCGTGCCGCATGCCGGATGAGAAGATCGCCATGTACCATAACCGACCGTATGAAAACAACGTTTTATTTGAGGTGAAACTATGAGCAAGAAAATGATTGCACTGTATTGGGTTCTGTTCCTGGGTGGCCTGGTGGTCGCCAAAGAGGATGGCTGGCAAATGATCGGAATGATGATGGTTATCATCGGGGTAAGCCGCCTCTCTGAGATTAACGGCTTCCGCCGTGGTCGCCTGGCCGCATTCACTGGCGACAAAGAATAGCACTTTTTGTTAAAACTGCCGTAACGTCATTTGGTAAAGTGGCGTTACTGAAGCGAAACAAACCAATCAGGAGTTACACCATGAATGACCACATCATCGACCTGTTAAGCATGCTGGCTGAGGATACCGTAGCCATTATCGAGCTTGAGGACGGCACCGAACTTCAGATCGAGGTTCCCAGCGTGCGATTATGCGTATCAGAAGGCGAGCATTCCGAGCGCTCAACCGAAACGGATCTTGACTACGCGACCCACTTACTCTGCCTGAACACGATCGAGGAGATCCGCTAATGAACACAATCAAACTCATGGTTGTAAACGCAACCCGCGAGCGTGAGCGCCACCTTATCGGCTGCGTGTTCGATGCCATCGAGGTGCGCGAACCACTCGGCACGGCTCACGTAATCCAAGGCGGATACCTTAACGAATTTATCGTCAATCCGCTGGATACTGACGAAGAGCTGACAATTCGTGTTGGGTCTGGCCCGGATGACATTTTATTCCACCTTCGCAAAGTATCGAAGGCATCGCAGCGCAAGTTGCTGGTTCGTGCGCTAAAACTTCAAGCGCGCGATCGTGGTTGGACTAACTCATATATACGCAAGTTTGGCGAGTTCTCTGGCGTCGGAGATTGGGCGAGAGCTTGGGCTAACTGGTACTTCGATAAAGACGGGAAATTTTCCGCCACTTATATGGACGGATGGTACGGAACCGATCATGACCCGGCTAGCGGGTACGAATGGCAAGAATTTATCGAGTTTGAGTTTGATGCGTTCTAATAGCACGAATTGCTAAAACGAACGTCAGGGGATGGTGCATACTATCCCAACACTAAAAAGCGATGGAGCTTAACCATGAACACTACACAAATCATACACCTTATCCCGTCAGACAACTTCGCCAAAGACGACCACCCGCTGTTAACCGCCGTCATTCGCGCCGGGATCGGCTGGGCGCTTAGTGATGCCTCGTGCGAATCATTTATGCGAGAACCATTCTCACGAATCGCGGAGCTTGAAAAGCAGGTTGCGTTCCTGACTGGTGAACTTCAGGCGGCCACCGCCACGATCGAGAAGGTTCGGGAAATCATGCGTAGCGAGCCTGGATATAGCATTGAAGATTACGCGCGGGTTTTGCGCATGATGGCCGACGCATTCGCCAAACTTCAGCAGTAGCGCGAACCGACAAACACGAATCGGGTTTGCTTCATGGCTACCCCATCAAGAAACGAAGGAGAAACATTATGATTTACGCGATTATCGCCCTGGCCGTCCTAGTTCTTGTTCTGTATGCGTGCGGATGCTTCCTAATGCGGGCATTCCTGAAAGAAGCGAACTCGACGGACAAGGATAGTCTTTACCCGGTTCTTTGCTGGCCCTGGATTACACTTTCCGCCGTTGGCGGGATCATCATTTCCGGCAATTTTAAGTGGTGAGGCGATACATGAATATCAAAATGTGGTTCAACGGCTTTACCTACAACGTGCGCTTTCGCGGGAAGTTCTATTACTGGTGCGATGAGGGCAGTAAGCGCTGGCGGATTCGCCCGCACCAGGAAGGTGCGAGTTATGAGCTAGGCGTTGCCCAGGGTCAAGGGCGCGTCGAGTGGGTTAAACTGAAAGTCATGGATGGCCTGCAAAATAGCACAAATTGCTAAAACTTCCGCAAGGCCATTTGATATAGTGGCCTTATTGAAGCTAACCAATCAGGAGCTAAACAAATGAGCATTCCGTATCCGACCAAAGACAAATCATTCCTGGGCCTGGCCGTTGTTGAGATTGTCAACCCGGATGTGACCAACTCCCCGGATGAGCCTACCCTTGCACGGTGGGCAGGATTCAAAGCGGGTGATCGACTGACCGTCGAATGCTATAGCGACGGCGAGAAGTGGGCGCAGGTGGGGCGCTATTACCACACCGAAGAATTTGGCCAGGTACTCCCCACCGACTGGTTCAAACTTAACGAAGGCGAATATAAGGTGATCGAAGAATGAACAGCAAAATTTGGGTGCTGACCTACACTATCGGGACTAACGAGGGGCGCAAATCGCGCCGCCTCACCTGCGACACGAAAGCGCAGGCGGAAATGCAGCAGCGCGTGCTGGGCGGCGAGGTGGTCGAATACATCCGCCAGCCGGAATCCTTCCAGGTCAATTGGCCTGAGAAGATGGATGTTGACGCCGTACTGCATGAAATGCGCCGGGTGCAAAACGACCCGGCGGCGTGGAAAGACCTGTACCTTTGCGGAGACGCTGAGTCAGTCCGGGATCCCTTCCGCTTTGTCCGGCAGGCGCATGCGGAATGGTCGGATCGCCAGTTCGGCAACGTTGGCCCGGTAGGCCCGCTGAAACACCTGGCTAAAGAGGCAAACGAAGCCGCTGAAGCGCCGGATGACATTAGCGAGTTCGCCGATATCATCATGCTGGTGTGGGATGCAACCCGCCGCGCCGGAATCACCGATGAGCAGTTGGCAGTGGCGGTGGCGGAAAAGCTGGAGCGGAACAAACGCCGCCAGTGGGGAGCCGTTAAAGATGGCGAGCCGTGCCAACACTTAAAAAATTAACGAATTCGTATACCATTTAAAGCGCCTGTAAGCGATTCTGGCGGGCGCAAATTTCATTAAGGTGATTCTATGTCTGAGTTCTCAAAAGTCGAAGATATGCCGATTGGCGCAACGGTAACTGGTATCCAGATGAGTGAGTCGGTCGATACGATTACTCCGCTGGCCTTCCCGGTTACACAGGTCGAAACCGATAGCAAAAAAGGTTTCATCTTCATCTACAAAAATTTCAACGCCCCTCTGCGTGTCGAGATCTTCATTGCTCGCGGAACCTTGGTCGAATGGGAGAAGGCTTAAATGTTCGGACTGAATGAGGCGCAGTACAACGCTGTGAAGCGCGTGGCGAAACGAATGACGGCGGAAACCAAAGACGCCATACGGAAAGACAAAAAGACTTACGATCAGGTTGCCGCCCGGATGATCGATAAGCACTGGGCCGAAGTCAACACGCTGTTAACTCGCGGTCAGTTTATCTGGCTGGCTGGCTATCTCGAAGGCCGTTTCGGTCGACGTGATGGCGAGTATGAGTAAAAAGTAAGCGAACGAATCAACAGCCTATTGACGCATTCACGCTGACCGGGTATCGTTAAAAGCGTAGACACAAGAGGCGGTAAGCATCCGCAAGTCTCGCCCCGCTTAGGGGCTTTTATTAAGGGGTGATGATGCAGTACAAGGTCATACTCACAGCAAGGAAAATGGGCGGCTTTTGCAAGTCCTGCATTCAAGAGTTCAGCATGACGATTGAAGCGAACGATACCGCCGACGCGGTGGAGAAAGCAAAAAAGCAATCCGGCGTAAATCTGGATACGCACAAAATCAACATCAACTACATAAGGGAAGTCAATCAATGTTAACTCTGATTATTGCTTTGTTAATGCTGTTCATAGGCTATCACGTTGGCGCGGCTCATCTTGTAGAGCGCATTTCAAAGCGGGTACATGAAGGCACATTTGCGGCCATGATGTACAATAAGAAAACGGCACGTTGGGAAAAAATTGGCGATCCGGATGGTATCGCAAAACGAATTGCTTTTTCGCCGCTTCCGTATGTTGACTGCGAGCCGTTTGTAAAACTACAGAAGACGCTGAATCGGCGTAACAAGCTGATATGAACATAACCCGCTTCGGCGGGTTTTTTTGTGCCTGCAATCTGGTATACTCGCAACTCAACACAGAAGGAGGATTAACAATGTCTGAAGAACGCAAAAAACGCGTAACGAAATCGCACTTCGAAGGCAATTTCAAGGCGCTATACGAAAAAGATTTTGGCGTTGTGCTGGGGCGAACCGCTGAAATGACTCCGCAACAATTCTTCGAGATCGCGAAGGGTTATTTCCAATGGGCCGAAGAAAACGCCATCAAGGCTGCGGAAACAGCCACTTTCCAGGGCGACGTTAACGAGTGGGGCGTGAACAAGCCGCGCATTTTCACGATCACAGGGTTAAGCCTGTTTTGCGGCGTGAACCAGTCAACGCTTGGGCGCTATCGTCACGATCCCAACTATGCTCCCGTCATGGAGTTTATCGACTCCGTAATCTATGAGCAGAAATTTCAGCTTGCTGCCGTCGGCATGATTAACGCTTCTTTCGTCGGAAAAGAGATGGGGATCGACAAGGGAACCAGCATCAACGTAAACGCTAATGCAGAAGGTGGGCCTTCATCTCTGACCACGGAAGAAGTAAAAGCAGCGGTCAAGGATGTTCTTGATATGATTTGATGGTAAGACGATGATATGTTATCATGCTCTATCTTAACAGATGGAGCATTTTTTATGAGTAAAGCAAAGCCACTGCCAGATCTTGAATACCTAAAAAGAATACTTGATTACAATCCTGACACCGGAATTTTCAGGTGGAAAGAGAAGGTTAGCAGAAAAACCGTAGTCGGCAGCGTTGCCGGAACGCTTAACAAGGTTCAAAACAGATACAGCATACAGATAAACGGGAGTCTGTATAAATCTGCAAGGCTTGCATTTTATATGCACAACGGCGTAGAGCCAATTGGTGAAGTAGATCATATTAACACGATCAGCACAGACAATAGAGCGTGCAACCTTAGAGACTCCACCCACAACCAAAACGGAATGAATAAAGGAATGCAGTCAAATAATACCAGTGGGTTTAAGGGCGTTAGCTATCACGCAAAACGGGGGGAATTTATTGCTTACGCAAAGGTTAATGGTAAGATGCATTTTGCAGGGTGGCATAAAACGGCGGAGTCGGCATCGGTAGCCGCTGCATCATTAAGAGATAAACTACATGGGGAGTTTGCAAGGCATGGATAAATTAATCATTTGGGAAGATCTCACGGTCGCGCAGAAGATGGCGATTAAGGAACTAAGCACGCAAAACTTTTCGCTGTTCCTGAAGATCTGGTTTCAGATTATCCAGGGTGAAAAATTAATGTGGAACTGGCATCACTCCTACTTTTGCAGGATCGTTGATGATATTATCAGCGGGGTTCGTGGCAGCACGATCGTAAACGTTGCCCCTGGGTCAACCAAGACGGAAGCGTTTTCAATCCACCTTGCGCCGTATGCGTATCTAAAATGCCGGAAGGTTCGAAACCTTCAGATCTCGCAGGGTGACGCATTATCTAAGGGTAACTCGGATCGTGTAATTAAGATCTTTTCCGCTAATGAGTGGCAAGAACTATGGCCATCTAAGTTCGGTCGCAAGCAGATCGATGAATTTCAGGTGATGGACGATAACGACCGCGTAAGGCTGGAAATGGTTTCTCGTTCGTCTAGTGGCCAGATCGTCGGTAAGCGTGGCGGGTACATGACGCCGGGGTTTAGCGGCCTTATCGCGCTGGATGATATCGACAAGCCTGATTTTATGTTTTCAAAAGTCAGGCGAGAAAAAACGCATATGCTTTTAAAGAACACCATTCGATCCCGTCGAGCGAAGAAGAAGAAAGGCGACGAAACGCCAATCCTTTCCGTGCAGCAGCGATTGCACGCGCAGGATTCCACCTGGTTCATGATGAGCGGCGGCATGGCCATCGACTTCGATCGGATTGTTATCCCAGCGATGGTAACGCTGGAATATGGCGAATCACTCCCTGACTGGTTGCGACCTGAGTTCGAACGCGACGTGCTTTCCGGGCCGTCGGTGGTCATTGATGGTGTCGAATACTGGTCATTTTGGGAGGACAACGAATCGATCGAGAACCTGGTTGCCTTGCGCGATGCCGATCTTTATACGTTCCTTTCGCAGTATCAGCAGGAGCCAATCGCATTGGGCGGTAACGTGTTTAAGTCGGAATGGTGGCGCTATTACGGAGACAGCGAAAAGGCGCATGAACCGCGCCCGGAAAAGTTCGAATACACCTTCATTACGGCGGATACGGCGCAGAAGACGAACGAACTAAACGACTATTCCGTGCTGTGCTATTGGGGAAAGTACCGCGATCGCGTCTACTTCATTGATGGAATCCGTGGCAAGTGGGAAGCGCCGGATTTGCGCGTGCAGGCTGAGGCATTCATTAAGCAGTGCTGGCGCAGAAATAAGGAATGCGGGAATCTGCGAAAGATTTACATCGAAGACAAGGCGAGCGGTACGGGTCTAATCCAGGATCTGACCAAAGCAGTAAATGGCATGGGTGAGATCGTCCCGGTTCAGCGTGACAAAGATAAGGTGACTCGCGCGATGGATGCGCAGCCAATTATCAAGGGTGGCCGCGTCGTACTGCCGGACAGCCATCCGTTCATTGCGGAGCTTGTGGCGGAAATGAGCGCGTTTACCTATGACGATTCACATCCCCACGATGACATTTGCGACAACGTATTTGACGCCGCGAACCTGGAAATGAACCTTAGCGATGACCCGGTAGAACGAATGAAACGCCTGGCAGGATTGAAAAAGCTGGGCCGCTAATACATAATGTGGGCTTAACGGCCCACAAATCACACAAGGTTAAAATATGAAAGCTATCAAGATGGATGATTACAATCAGATCTTCAATGGTGGCGCGGGGTACGCGTCAACCACGGCGATGATTGCAAGCACGTTCTGGGATATGTCGCAAGTCGAGGAGTTCTATCACAATAACGGACTGGCGAAAAAGATTGTTGACGTAATCCCGGAAGAAATGGTGTCGCCAGGCTTCCAGCTTAACGGCGTCTCCGATAACACGAAATTCCAGTCAGAGTGGGACGGCCTTAAACTTGAGCCGCAAATCACCGATGCCCTCTGCTGGGCGCGCCTCTATGGTGGCTCTTACGTCCTGGCGATGGTCAACGATGGCCGCATGCTGACTTCAGCAGCGAAGCGCGGTAAGCCGCTGGAATCAATTGTCGTTTACGACTACGATTCAGTGTCCGTAGCGGAGGAGGAGAAGAACCCGCGAAGCCCACGATTCGGCAAGCCTAAAATGTACACCGTCAAGCCGTTAAACGGCGGTAGCGACTTTAACGTGCATTATACCCGCATGCACTACATCGACGGCGATCGTGTAACCAACAAGGTGCGAAAACTCAACAATGGCGCTGGCGGCACGGTGCTGAACAAGTCGATGATTGAAGCGATTCTTGATTACGATTATTCGGAGTACCTCGCAACGCAGTTGCTGAAGCGTAAGCAGCAGGGCGTGTGGAAGGCCAAAGGTCTTGCTCTAATCTGCGACGACAAGGAGGGCGAATACGCGGCCCGATTGCGCATGGCCCAGGTTGACGCGAATTCCGGCGTTGGTAACACGATCGGCATTGATGCTGACGACGAAGAATACACCGTGATTAACTCTGATATTTCAGGCATCCCGGAATTCTTGTCCGCCAAAATGGATCGGATTGTCGCGCTGTCAGGTATTCACGAAATCGTGCTGAAGAACAAAAACACAGGCGGCGTTAGTGCCAGTCAAAACACTGCGTTGCAGACGTTTTATAAGCTGGTTGAGCGGAAGCGCAACGACGACTACAAACCGCTGTTAGAATTCCTGCTACAATTCATCGTCACTGAGGAAGACTTCAGCGTAGAGTTCGAACCGCTGTCACTGCCGACCGATTCAGAGAAGGCTGATATCTTTAAGAAAAACGCCGAAGCAGTACAGGGACTGGTTACGGATCAGGTCATTGACTCGAACGAAGCGCGCGATACCCTATCCGCGATGGTTCCCGAACTGAAGTTGAAAGGCAATGCGCCGGAACAGAAGCAGCTACCGGATCGCACGTCAGGGTCAGGCAAGACCAAAGCGCAAAAATCGCAGATCCTAAACAACACGGAGGAAGGCGGTAATGAAAGTTAACGGCAGAATTCCAAACTGGCGTTATCCTGAAGCAAGCGAGCGGGATTTATCCCGCTTGATGCAGGACGCGACAACCGATCTGGTGGTAGAAATGCGGGATCGGTTAGACCGCCTGAAGTTCGACGCCACGGCGGAGGAAATCAACGAGGCGGAAGACGATATCAACGAGGTTGCGATCGCGTTCTTTGCTGCCGTCATTGCGGCGCTGGCCTCCATTGGCCTGACTATCTACCGCTTCAACTCTAAGCAGTGGCTGGTTATTGCGCTGGCGGCTGGCGGTCGCGATAATGAAGCGGTCATGATGCTGAAGGAGTTCGGCGCTGGTGGTTATGAGCAGTGGTATCAGCAGGCGCTAAAGAAATGGCAGGATACCGCAAAGGCATCAATCCAGAAGTTAACAGCCGATATCGTCGCTGACTGGACAACGAAAGTTCGAACCGCCAACAACATCGGCAAGACTCGCGAACAGATCGATGAAATCATCGAGGGTCGATACGCCATTTATGGCAGTTGGTCGCGCAACCGGGCGAGCGGCATTATCGGAAGTTTTAACAGTATGTTGATGATGCAGCGACTAAAAGATGCTAAAGTATCGCATTACTTTTGGTTCGGCATGATGGACGACCGCGAACGCGAAAGCCACATCAAACTAGAAGGTAAGCGACGCCGCGTAAACGGTGACGGCATTTTTCCCGGCGAGGAGTACGGTTGCCGTTGCTGGGCGGTTCCCGATTTTAATAACGTAGAGGAATTACAATGAAAAGAGTTCAAAGATTCGACACGGTAAAGGTGAAGGCCCGCTTTGATGAAAACGGCTTTCTGGTCGATACCCCGATCGTTGCGCGTATCGGCGCACAGACCTACCAGACCCCGAACGGCCCGCGCGTTGAGTTTCGCCCGCGCTCCGAGGTGTTCGACGCTGAATCGCTGGCGTCATACCAGGGTAAGCCAATTACTTTGGGTCATAAGATGGTCAACGCCAAAAACGCGAAAGGGCTGGTGGTCGGATCCTGTTCCGGCGCTGGAAAAGAGGACGGGATCGGGGTTCTGGTTCCGGTGATGATTTACGACGGGGAGTCGATCGAGCAGGCGAAACAGCGTGTAGCGGCTGAATTGTCCGTTGGGTACACCTCGATCGATATCGACAAAAAAGGCTGGGGCAACAACGCGACGGGCGAATACTACTTCGATGAAGACCTCCCGGAAAACTTCGAAGAACTGAAAAACGATTCCGTCTCTGATTGGGTTCGCTTTGATGCCGTGCAAACGAAGATTCGCGTTAACCATGTGGCGCTTGTTTTTCGCGGGCGTGCAGGAATTGCGAAATTAAATCTTGATAGTGAGCAAGAATTTCCCTATGATGACGACTCAAACCACAAAGGAGCTAAAACGATGATTATCAAAATTGACGGCGTAGACGTCGAAGTAGCCGATAACGTAGGCGCACATATTGCTAAACTGGACGCACAGATCGCAACCGCAACCAGTCAGGTAACGAGCATCACCGCAGAGCGCGACGCACTTCAAACCAAAGTTGATGGCATTGAAGATGAAGTGGCGGCACGTGTTGCCAAAATCAAAGCCGACGAAGACGCGAAGCAGAAAGTTGTCGCGATCGTATCCGCCGCTGGCATCAAGTGCGACGGCCTGGACGTTAAAGCGATGAAAGTTGCTTACATCAAAGAAGCGGATGGCCGCGACTTGTCAGATAAAGAAGATTCGTATATCGACGCTTCTTTTGACTTTATCTCCAATTCTGATAAGATGGCAAGCAATCGATCTAAAGTCTTCGCCAAAAAAGAAGATGGTGAGCAGGAAGACAAGAAAGGCGCGCCGAAACTCGACGGTTCTAACATCATCGACCCGCAAGCCAAATTCCGTAACTAATACCGTGCGGCCTTCGGGCTGCTACAAAATCCAAATCAAGGAGATTTAATCATGGCAATTCCTGCAACCTATACCCGCAAGCGCGATATTTGCATTCCGGGCCAGATCGCGGACACTTCGCTGTACAACATCGACGGCACCTGTGCCGCTGCAAATGACATTTTAACTGGCGTTCTGGTCGCTTTGTCCGGTGGCGTTGTTGATGGTCATAAAGTGGTCGATACCGCTAAAACTGCCAATTCTGTTCTGGTGGGCGTAACCACTCATTCCCATTACCAATCGCCGGAATTCAAATACGACAAGTTTTCCGCAGTAAACGTTATGACGCATGGCCGCGTGTGGTGTCGCGCTGCATCTACCGTAACCGCAGCAGATTGCGCGTTTAAGTCGCTGGTAACTTTCGGCGATGATGGCACCGTGGAAAAAGGCGATGCTGGCCTAATCAAAACCGGGTACACTCACACTGGCGAGTGGTTCAAAAACAAAGATGGCGTAGTCCTGGTGAAAATCCAGTTAACGCAGGACGCAACCGCGCCAGCCGCTCCCGCTACTGGCGGGGCGTAAAAAATAGGGGCTTCGGCCCCTTTTTCATACGTTAAAAAACCTTTGACCGTTTAGCGATTCGTGCTATTCTTCATCTCGTTAAGTCAAAACACACAAACAGGAGTTTCAAATGACTATGAAATTAGATGCATTCGAGCAGAATGCAATCAAGGTTGCAATGCAGGGTATGGGCATCGACGCTAACAAACTCGATGCGCACGGTATCTGGACTGTCAATCAGCTTACCCAACTCTTAAATCGCCAGTACGAACAGGCTTACCCGCAAACTGGTGTGCTGGAGCTTTTCCCGGTTACTACCGAACTGAGTCCGGTAACGAAAAACTTTGAATGGCTGGAGTTTGACGGCGTGACATCTGCGAAAATCATCGCGGATTATACCGACGACCTGCCGACCGTTGAAGCGATGGCGTCCGAGAAAACTGGTAAAGTGTTCCGCCTGGGTAACGCGTGGTTTATCTCCATCGACGAAATCAAAGCAGGTCAGGCGCTGGGTTCCAGCCTGAGCGACCGCAAAGCGTCTCTTGCACGCGAAGGCCATGAAACCATGGTTAACGATCTGGTGTTCAAAGGTTCCGCGCCGCATAACATCGTTAGCGTGTTCGACCAGCCGAACATTAACCGTCTGACATCAGCAAGCTGGACTACGCCGGAAATCGCATTCAGCGAGTTGCAGGATCTGATCGAGACGATCGAAGATGTAACGCTGGGCCGTCACCATGTTACCAATATTGTGATCCCACCGTCCAAGCGCCGCCTGCTGACGCAGAAAATGCCGGACGTTACGGAAAGTTACCTCGCGTGGTTCAAAGAGAACTACCCGAATGTCACCATCACCGCGATTGCGGAACTGGAAGATATCGACGGCGCAGGTACTAAAGGCGTGCTGGCATACGAAAAAGATCCGATGAATATGTCGATCGAGATCCCGGAACGCTTCAACATGCTGCCGATGCAGCCGAAAGACCTGCATTTCAAAGTGCCTTGCACCTCCAAATGCACTGGCCTCATCGTGTATCGTCCGCTGACCATCGCCATTCTTTCTGGCGTGTAATTAGAATGGCCCTTCGGGGCCATTTTTTATTGTTGCGAAAAACCTTTCATTGTGTTTAAATCAAACCTCACCAAAACAGGAGAGATACAAAATGGCTAAAAAAGATACTGCTACCATCGAACCGGAAATCAACGAAAAGCCGGAAACCTCACAGCCGGAAACAGCGAAGACGGATATGGTAACAATGGAAAACGTGGGCGCTTGCCTGATTAAGTTCGACGGCAAGAAAGTGCTACCGGGCGAAACCTTCGAGATCGAAGAGTCTCAAGTTAACCGCTTCCGCCACGATATCTTCAAAGGCCGCGTAGAATTCCACGATGATATTCGCCGCACTCGCGACTACATCGCAGCAGTGAAAGCGAAAGCAAAAACCATCGTGCAGCCTACGAGCGCCGAATAAAAAAACCAATAAGGGCGCTACGGCGTCCTTTTTCATATCTGGAGAAAGACCATGAATTATACGATTCAAGATGTGATCGACAAAATGCGCAGCCTCGCGCCACCGCTTAAAGAAGTACCGGAAGAACTATTAACCGCGTGGGTGGTTCTGGCTGAGGAATTCGTATGCGCGTCCAAGTTCGGCGATTCGATCATTACAGCGTTGGCGCTGATGACCATGCACCTGATGTTTCTGGACGGCGCAATGAAGCAGGAAGGCGAAAGCGTGGAATCATACTCGCAGCGTGTAGCGTCATTCACCCTGACCGGGGAGTTTTCCCAAACATTCGATCGCGTGTCTTCGGCTAGTGACAACGAAATGCTATCAACTCCGTGGGGTAAAATGTACTGGCGCATGCTGAAAATGCGCGGCGGCGGCTTCGGCCTTATGACCGCTGGCGGTCTTCATCGTTGCGGCATGGGAGGTTAAACGCCATGAACTACAAAGCAATTCAGGCCCGCGCTAGTACGGGCATTAAGTTTTTCAGCGATGCCGATGGCGTATTCAACAAGTACACCAAAGGCGCTGGCGGCGGCATCGACCCCGAAACCGGGGAGGATATCATCCCTGGCGAGATTGTGACCACAATCAAAGGTGCGGTGCGGGATATCAAAGATCGCGATATCAACGGCGAAACTATCCTCGCTGGCGACAAGCGCGGCTTCTTCACTCACGACGTACCAATCATGGAAGGTGACGAAATCGACGTCGACGGGGAACGCTATCGCGTGGTTAATGCCCGCCCGGTGAAGCCAACGGGAACCGTCGTTGCTTACCGTCCAGTTTTGCGAAGGGTGGCGACTTATGGCTAATTACACCATCCGTGAATTCACAGGTGCAATTGATGCGTGGTGCAAGGCGGCTGGAGATGCGCTGGAGGACGTCGTTAGGTTTACGTGTGAAGATATTCACCGCGACCTTGTAATGCGTTCTCCGGTGGATACAGGGCGCTTCCGTGGTAACTGGCAAATCACCTTTAACCGAGCCCCGCTTTACGCGATTAACGCATACGACCAAACGGGCGAGAAGACAATCCAGAACGGTAACGCCAACATTGCACTATACGCAAAAGGGGCCGGGATCACTTCGATCTGGTTCAGTAACATGCTAATCTATGCGAACGCGCTGGAATACGGTCATTCAAAGCAGGCTCCCAATGGTGTTATGGGCGTTGTTGCTATCAGGCTGGGCGTTTATGTAACTGAAGCAATCAAGCGAGCGAGGGCGAAAAATGCACTATGAAATGGCGTTAAAATGCAAGGCAGCAGCGGCTAAATTCGCTGCCGACAACGGGTTGAAGGTCGCAGGCGATAACGTTGACTTTATCCCTCCAGCGGGCGGTGAGACCTACCTTAAAGTCTCCTACGTCGAGGCGGATTCAAGATCGGTCGACCTGTCAAGGAAATGCCGAGTCTATCTGGCGATGGTTCAGATTGACGTTATCTTTAAGCCTGGGATCGGAACCGACTCCGCAAGGCTCATTGCGCAAAACGTTGCAAAATATTTCCCTGAAGGTAAAATAATTGATTCTGTTAATAAAGTTTATGTGAGCGAATGGGCGGAAGTTTCCGGCGTGCAGAAGCACGAAACTGGTTGGTTTTTCCCGGTTCGGTTCACAGTAAGATGCAACAGCGTGGAGGATAGCGGTTATCAAACCACCTAACTGATCTTCGAGATGCTTATAATTTCTTGCCAGTCCGGAAATATATAGGCATAATGGCGGAGTAAAACTTTCATTCAAACAGGAGTATTCAACATGCATTTACCAAACGGTGCTAAGGTCTTCTTTGAGAAGGCTCGCGGTAAGGAGATTCCGTTTACCGCAATGACAAACGACGTGAAAAACCCCAAAATCACGGTGACAGATGGTGCGCCCGACGTTAACGATATCGTGATCTTTACCGATTGCACCTGGAGCGACTTTGTAAATAAAGTGGCCCGCGTCAAGTCGGTATCGGCTGGTGTGGCAACTCTGGAAGAGTTCGATACCTCCGACACCAACAAATATCCTACGGCTGCAACCGGAAGCGTGAGCGTCGTCACTGACTGGATCGAGTTGCCTTGTATTCAGGATTTGGGCAAAGACGGCAACGAGCAGCAGTATTATAACTACCAGTGCCTGAGCGATGAGCGCGAGCAGTCAGAGCCTACCTATAAGTCGGCGGTGACGCTTAACTACACGTTTGCGCACGAGTACGACAACGCAATCTACCCGGTGCTGCGTGCAGCAGACGCCAGCAAAGAGGCGAAAGCGATGTACATGTACGTCCCTCGAGCGTCCGAGGTTCGTTATTGGTCTGGCGCTGCATCATTCGATGACATTCCGACTACGGCTGTCAACGAGATGGAAACGGTAACGCTTGACGTTGCGCTCAAGGGTGCTCACGTCTTCCTTCCGGTGGTCGCTTAATTAACTGGCGGGGCTTGTGCCTCGCCTTTTTTTTATGCATAATAGCATTCAATACATACCAATCAGGAGATTACAAAATGGCTAAGTTTAAAATTCGTATTGGCGGCGAACTTCCCTCCTTCAAACTTCCGGTAACTTTCACTTGCCCCGATGGCAAAGATGCAACCATCAACATGACGGTAAAACATCACTCCACCGATGAAATGAAGGAGTTTTATGAAAGCGAAGAAAAAGCGCCGAAAGGTAACGTGGATTTTATCCGCTTCATGGCCGAAGGCTGGGATCTGGACGAAGAATTTACGGATGAAAACATTTCCTGGCTGTGCTCGCATTACCCTTCCTTTGTCATGGCATTGCCTCAAACGTACATGGCCGCGCTTGCCGGGCATCGTGCAAAAGTCTAAGGCGGGCTGTTTATCTAACGCTTCAGCCTGAGTTAACCGATCGCCAGCTTGCTGAGTATGGTTTACGGCGATCGGATTACGAGGCTGATTTAGAGGAAATTTTCTTCGATGAGCAGACCGCCCAAAGTTGGCAACTATTCCAGGCCATGCAAACGCAATGGCGCATTGGGATGAATGGCCCAACGGGGCTGGACTATAATACATTGCCTATGTTCTTTGAATTGTATAAAATCGACAATCGAGAAGCGGCATTGCTTGACTTGCAGATCCTGGAGGGTGAATACCTCAAACAGATCTACAAAAAATCACAATAAGCGCCTACGGGCGCTTTTTTCATATGGGGGCTAACATGGCTGATAAAGTAGCTGGCTTGACGTTCGGCGTTGACGTGTCGCAGGTTGACAGAGCGGTGCGATCACTTGCCGAACTAAAGAACCAAAGCCAACAAACCGGGGCGGGTCTTCAGTCGCTGGCGGACGCTGAGAAGCGCGCGACGGCGCAGACTGAGGAAATGAACCGCGCGTTGCAGAACCAAAAGAAAACCACGGAAAAGGCCAAGACCAATTTCAACAACATCGCGGGCGCTATCGATCCCACGATCGCAAAAATGGCTAACTTGCGCAAGGCTTCGGAAGAACTGGATAAGGCCTGGCAATTGGGCCTTGTGCCAGATAAGGAATTCTTCCGCCTGGGTGCTGTCATTGAGTCGACCACCAACAAGCTGAGACAGCAGCAGTTGGCGCTAACCGAAGAAGGCCGCGCGGCAATCGCTGAGGCTGAGGCGAAGCAGAAGGCGACCAACGCCGGACGTGATTTTGTCGCCAGCCTGAAACAGCAAGCAGACTCGATCGGCAAGACTCGCGCCGAACTGCTGGAAATGAAGGCGGCGCAATTGGGCGTGTCGACAGAGGCGGCACCGTTCATCAACGCACTGAAACAGCAAGAGCAGGCGTTAAAGAAACAGCAGAGCGCGATGGGTCTCGCTGGCATTTCTGCCGGGCAATATCAAGCAGCAATGCGCCAGCTTCCGGCGCAGATCACGGACGTTGTAACGTCACTTGCTTCAGGTATGCCAGTCTGGATGGTTGCAATTCAGCAGGGTGGGCAAATCAAGGATAGCTTTGGCGGCGTAGGGAATGCATTTCAGGCGCTGAAAAATTTAATCTTTGGCACGAGCGCTGATATTAATGAATCTCTGGACGAAACCAGCGAAAGCGCCAACGATCTTGCTGAGAGCTTTAATAATACAACCGAGGCTGGCGAGAAGATAGGCGGTCTCATTAGGTTCATTAACCCCGTAACCATCGGCGCGATTGCTCTTGGGGTGGCTATCGCAGCAATTGCAAAAGCTGGTTTCGATGCGTGGAAGTCACAAAGGGATCTGGCGAATGCGTTGGTGCTGACTGGTGGGTATGCTGCCACTACCACAGGTCAGATTAACGATCTGGCGAATGAATTAAGCGAGACTTCGAGCGCAACTTCCGGGAGAATCCAGGATATCGCGTCAACTTTGGCATCTTCTGGAAAATACACCATTGGCCAGATTAAGACCATCACCAAGACTACGGCGGAATGGGAAGCGCAAACAGGAGAGAGCAGCGATAAAATCAAGGGGTACTTTGACCAGATTTTAAAAGATCCGGTTAAGGGGCTTGCCGATCTTAACGATAAGTTCAACTTCCTGAATGAAGGGCAGCTAACCTATATTGAGTCATTGCGCAAAACTAAAGGCGAGACGGCAGCAGCAGATGCAGCGACAAAACTGTTTGCTGAAACGATGGATAAGCGACTGAAAGATGTGGCTGACAGCGCAACACCTCTTGAAAAAATGTGGATGGATATCAAGAAGTGGGCGTCTGACTCATGGGATTGGGTTGGAAATCACACGGTTGGTGCGCTTAACCTTATCGTTGATACTGTATCGGTAATCATCAACACGATCAGGAAATTGATTACCGACGGCGACGCCATGATCGCGCAGTTTGTCGTTGACGCTGGCCGACAGTTGCAAAAAATTCCGTGGATGGGGGACTTTGGTAATGACTTCATCGCACAGCAAGAGCAGTTGATTAAGGATTCAAAGGCCAAATCTGCCGAGCTTGCAAAAACCATCGCGGAGCAGCAGGCAAGGATTGCTAAAGGCGAAATGGGTTACATTGATGCAGCCAACAACAAAGATGTTTCCAGCGGCTACAGCAGCAAAACCAAAGATCGCGTTAACAAGGAAGAAAAGGGAATCCTTGATAACCGCAACGCCAGGAAGCAGCAGGCAGACGCGGGAGTTAAAATTGATGAGCAGTACCAGGCTGAACTACTATCGTTACAGGCGCAGCTAAAGGTTTTGCAGCAGCACAAAGGGCTTGATGACAAGATCAGCCAGCAGCGCAAGGACTACTTCGAGACGGTTGCTAAATTCCAGGTTTTGGAAGAGGCAAGCCAGAAGCGTAAACTGACCCAAAGCGAACAGCAAATGCTGGCGAACAAAAAAAATATCCTGTACATGGCAGAGCAAAAGGCCATCGTGGGAGATCAGATTGTTCAACAGCAGCGACTGAACGCCTTGCTTGACAAGTCGACCAAGTATCGAAACCAGATGGCGGAGAAAACCAAAGCGCTACAGGATACCGCCGGAATGGGTAGCAAGGAGCAGGAGAGATACCGGGCCAATGCGCAGATGGCGGCTGACTGGAAAAACAGCGGCGGATCTTTAAGTGACCCTGGATTTAAAGCGATGCAGGCAGCAAGCGAACAGTTTTACGCGCAGCAGGATGCGCAGATGCTTGACTGGAAAGCGGGATTCACGCATGCCTGGGCTGACATTGGCAACGAAGTTAATGACGTGTACTCCAATATCGGGAGCATCACCCAAAACGCATTTAACGGAATGGCTACTGTGCTAACTGATTTTGTCATGACGGGCAAGGCCAGCTTCAGCGACTTCGCCAGAAGCGTGATTAGTGACATTACCAGCATGCTAATCAAAATGGCGCTGTTCAATGCAATGTCTGCTGCGTTCGGCGGTGGCGGTACGTTCAGCTTCGCCAGCATGTTCAGCAAAGGGTTCGCCAACGGCGGCTATACTGGCAACGGTGGCAAGTACGAACCAAAAGGCGTTGTGCATGGCGGCGAATTCGTCTTTACTAAAGAGGCGACCAGCCGATTAGGGCCGGAAAATTTATACAGGCTGATGCGTGGCTATGCTTCCGGCGGTCTGGTAGGCTCTAACGGTTCGTCAGGATCTGGTGTGACGAATGGCGGTAATGTTGCGGCATCGGCGGCAATGGTGTTTAGCATGGGTGACGTGAACATCACAATGGGTTCCGGTCAGGATAGCAAGGGCTTAGAGCAGGGAGTAAGGCAGATCGTGAATGATATGTTCACGGAGGCATTGAGCCAAAACGGACGCATTGCGAAATACGTAAACGAGAAAACGAGGGGTTAACAGTGGATTCTTTTTCATGGTGTACTCAAATTCAAGGAGGGGCGGCGAAAGTCGCCGTTTCCAACAACGTTCGAGCGGTTAGTTTCGGCAATGGATATATCCAGACTGCATCGAGTGGCATCAACACAAAGCGCCGGACGGTTCCGATCGTTTATGGCGGGAGGGATTGGGAGGAGGTTTATGATTTTTGCCAGAATCACGTGACGAAGCCATTTATCTGGAAGGCACCAGATGGAAGAATGGGTGTATTCGTCGTAACGGCAGACTCTGTTAATCTCGCGCCGATGGGTGGCGGGGTGTATGAGGTAACGGCGGAGTTTGCCGAACGATTCTCTTCAGCCGGATAGCACAAAGCGCCCTTTACGGGTGCTTTTTTTTGGCCTATGATCTGGAGTCGAAAATAGGAGGAAATTTATATGACAACTAACGTTTCAAAAGAGTTTGCGAACTGCTTGCAAAAGCTGTTCCCAGGCGAGATCTTAACGCTGATTGACATTGACGCAACAAAGTTCGGCGGGCAGGTCTACCGATTCCACAATGAGAATATCGCCTACTCAACCGAAGAACTTTTGGAGGCGGTTAACGGCGGCACGCTGACACCGAAGGCGATCACGTTTCGCGGCGAGCAATACGGCCCGCGCCCGTTCGGGATCGGCGGGATTGCAATGTCAAGTGACGGCACGGTAGAAAAGCCAACGCTGACGGTTAGCAATATTGATGCGCAAGCGAGTGCTCTTATTCGCTCCTACAACGGCCTCATGCAAGCGAAAGTTACGGTATGGGTTTTGGTCAAGGATTTGCTGAAAGAAGATGGTAACGTGGCTGATGGCGATTTTCGGCGGTTCGTTTACTATATCGAAAGACCTAAACAGGTTGACCCGCAGAAGGCCACGTTTGAGCTAACATCCGTCTTCGATATGGATGGCTTGATGATTCCGGCCCGCCAGACTCAAACCGTTTGTTATTGGGCGCAACGCGGCTGGTACAAAACCGGGAAGGGATGCAGTTACAACGGGCAAAGCGGATACTTTGACAAATACGGTAATAAGGTTGATGATCCCAGCCAGGATGTTTGCGGTGGCCTTGTTTCGTCGTGCAGATTGCGATTCGGAAATGAGGCTTTGGATTTTGGCGGTTGCGCTACTGCAACCTTGAAAAGCGGACGGTAATATGTTAACTCCAAAAATCAAAATGCAGATCATGCAGCATGCGAAGGAAGTTTACCCGCATGAGTGCGCAGGGCTGGTAACGCAGAAATCACGCGTGCAGAAATATCACCGACTCGATAACGTTTCGCCGGATCCTGAGAACGAATCAATGCCGGACGAAACACAGTACGCGCTGGCGTCACTGGAAGGCGAGCCGATCGCCTTCGTTCACTCCCACACTGGCGACGGAGCAACCACCGTTCCGAGCGCCACAGATTTATGCTTCTGTGATGAATCTGGCTTGTCGTGGGTTATCGTGTCGATTCCAGAAGGTGATATGCGGATTATCGAACCGAAGCGCAGGCCGCTGATTGGTCGCCCCTGGGCTTTGGGCGCGTATGATTGCTACGGCCTGGTGATGGATTTTCACAAGCGCCACGGCGTCACGCTGACTGACCGCCGCCTGCCGTTCGAATGGTGGAAGCCGGAATACAAAGAGGATCTTTACCGCGACTACTGGCGCGAAGATGGATTCATCGAAAACACTGGAGATCCCGAAGTAGGCGATATGATTATCTTCCAGCTTCAGGCGGAAAAGTGGAACCACGCTGGGATTTACGTTGGAAACAATAATATCCTTCACCACGCCTTCGGCAAGCTATCCCGCCGCGATATCTATTCCGGGTGGTATGAGCAGCACAAGGTTTTAATTTGCAGACATAAGGATCTTAAACATGGCATCACATACAAAGACGATTAAACTTTCCGGCTCTCTTGGGCGTCGGTTCGGTGTTTTCCATAACCTCGCAGTCGATTCAGTCGGCGAATGCATTCGAGCGCTATCCTACCAGGTGGAAGGGTTTAAAGCCTTCATGCAGAGCAAGGTTGGTTCTAACATGCGCTTTGGTATCGTCGCGGACGGAAAACCAATCAGCACGAATGACTTTGCAACGTTCGCCGTAGCGAAGGAAATCCGAATCATCCCCATCCCGAAGGCCAGAAAGAACGGCGGATTGTTGCAGATCGTTATCGGCGCTGCGATTATGGTTGCAGCCTTCTTCACTGGAGGTGCATCGCTGGCGGCAATGGGGGCGTTTTCATCGGCTGCGTTTATGGCTGGCGGCGCAATGGTCTTGGGTGGCGTTATGCAGATGATTGCACCGCAGATGGGCGGCAATATGCGAGCGAGCGAGTCGCCAGAAAATAAACCGTCGTATGCTTTCGGAGGGCCGATTAACACCACGGCGGCGGGTTATCCAATCCAGTTGCCATACGGTTACAGATTGGCTGGCGGCGCTCTGTTCGGTTCGGGATCTTACGCCGAAGACAACAACTAATTAAGCGATTCGCTTTTTAGCCTGGGGGCATAGCCTCCGGGCTTTTTGTCGTGTACAATTGCAAAACTATTAACAGGAGGCTAAACGATGACTAATATCAAGGCCCGCAAGGGCGGTTCCAGCCAGCCGCGAACCCCGGTAGAAATGCCTGATAACCTGATCTCGAAAGACAAGATCAAGTTATTGCTGGCCGTTTCTGACGGTGAAGTAGTGGATGACTTCAGCCTGAAGCAGTTGCATTTCGGCGGAGTTCCGGTTCAGAACGAAGACGGGAGCTATAACTATGAGGGAGTTATTGCAGAATTTCGCCCCGGCACGCAAACGCAGAGTTACATCCAGGGATTCAGTGAATCAAGCGCTGAATTCCAGGTTGCACGCGACGTTACCTTTAACACGCCGTACACGCTGACGGTATCGAACAAGAATCTTTCTGCTATCCGCTTCCGCCTGTTATGGCCCCGCGTGCTGACGCAAAAAGATAATGGCGATATGGTCGGTTCGGTCGTTGAGTACAAGATCGAAATGGCGGTTGACGGTGCGAGCTATCAAACCTACTTGACCGACAAAATCGACGGTAAAAACACGACTGGCGGTTACGATCGCAGTATCCGCGTCAACTTGCCGCAAGACTTCACGTCGCAGGTTCTTATCCGCGTAAGCCGAATTACGCCGGACGCTGACGGGGTGAAGGTGGTCGATGCCTTCCAGGTTCAGTCCTACGCTGAGGTGATCGATGCAAAATTCCGCTATCCGCTGACGGCAATGCTTTACGTCGAGTTTGATAGCGATCTGTTCCAGAACCAGATCCCGACAATCTCTCTCAAGAAGAAGTGGAAGATTGTCCAGGTTCCGAGTAACTATGACCCTGTTAACAGGACGTATGCCGGAACGTGGGACGGAACTTTCAAATGGGCGTGGAGCAACAACCCTGCTTGGGTTCTTTACGACCTGATCATGAATCAGCGTTATGGGTTAGACCAGCGCGAGTTAGGGATCCCGGTCGACAAGTGGTCGCTCTATGAGGTGTCGCAATACTGTGATGAGCTTGTGCCGGATAATCGCGGCGGGATGGAACCGCGTTACTTGATGGATATGGTTGTGCAGTCGCAGGTCGAAGCCTTCCAGTTGGTCAGGGATGTTTGTTCCGCCTTCCGTGGAATGACGTTCTACAACGGGGAAAGCCTTTCGATTATCGTCGATAAGCCACGCGATCCGGTTTACCTGTTCACTGCTGATAACGTCGTTGATGGCGTATTCGTTCGAACTTTTCCGAGCGAAAAAACGATGTACACGTCGTGCAACGTGATGTTCGACGACGCAGAGAACCAGTACGAACAGGACGTTGAACCAGTATTCAACGCTGACGCTGCAATGCGGTTCGGTCACAACCAGACAAGCATCACGGCGATCGGTTGCACCAGACGGACAGAAGCAAACCGCCGTGGGCGCTGGATTCTGCAAACGAACCTAAGCGCAACCACCGTTTCGTTTTCTACTGGCCTGGAAGGCATGATCCCGTCATGTGGCGATGTGATTTACGTTGCAGATCCGCATTGGCAATCGGCCTTCAACCTGGTGTTGTCAGGTCGCATTATGGAAGTAACTGGAACTCAGGTTTTCCTGGCTTTCCGCTGCGACGCGAAGGCGGGCGATACGCTGATTCTGAACACTGACGACGGCAAGCCATTACGCCGAACCATTGCCAGCGTTTCGGCAGACGGCAAAACCATTACGCTAAACGTTGGATATAACTTTGACGTTGCGCCTGATAGTGTATTCCTGATCGAAAGTGATCAGCTTGTAGCGGAACAGTATGTAGTAACCAGGATTGAGAAGGGGAGCGATGACGACGAATTTACTTTCGCCATCACAGCTACCCAATACAACCCGAACAAGTACGACGCGATCGACAACGGAGTAATCACTGACGACCGCCCAACGTCGGTTGTTGACCCGGATTCAATGGGAGCGCCGGAAAACGTGTCGATTAGTTCATTCTCACGCATTGTGCAGGGTATGAGCGTCGAAACAATGGTTATTGGATGGTCTGCCGTGCAGTATGCAAAACTGTACGAGGTGCAATGGCGTAAGGATGGTGGGAACTGGAACAACGTTCCTCGCACGGCGACAACGCAGGTTGATATTGAAGGCATCTATGCTGGTGAGTATCAGGCCCGCGTAAGGTGCATTAGCGGCGGGAATGTAGCGTCTCCGTGGTCTGCGTTGGTAACCGCCACACTGACCGGGAAAGTCGGAGCGCCAAAAGGCCCTATTAACCTTTTCGCGTCGGATAATGAAATCTTTGGGATTCGCGTTAAGTGGGCCATGCCTGAAGGTGCAGAGGATACGGCATACATTGAGCTTTACCAGTCGCAAAGCGGAACCGATCAGGATGCAAGCCTGCTTACTCTGATTCCTTATCCGGCGGCTGAATACTGGCACTCAATTTTGCCTGCTGGCTATGTTAACTGGTACAAGGCGCGAAGTGTCGACAGGATCGGCAATGTTTCAGCATGGACTGATTACGCTCGCGGCATGTCTTCTACTGACGTTAACGCCATCACGGATGTGATCCTGGATGAGATCCTCGACAGCGACGCGATGAAAGAACTTCAGGTGAGTGCACAGGATAGTGCGGCAAAACTCAATGACTACGCTAACAGCATCATCCAAAACGCATTAGCGAATGATGGAGATGTTAGAATCATGAGAAAGGAGAATGGCAAGAGGAAGGCTGAGATTAAACGCGCAGAAGTTCTAATAGCAAATGAGACGGAAGCCAGGGTGCAGCAGGTTAACCAGATATCGGCAGAGTTCAACGAAAACCTCAATGCTGGATTAACTCAAGTTAACGAGGCACTAGCCAATGAAACTGAGGCACGGGTTACGTCGGAAGAGGCGCTTTCAGCAAGGATCGGAGAGAACTCCGCGGCGCTAGATCAGAAACTCGACTCGTGGGCTAACGTTAATGGCGTCGGTTCAATGTATACAATGAAGCTGGGCTTGAAGTACAACGGCCAGGAATATAATTCCGGGATGGCCCTACAGCTTACCGCGCAAGGGAGCAACGTTGTTTCGCAGGTGCTGTTCATTGCTGATAGATTTGCTATCATCCGTAATGCAGAATCCGGCGCGTACACGCTACCGTTTGTTGTGCAGAATGACCAGGTGTTCATGAATAACGCTCTTATTCAGGATGGCTCAATCACTAACGCGAAGATCGGTAACGTCATTCAGTCAAACAACTACATCGCCGGGCAGCAAGGGTGGATGATTAACAAGAATGGAGGTTCTGAGTTCCAGAATGCGACTGTTCGCGGTACGATCTACGCGACTGATGGCATATTTAAGGGTACTATTGAGGCTCAGAGCTTTATAGGTGACATTGCAGTTGCAAGAAGATATGCTGACTTGATCTTTCGCAGAAACAATACCGTTCAGCGCGAAGGGTACTATCAAAATCGCGGTTATGGCATGACGATAGTTCTTAGTTGCACATTAATCTATGAGGTTACAGGTGGTGAGGATGACAGAAACGGCTATATTATTGAAATTACGTTCGATATTGGAGGGCAGCAGGTAACTAGACTTTTTCCAGTTAACCCAAGGCTAACTTCTGGTAGTTATGCTGCTGAATTTCGCTTTTCTGCTGATATTCCAGCAAGTTACAGTAATACTTCTTTCTTTGTGAAAGCGAAAGGAAGAGACGCGAATTGGGACTATAGCTGTCGAGTTGAGAACATCACAGCAACAGCATTCCGCACGAACTCAAATAGCTTTACATAATAAAAAGGGGCCGAATGGCCCCTTTTTCTCCTTTTGTCTTGAATGCTTGATATTTAATATCGCAACAAAGTGGATATTGTTTTATGTTACGCCGGTTTTTTCGGCCTGCGCTAACCGTTGCAGGCCATAACTGGTGTGAATCGTTGCATATGCCATTAATGTGACCTCTTATCACGCAATTATTGTGGTGAAATTTTTTAACCCCGCCTAAGCGGGGCGTGAATTACAGGGATATTTCCCACATAACTTTCGAAACATCCGAATTTGATGTAGACATAATAGTAAACGAAACGCCGTTGTTTATTTGTGACACGTAAAGGTCACCAAGCGGCGTGGCCGACTGGTAAGTAAGCCTGGTCAGCTTGATCTTACTAACCGTTGAAAGCTCATTGACGTTCGTTGTTTCGCGTTTTCTCGCGCTCGCTGTTGGCACCGTAGCTGTACCTGCAACAAGCGTTACCGTGCCGACAATGCCAGTCGCATCCAGCTTATTTCCAGACATCACCGGGAGTGATGGCTGAGAAGAATAAGACGATAGCAATGCCCAATTGTTGCCATACCCGTTGATGTCACAATCGCGGATCGTGGCTAGGGATGGGTCAACCGCTTTTGCGCCACGGAAATAGATTGCTCTTGGCTGCGCTTTCGTTGTCGTGCCGTCACTGAACGGCATCTTGACACCAGTAACTTCAAGCGCTGACTGCGCGGCAACACCGGTTAGTCCGGTTCCGTAGTCGATGGCCGCCAGTGAGTTTCCTTCCAGTTCGCCACCAAGTATCTTTCCTCCCATTGCACCGACACCAACCCTGTTTCCGTAGGCTCGGCAGTTCCGCACGGTGCCAGGTTCGAATGCGATATTGAAACCGGCCTCTGTGTTGAATTCTGCAACGCAGTCTTTAAATTCAGAACCTGTTGCACCTGGTGCGCCGTCGAAACCGTTGGACAGGCAGTATGCAGCATAACAACGGATGTATTTCACGTTCCGGGCGCGATACTGGAAACCATCGCCCTGGGATTTTATTGCACGGCAATCTATGAATTTAATATCAACCCCAACATCGTGCGTGTCAAATGCCGCCTTTGTTGCATTGCTTGAAACACATCTATTGAATATTACTGTTCTCGGTTCACCGTATGGCATTGACCAGTTAACCGAAACGCCGTGTCGGCAATCATTGAAATCCCCATCGTTTATTTTAATATCTTCGCTGCATCCAAGAACTTCAACACCATACCAACCCTGATGGTGGCACACCGGGGCGTCTATGGTCACGTCACGGCAATTGTTCAGTTTGATCGCGCTTCGTCCTGCAACACCAGTTCCGGCGTCGTTTTCAATGAAGAACTTATCCTTTGAGCCAATAAGAATCGGATTAATGATTCTAAGATTGACCACATAGTTGCAGTTTATCCCAATTCCGAACTGATTCAGATAGTTGATATTGTTCAGTCGCGGGCTATCAAGAACCACGTTCTCTATCACGGTAGCCTTGCCGCACCTCGCCGTGCTAGCGACGAGAAAATCGTATTCAAGAACTCTGTCTAGTGAGTACACATACTGACCGCCAGACGTTTCCTTTTTCACCACGCGCCGTAACTGCGCCTGCTTAACGCCCTTCGCGTTTGGCCCCTTAACAAGATCTTCAGAGCGAATTTCGATCCAGTCACCGACAGCGAACTGGTCGGTAGCTATGGCTACCTGGTAAGCGCCTGATAGGGCATCAGCTGACAGGTTATAGAAGGTCGTCGGGGCGGCACCTGCGATTGTAATTCCTTGAATCAGCGTGCTCGGAGCGTCAATTTCGCCATTGCCGGAGAATTCAATACGTGTGTTGCTCTGAACGTTGATTGTTCCGGTCGGCGTTAGTGCATTGTCGAATTGCAAGTTGACGCCTTTCTTTGCGAGATAGGCGTTAATATTTACGCTAGATGCAAAAGTCGAACTTTTGACTGCCGGATTTATAATTGCCTTCCACCTTTTTCCGCCACTGGTAACAATGCATGATGCACCATCGTCAGCCGTGGTGGAATCTGTCGGATCATAGTAAAATTCGCCGCCTCCATCAGCAGTTCCGTCTGCTTTGTATGATGCCAGCAAGATTCTCTGTCCCGCGCTGTTTGGTTCAACATTTCGTAACTGTGCTATGCTTGAGCACTTGCCTATGTTTTTTGCCCCATCAGGCTGCGCCAGCGCCACCAGCGTTGACTGTTCGCCAGCGTCGTTGATGATCTGCTGTACTTGGTCTATTGCATTCTCCGCTGCTACCTCTGAATTTTTTGCCGCATTTTCAGAAGATTTTGCGTTAGCCTCTGAAGTTTTTGCCGCGTTTTCAGAAGTGGCAGCCGCCGTAGCACTTGATTCCGCAGCTTCAGAGTCTGCCTTAATTTGGTTGGCAAGATTTTGAAGAGATTCGAAATCAAAATCCTTAAAGAACTCAACTGCATCCGCAATCACGGTTTCCTGCGACTGATAGTAGCGCAGAGTTTCAGCAACATCTTGCGCCAGGCCGTCAACGGTCAGCGAGTCGCTTAACAGGATCGCGTAGTCAGTAGACGCTACGACAGCGCCGTTTGTGGTAATTGCTTTAATTTCAGTGTCACTGACCACCTTGTTTACTACAGCTATTTGAATTGGTGACGACAAAAACATAATCGTCGCGCCAGGGCGAATCAGCGAAAGCGATGATTGCCATTTTGTTCCAGTTCCGGTAACTGTTCCGTCTGCGGCCATAGCCGCCTTGCCTTCTCTGTATAGTGCCATGTTTTTATTCCTCTTTGGTTGTCTTAGTAACGCAGATAATAGCATCAATGAACAGAAAAAAAAAGGAGCCTTGCGGCCCCTTTAGTTGTCAAATCAGAACGGGATATCATCATCGAAATCCATGCCCTGATTACCACCACCGCTTTGCGGCTTCGGTTGTTGTTGTTGTTGTTGCGGCTTCGGTTGCTGAGGCTGGCCCCACCCACCCTGCTGATTACCGCCGCCCTGCGTTGGTTCGCGCTGGCTGAATTCCAATTGCGGCATAATCATTTCATTGTGGCTGTAAGTAGCGCCGTTGTGCTCGCGGTTTACGATCTGAAGTGTCCGGCAGGTGACGCTAATAACCTTGTCCACCTGCAACGCTTCATCGTACCACGCAATCATGCTTTCCTTCGCAAAGAAGACGGCGCGATAGTTGGTGTATACAGTTTCGTCCTGGCCGTCGCGATTGCGGATCTTCATTCTCTCCGACAGGTCGACCGCATACATCTTCCACGGCCCGTTATTGTTGCTGCCCTCTTTTACGTAAGGCGCTTTTCGGATTACCCCTGTTACAACATGCATTTTTATTCCTATGGAGCGGTTTCCCGCCCGGTTAAATTAGTTGAAAGATGAGATGTCTTGTGCTTCAGGTTCAGGCTTTGATTCTACCTGTTCCGGCTCACGTTTCGCAACCTCTTGCGGCTTGCCGGGGTTAAATCCGTTCGCTGGCGTCACTTTTAGTTGCGCCTGGCGCTTCGTGATATCGTCTTCCGTCACCTTCCATTCCGCATGCGTCAACGTCTGTTTAGCCAGCTTGTAAATCTCGCGGAGAGATTCGAGGTCTTCGCACGCATCAATGCGTTTTTTAAAGTCTTGCGGCTTCATCTTCGCGATCTCTGCGTCATCGTCGGCCTGCTTGATGCCCAGCGCGGCGGCTAACGCATAACGGCGAGCGTATGAGGTCGTCGAGCCATATGCTTGCTCAACGGTTTTGCTGATCGGCATGTTGAACTGAAACGCCATCCACTCGCCAGATTCATGCAGGAACATCGTTTCAAGGTGCATAACCTTGTCGGTGCTGGTATCCATCATTGATTGAATGACCATAATTTTGTTCTTTTCCAGCGATGGCCCGATGGCGTCCAGGATATCGCCGAGATTGGCATAGGTGTTGCCCAGGTGGCTATTCTTCCCGCTTTTCTTCGCGGCAACGAAGCCAGACTTCGCTTTGATTAACGCAACGGCGATCTCTTTGAAACTTTCAGATGTACGCATGACAAACTTTCCTTTTCCTGATTGGTGGAGCGCACTATATCACAAGTGCGCCGTAGTGTTTAGCTATTTGTGCCGTATACTTCCGGGAACATGTATTTCACGAATTGCGGCGTGGGCAACTTCACTTCCGCTGCGTTCGATTCGTATGACGGCCAAACGTCATGCTTGACGCATTCGGCGTACTGGTGAATCACGCTTTGATACTGCTTCCGCCCGATCTCAATCTGCTGATCCGTTAACGTGAACGCGAGAGGCGCGAACGGTGATTTTTTCTCCTGCGTCAGCAGGCGGACAACAACCGGGCGTTTTTCGTTGTACGTCTTAACGAACAGATCGCGCTGCAATGCCATTTTGAGATAGTAGCCCAGGTTGAACGCCAGCCGCCCGAAGTCATCCGGTTTAGAGGTCTGAGTAGTTTTGTAGTCGGTAATCACCACCACTTCGAAAACTTCATCCGGGTTAAACCCCCACTCTTTGATGAGTTCGGGATCCGACACGACGTCAACATGATCGAGCCGAACCTTTACCGGGACGCCGAAAATTTCGCCGAAGATTGACAACTCGCGTTGCGCTGTATCCGATTCAATGCACGCAGCGTGCCGTGGGTTAGCCAGCATCACGTTTCGCATTTTTACGACCGCATCGAAATCAGAATCATTGACCAGCTTTCGGCCTGAGTTGATGGCGGCGCTTTCGTCGCAGAGTTCGATCGCCCACCACACGTTAACATCAATCCCGGCGCGGTATGCCATTTCCAGCAATTCTGGGTAGTCCTTGTTGGACGTCCCAATCAGGCCACACGCTTTCAATTTCGCAGACAATGCCGACTTCGAAGTAATCAGATCCTTAACGTCGCCCGGTGCGGTCGCTCGCAGGTATTCGCCATTAAATTTGGACGTCTCAAGCATGCAGGTATGGGAGCAAGTACCGAAGGAAAGCGCGGCTGTTTCCTCCCGCTCCTTGTATTTCCAGTGGGCCGGGGAGGTTGCGTAAATCTCGCCGAGGCTTGAGCCGCTAACGTATCTGGCGCACCAGGAGTTAGGATCGTGGTAATCATCGTTGGATAATTCCGCGTTAGTGTATGCCTTAAAAATTGCTTCAGCCATTGATATTGCTCCTATTGTGGTTTCGTTGCGTTAAGTATACGCATGACGATTCCGGGTGCAAGGCAAAAAGTGCTATTCGCCAATTGGTCAAAAAATGAGCGAAATTTACGTAAGATTTAGTAAGATGCATCTTACGTGATTTTCTTTATATATTTCATGGAGTTAACGCAAATTGGTAAGATGGTAAGATTCCTATAGGTAAATATTCACAGAAAAATTGGAGAGGAATCGCAAAGCAAAATACATATACCCGAAGAAAATCTTACCTACACAGATAGATAGAGAGAGAGTAATAATAATAATATAGTTAGATATCATATACTTATATATATTATATGGTGCGATATTGGTTAAAAAATGAGCGAAATTTACGTAAGATGCATCTTACCTAATCTTACTTAAAGTGGTCGACCAGTTGGTAAGTTGCTGAATTTTTGGCATAAAAAAAGGTAAGACTGAAATTATCAATCTTACCTAAAATTTGTTCACGCTTTAATCAGAGAAGGGATGATGCCACGTAGAGCTTTCGTTCGAATCCGCCTTTGAAGTTGTCATTGTTCGGCACGATAACTTTCATATCGCGTTCTTCAGCCGCCGCCAGCATATCCCGATCTTTCCTGCTGCATACGACTCGCAATTCTCGCTTACCTTCTCCGCCACCCTTTCCTTTATATCGGTAGGCCACGATCTCAACGTTGGACGGGATGATGCATGCCCACACGTCACACTTAAACGAGCTTGCGATATTGAAGTGCATCGCCTCCACCCAAGAGCGAGCCAGGTAAATTGGCCCGTTACCGCCTTCGCTCTGATTGGTTACGATCACCGATCCGAAAGTCAGGTCGCCAGCTAACATCTTCTCGCGGCCCTCCTCATCAATGAATAAGATGTTGCAGTATTCATCGTCCGGCCCGTCTTCATGTACCAGTCGCATCGGGAGCGCATGAAATAGCTCTTGCCTGCCGTTCTCGTGGGTTTTTACGCCAACCAGGTATGATTCAACGAACTCATTTTCAATGCCCTCATAGAGCGTTACAGGCGTGCTATCGACGGCCTCCGTTCTGTTCATTATCGCCACGACGCGATCGTGATCTGCCATCTTGCCGTAGTCGTACCCGTTATCGCGAGTAACCTGCTTGTTGCGCTTAACTACGTACTCTTGCGGAACTTTGCCCAGGTATCGCCCAAGAATGTTGATGCACTCGCTATATGGCTCGCCGCTCAACTTCATTAACCATCCGATCCCCTTATCGGCACCGCAGCCGCTGCAATATGCCCCGCCGTCGCCGCGATTCTCTAATTTGTCAGTCCAGCGGAAGCGATCCTTGCCGCCGCAGTTAGGGCAGTCCTGGTGTTTGCCGTTGAAATAGCGGGAGTGGATGCCGCAAATATTTTGTAGCGCCTCGCGCCACATCCCCGGCATGTATGGCAAAACCTCTTTTTCGTCGTAAAAATCCACGTCATAACCTCCAAATAAAAAACGCCCACGCGAGAATCATAACCCGGTAGGCGTTTAGTAGTTAGTCAAATTGTGCTATCGGACTACTCGAAGCATTTCTCGGCGGTCGCAGCGGCGCGTAATCGGCTTGCCGTTGCTGTCGAATCTGAGATCCGGGCGGCAAAATGAAGCCCTGAAGCCTTTGCAGTCATTGCGGCGGTAACTCTTATGAACCAGGTAAGCACCATCGGCTGAAATCATGCCGCGCTTAATCCACTGCTGAACGACCTGGATGCTAACTCCCAACTCCTTTGCTGTTTTGGCGATGCCGCCGTATGCCTCGATCACCAATTCCATCCGGGTAGTAAGGCCCGCCCTTACTTCATCCTTCAGTACGTAATAGCCTGTCGGCTTCTTGCGGGGCTTCTTATCTTTCCCGCGTGACGTCCCGTTATTGCCGTTCAAAGTTCGCTTGTCTACCTTTGCCATTTGTTCCATAATTTAACCTCACAGCACTTTTTGTTAAACACGATAAAATTTGCTCTGTATTATACACGCAACCATGCGAATGACAAATCAGGATTAACCATGCTGACAATTGAACAACAAATTGAAGCCTACGCAGACAAGATCCCATCTATTCAAAAGCGGTTCACGGTCGGGAATATCGTTCCGTACCCTTACCAGGCTGTCGCGTACATCGAGACGGCGAAGCGGATCGCGAACTATGAGCATCCGTTCTACATTAAGGCGTCCGTATCCGCAGGCAAGACAATCATGATCGCCATGCTCGCGGCGCAGTGCAAAACAATGAACTTGCCTATGATGGTTCTCGCCAGGCAGGCCGAGATCGTGAAGCAGGATTCCGAAGAAATCAGCAACCTTGACGTGCCAAACTCCGTTTATTGCGCCGGGTTAGGCACAAAGGCGGCTTACTTCCCTATCGTCGTCGGATCCGAAGGGACGGTGGTTAATGGCCTGTTTAAGATGCTTGGCGATTACGTGCCTTCAGTCCTGGCAATCGACGAATGCCATCAGGTTGACTGGCAAGACCTCGCAGAAGCGATCGCGAACGATGAATCCTTCGAGTACATGAGCCGCGCAAAGGATAAGCCGTATCGCGTGAATGGTGAGATCGTCGATGCCGATTACCCGTACAACGAAAAGTTCGAAACGGTTGAATTTGGCGGCGGGCGCACTCAATACACCATCGTAATCATCGAGTTAATGCGCCGTTGCCTTCAGAAGACGGGGCGAGAACTTCGCATCGTTGGCTACACTGGTTCTGAGTTCCGCGGTGTCATTCCGATCTTACAGGAAGACAAGAGCCAGCCGGGTTTCTGGCGCGAGCAGATCACGGACATTAACACAAACTACCTTGTCGAATTCGGTTCGGTGGTTCCGACAATCTTTGGTGACACTGAGGCCGACGGCCTGGGCTATGACCTGTCAGAGTTTCACGGCTCCAGTCAGGACGGCACGCAGGATTTTAGCGCTGAAGACTTGCGCAAGATGGAGAAGAAAATCCACGATTCCGGCGAAATGACTAAGCTGATTATGCAGAAGGTGGTCGAGCGTGCGCAGACGCGAAACGGCGTGCTTATCACTTGCGCGGGCCAGCGACACTGTAAGGAGGCGGCGAGCTACTTACCGCCGGACGCCACATACGCGATCATCACAGAGAAGACGAACTCGAAGAAACGCGGTGAAATTCTGGACAAGGCGAACCGTGGCGAGATTAAGTACATCTTCCAGGTGATGGCCCTAACGACTGGCGTTAACGTTCCGTTTTGGGATTTTTCTGTAATCCTTCGCAAGATCGGTTCTCTGACGTTGCTGATTCAGCTTTTGGGTCGCGGAATGCGATTGCTCAAAGACTGGCAGAAGGAAGCGCCCTATTCGTGGGTGAAAGAAGATCACCTTGTCTGGGATTTTGCCGGAACAATGGATGACCTGGGCCAGTTGTATTTCGATCCGATTCTTGAGCAGGCGCAGTATCAGAAGCGCAAGAGCAGCAAGAACGGCCCGAAAATTTGCCCGGTCTGCAAAGGCGAAAATAGCGAGTACGCCCGCCGCTGCATCCACAAGGATAGTAACGGCAATCGGTGCGAGTATTTTTGGACGTCCCAGCGCTGCGAAGACCAAAAGGATCCGAGGACGGGGAAAATCAAGGTCAAGGGATGCCACGCTGAAAACGACATTGTGGCGCGCCAGTGCAGATGTTGTGGCGTGCAGTTAAAGGATCCTAACGACAACCTCACCGGGAAGCATTACACGCAAAATGACTGGTGTCAGGTTGTAGGCTTTGATTTGGGATTGACACGAAACCAAAGCGGGATCATCTTTAATTACGTGTTGCTCAACCATGACGGCGAGCGGTTCACGGCAAGGGAGAAATTCTTCCCTGAGTCAGAAAGTGCTATTTGCGGTAAGTTGTGGCGACAAAAGGCAGTCTTCCAGCATGTTGATGATGCTGTAATGCGTGGAAAGTTGGGCGGCATGAAAAACGCCCGCAAGATCCTAGAGTATGCGGAATACTTCCGCGCGCCGAAGCGCGTAACGCATCGCATCAACGGCAAGAAGGAGGACATTATTTCCCGCAAAGACTTTGGAGGCGAGGAGTGATTACAGACAAAGGGGATTACCTCGAATATTACGGCGGGCCTGTAAAGGCTTGCCCGCTTGAAAAAATCGACCAGATGAACAGCGTTTCGTGGCTGCGTTACGAATATCCCGATTATCTGTTCTGGCATACGGTCAACGAGGGCAGCAAGCACAAGGCGAGCGCCGTTGCAGATCATCAAATGGGATTGCTTAAAGGCGTAAGCGATATCCTTGTTCTGATTGGTCTGGGCGGAAAATACCCGTTCGCAGCCATTGAACTAAAGCGCCAAGGTAAATCCCAGGCATCTCCAGTGAGCAAGGAGCAACGGGAATTCCTCGCATCCGTCCGAAGCCGTGGCGGGTTCGCTGCCGTGGCCTATGGATTCGAGCAGTTTAAGATCGCTTTCTGCGATGCCATAAAATAGCACTTTTTGTTAAAACCTCCCGGCGAAAGTCGGGTAGTATTACTGCATAGAAACGAAGAACGGAGTATTGAAAGATGAAAAAGATGCTTGCTTTAATTGTTATGTCTCTTGGTCTTATTGGTTGCAGCGAAAAACCAAAAACATATATTTGCGGTAACGAAGCATTTGAGGTTACGAGCGATTATATGAAGGTAGTTAGCGGCAAGAGCGCTGGCGTTTTAATTGATGGCATTGGTGAAAACCAGTATAAGCTGTTTACGCCACTTGGAACGGCTTTTTATACTGTTAACAAAAACACCATTGATATTAAAGTTAGCGTTTATCAGAACACTCTAACTTGCGAGGTTAAGTAATAATGGCAAAAGACACCCAAGACAAAGACACTCACGACGCTTTCACGACGTTTGAACAGCTTGAACGTGAAACGTTCATAGGCAACGCGCTTGCCACTGGCGGACACTATCAGGCCGTCAAGCCTGATAAATTCTACCAAGTAACGGGCAACCGCTACGCAGGGAGCAAGACGCCGGATATCGTCCGCGACAAGTGGTCAACCGATCGCAGCCTTATTGCTTACATGGAGGAGCGTTACGGGCCATACGACCTGGACGCCGCCGCCGAAGAAAACAACACCGTCTGCAAGAAGTTTTACGACGAAAAGACCGATTGCCTCAAGCGCTGGTGGGGTAAAAATAAGCACGTCTGGCTTAATCCGCCTTACTCGTTCCCGGATCCCTTTGTGCTGAAAGCCATTGAGCAGATGGAGCATGACAACCAGATCGATATTTTGCTTCCCGGCGACAACTCTACGGCGTGGTTCCGAGACGCACAAAAGGCAGCGGCTGAGATCATTTGGATTGTCGCAGACGTCACGGAGGATGAAGACGGAACGCAACTAAGCCGATCCGGTCGCCTGGCCTTCATCAACGGCCTAAGTGGTAAACCAGTCGACAACAACAACAAGGGCAGCGTGATTTTTATCATGCGCAAACTCAAGCCGGGCGAGGAGCAAAAAACGTTCTACGTCCCGGTAAGCGAAATCTGCCCGTCATTAACTAAAAAGCGCATGCGCAAACGTGGGATCTGAAAAATGGAACAGCTTGAATCTTTCACCGAATACCTCCACATCGTCGTTACTCTGCTGGACAAGTACGGCTTCATCGGTACGGATGAAGAAAAGATGGCCTTCGCCGATAGCATCGACGGCACTTATCAAGAGTTCATGGATAACGGCACTCCGCTTGCTGACTGGCCCGCGATTCTTGAGCGCGAATTGCTGGATTTTCGGGCGCGTGAAGGTGCGGAATATTTCGCGAAACAGCACTAATTGCTAAACAATGCCCGCAGCGAGCGGGTATTATTGTTCCATCAACCAATCAGGAGCTAACGCCATGAACACCAAAACCATTGCCGACACCATCAAGATCGCACAAGTTAAGCCGCGCATCGTATCGCGCCACCTTATTAACCTTTCTCGCCTGTGCATGGCCGACTACGTGGCGAAGCCTTTAGAGAATGGCCTTGATGGTGAAATCGGCGCAATCTACTTCCGAGCCGCCCACGGCATCGAAGAAATTCACATGTATGAGCAGATGGCGGAATGCTTCTGCATTTACGGTGACGAATAATGATTGTCGAATCTGGCCGCGCTGCCGTCTGGCAGCATGCCAAGGAGGCTGGCATTAGTGACGATATCGTGATGATCGCAAAGCATTTCGATATCAAGGATATCTCCATTGTGTTCAATGGGAAATTTACCTATCTTCATGAGCGCCCACTGAAGCGCACGCGTATAGCGGTTGCGACGCGGGCGGAGGCCGACGCGCTGAAGATGTTCATTAATGAGTCTAAGCAGACCAAAAAATATTACAAGTAGCGGGAGTGTTGAGAATGCGATATATTGCGATCCTGATTACGGCGGTGGTTCTCACTATCGCAATCTTTAACTACGCAATTCAATTGGGATAAATTATGCAACCTAAAATCACAGACGAAGAATTTTTAGCCGCCCGCGAGGAAGGCAAGACCTACCGCGAGATCGCCGAAGAGTTCGGCATGAACGTTCGCAGTGTGGAACGTCGCGGCGTTCGACTTGCCCGCCAGGGGCATTTGCACGGTAACAACCACGTAGCGAAGCACATCCCGGACGGGTTCGGGGTCAAAGGCACATCGACCATGATTCGCGCGAACGGTGACGAAGTTGTGCGCTGGGTCAAGTCAGAAGTAGACCGCGACCGCATGATCGCTTTGATGGAGGCGGCGCAAGCATCATTCTGCGAAGACCTACCGCGCGCCGAACCGCAGCCGAAGGATGAATCGAAGTTTTTCATTGAGGATCAGCTTGCCCTGTATCCGATCTTCGACTTGCACATCGGCGCGATGGCCCACAAGCACGAATGCGGCGAGAACTACGACACCAGCACAGCCGAAAGGGTTCTTAACCGCTTCTTTGACTATTCCGTTTCGGTTGCCCCGCAGTCGAAAAAGGCGGTCTTGCTGGTCGGCGGTGACTTCCTTCACAGTGACGGCCTGGACGCAGTAACCCCGGCAAGTGGTCACGTTCTCGATCAGGATAGCCGTTACGCGAAACTTGTCTATGTGGCTATTCGCTCATTGCGCCGCGCCGTGTCGCTACTGCTGAGTAATCACGCGGAAGTAGAGGTGCAGGTGATCGAGGGGAACCACGATCAGGCTGGTATGATCTGGTTGCGTGCAGCGCTCGCAGCGTTCTATGAAAATGAGCCTCGCGTATTCGTTGACGTCAGCCCTGCCATTCTGCATCGTACCGTGTGGGGCAAAACGATGCTGGGCTACACTCACGGCCACACAATGAAGAAGGCAGAAACGCGCCTTGCCGCAATGGCTACTGACTTCCGCAAGGAGTTCGGGCAATGCGACTACATCTACACGCATTCGGGCCATTGGCATCACCAGACCGTCACGGAGCACTCGTTAGGGATTGACGAAGTACACGGCCAGTTAGGGGCCAAAGACGCTTACGCCGCTCGCGGTGGTTGGCGCTCCTATCGCCAGGCGGCGGTTATTCTGTACAGCAAAGAATATGGCGAAGTAGGCCGCTTTATCTACCGCCCTAACATGTAACCACAACGGCCCCGCGATGGGCCAATGAGGATAAACCAATGAATAAAAAGTGTATCTGTATTTTCGATCTCGATGGCACGCTTTCCGACGGAACCCACCGCTTGCACCTGCTGCCGAAAAAGGATCTCCATCTTACAGAAAGCTGGAGCGAATTTAATGGCGCGTCAATTGGAGACAGCCCAATCCAAAGCACCATTGATGTAGCGAATGCGCTTCATCGCTCCGGAATTACCGTTATCATCCTGACTGGTCGATCCGATGAGGTGAAGACCGAAACAATGATTTGGCTTGACCGCTACGGGGTGAAATATGACCGTCTAATCATGCGCCGCGCCAGCGATAACCGTAAAGACACGGTAATCAAGGAGGAGGAGTTACGCAAAATCGGACTTGATCGCATTGTTGCGGCGTGGGATGATTCCCCCAATGTTATTGCGCACTTCCGTAGCCTGGGTATCACAACTTACCAGGTCTGCGACTACGGCGAAAACCTTCACGACCATCTGAAATCTCATGGAGTAGACAAATGAAAAATGTAATCATCCTCAACGGCGCGCCTGGCATCGGAAAAGACACCATCGCGGAAATCATCGCCCGCAAATGGGAGTATCGGATCCTGAGTTTCAAATCACCGATGTTTGACATTGCGCGCGCCATCCTGGGTGCAACCGACTTTTCCCGCTTCGCCGTCCGTTACCACGACCGCAGCCGGAAAGAAGTCAAGTGCGACTTTTTAGGCGACCGCTCGCCGCGTGAATTCCTGATTCACATTAGCGAAAATTTCGTAAAGCCGACGTTAGGCAAAAAGCAGTTCGGCAAGTTGCTTTGCGATTCCGTCGTGAATTCGCCTGTTAGTTGCGTCGTCAGCGACGGCGGATTTGACGAAGAAGTAGAGCACATCGCGGCGCATGATAGCGTAAACGTCTTTGTCGTTCGCCTGCATCGTGACGGCATGACTTTCGAGGGTGACAGCCGCAAGCATATTAGCCGCCCGGATCTGATTTGCAAAACTTATCACGAATTCGATTTTTATATGACTACTGGCGAGCCGGAAGACGACGCGCAAAAAATCCTTGATATGGTTTTTGAAGGGTATTAATATTCTCTACGTAATGCCTTTATTATCACAGCCTTAAACTTTGGGAGCCTTAACAGGTTCCCTTTTTTTTGTTCTTTATTTGGTCCAACGCATATATCATCGCATTATCACTTAACTAACAGAGGTTGCATATCATGCGGGAATTCATCAACGCGGCAACCAATGGTAGCGGCGGTGTTACCCTCGCAGGCTCTGCGACCGGGCAACTTATCATTGCAGCCATTGGTTTATTTTTCATGATTCTATTCGGCTCCTTCGGCGCATGGTTGCGCTGGCGAGATTCAAAGGCGCTTCGTGAAGCGTTGGAAGCCGGGGATGTCAAAACGGCGGTGAAGATCAGGAGTAAATAACATGGGGATTAAAACGCGGGTTACATTCGCGGCGGCGATGACGATCGCTGTCTCCTTCCTCCCGAAAGTGGAGGACACGAAATACAAAGTTTATACCGATATCGCTGGCGTTTCGACGGTATGCGAAGGCATCACGGGGCCGGACGTAATCAAGTGGAAAACCTATACCCGGTCAGAATGCGATGCTCTTTTGGCGAAGCACATCCAGGTCGCAAAGCGTGTAGTTGACAGCAAAATCAAAGTGGCCGTGCCTGACACCTTCAGGGCGTCGATGTACAGCTTCACTTTCAACGCTGGCGGCGGAGCATACTCCGGCAGCACTATGCTGAAGTTGACGAACCAGGGGCGTCTATATGAGGCGTGCGAACAGCTTTACCGATGGACGTACTATCGCAACCCGAAAACGGGCAAGATGGAAAAATCGCGCGGCCTGCATAATCGCCGGGATCAGGAATTCAATCTGTGCATTAAGGATCTAAAATGAGTAGCTTAAATTTTCAGCGAGCATTGGCAATCGGCTTCATCGTGTGGGCGGTTGCACTGGTTTCCGGTTGCGCTTCAAGCGTCCCGATCCTTTCCGATCTGGTGGGCAGCAAGCCGGATATGACGGCGCAAGTCGGTGCGGAGAACGTGAAACAGGCGGTTGGCGTGACGAACAAAACAGACACGTCCAGCAAGCAGGAAACGACCTTCAAAGAATCGGCAGTTGGCAAGGTTGACACTTCCAACAAAAAGGCGGTGACGACCTCCAGCATTCACGCGAACCAGATTACGGCGGAGAAGATCGAGATCCGAAACGACGATAGCGGAAGCATGATTCCGTGGCTGATTGGTGCCGTTGGGGCCATCATGTTCGCTGTCGGTGTTTTCGGTATGTGGCGAGAGCGAAAAAATAAAGGGGCGTAAGCCCCTTTTTTCATATGTACCGTTTGACGTGCAGCAGCGCCACGCCATCTTCATCATTCAACCCATGTTCAACCGTGTTTGTCGCTGCCATGCCTTGATATAGCAAGGTGAGCGCGGCACGCAAGTAATTTTCTGGTGTGATCTGATTCACGCAAACAAGCCTGTGAACCTCCGTTATCAGATCTTCCACCTGCTTTCCCGAATAGGGCTTCATCGTCGAGTTGCTCAATGTGCATCATCTCCCACATGTATTTGTTGTCCATCCCTTCAAACGACCGGAAGTTAAATCCAATCTCCCTGTTATCAGGGCCAGTACACCACACCACGCCGTTTTTTCCGTCCAGGTATCCATTCGTATAGCTTCGCGCTAAAAACTCCTTAGAAACCATTGAGGCGAACATACGGTGTGACACGTTGCCGGCTTTTGCCATGCGTGGCGATTCGCGGTGCATGTAAACGAACTTCGCAAAATCTTGCCGGGTGAATTCCCGGCGAGACTCGCAGAATCGGTAAATGTCAAGGATAAACATTCATTACCTCATGAAAGAAGGGTTAATAAAGACCTCTGAATCAATCACGCAGATGAACCCTAATTCCTCCATCTTCGGCAGCAATTTTTCCTTAATCCTTTTGCTTACCCCGGACTGACCTTTGAAGATCTTCAGATTGCGGCACGCGTTATAGATGCTCTGAACCGTCATCACGCCTTTAGCCTGCTTGCCACGGCTTGCGATAACATCGTACACCGCCTTAATCTCCGCTCCCTCACCAGCGAAGCCGGACGAATCAGCCGACGACAAATACGTTTTGCTCAACTCATGAAACATGATGATGGCTTCGTCGATCGTTTCGGTTCCGATCTTCTTCGAGCGTTTGCCGCCAGGTTGCCAGTTGCGGATCGTGTGGATTACCGAAGCCAGGCGCATCACCTGCTTATCGAATTTACCCATCGCACCGCGCAGCATCGTATGCGAATACTTCCCGCCGTCGCCTAATTCCGGCTCTAACTCCTGGCGGGCCTTGTTCAGCCGACGCATGCCTGCTTCAGTCACTTCCAGCTTGATATAAGATTCCGTCATAATGTCATGAATGAGGCGGAAGTAATCAGCGCGTAAAGACTTGTCGATCGGCTCATAGGTCGAATTCCCGTTTTCGTCAATGAACACACGCTCACCTAACCGCGTTTGCTCGCGAACCAAAAGGAAACGCTCTGATACACCGATACCGCGAGAACCAGCTTGCATGATGGCGTCGATGGTTTCATCCTGGGCGATTACGCAAATACAGCCCAGCGCGACGAATGACATATTGTTACTGACGTCGGAACGTGCGATCGATACGTGGCCCTTATCCCACGCTTTCAACACCAGTTCGCTGTTCGTCTTCTTGCCGCCGTCGTTGCCATACGTGATCCCTAACAGGCTGTTAACCGCCGTCGCTTCGTCCGAGATAACCGCAAAGTTGCCTTGCCGATTGTTGATTTTCGCCAGGCCTTCCGGCGTGGTATCGGAAACGGGGAAGGTCAGATCGCACATGCTTTCTAACTTCTCCTCAAGTTCGTCTTTATCTTCGAACAGTTTCGCCATATCAGACTGCGATAACTCGCCTTTCATGGCCTGCTTGTTGGCGGATAACTTCGCCATGATTTTCTTGCGCTCTTTCTTGCGTTCCTCGTTGATTCGCTCAACCTCTGCGACGATCGGATCGATAGCCAGCGAGTTAATCGCAGACTTACCAGCGGAAGGAGGCTGCGACGTAATGACGTAAAGCGTCGTTGGTTGCTCGCTGCCGTGGTACTCCACCCAAAAGCGACCCATCATCGCGGCGGACACGGTTCCGAGGAAATGCATATAAGCCGATGATTCCGGGAATTGAACGGAGCGAGCAGCGTTGAGCGCCAGCTTTCCTACGATATCGTAATCATTCGCGATCGAGATCGTGGGATACTTGTCCGCGTTTACGTCGATATCTTTCGGCTTGGGCCAGAAAGAAACGGAGTCGCGATACCCGTTCGCACGGATGGCGACGCGCAAGGGGCTGATGCCTTCCTTCTCTGCGATGGCAATAATATCTTGTGGGGACACGCGGTCATTTAAAAACATGCCTTTGCTCCTGATTGGTTAATCGTGCGGCTAATGATAAGCCGTCTTAAATCCGAGATCCAGTGATAATCTAAACGCACTTGCAAAATGTGCTTAGGTTATCGGGGCGCATGGCCCCGAATCCGTTACAGGTATTTCGCCTCAAACGTGGTGCCGTCCGACACGCTGAAACCGACTTCCTCACGGTAGAGCGTCCAGCGGCAACCGTCACGGTCGAAGATGTACCCGGCGACGCCGCCCAGCGCGCGACCACTTTCTACCTGGTAGCGCTTGCCGACGCTGAAGGATTTTTTCATCGGGTTGCTATGGTCAAGGCCGACGCATTTTAGCGTTTTTGTTTTGAGTTCGATGAACGTCGCAACCACCGCGCCACCAGCGCCAGAAATAAACAACTCGCCGCTAATGCCGACCGATAAAATAACGCGCTTCTTCTTCAGTTCGGCGCTGTTATATACCATCATCGACACGTTGCCTTCATCGTCGATGCGAGCGGAATAAAGGTTGTTTTCGCTGATATTAACAGCGCGGCTTGACGTGCATTTAATTTTGATTGACTTCGCCATTTTAATCTATGCCTCCCATATTGATATACAAGTTTACTAAGTTAAGAAAGTCATCTTTGTTTCTGCAACCCAATTTAAAACCAACGTGCGATTCAATTTTATTTTGCATCGCGGTTAAGGTTGCGCCGCCGTTATTCATCCTGAGAACTTCGCGGCATACTTCAGCGAGCTTTTTCGATATCATTTTTTCACCACCTTTATTTCCATCCCTTCACAAGCGGCCTTGATATCATTAATCAGCCGATTAAGCCTTAAATCAGTCATTGTTTTGTGATGGTAAATGTCAACAATGCCGACAACCACCAACACCATGATCGAAAAGATGAGCGCACCAACTCCATGCATAGAAAATAGTGTGGCCATTACTGCGATCGTGAATTTCATTCTGGTTTTCTCCGTTGCGTTTCGATGGAATAACTATACCCGCAATTAAGCGGGTACGTTTAGCAATTCGTGCTATTCATTAAAATTCGCCTGGAACACGGCGCGAGCGAATCCGCGCGGAGTGATAGAGCGAAGCATCTTTGTTCTTTCAGACTTGCCGCCCAGGAATTTCCACGCCCAAAAGAAATCGACGCCTTCCACACCTTCAGGCGGTAATAACCGTTTCGGCTCCACGAATCCGTTACCGTGCCAGATGCACGTTTTCTTCGTGTAATTGTCGCAGTGCGGCATTTTTGGGTGCCAAACTTCCTCATGCGGCGCAACATACCCGCCGAAGTCGCGAGGGTGGAAATAAAAATCCGGCTTTAGCCACAGCGTCGACAATTTGCCAACCGGGTTTTCTACCATCCAGGGGCAATTATATTGGTCGCCCAATTGCTCGATCATCTTCGCATCATCGGCGGCTGATAGAACATCCTGAGTCTGCCGGGCGTGCTTCGCCCCGCTATGCGCTAACAGCGTGCAGGACGGGAAAGCGAAAATAATGTCAGGATCC